>Ga0316203_1000354_pt1 | contig 62310 bp, 61 predicted proteins | sample 6monrhotite_MG_FD_204940 | JGI IMG/M metagenome (GOLD analysis project Ga0316203, IMG submission 204940) | Microbial mat bacterial communities from mineral coupon in-situ incubated in ocean water Damariscotta River, Maine, United States -... | ecosystem: Environmental > Aquatic > Marine >... | reverse complement strand
CATGATAACTCCCGATTTCCGTTGGGCTCACCTTACCTAGAGCGTAGAACGGGATCAAGCATTGGATAGGGTTTTTTCGAATAATTTGTTTTTCCATGGGCCACCATCAAGGCGTGGAACTCTTGCAACAGGTTAATTTCGGGTTTTAGCTGGGCTGAAATCCAGTTTGAAAAGGCTGTGTACCCCTGTGTTGCTTCCTTGTAGCCAAGGGCGAAAAATATCCTACGGGTGTAGGCGTCCACCACAAATACTCGGTGCCCCAAGGCGTAGAGTAAAATGCAATCTGCGGTCTCTGGCCCGACCCCGGTGACCTGCAATAACTTTAAACGGGCAGACGGTCCGCTTTGGTTGGATAAATCGTCAAAGGGATGTTGGGACAAAAAGGCCGCAAAGTTTTGTAAGTACCTCGCTTTTTGGTTAAACGACCCGGCGGGCCGAATCAATTCACTCAATGTTTTTCGCTCCACTGCCGCTAAGGCTGCGGGCTCTAACAGCCCCGCTTCTGCCAGGGTGGGCAAGACCAGCAACACATTGGACCAAGAGGTATTTTGGGTCAAAATCGCTCCAACAGCGATTTCGAACTGGGCCCCAAGGGTACCCCTTTGGTTGTGCAACAAGGGCCACCAGTCTTGAGGGCCGTAGTGTTCTAAGAGCTGGTGATAGACTTGTGAGGGGCTGAGCACCACAAGCTACCGGTTGACCGCTGCCTTGAGAGGTTTTCCAGGGGTGAACTTAGCGACTTTTGAACCTGGAACTTGCATCAACTGTTTGGTTTGCGGGTTTCGACCTTGGCGGGCTTGGCGGGCATTGACCCGAAACGCTCCAAAGCCAACCAAGGTGACAGGGCGGCCTTGGGCCAGGGAGTTTTTGATGGACCCAAAGAGATGCTCGATGATCAAAGCCGCCGTTTGGCTCGGTATATTTGCATGGGCTGACGCAGCGATGATCAGATCAGCTTTGGTGACATTGTTGCTCATTGTTTTTCTCAATAGGTAGCTGTCGTAGGCTGAGCCGGTTGCGCACTGACTCAGCCTAAGGCTGCAATGATTTGTTAGACCTGTCTTAGTGATTACCCAATCTCCAGGCACTTGCAAATAGGGCAAGCTCCCTAAGGTGCTGATTCTCCAGGTTTCATCGGACTCATTGACAAACCGCAGCCAACCTTTCATTTTGATGTAAAAGAGGTTCAAAATGTTACCAGCTACCTTAGTTGTAGGAGCCACCGGGTTTATTGGCACTGCCCTGGTCAAACGATTGGTTGTGAATCAGTCGGTTATTTGTTGGGTCCGAGATATCCCTGCCGCCCGGCAAAAGCTGGGGGACCATGTCACCTTGGTGACCGAATTGGCACAAATCGAAGGCCCGGTGCGCCGGGTGTTTAACCTTGCCGGTGCGCCGATCATGGACAAAGCATGGGACGGGCCCCGCAAGAAAGTCCTTACCGATTCACGGGTGTCGCTGACGGAGTCCTTGGTGACTTGGATGGCCGGTTTGAAGGACAAGCCAGAGGTGTTGGTGCAAGGCTCGGCGGTTGGATATTACCCCGTTTCTTCAACGTCTCCTTTGGACGAAACCTCCGCTCCAGGGACCGGGTTTTTAGCTGAGTTAAGCACCGCTTGGGAGCAAGCCGCCTTGAAGGCTGAATCCCTGGGGGTTCGGGTTGTCTTGGGGCGTACGTCGATGGTTTTAGGGGAAGGCGGCGGCGCATTGACCAAAATTGTACCACCCTTCCGGGCTTTTGTCGGCGGCCCCTTTGGCTCAGGCAAACAATGGATGCCTTGGATTCATTTATTTGACCACTTACGGGCTTTAGAACTGTTGAGCCGGGACACATCGATGTCAGGGGTGTATAATCTTTGCTCCCCAAACTCGGTGACTTCCAGCGAATTTGCTCATTCTTTAGGGGCGGTGTTGCACCGGCCAAGTCTCTTGAAAGTGCCGGGGTTTGTTTTAAAATTACTCTTAGGCCCTAGATCCCAAATGTTGCTCGGCAGCCAGCAAGTAGAGCCCAAACGGCTGCTGGCAGCGGGCTTTGTTTTTTCTTACCCCCACTTGGATGGGGCTTTCACTGAAATCTTCTCTTGATCCTTTTGTTATGACCTTTGACTCTTTGACTGCCCTCTCGCCTCTTGATGGCCGGTATGAATCTAAAGTTGCGCCCCTGCGAGGTGTGTTTTCCGAGTACGGGTTGATTCGGTTTCGGCTACAGGTCGAAGTGGAATGGTTGGTTGCCTTGAGCCTTGAGCCTAGCTTTGAACCCCTGGCGCCCTTGTCTGCGGACTTGATCTCCAAATTACGGGATGTATACCAAGGGCTGACCCCAGAAAAGGCCAACCGGGTCAAAGAAATTGAAAAGGTCACCAACCATGATGTCAAAGCGGTTGAATACTTGATTGGTGAAGAATTAGACGCCTTGGGTCAGCCGGATTTGAAGCCCTTTGTCCATTTTGCTTGTACTTCCGAAGACATCAATAACCTGGCTTATGGTTTGATGGTCAAGGAAGGGGTCACCCAAGGGATGGTGCCTGTTTTGGAGCAGGTGATGGCAAAAATCGAAGCCATGGCGAACGAATACCGGGACGCTCCGATGATGGCTCGAACCCATGGCCAGCCTGCAAGCCCAACCACCATGGGTAAAGAATTTTATAATGTATACGCCCGTCTGGATCGCCAGCTCAAGGGGATCAAAAACCAAGAGTATTTGGGTAAAATCAACGGTGCTGTGGGCAACTTCAACGCCCACCGGGTCGCTTGCCCTGAAGTAGACTGGCGCACCTTCGCAGACACCTTTGTCACCAGCTTGGGCCTGACCTATAACCCCTACACCACCCAGATTGAACCTCATGATTATTTGGCGGAGCTCTTTGGCGGTTTCCTCAGGACCCAAGTGATCTTGATCGACTTTGCACGGGACGTCTGGGGCTACATCAGCAATGATGCGTTTACCCAGGTGCCTGTCGCCGGTGAAGTGGGCAGCAGCACCATGCCACACAAAATCAACCCCATTGACTTTGAAAACGCCGAAGGTAACTTGGGGCTCGCCAACGCTTTGTTGGACCACATGGCCCAAAAGCTGCCAGCCAGCCGTTGGCAACGTGACCTGACCGACTCCACCGTACTGCGGAACATGGGTGTAGGTTTTGGTTATGGTTTGTTGGCGTACCAGTCTTTGCTCAAGGGTTTGTCTAAACTCAAGCTGAACCACGGTGTGTTGGAAAACGAACTGGCAAGCGCTTGGTTGCTCTTAGGCGAGCCGTTGCAGACGGTGATGCGTCGTTACCAAATCCCAGGGGCCTATGAGAAGCTGAAGGAATTGACCCGTGGTAAGTCCGTGGGACATGCAGAGCTGTCGGGCTTGATTGATTCTTTGGAAATCCCTGAGTCGGTCAAAACCGAATTGAAGGCCCTGACCCCGCAAACTTACCTAGGCTGGGCGAAGGAATTTTAAGTGGTGAGACAACAACTCGAAGATTTTGATTTTGAGCTGCCCCAAAGCAGCATTGCCACCGCACCAGCGGAGCCTAGGGACCAAAGCCGGTTGATGAGGGTGACCCCCTTGACCGGGGAACTGGTGGACCACCGGTTTGTGGATTTGCTGGACCTGCTCGAACCAAACAGCCTGTTGGTGCTCAACGATGCGAAGGTGATCCCCGCTCGTTTGATCGGTAACCGGCATTCTGGGGCGGCGATTGAGGCCCTGTTGCTCAAGGAAATCTCCCCAGGTCGCTGGGCCGCCAAACTCAAAAAGGCGGCAAAAATGAAGCCAGGGGAAACCTTGGAATTCAGCGATGGACAACTGTTGGCAGACTTCGGCGGACGTTTGCCCCAAGGGGAAAGCATCCTCGAATTCCACCACCCCGAAACCCTGTTTGCAGACCTGGAAAAACACGCCCACCCACCTTTGCCTCCTTATATTTTAAAGGCTCGGGAAGGGGAAGAAGAGGTTTTTGAACATGACCGTAGCTCCTACCAAACCTTGTTCGCTAAGAACTATGGAGCGGTGGCCGCCCCGACGGCAGGCTTGCACATGACCCAGTCCTTGCTGGATCAGTTGACCAAAAAAGGGATTGAGCTCGCTTTTGTGACTTTGAACGTTGGCTTGGGCACCTTTGAACCGATCCGGGTTTCTGACCTGGACCAACACAAAATGCACCAAGAGTCCTTCACCGTCAGCGAAGAGGCGGCGGCGCAAATCAACCGAGCCAAAAGCCAGGGTCGTAAAGTGGTCGCTTTGGGCACCACCAGCTTGCGGACTTTGGAGTCAGCGGTGGAAAAGGGGCAGATGGTTCCAGGGTTCCAGGAAACCAAGCTATTCATCCGGCCCCCTTACCAGTTCCAGGTGGTGGACCAACTGATCACCAACTTTCACCTGCCCAAGTCCACCTTGTTGATGCTGGTCTCTGCGTTTGCAGGCTACGAAGTGATCCAAAAAGCCTATAAAGAAGCGGTGCTCAGGGATTACCGGTTTTTTAGCTACGGCGACGCCATGTTGTTGGGGTAAAAAAAGCTCAAGTTTTTAGTCATGGAGCCGAAAAGAAAACATAACCTTTCTTTTCGGAGACACCATGTCTTTTTCAATGCGACTGCAACAAGCTTCTTTGGCCCAATTGGCGGCTGAAAAATCAAACCATTCATCCAAGATAGGCGTCAAGCCTTCGGTTGAATCCGGTGCGCTGTTGAAAATTAAGCAAAACATCTCCTTGCTTGCCGAAATCAGCCAAATGCAACCGGCGACTTTCAGCTTATACTAAGCCCCGCTCCTTGACAGCCTGTTTGGGCTCATCAAACGACTGGCCTCTAGGCCACGAACTGCCCAATCTCCCGCAAGTGTCTTCTGGTTCACTGAGACCCATCTTCTGATTCAGTAGGGCCTGTCACCCTTCCCTGTACCCTGTTAAGGGCTGTCCCCGTGGCTTCAGTCCTCAGAGGGTATTTTGATGGTCCTTGGGTCATCGCTCAGCCAGATATTTAGGTGTTGATCTCGGCCCCTGATTTCGACCTCTTTTTTGATCAATGTATCCAACTCAACCCCCGCTTCACCAGCCACTTGGTCCGACATAATCAACATACACTTGTGGGTTTTGGTCATCGATTCTAAACGGCTGGCGGTGTTGACAGTATCGCCGATCACCGTGAGGCTCAAACTGGTTTTGTAGCCCATTTCCCCGATGATGGTTTTGCCTGCGTGCAGGCCGACCCCGATGCGCAGGGGCTCAGCGATATCATTGGTGATTTCCTGGTTCAATTTGTCGAGCCTGTTGATGAGGTCTTGGGCCGCCCGAATCGCTCCTCTGGCCGCCTTGGGCAGGTCGCCATCGATACCAAACACCGCCAAGGTGCCGTCACCGATGAATTTGTCTAAATACCCATGGTTGGCTTCAATGGAAGCCCCTACGGCGGAAAAATACCGGTTCAGCACTGAGACGAGGTCATAGGGCAGCATCTTTTCCGAAAAGTGGGTAAACCCTCGGATATCGGCGAACAAAATCACCAGATCCTTTTCCTCCCCAATGAACCGCTGCCGCCGTTTTGCCCCTTCGACAAATTGAACCGTTGCCGGGATCAACAGATCGACTTTCAGGTCGCTGGTCGGGCGACATTGGCAGGCCAAGCGTGTCCCGGCATGAACATTGAGGGACTGGAGGACTTCTTCTTCGTCCGGCAGGGCAAGTGGAAGCTCTGCGTAGCCAATCGATAGAAAGACCCGGCAGGTCGAGCACCGGCCTTGGCCCTGGCAGAGTTGGGCGTGGGGGATTCCCGCCAAGTTGCTGGCCTCCAAAATGCTGGTTCCTGCCGGGACTTTAATTTTGCGGCCCCCTGCATATTCGATGGTGATGCCCGCCGCGGTTCGTTGGCGCAACACCCGCCAAACCAAGGCAACTGTAAATAAGGCAAGGTAGCCGAGCAGCAGGTTGTAATACAGTTCGATGCCCTCAGCCCTCCAGTCCAATCCAACTGGCCCCTGTAGCTGCTTGGCGTGGTCATACCACCCTGGCTCCAACTGGGAGCGCAGCCAAACTTCCCCTGAGAGATAGTGGGCTCCAAAAAAACCTGTGATGCCCAGAACCATCAAAGCCCGACCCCAGAGATTCGCCCACTGTTGGTTTTTCGAACGCAGGTAAAACCAAAACCCCAGACCCCCATGGCCGAGGGACATGATGATCAGCCCGAGCATCAACAGCCAGCCATAGTTTGGACGCCATAGTTCTTGGAGGTAGGTGATGTAATTGTGGTTGATTCCCTCGGTGGTCCATAAGGCACGGGTATGGGCGACATGGGCCACGGAAAGGAGCGGCAAAGCAAAGCCGGTGCCGTACTGCCATTTTTGGTACCAAGTGAGGCTTTTGATGAACCGTCTACGGGTCAAAGCGAGCAGCGAGCAGAGGACATGTAAGGTACCTACGGTCGGCAAAATCCAACTGGTCCAAGGACCACGGAGCACAAAAGTCATCACTGTGAGACCAAAACTTGCGGCCTCAAGGCCGATCAGCCCCAGGCAATGGTTTAGTAAATGAAGGATCAAAAAGCTCAGGAAAATCCAGCCAGTCCAGATCCGAACTTTGATTTGATAGGTGATAAACAGATGTTGTGGTGCTGACAATCGAGGCTCCAGAGGTTCGGTTTCTTTTAAAATACCTCTCATGCAGTGGGTGTCAAGCTTGGCTCGAAAATGCAGACCGGTGCCCCTTTGGTTGACCGATGTACCCGTGTTTCTCCTTTGCAGAGCCCCTACAGAGTGAAGGGCTTTTTGTGTATGAATGGGGTTGTGATCTCACGAATCGGGGGGAGAATAGGCTGCTAAAAATTCACATCTATTGTTTGTCTTACTGGGCTCTTGTGAGAAAAGCATTATTTTGTTAGTCTGCTTTGAAAATCTCAGCGGTCTTTGAACCGCTATGTTCACCTTTTTGTTAAGATTGTCATGACCACCGTAACGTCTTTACCTGAATCATCTCGCACCCATGGCTTTAAGGCTGGGGATGTATTTTTGCTGTTCGGCGAACTGTTCCCCCGTGGATACGCAAACGGACTGGTTGATGAAGCCAAAAAAGCAGGGATGACGATCATCGGGATCACGGTAGGACGCCGGGAAAAAGACAACAGCTTGCGACCGCTCAGCGAAGAAGAACTTACCCAGGCCCAAACGAATTTGGGCGGGGAAATCATCAATGTTCCTTTGTGGGCCGGTTTTGACATGGACCCAGCCAACGACGGGGTCAGCACCGCCTCAGCTGCGATTGCGACCATCAAACCTTCGGACTGGCAAGGCACCAAATTGGATTGGGACAAAATCGCCGAATCCCAAGCGAACAGCGTCGCCAGATTACGAGGCTCCATCGCCGAGATGGCGAGCGAACTGAAAGGCAAAATCCCGAAAGGGGCGAACGTCTTTTTTGCCCACACCATGGCTGGTGGCATCCCCAAGTCAAAGATCTTTTTGGTGTTGCTCAACCGAGCGATCAAAGCGATGGGCGACCGAGCGATCCCTTCGAAGGACCTGTGGGAATCTGAGTTGGGTTTGTTGGCCTCAAAAAACTACGACGCAATCACCGCCGACACCTTCAATGAATTGATCCAGGGCACCAGCGAAATCCGGGAAATGGTGGAAGCGAATGGTGGGGTTTGTACCTACTCAGCTTATGGCTACCATGGCACCGAAATCTTGATTGACGGCGAATACCGGTGGCAGTGTTACTCCCCTTACTTGCCAGGGTGGTCTAAAAAACGTTTGGAAGACCACGCCAAAGCAGCCTTTGCGAAGGGCATCAAAGCGGTGGTTTATAACTGCCCTGAAGTGCGGACCAATTCTTCGGATTTGTTCAGCGGGGTGGAAATGCCGCTTTACACCTTGCTGCGAGCGATCAAAAAAGAAGGCCCCGGTGCTTGGGCTGAAGAACAGTTTCAGGCTTGTTCAGCGCTGCTGAAAGAGGAATACACCCTGGAACAAATGTTAGATGAAGTAGACGCCTACCATGTTTGCCCAGAAATCAGCCCCTACTACGCAGACTTCGCCAACTGGCCGTTGCACAATAACCCCGAGATGGTCACCGTGATGTTGACCGCCTCTGACCGGGTGATGGCGATGAACAGCGACAAGAAGAACCTAGTCACCGACCACCTCAGTGGTTTGGTGGTCGAGTCCAGCGGGCGGTTGATGTTTAACGAAGCCTACCAGCCTCATGGCCCGGTGCTGTGGCTGAATCATGACTTGATTGCTAAAGAACTTAACCAACATCACCAGTAACTGCCCTTTGCGGCAAACCTAGCCCTCCACGGGACTTATGCGCTACTCTTGGCTTGTGCTTGTTTGCCTCTCTTTTTGTTGGGTCGGCTCCTTGATGGGGGCTGAAGGCCTAGAAATCCTGCGGTTTAACCCGAAGCAGTCCACCGCCAAGGTGTACCATTCGTTCCAAGAAGGGTTTTTGTTGGTTTCTTTGGAACCAACAAAACCAGCCTCTTTCCGCTGTACCCCAAACAGCTACCTCATTTATCAAAACAGCCCAGAGAAGATCATTCGGATACGTGGAGGCAACCTGCAAGTCGCCGGTGATTTTAAAAAGCTGGTCTACCTAAAGGTCCTGAAACTCGGGCCTGAAGGCACCAAGGGGTGGGCGGTGCAGGCGAAAAAACGTAGTGACCAACTGCAAGCGAGCCCTTCGTTGCTGGTTGCTGCGGCGATGAAGGACCACAAAACCCAGTGTTGGCAACAGCCGGTTTGGGTGGATACCCAGGGCTTTAAAGAAACCCCGGTGCCGGTGATTGCAGCAAATTTGTGCAAGAAACGGTGGTGCAGCGAGTTGACCTTCACCAAAACCGGTGAACTGAAATTCTGGGCCGCCTTGGAACCCAAAAAACGGCACTTGGCGGTTTTTGATGGGCTGAACCTACTGGATACCCTGAAAACCTCGGGGTCGTTCACCAAGCCCACCCTGAACATGGAGCCCGTCCCTCGAAAAAACTTATTGGCCGGGAAGCCATTGGACACCGCCCAGATTGCCCTGGTTGGCGGTCGGCGTTTGGTGTTTAAGGCAGAAAAAAACCAAATGGTGATGATTTTGCTCCGCAGCAAGCCAGACGTAAAAAAGGCGGCGACTCGCCTATCAGAGTCCAAAGCTCTGCTGTCCTCAGGACAACCTCAAGCCGCCTTTGAACAAGCCCAGCTGGCCAGTTGGTTAAACCCCAAGAACTTCTCCGCCAAATACCAGCAGCTGGTTTCCCTGGCCGGTTTTGCCAGCCCAGGGACCCTGTTCAAACACCTGGACGAAGACTTCACCAAATGGGAACGAAAAAAGGCTTGCGGACAAATCCACCTGGATAAATCCTTCCAACGTCTCAAAACAAAAAAAGCCTTCTTAGACAAATTCAACCAAGCCTGCCCCACCGCCTTCGCACCTGTTTTTTAGGCGGACTGAGACGGTGAACCAGGGTGTATCAAGTTTTTAGTTGGTTTCAACGGTTGCTGCTGTTGGAACCCTTCTGTGGGCGACTGTGCCCAAAGAAATAAAGAAGGTAAAAATGTCGAATAGCGAAAAAAACACAATGACAACCATCGGCAAAGACCTACACGCCGAAATCACCAAGCGCTGTGCCGCCCTAACCATCGAGACCGGCCAGCGGGTTAAGATGAAGGATTGGGTAGAAAAACACCTAGCCATCGCCCTGCAATCCGAAGACGTAGACCTCCCTGGCCCCCTCCTAGACCGCCTCGACCTCTGAGTCAAACCACACCCTGAAGGAAACCGCCTCCGGGCGGATACGGCGCAGAGACGCCACGGAAAAGCTCATCAACTTGGCAAAGGACAGCCAGATCAAGAAAGTCTTGGTCTAGGAGGTCTCCCGCTTGGGCCGGCAGCTCGCCGACGTGGCGGACACCGTGGAGGAACTCACCGCCGCTGGTTGCAGCGTTTGCGACCACCAAACAAGAAACCCTGGACGACCAAGGCAAAAAGACCATCTTCGCCCTGATCATCCTGCCGCTCTTCGCTGGGATCGCCGAACAGTGGGTCGCTGAGCACTCCGCCCGGATCAAGTCCGGGTTGAACCGAAGGAAGCAAAAAGGCCACGCCCTGGGCCGACCCCTGGCCGCAAAAATCAAGCACGAAGACCAGATCGTGGAGTTGCTCAAGTTGGAGAACTCAGAGCGGGAAACCGCCAAGCTGGCTGGAGTTTCCCCTGGGACTGTTCAGAAAGTGAAGGCTAAACGGGCTGCTGATTTGTTGCAGGCTAGTTTTTAGGGGCGCAACGCCACCCACCAGCTCGGTTGGGGCTTTGAGGTAGTCCACCCACTCAGCCTAGGACCTCCCTTTTTTGCCCTAAAATAAGTACACAAATACACAATATTTTATTTGCTATTTCTTGTGTATTTGTGTACCTTTAAATTATAGTAAGGAGGTAAATGAAACGAAAAGATCTTGAGCGAAAATTAAAGCAGGCCGGTTGGGTGAAAACAGAGGGTGGGAATCACACCAAGTGGAAAAAAGATGGAATGACCATCCCAACCCCTCGGCACAACGAAGTTAACGAGTGTTTGGCTAAGGCCATCTTGAAACAAGCTGGGATCGATTGAGGGGTCCCGGCCTTAACCTAAAGGAAACATTGAAAAGCTATCTGGCGATTTTAGAGCCCGTCCCAGAGGGGGGCTATTTTGTTCGGTTCCCGGACATTGAAAACGCATTGACCCAAGGGGCAACCTGGGAGGAAGCGTTTGAAATGGCGACCGATGTCTTGGCTTTGTGTCTTTCTGAGCTGCCTAAGTGGCCTAGGGCCAGCAAGGCGGAAAAGGTGGCTGCTGAGTTGGGCGAAGGGGAGGCCATGTTGTCGATCCCGGTCGACGACCGGTTGGTCTTTCAGTATCAGCCGAAAGAGCGGGTCAATGTTTCGTTGCCGAAGGATTTTTTAGCGAAGATCGACGGGTACCGGGCGTCCACTGGGCAAGGCCGCTCCGAATTGCTCGCTGAAGGGGGGAAACTCTACATGGAACAGCACCCTGTGCGAGCCTGAGGGGGTCGGGTTACTCTATTGCTATCATTCGCTGAAGGGCCGTGCGGATATCTGGGAGGATGTCTAACTCTTGATCCACTAGGCCGCCTGCGTGGGACATCTTTAGGTTTCTGAAGCCATGCACCGGGCAGAGGGGGGACATTCGGTGTAGATGGAGGTAATAGGTTTTTTCACCGAATGGGAGCTTGATATCAGAGCTTAGCTTACGGACGTCACTCACGGGGACCGCTAGGCCCCGCTTGAAGCACTGGTAAAATTTTGCAGAGGATACAATTAGAACCAGGTGAGGGTTGCCGTCCTTAGGGTGCAGCTGGTAAATTTCCCCTGGGTTGAGTCTGCGAAATGAACTAACCGACATTCAGCGCCATCTCCATCATCATTTTATCGAATTCAGCAGGAGTCCCCAGCACAGTGCCTTCCGGCAGGGTGAGGGCCTTTATGTTTAATTTTGATATTTTCTCTTCTAGGGAAGGGCCTTTAAAAATACCGGGGTAATCTATTTTTAGTTGCCTTAGTAAAACTGGCATTTTAACTTCCTCCAGCTTGAAACCATCGGTGAAATATACCCCTAAGCCTGCTAGTTTGATGAATGCCTCGACCTTGTTTAGTCGGCCTAGGTCATCTTGGGGCTCGTAATCGCACAGCTCTTCTAAAAGCGGGGTGGTTGCGTTGAGGAAGTTGCCCCCTAAAGCTGGATTAGTGGAAAAAACAGACGCCACCATGTTAGGCCATACGCTCTTCATGCTCTTGGGGATGTCGCTGAAAAATTGCAAGATATGGATTTTCTCCATAAAATTGAACTCATCTTTTTGGAAAGCAAGGGTCAACAGCCAGGATATCTGGGTTTCTGGATGCACATGCACTTTGGTTTTAATCTCCAACAATCGACGGGGGTTCGCAACTGCACAGCCTCGCACTAAATTTTTCAAGTGGTAGGCCTGTTTTGATTCATTGAAGACATCAAAAAGGATATTTAATCCGTCTTCTCGCCGGTCGGTATAGAGTAGAGCGACCCCTTTGGCACTCAGGAGGTCCAAATCTGTGCGGCCTGTGATCTCAAGCTGGAATTCTATGTCTGCCAGGAGGCCCTGGATATCCGCCGATTTTTCCCCAGATATCAAGTCGCCCATGGAGAAATTGGCATCAATGCGGGCCAAAAACTTGCTCGATTGTTCTTTAGGGGTGCCTGCGATCATGGATCATTTAGGGGGCGGTGTTTCAATTGTTTTCTTTTAGAACTAGCACAGTTTGGCCGAAAAGGGCAGGTTTTGCAATGGGGAAGGGTTGGGCGGGTTTTCGAAGGCCCAAGGCGGGTTGTGTACACACTGGAGGAAACTGCCTCAAGACGGCACCCACTCAAGGCCGTAAACTGCAACTTTTCTTTAAACCAACCCTTCAATTTTGTCCCAGAACTCGCCGGCTGCTCCGGTGGAGTTTTGCGGGTCGGTGAGGTCGAAGTTGTAGCTGGCGGCTCCGACCTGTGGGTTGAGGTTTAGTTTGCAGCCGCACAAGGCAGCCTCGACCACCACCCGTCCTTGGGGTTCGGGCCACCTGGGCAGGAAGACAAATTCCTCGGTTCGGTTCATGGTATCGGCGACTTCTTTAGCTGGTAAAACGCCGTGGTGGACGCCATAGCTCGGGGCTGGCCCGGTGGAGCTGCCGATGAAGTGGATTTCTTTGTCGCTGTACTGAGTTTCCAGCTCTGCCGCCCCCTTGGCTTCCCCATACACCCCGGCGAAGAGGTGGGGGATGTCACGGGTTTGTTTCTTGTTGTTGAAGGTCCTGGTGTCGATCATCGGGCGGAGCAAAAAGCGAGGGTGGGTGTCATCAAAACCGACCACTTGTTTGACCGTTTCATAGTGCAGCGGTGACAAAAAAACATTCATCAACGAATCGTTGTAAAGCCTTTGGACCGTCTCTGAACGGGCGAAACACTGGCCACCGAAGTCCTTGGCTTGCAGGTTTCGCTTGAGGTGCCAGGGTTTTTTGTGCGGGCAGGGGCTATGGGACTCCCCCGAACAAGGCAGGTAGTCCAGGTTGCAGCAGTCCACGTAGGCGGTGTCCAAGTGAACATACGCTCCTGCCATACCCGCCTGGAGCCAAGGTCCAGGGAGCTTGGTCTCGCTTTGCGGGCAGTTAAACAGGTCTGCAAAAATCGTGAGGTCCGGTTGGGAATGGAGCTGTAGCTGCCAGGGGCTAGCGGAGGAGACCTTGAGGTCATGCCCCCGGCTGAGCCCCCAGGACAACAGCTCTCTGAGGATCATCTCGCCGCCGCCAGGGTGCTGGTGAGGGTCTAAAAAGGCAATGTAATTTATCTTCATGGTTCCTTCAGTTTGTTGATTTTCCCAGAGCCTCTGGGTTGTGTCAAATCACCGAGGTTATTTAGCGATTGACCACAGCGTACATATGTTCTAAAGTGAACAAAACAACTCACTGGAGAACTCATGTCACTGACAAAAAAACAACTGGGTATTTTTGAGTATATCAAACGATACATCGAAGAACACCAATACCCACCCGCAGTGCGTGACATAGCGTCTCACTTTAACTTGGCCAGTGCAGGGGGGGTTCACAAACACCTCAAGAATTTGATGGAAAAGGGGTATATCTCCTTGGACCCAAATGTATCTCGGTCCATCCGTATCCTGCACAAAACCCCAGCTGAAGCCTCGGGGCCGTCGATTCGGACCGAAGCACCTCCTGCCCTGAACCCGGCGATCGTAGAGCTGCCTTTGTTGGGTGCCGTGGCTGCAGGTCAGCCGATTGAGCACTTCACCGAAGGGGAAACCCTGGCTTTGCCCGAATTCATGGTGCGACACCCGCATAAAAGCTATATCCTCCAAGTCCGAGGTAATTCTATGGTGGAAGAGGCAATTTTGGACGGGGATTATGTGATCGTGGAAAAACGAGACTCAGCGGACAACGGGGAGTTGGTGATTGCGATGTTAAATTTTAAAGAAGCGACCTTGAAACGGTTTTACAACGAAGGCAACCGCATTCGTTTGCAACCGGCGAACTTTGAGATGCAGCCGATCTACGCCGATCCTCGGGAGGTGAGTATCCAGGGGATTGTCAAAGGGGTGATGCGTAGTTATTGACGCAGCTGTGATGTGATGAGCGGTGTTGGGTCGCTCCAGGCCGGGTCTCTTTTTGGTAGAGGGCCTTGCTTGTTGAGTGAAACAACCCAGGAGCTGGTGCCAGAGTTGACCCTGGCAGTGTCTGGTTGTGGAATGGGCGGAGCTGGATCATTGAAACCCAACAAAACATGAAGTTGAAAAAAACTGGCTGTTTTTTTCAAACCCTCTGCCTGCTGCCTCAGTGACTTCACTCACTAAGAATCAAGATCACCGGCTGAATCGTTTGCTGTTTCTTGTTCCACCTCATCGTCTACACCCCTGAATAGCCCGCTTTTCTGGGCGGTTCTGAGGCCGCCCAGCACAAGCCATCCTGCCCTTTGAGTCAAAGCCGCCAGCAAGAGGCGTTGGCCGCTTGGTGGCGATTGATTGGGGATGTGCCTAGACGGCGATCACTTCCAGTGGTTCGCTAGGTCGGCTAACAGCCTTGCAGCGGTCCCTGTTGCGCCCTTGTCGGGGTAAAAGGGGATTCGCTCTGCACTCCAGGCTGTCCCGGCAATGTCGATGTGTGCCCAGGGTGTTTTACCGGCGAAGTGCTTCAAAAACAGGCCTGCGGTGATCATCCCGCCTTCTCTAGCCCCTACATTTTTTAAGTCTGAGACCGTGCCTTCAATATCTTTTTCGTAGATTTCATCATGGGGCATTCGCCAGACCGGGTCACCGGTGATTTCTGCTGAACGTTCGATTTGGTGGGCTAGGGTGGTTTGGTTACACTGGTAGCCGCTGTTGTAGTGGCCCAAGGCGATCATGCAGGCCCCTGTCAAGGTGGCCACGTCGACCACCGCCACAGGCTTGAATCGTTTGATTCCATAAGCGATGGAGTCAGCCAAGATCAACCGGCCTTCAGCGTCGGTGTTTTGGACTTCTACCGTGGTGCCGTTACAAGCGGTGAGCACGTCCCCTGGTTTGACAGCTTTGCCGTCGGGCATGTTTTCTGAGGTCGGGATCAAGGCGACCACGTTGATTTTTGGTTTGGTTTGCCCGATGATCTGCATCGCACCCAAAACTGCCGCACCGCCGCACATGTCATGTTTCATTTCATGCATCCCACCAGCAGGTTTCAAGGAAATCCCCCCAGCGTCAAAAGTGAGCCCCTTGCCTACAATCAACAAGGTCGGGGCGGTGATATCCACTTCGTATTGCAGGATATTTAAAAATGCAGGTTCCTCAGAGCCTTGTGAAACCCCGAGCAAACACCCCATTTTTTCTTCCGCCATTTTTTCTTCGTCTAAAACCTCAAACACAAGCCCCTGCTCTTTGGCGACTTTCCCGCAGGCTTTGGTGAGTTCCTGAGGGGTGAGGTGGTTCCCGGGGTGGTTGCCGAGGTCCCTTGCCAAGTTTGTTCCGTCTGCTTGGATCCATGCTTGTTGGGCGATCACACCGAAATCGGATGTGTCGCTCGCTAGAAATTGTACCTTGGTTAAGGTTGGTCCAGGCGTTTTTTCTGTTTTAAATCCTTTGTATTGGTATCGTCCTAAGAAAAACCCTTCCAGAAACGGCTCAAAATGGTTAGAAAGAAGGTAGTTTGGGGACTCGGGCACTAAAAAGTTCAAGGTTTGGAAACTGGCGTTGATGAGTTTTTTACCTAGTTTGCCACCGATACTCCGTGGGTCGGTCCCTTTGGGGGTACAAACCAGGAAGACTCGTTCTAGCTCAGGGTCATAAAGTTGGTGGATTGATGGTTTGTCTAACTTCACATCTTTTAATGACAGAAAACCTGACCACCGTTCCAAAAAGTGCACAGGCCAGCCATCAGGGACAACCGGTTGGCCTTTTTGGTCTAAAAAGACCACTAAATTTTTGAAAGGAGCTGGGTTCTTTTGACTAAATTTCATGCCTTCCTTGGTGAACGATGGTGAAGAACAAAACCTGGGATATAGGCAGTGTGGATCAAGCTTATCACGACTTGATCGAGCCGATTGGTCACATCTTGGACCAATCACAGAACTTGGGGTTGAGCCAACTGCTAGATGGGGACGACCCTCTGGTATTATATGTAAAGTTTATCGAGTGTATCGAACAAGAACTTTTCGTTCAATGGAAAATAAAAACTGAGAAGGGCATGGACCGTTTGTTGGTCCACCAGCGTGGCTTTGTCACCCATGACCTGCGTTCAACAACAGGCTGTTTTGCTCAATACACCAGGTTGAGGAAGGCGATTTTGGCCCAAGAAAAGGGCTTTGGGCTTTGCGCTTGGGCTTCGTTGATCAGTGACCGGGCGATGGACCGGACAGGGTATCAGGTTTTGGGGATCGACCCGCTCAAAGGGGAGCCATACTGGGCGTTGCTTTTTGACATGGCCGCTCAGTCCCCTCATGACCTATGGTTGGGGTTATTGAATCTCTGCGAGCTGGGCGCAGGCCCTCGGTTTGAACCTTTGGGGTTAGATCAATCGTTGCCCCAACTCGGAGCAGGGCAAAAAACCCATGAGTTGTTAAAGGCCGCCAGCGACGTTGCCACTTATGGGCAGGCGCTGGTAGAGTTTTGGGGCGCAAATTCTGGCGGTCCGTTCAGCGAGTTTGAAGCTTTTTTGTTCCGGCCCAACCGCTCTGGAGAGTGGTGCTTGGTGGGGGATCGGTTACAAAAAACCTGTTCCTTTGAGGATTTATACGGCGTCGACCGGTCTGTGGAGCAGCTCTCGGCGATGGTCCAGCGGTTTATCCAGGGTGATCCGTTCAGCCATATTTTGCTGTGGGGCGCCAGGGGGATGGGTAAATCCAGCTCCGCCCTGGGCCTGATCGATGGCTTTGCGAAGGATGGGTTGAGGTTGATTGAGGTCTTCCAAAGAGACCTGAAATTCCTGCCTGCATTGTTCCCACTCATCCGGGGAGCGAAGGAACGGTTTGTTTTGTTTTTGGATGATTTTGGGTTTGAGGTGGGCAACCTGGACTACAAGTCTTTGAAAAGCGTCTTTGAAGGGTCTTTAGAGCAAATGCCACCCAACCTGCTGATCTTGGCGACTTCGAACAAAAAAGACTTGGTCACCACCAGAGCCACGGACCCAAACCGGCCTGAAAGTGTGCAAGCTGAAGATGAAGCCCGAGCATTGGACGACCGGTTTGGGTTGAAGTTGTTTTTTGAACGGCCTATGTTCAGTGAACTGAAAGATCTGTTTGGGTTCATTGCAAATAAACAGGGTCTAAAGGACCAAGTTGAGGCCCTTTGGCCAGAATTCCTGCGGTTTGCAAGGTTACATGACCATGACAAACCCTCCGCTCGTACCATCGAACAATTTATTGCCGGGAAAAGGTGACTCTGAAAAAGGTTTTTATTTTATTGAGCTTTGTCTTGTTGGTTGGTTCCTCTGCCTCAGCAGAGTCTCCGATTGGTAAGCTCAATCAAATCCGGGAGTCTTCGGGTTTGAGCCCTTTGGTGGTTGATCCGATTTTAAACCAAGCGGCCTTGTCCCAGGCAAATTACCTTTCCTTGGGCAATCCAGCGGACCATTTACAAATCGAAGGGTACCCAAAATATGTCGGTGAAACCCCCAAGGACCGAGCCCTCGTTGCCGGGTGGCCTACGGGCTTGGTGTATGAAAATTTCTCGATGGGAGAGAGAGACTCTCTGAGCAGCTTAGATGAGCTGATGTCGGCGATATATCACCGGAACATTTTTTTAAAACCAGAGTTGGATCGGGTTGGCTTTGCAGAGGTTGGTGAAGGCGAATTCTCTAGTTATGTGTATGTGCTCAGTTCGAGTTTAGCCGCTGAGGCCTGCCTTGCTACAGAGGAAAACCCGCAACTATGCCCAGAGGTTGATCCTTTGAGCCCAGAGGAATACCGACTGGCCTCCTTAGAAAAATTGAAAACCAGCCCAAGATGGGTCGGGTGGCCGAACAAAAGCTTGCAGGTTGAACCTGTCTTTTATGATGAAGTCCCAGACCCCTTGCCCGATGAAGAAGTTTCCGGTTACCCGATTTCTCTGGAGTTTAACCCTGCGTTGGTGCCGATTGCCCCAGACTTAACCAGCTTCGAAGTGTTTACCGCCGAGGGAAAAAAAATTGTACCTTTGTTGGTGATGGATGAAGGGAGTGACCCAAACGAGCGGCTGGGCACCCATAGCTTTGTTTTCTTTCCAAAATACCGGCTTAAATGGGGTGAGTCGTATGATGTGGTGGTCAAGGCGAAGGTCGCTGGTCGGCCCCTAGAAGTTCGGTGGTCTTTCCAAACCAAGCAAAGCGCCGGTACCTTAGTGCAGATTCGAGGGGAAGGAGAATGGGTTCGGTTGGACGCAAAAAAATTGTACAGTTTGTATTTGCCACCTGACGAAGATCATCCTTTTTTTGGGGATATGGAAGCCTCGGAAGTTGAGGGGCTTGATGTACAGATGGATTTTGAGGACAAAAACACCTTGGGTTTTTTAGGCAGTTCCTTGGACTGCGCCAGGGTCCATTTTTCACTCAGCGACAGCCGGACGTTTCATGTATTGATTGGTGAGCCAGGAGGGGGAACATTGTTCGAAAACCCGCCGGTGTGTTACCCTAAAACCTTGGAAGGTTTGCGAGGATACCGGTTGGTTTCTGGGCTGCAATTGCCGATCAACCAAGGTTTTTTTCTGTTGTTGCCTGAAGAAATCGCATTGTCGAATGGATTCACTTGGAACTTTGAACCTGAGCTTCAAGTCGAGGCCAAACAGGTGACTGAAAACCTGTTGTCTGTGCAGGTCTATGGGCCTGCGGGGGGTGCGGTGCGTTTGATCACAGCCGAAGGTGGGGAGTATAACTTTATGTTATCAAAAACCCCAAGCCCTTTTGAGCTGTTTGCGCCGCTTAAAACAACCACACCTTGACTCTAGCTCACTTGGGCTGAAACCCCGGGGTGTGTCCGTCTTCAATCCAAAGCGGCTCAATCCGCTTGACTTGCCCACCTTTTTTCTGGAACGCCTCAATCGCTTGATCCAATTCCTTTTGGGTCGGTTGTGCGCCGTACTTTGGTGTTGACGTCTTTTTTTTCATGGTCCCTCTGTTCTAAGCCAGTTTTAAGTTGCTGTTCAGCTCCAGAGTGTCAAAGTCCCCCTGTGGGACAATCCCTAGATTTTGATAATATTCACCAATCACTTCCGCCTGGGTGTATACAGTCACCCGCACAGGCCGCCCGACTTGATATTCCCAAAGGAGATCACTGCGGTGGTCTTCTTTGAAACCAGTCCAGTTGATATGGAAGGTGCCTAAGGCACGGACCGTCAGTTTGTAGCTCCGGTCGGTCATGATCGAAAGCTGGATCATCTGCCCCAATGTGTCTTGGATTCGTTGGATATCCGGTTCCATGGTATTGTGTGGATGAGGTTAATGAATGGGTTGTAGGTCAAATGTTTCTTTGCTCCCCTCCTTATCGGCAGCAGGGGAAATTTCTTGAATCGATGAGCGAAAAACATTGTTCTCAGGCGGAGCCAGCGGCCAGTAAAGGTTGATCACTGGCAGACTGTTTTTTTGGGCTCAGGCTGAGCCTATATCTAGGTAATTAATATAATTTATATATTAAAAACAATACTCTAGAAACTAGAGAAAGCTAAATACCTGTTGTTATTTCCTTGGAATCCTCTGTCCGATGCCTTATCATATAACGTAGTGTAACCGCTTTAAAAGAGGGTGTCATGGAAGTGATCTTTAACATCCAGCCTATGCCTGCCTGGGACTGGCGCATCGCTGTGGATCTGTTTTTTGGTGGGATGGGTGTTGGAACCTTTATTTTTGCTTTGGTGGCAGATTGGCACTTTCAGGGTAGGTACCCTCGGTTGTGCCGGACAGCCGCCCGGCTGAGCCCTGTGCTCGTGATTGTAGGCCTGCTCTTTTTGATGAGTGAACTAGGCCGTCCCTTCTCATTTTTCAAAGTCTTTTTAACCTATCAACCTGATTCTGTGATCTGGTGGGGTGGCTGGCTGCAAACCATTTTTTTATTTGGCAGTTTGTATTATGCCAAGGGATGGGATGCTCCCGTGTTGGACTCCTCGCACCGGGTGTTGGGTTGGCTTTTGAGCCCTGTTGCCTTGGGTGTCGGTGCGTACCACGGGTTTTTGCTCTCTGCCTTTGAAACCAGGGCTCTTTGGAGCTCTGGATCGACGGTGGCGGCTTCCATGCTGAGTTTCATAACCACCGGTATGGCGTTGACGCTGTTGGTGTACCTTTACCAGCGCCGTTCGGAAGGTTCTTCAGCTCACAAGGGTTTTGATTCCTTGGTTGAAGAAATGGGGGCCGTTCGCACGCTTCTCGGGGTCGCCTTGATTGCCGAGCTGGTGGTGTTTTTTGTTTGGTATTTAGCACTCAAGCAGGGAGACGCCGCCGACCAAGCAGCTCTGGCGGCAGCAAACGCTCTGTTTGCGATCCCCTTTTGGGCTTTGGGGATTGGTTTGGGGTTGATCCTGCCCTTGATGTTGGGGATCTATTTTATTTTGAACCGAAGCAAACTCAGTTTTTCCGCTGAGATGAACAGTGTATTTCTGACCAGCAGTCTGATTTTAATTGGTGGTTTTGTGATTCGGTTAGGAATCGTCCTCGGTGGCCAGGGGGCTCCGATTATTTTATCTTTGGGTTAGGAGGTGACCATGCGATTCACCAGACGAGAGTTTTTACAGTATGGTGGGACATCGGGGCTGATTCTCTCATCAGCGACCCAGGGTCCGTTGATGACGGCGCTTAAGGCGGCTCCGATTGTGACACAGGACGAGGACTGGCGGGCCACCACATGCCAAGGTTGCACCACTTGGTGTTCGGTTCAGGTGCAGGTGCAAGATGGTCGGGCAATCAAGCTGCGAGGCAACCCGAACTGCGCAGGCAACCACGGTGTGATCTGCCCACGGCCTCACTTGGCCTTGCAACAGGTCTATGATCCCGACCGGATCAAAACGCCAATGAAACGAACCAACCCAAAAAAAGGGCGGGATGAGGACCCAAAATTTGTCCCCATCAGCTGGGACGAAGCTTTGGGCATGTTGGCTGATAAAATGATGGAGCTGAGGGCGGCAGGGGAGACCCATCAGTTTGCCTTGCTCAGGGGCCGTTACACCTACATGAGGGACCTGATTTATTCTTGTTTGCCCAAGGTTTTTGGCAGCCCGAACGGGATCAGCCATTCGGCGATTTGCGCTGAGGCTGAAAAATTTGGGGCTTTTTACGCCGAAGGTTATTGGGGTTACCGTGATTATGATCTAGCAAACACCAAGTATGTCCTTGGTTGGGGGGCTGATCCGCTGGCTTCGAACCGGCAGGTGCCTCACGCCATGTCGATGTGGGGGCAGGTGCAGGATCAGGCGACCATTGCGGTGATCGACCCCCGTTTATCAATCACCGCCGCCAAGGCGGACGAATGGCTACCGATCATTCCTGGTGAAGACGGGGCGTTGGCTGTGGCGATAGCCCATGCGATATTGGTTGCCGGGTTGTGGAGCAAAGAGTTTGTAGGGGACTTCAACGACGGGAAAAATCACTTCCAAACAGGTGTTGAGGTCGACGCCAACAGCTTCACCGAAATCCATAGCCACGGTGTGGTGGCTTGGTGGAACCTTGAACTCAAAGACAAAACCCCCGAGTGGGCTGCCAAGCGCACCGGACTGCCAGCAAAGCAGATCCAAAGAGTGGCTCTTGGGTTCGCTAAGGCTGGCCCCTACGCAATCAGTTGGGTTTCTCCAGGCGCAGCCATGCAGGTTCGTGGCGGGTATTCAGCCATGGCGGCTCATGCCTTAAACGGTTTGGTGGGCTCGGTGGACCATGAAGGGGGGACCACACAAAAGACCAAAATCCCGGCAAACCACACCCCAAGCTACAAGGCCTACCAAGACGATTTGGCCAAAAAAAACAGCAAACAAAAAAAGATTGATCAACGAGGGACTTTGGAGTTTCCCGCCTTGAAAAAGGGGAAACCAGGCGGTGGGGTGGTCACCAACCGGGTGGCGGACGCCATGTTGGCGAAAGACCCTTATGAGATCAAGGTGGCGATTGCCTACTGGGCGAACTTTGCGTTCAGCTGCGCAGAAACCCACCGTTGGGAAGAATCGTTGTCCAATATCCCTTTTTTCACCCATGTGACCACCCACGCTTCAGAGATGAGCCATTTTGCGGATTTGGTGTTGCCAGCAGCGCACCATCTCTTTGAAAAAGATGGGTTCATCAAGTCCAAACAAAACTTACATGGTTATGTGTCACTTAATGAAGCGGTGATCGAGCCTCTATGGGATGTACGGATGGATGAAAGCGAGGTCCCTTGGATGTTGGCCGAAAAATTGGCTGACCGGGGCTTTGACAACCTGCAACGGTATTACAAAGAAAGTTTCCCAGACCCAGAAACCGGAAAATTACCCGAAAATTCCCGAGAGTTCACCGAGTCGGTGCTGAAGTTTTATACCCAGCCCTTGTGGGACGCTAGCCATGCGGACCATGGGAAGTACGGGGATGCGATTCCTGGCTGGAAAGCCTTCAAAAAACGAGGTGTGTGGAACAGCGACCGGTATGAATTTGGCACTCATTGGGATAAGTTTAAAACGGTGACCCACAAGTTTGAGTTCTATTCGGAAACCTTAAAGAAGGCCTTGGGGAAACATGCCAAGAAACATGGGACCACCATCGATCATGTGATGGAGGTCACCAAATATCAGGCGGCCGGGGAATTGGCTTTTGTGCCTCATTATGAAGAACCCTTCCGGTGGGGCTCAGCAAAGGATTACCCCTATATCTTTTTTGAACACCGAAGCCGTTTGAACCGAGAAGGGCGGAGCGCAAACTGCACTTGGTATCAGGCGCATAAAAATTGCGACCCTGGGGATGAAAACTGGGATGACGTGCTCAAAATCAACAGCATCGATGCCGCTGAACTTGGGGTCCACAACGGCGACTCGGTGGAGATCCATTCACCGACCGGGAAGATGAGCGCCCACATCAAAATTTGGGAAGGGGTCCGCCCTGGAACAGTGGCCAAATGTTATGGCCAGGGCCATTGGGCCTATGGACGAGTGGCGGCAAGTGACTTTGAAAGCCGGTTACCTCGTGGAGGGAATAACAATGACATTCTCCCCGCTGATTATGAACGACTCAGTGGCAGCACTGCCCGGCACGGTGGGGTAACCCGTGTGAAAATCATCAAGGTATAGGAGGGCATATGAAACCACAACGACTTGCCATGGTGATTGACCTGCATCGATGTGTTGGCTGTAGTGCCTGTGACATCGCTTGCAAAAACGAGAACAATGTTCCTGCCGATTTCCACTGGTCCAATCACATCATTGAAACCGAAGGGCAGTTCCCGGATGTGCGTTATCGCTACATACCGACTCTATGCAATCACTGCAAAGATGCGCCCTGTGTCAAAGCCTGCCCAACCAAGGCGATGTACAAGGCGGACAATGGCCTGACCTTGCACAACGCAGATGACTGTATTGGCTGTAAGGCCTGCCAGCTCGCCTGCCCTTATGGGGCGATCTATTTTAACGAAGAGAAACCCCATAAAGAGTATCAAAAAGACACCGCCGTGATCCCAGGTTGCACCGCATCAGGGAAAGAAACCTTGGAAAAAACCGATAAGCGATTGCCCTATTACAACAAGGAGCGGGCCTTGACCTTGGATGGGGTGCGCCGTAAAGGGGTGGTGGAAAAATGTACCCTTTGTGACCACCGTCTCGCCGAAGGGAAACAACCTTGGTGTGTGGAGTCTTGCCCCACAGCCGCCCGAACGGTGGGGGATATCAATGACCCCAAAAGTGAGGTTAGCCAGCTTTTGGCCAAACACCCCCCTAAGGTATTAAACAAAGAACAAGGAACAGGGCCTCATGTCTTCTACATCCGAGAATTTTGAGTTAAAACAGGCAGCGAACCAAACGAGAATGATCGCTATCGCTAACAGTTCCCGTATCCTGGCGGATTGTTTTTGGGAGCCTCGGTTACCGGGCAGTGAAGCCTGGGAATTGTTAGCCTTAGCGTCCCTAGATTTAGGGGGGCAGGCCCCAGAAATGGCCTCAGCAGCTCGGGCATATGCCAGCGAACTTGACCCTGATCAACTGCCGGTGTTGTTCTCGGAACTTTTTATCGGTCCCTTCAAGGTCTTGGCTCCGCCCTACGGAGCGACTTACTTGGACGGTGACCCATCCGACGCAGGGCGGACCCAGGCGGAGGCTCTGGGGTATTACCACCAAGCAGGGTTGGTGCTGCCGCCACATGCCGGAGAAACCCCGGATCATATCAGCGTTGAATTGGAGTTCATCTACTTTTTGATGGTTCGGAGCATCCAAGAGGATGCATTGGATTGTGTGGATATGGCTGCCCAATTTTCCGCCCACCATTTGGGTCGGTGGTTACCTCTGTTCGCCAAACAGTTGCAGCTGCCCGAAGAGGCAAAGTTTTATCAAACCCTCTGTCAGTTAGCCCTGCTGTTGGTTCAATCAACCCGAAGCCTTTGAAGGCTCGGTGTTTTTAGACCCAACGCTCAGGTTTTTGTTCCCTCCTCCTGAGCTCCTTTTCTGTTTAACTCCTTAGGCCTAGGGTATAAAATACTCTCATCAACCTGTCTACCAACGACACTATCCAGCATGCACCCGGCCCCAAGCCAGCTTGACTTCAGTGAGCCGCCGCCGACTGACTGGGAAATGAGTTCCGTCAACCGTTGTGAGTTGCCAAGTGCTGCCTTCCTTGGTGAAGCTGGTTGTGTGTGCGAGATTCACCAAATAGGACCGGTGTGTTTGGACAAAACCGTTCCCCGGTAACTGGCTGATCAGTTCTGCCATGGGCATTCGGACCCAATAGTTGGGTTGCTCTTTCCCCTGCAGTTGAATGTTGATGTAGTGTTCTTCGCTGGTTGCGCTGATGATGTCTTGGGGCCTCATCAAGACGCTGCCCAGTCCTTTACCTAGGTCTAGGTTTAACCTCATGTCTGGTGACTGCTCTTCGTGGAAATACCGCTCGATGACAACTAGAATCCCCACAAAAAAGGGCGAAGTTTTGATGGTTATTTCGAGCCAGTAAGCTAAGGCATGGAGTGAGAGTCCTGATATTGATTGCAGGGGTATTGTTGTAGGGGCCAGTGCGATGGCAAAACCTAGGTGAAGTCCATTGCTCAAGAGGAATATGAGCAACGAAACACAATAAAACTTTCCCCAGGTTTTATGGGCTACAAAGGGGATGTTTTGGGTCCATCTCCCAAAGGAAATTTCGAGAACCATCGTGCAAGACAGTACAAAGCTGCCGCCATGGACCAGGGTGATAGTCAACGCCTGCTGGCTGTCAATTTCCTGGAAGCTGGTGACCACAGCGGTGAATGTAGCGGCAACCGCTCCGACGAGCAATGCAAAGACAAGCCTGTTTTTTACTCCCCCGTAGAAAAAAGCCAGCAATATGCTGGGGGGTAGTGGTTGGTTTAGTTTTTTTAACAAGGTTCCCTCAGTTCGTTTTCCCTAGGCTACCGAATCCATCCCTGCTGATCAAGACCCCTCCTGTTCCATGACCCAACCATTGGTGCCTCAGCGGTGACCGTTGATGACAAACCGCTTGTATCACAAACTTATTTCGATAAGGTTGTTTTAAATCATCAATCCATTGAGGCATATGAAACAGCTCCTGTTGTTCCTGATTTTTTCTTTTTTGACAGCTGCGATTCCAGCGGCCCCGCTCTTGGACCCGTTGAGCAAGGCGTTAGAGTCTCATTTAAAGGGGCTGAAGAGTTACCAATGTGAAATGGTTCTAGAAAGCGGTGGCAAGTCCCAGCAGCAAATCTATTGGTTCCAAAAACCTGGGTTTTATCAGGTGAAACAAACCGGAGACTTTCGAAATGGATTTGTGATTTCATCGGTACCAGGGCGTCCGGGGCAGGTGCTGATTTTTCCCAATCACTGGGCACTGCCAGATCAGATCAGCCTGGATGCCCAAGGCTCGCTTGCCCGCTCTGTGACTGGAGATACGCTCCCTGGAAGCGACGTCGAGAGCCTATTTGTCTTGTTCAAAAAACTGAAGGCTGAGGGGGCCATCAGCTGCCACACGGTTTTACTGAAGACAGGCAAGCAGTTTAGCTGCGAGTTACTTACCCCGATGCTACACCCTCACTTTAACTTAAAGGGGATTGATCAGTTTACCTTCACCCTGAACCGGCACAACCGGCTTGTTCGGCTGATTCGCTGGACTCAGGGCAAGGTGATTCACCAGGTCCAGTGGCACTGGGTTCAGTTGAACCAGCGGCTCAAGCCTCAATTTTTTTTGGAGAACAGAGATGAATCTTGAAACAACGTTGGTGGGTAGTTCCATCGGATTTTTTGTGGCCGCCTTTTTTGTGCAGTACCTGCTCTTTGTGTCACGATATTTGTTTTTTGCCGGTGGAGCTGCCTTGGTGCTGCGTCTCTTGCGCTCAAGGCTTGAACCTCGCAAGATCCAACCAAAACTGAATACAAAGGCACATGCCTGGAGAGAGATCGGCGGTAGCCTGAGTACCTTTGTCGTTTTTGCCTTGATCGGTACCGGGACTCTTTGGGGGGTTTCCGCAGGATACAGCCAACTTTATTTTGGATTGGGGCAGAGGAGCTGGGGGTATTTTTTGGGGAGTATACTGGGCATTGTACTGCTCCACGACACCTATTTTTACTGGGCCCACCGGCTGATGCATTGGAAGTTGATTTATAAAGCAGTTCACTTAACCCATCACCGCTCCAAAGACCCGACTCCCTGGGCATCCTTCAACTTTCACCCGCTTGAAGCGATCTTGGAAGCGGGGATCGGGCCGTTAGTTTTGTTCCTGGTGCCAGTGCACCCCACTGCGTTTTTGGTTTTTTTGTTATATATGACTTTTGTCAACGTATTGGGCCATTTGGGTTACGAGTGGGCGCCTAAAGGGTTTGCTTACTGGTTCCCGTTTTCATGGTCGAACACCTCAACGGCCCACAACCAGCATCACCGGTCCCCGGGCTACAATTTTGGTCTGTATTTCCTCTTTTGGGATCGTGTGATGAGGACGCTGGACCCTAGCTATTATGACGAGTTCGACCAATTGCAGGCCCGTATAAAGGAGTCGCTATGAATCGGTCGATGTTGCTACTATTTCTGCTCTACCCTGGATCGCTGTTCGCTGGATGTTTGGGGGCGGCATGGTCTGAGCTACTGATCCCTGGCAGTGGATATGCCTACTCTGGGCAGTGGGGCAAAGCTTTGGTGTTTGGTGGTTCTCGGTGGGCCTGGACCAAAGAGTTTGTGCGGACCAAAGAGTCCTCGGATATCATCCCGTTGAAGGACCGGTTTGAAGTGGTCCCTAAAGGAGAAAGTGACTCAGGAAAAACTGAGTTGATTCGGACCATGAACCAGAGCACCCAGGACCAATATACCACCTTCCAATGGCAATTGAACACCGGGTTTTTATCTTTTTGGGATTTGCAGCGACATGACTGCCAACCGAACAGTGAGGTGTGGGGAGCTAGTGTAGCGCCGTTTCGGGTGGACCAGTTTGGTGATAAATGGGCTTTTTGGCTGGGGATTGCGGCGGTTGCCGGTTTTCTGAACAGTGGGGTGCTGGGACAAAACCTGGCCGTGCGTGATACATATTTAAACGGTTATACCGAAAAAAAGCATAAACAAGATATTTTCCTGGCCATGTACCCGGTGGGCATCGGAGAAGAGGCGATCTTTCGAGATAGTTTGCAAGACAGCCTCTATGATGCGTACTTGGGGGCAGGCTGGAGCCCTGAAAGTGCACGGCATTTATCGATCTGGTCTGGCACGACGATCTTTGCACTGTCTCATGCCGGCAGCTCACCGACAGCCAATATCCCTGGGGCATTCCTGTTGGGTGCCTACAATGGTTATCTTTATCATCCAGCGGTTGGGGAGCATGACTTGATCACTGCCATGGCGTTCCACACTTGGTTTGATACACTGTATTACCTAGCCCTAGCCCGGATGGCGACCCAAGAGGAACGTGAAACCTTGCAGCAGCCTATTTTGAAGGTAGGGTTTCAGTTTTAGAAGCTCCCCTATAAATGGCTTGTCCCAAGGGTTGAATGCACCTAGAGTAACCCTTTATACTCCTGAAACCCCGGACCTTTATACCGATGAAAAACCAACAAACCCTTGGGTTGATTGCCGGGATTAGTGCCTCTGTCTTAGCGGGGTCGTCTGGCCTGTTTGTTCGTCATATCGACGCAAACGCCTATGTGATTACATTTGTTCGTCTGGCTTTGGGGTTTGTTTTTTTGATGGGGTTTCTGTGGGTGACCGGCCAGAGGTCAGAAATAAGGCTCCGTCAGTTGTCTGCTGCGTTAGTATTGGCTGGGGTTTGTCTATCGATGACCATCCTTTGCTACACCCAGGCCATCATCCATACCACCTTAGTAAAGGCAGTGTTTTTGTTGTATTTGGGGCCCTTGATTGCGGTGGTGGTGGCTTCGTTTTGGCTCAAAGAAAAAAACTCCACTTCAAGCCTGTTGTTTTTGTTGGTTGCCTTTATCGGGGCTTTATTGCTGCTGGAATTTGATTTCTCCTTTGAGGCAAAGGACTCTTTGGGCTACCTGTGGGGCGGTGGGGCGGCTTTGTGTTATGCTTCCTATATTTTAATGAACCGAAAGGTGTCTGGTGATGTCCCGGTATTCACCAGTATCTTGATCCAGTTTTTTTTGGGGGCGTTGGTGTTGTTGCCTGTCATTGAATTAGACGAACTGACCCAGTTGGACCCAACGAGCTGGCCTTGGTTGGTCGGTGTTGGTTTTTTCCCGGGGTTTTTAGCGATATCATTGACGGTGACCGCCCTTAGAAGCCTACAGACCCTTACCTATGGCACGATCTCTTATCTAGACCCATTGGCCGCTTCAATGCTGGGGTATTTGGTGTATGCGGAGGGTCTAACTGCTGCGCAATTTACTGGGTGTGCTGCGATCGCAGCTGCTGGACTTGCACAAGTGTTTCTGGCAAAGCAAGGCGATTCACTAAAGTAGCAACTCAATCAAGGTAAAAAAAGGGGAGATAGTAAGCAGAGGGGGGATAGGGGCCCGAAGGCCCCAACCGGAATTAACCGATTTTGTTGAAGAGCATGAAAGCAATCAACAATGCATAAATAACCAAAGACTCGATCAAGGCAAGACCGATGATCATTGGGGTAAAGATCTTGTCAGATGCGCCTGGGTTTCGAGCGATGCCCTCAAGAGCAGCACCACCAACCAAGCCCTGACCGATACCACCACCAGCAGCAGCGATACCGATAGCTAGGCCTGCGCCCAAAGCTAAGCCAAATTCTTTAAGAGAGCCAGTATCAGAAGATCCGTCAGCAGCGAAGGCCGCCATAGGAGCGACAAGTGCTAAAAGCACAAATGCGATTTTCTTGAACATCTTGTTGTCCGTCAAATAATATGGTTAATGGTCGTGAGATAACGCCATTTGAAAATAGACCAGTGTCAAAAGTAGAAAGACAAAAGCCTGTATAAAAGAAACAAACAACCCTAGCCCTAAAAAGGGAAGAGGTAGGAGCAATGGGAGGATGCCAAAAAATACGGCCCCGACCATGTGGTCTCCAGTGATGTTTCCAAATAAACGCAAAGCCAGGGAAATTGGCCTTACCATGTGGCTGATCAATTCAATGGGGAACATCAGCCAAGCTAACCACCAAGCTGGTCCCATGAAATGTTTAATATAGGAAAACCCATGAGTCTGTATGCCTAGGACATGGGTAAGGATAAAGACGATCAGCCCCAATACGATAGTAACGTTAAACTGTGAGGTCGGCGGCATAAAGCCAGGGATCAGACCAATCAAGTTGTTGGTCAAAATAAAGATCGCCAAGCTACCCGTCAGCCAAAACAACCCTTTGGCTCGGTCGCCGATGGATGCTTTGGTGAAATTAAACAAGCCGCCAATCAACAGCTCGACTATGGTCGAGAAGTCTAACTTCCCAGAAGGCTCAAGTTGAGTCCCCTTACGAAGTTTCGCCCCGCCAACAAAGGCGAAGGTGATCAACAGAGCCGAGGTAAAAATCAAGTTGATCCCCAAGTGTGGATCAATCCCAACGGAATCTAGTGCATGATTAACAGGTTGGGCAAAAGAGCCCCAAGCAAATTCGTTTCCAGACATCGGGTCGTTTATTGTTGTTCTTCCGCTTCGTTCTCAGCCACTTTAGTGGGGCCAAAGACACTTGCGAGAAGGGTAATCAAAAACAAAGTTGAAAGGCCAGCCATGACACCCCAAAGGTCTACTTTAAAGTGAAGCAACGACACAATCAAGAAAGCCATCGAAAGGCCAAACTTGAATATATAAAACGTGATCAGTCGCCCCCGGGGCTGGCCGGGTATAAACAGTCGGGCCAACAGGTACTGAGACATATAAAAATTGAAGGCCACAACAATGCATCCTACTAAGGCCCCCTTCGCAAAGTCAAGCCCAAAGGCGAACCTACCGGCCCCAATCAAAAGGACAAAAGAGACCACCAGGGATAAATTGATTTTCTTTAAGCGCTCTGCATCCGCTGGGCTATTTGGGGTCTGAGTCATGAGATGGTTCGGGGCTTTCGCTTTTGTTATCGTTTTTGAGTTTCTTCAATGTAAGTAACATGGCTCGGAATCCTGCGGCGATACCGCAGAAAAACCAAAAAAACAGCATCCATGGGGCGGTGTCTAACCATTTGTCTAAAAAGTAACCAAGTAAGGCCCCGCAAGCAACGGAAAGCCCTATCTCGATTCCTACCGAGGAATATTCAAGTTGTTGAAACCACTTAGATGATCGGTTTTTTCGCTTCTTTTTCATACCTTGTGAATAGTTGTTAAACGGGGCTTCGTCAAGGATTTGGCCTTGACCTGATACGAAAAACCGCAAAATTGTTGAATACAAGACTTTGCAAACCCTGAGCGGGGGGTTATAGTCGAAAATTCTTATAGGAAACCGATGGAACGAACTGTAGACTCATTACCGACTCAGCTGGTTGCCTTTTTGGCATCCATTGCTGACCCAATGTTGCTTTTTAGCGAAACAGGCGACTTAATTTGGGTGAATAAGGCCTTTTGCCGTATTGTCGGTCGACGGGAAGGCACCCTGTTGCACCGTAATCTGTCAGACGTTTTAGAGGCTGGGGACGGTCGGATTTTCGAAGAAAGTCTCAAGCAAGCCCTGACGGGCCAACACGCCCCGGTGCAGTTGGAAGTGACTTCTGCGCTCAGTGGTGCGAACTTGTTGATGGACTTTAATTTTTCTCACATCAGCCAGCTGGATGAAACCTTTTTGATGGTTCGGGCAGATGTTGATGAACAAGAACCCAACAAGTTCATGCAGTTTGATGAGGCAACCTACAAAGGGCTGTTGAACGCTGTGCAGTCTGGGGTGGTGATTTTGGAAAAAGATCAGATTCAATACACCAATGAGTATTTTTGTGAGTTGTCTGGTTTTCAAGAAGACGAGCTGGTAGGTCGCCATTTTTACGACATGATCCACCCGGACGATTTACAGCCCTTCCGAGATGCCTACCAAAATAGAGGTCAAGGCGGGATTGGGGATGACGAATATGAATTTCGGATTCGTAACCAAGATGGCTTTGTGACATACGTATATATGGTCCTTGGAGAACTGGATTTAAAAGGCCGCTTGGTGCAGGTGGCGAGCATCCATAACATCACCATGCGCAAGCTCGCTGAAGAAGACAAACAAAGTTACTTCAATCAGCTGCAAGAACAACTGGAATATGTTGATAACTTGATTGAACGCCTGCCGATTGGTGCCTGGATCATTGATTTCTCTACTCAGAATATCAAGAGTACTGGGAATCCTTTTTGCGATTTGCTGCACAAGGAACTGGGGTTTTCGATTGCAATCAAACGGACCAACGAAGTGTTGTGTCGGATGCTCGGATACACTCAAGCTGAAATGGTCGGGAAGTCCATCTTGGACCCGATGTTTGTTGATGAAACAAACGCAAAGGTGTTTTTAGACGCAATCATCGAACGACGACTTGGCAAACGAGGCAGTTACGAAGTCACCATGACCCACAAAGACGGTCAGGATATCCCGATTTTACTGGAGGCTATCCCGACCACCTTCCACCCAGAAACAGGGGAAGCGACCCAGTCCATTGGCTTGATGGTGGACCTGACAGAGCGAAAGGCTTGGGAAGCCGAGCTGAATCGATTGAATGCAAAGCTATTGGAATTTTCCAAAACAGATGCATTGACTACGTTAGCAAACCGCCGGTATTTTGATGAGTTCTTGACCAAAGAGCGAGCGAGAGCTTTACGGGAAAAATGGGAATTGAGCTTAGTGATCATCGACATTGATTTTTTCAAAAAATACAATGACGGCTATGGACACCTCAAGGGCGACGATTGCTTGCGTAAGGTTGCAGCGGCTTTCAAAAAAACGGTCAAACGAGAGATTGACCTTGTAGCAAGGTATGGCGGCGAAGAGTTTGCGGTGGTCTTGCCTTCAACGACCCTGGAGGGGGCTTATATTGTCGCTGAGCAGCTGAGGGTTGCCGTGTTGGATGCTGAACTGCCACATGAGTTTTCAGGGGTTGGGCCCTATGTCACGATCAGTGTCGGGGTAGCCACCATGCATGCTGGGGAAAATATCACCGGCGATAAACTGATTGTGTTGGCTGATGAAGCCCTTTATCAGTCAAAAATGGACGGACGTAACCGGGTGACCCGAGCGTTGCGCACCCAAATCGCCCGAAGCGGCGCAGTGTAGGTTCCCCTTGGCTAGCGAAAGCTAGACTCAGGGAACCCTAACTAAAGAAGGATCAAGCAAACAGTTTGTCCAACTCCCCATTTTGATACATCTCTGTAACGATATCACAGCCACCTAGAAACTTCTGCCGGTGGTATACCTGAGGCAAAGTCGGCCAGTTTGAGAACGTCTTGACTTCACTACGGATGATGTCGTCCGATAAGATATCAAAGGTCTGGAAGTCTGCGTTCAGTCGTTTAAAAATCTCAACCACTTGGGCCGAAAAACCGCACTGTGGCAGCAAGGCATTCCCTTTCATAAAAATAACCAGCTCATTGTCGGTGATCATTTTCTGGATCTGCTCTTTGGCGTTAAAGGGCGTAGCGGGCTTGTCTAGTTTGATTTCGTTGGTTTGTAGCATAGGGTCAACTTACGGAAGACTGGTTTGGATGGATAACGCATGGATTTCTTCTTTCATCGCTTCGCCGAGGGCCGCATAGATCATTTGATGCTGCTCGATCAGGCTTTTACCAGAAAATGCGCTTGATTTGACTTGGACAGAGTAATGGTTTTGTTGGCCCGTTAAATCTTCGACTTGTACATCGCTTTGGGGGATGCCAGCCAGGAGCTTTGCTTGGACTTCGTTTGGGGTTGCCATTGTTTTTATAGATAGAGATTTAAAATGTATCCTAAAGATACAGTGGAAAAAAAAAAGGGTCAAGCCTATAGGGCTATTTTATTGGGTATCGTTCAATCCGGTGGTGGAACAAAAAGTCAAAAAAGCGAGGTTCTTCCAAAGGGTCTTCGTGGAACCCAAAAAAATGGCTTTCGCAAGAACAGTCTGAACAGCCAAACTGAGGGACTTGAAAATCAGCCAGCTCGCTCAAGCCTGCGGCTAAGTCGCACTCAATATCGTCCTGTGTCCGTATGGGCAAAGCAAGGTGGTGTTTTGCGTGGGCCCGGAAATAATCAATGTGCCAGTGAGCCTTCTTTTTTAACCGTTGGTGACGAGCGAGCCGCTTGTTTAAGTTTTTTGCAGCAGAGCCAACATAGATATAATAACCGGCCTCAAAAGTTCGTTTGCCTAAGGCACCGATTTCGATCTCTGTTTTTTCCTCTAACGCCATGAGGTACAGGTACACCCCTTGGTCATGGGCTTCTCGCTCGACCAGATCCCACTGGATGGGCAAGGATTCGGTTTTGGACGAGAGGTTCAGCTGTGTGTCTGTATCAACCGCCACAGCCAGGATTTCTAAGCGGTCCTTGGCGGCCAAAAGGGCCTGAGCGAAGTCTAAATCTGTGTGCCAGTCTGGGACAAAAAACGTGGGTCCCTGTTTTCCGACCAAAAACATCACTAGGGGTTTGGGGCCGTCTGGCGGGGCCAGTTCAGCCAATTCTTGTACATGTTTGATCGCTCGTTTGCTGGGGGCGTCTGGGAACATAGCCGCTGATTTTGAAAACAAAGTACAGCTCTTCACTTCCCCAAGCCGCTCGACCCCGTCTTTTTCTAACAGCAGGTCAAACCGGCTGTTGCCCACGGTATGCTCCCGTTTTTTAACCCGCCACCCCGCAAGCTCGGGGATGTTTCCTTGGTTGATTAAATGGGCTGCAAAGTCGTTTGCTGCATGGGTGTGCAGGCAGATCGCATGGTCCTCTTCCAAGATACCCACAGCCCGCCAGTCCATGCGTCCTTTGGATTGCGCGGTGGACTGGATCAGTAAAGTGACCCCTTCAAACAACAGCTCGCTCAACCTGCCAGGGTTCGATAGGTACACTTCGACCGTTTCCCCTTCGAGAGAGGCATGGACCACAAACCGGTTGGGCCGGTTGATGAAAGTCGCTTTGAGTAAGTTCGCAAAGAGTTGCACTCTATTTTTTTAAGCTGGAACAGGCCAACAAAGCGACCCCTTTGATCATCACCGCTAACCCCAACACATTCGCCAAGATATGGACCTTGGTGAACTCTTGGCGCAGGGGGTTGTCTTTCGGGGTGTTTTCAAATGATCCGATTTGGGTGATTAAATCAGTGGTGTGAGGTAGAAGGACCAACCACTGGTAACCGTTGATCATCACCGCAAGACTCAGCAGAGACACCAGAACACGAGAGGACTCTTTGCCGTTGATCGCCACGTAGCTCACCAAAGCCAGCAAGGTGATCCCGAAGAGTAAAGGGTAATATAGGGGGAATAAAAACCCCACGATATGGGCCGCTTGATCCCGGCTTAACTCTTGGAATATTTTTGGGGTGACCATGAAGGCGAAGCAGGCCATACCGCCAACCCATAAAGAAAGGGAGAGTTGGTACAAAATTCGAAAGGATGCATTCATCAACGGAATCTTCTTAAAAGGGGTTTGAGGGGTAAGTCGTCAGATAACTTACGAGGTCCAGCCAGCTTGGGCAAGGATGAGTCGTTGAAGTTGGTAAGGAATCCCTCAATCGTGGAGGTAGGCATATTCCTTGTATTACCCCATAGAGAACCTCTAAATCTGGGCAGTATGTTTAAATTTTCGATGCAGACCGCCTTGGATGTACGGGGCAAGCAGGAAAAGATAAAAATGAAGGAAATGGCGGTGGCTCTGGCTGTACAACAGGCTCTTCAATCGGAACTCGATGAGATCGACCAGGCCGTCAATACTTCAATAGAACAAGTGAATCAGGATAAACACCAAGCCACTTTCTCGGTTGACCAGTTTCGTTTCATGGATCAGTTCAAACAAAAAAAGCGTTTGGAGCGAGGCCGGGTGGTTGCGAAACACAAGGAAGCGGCCCACGAAACAGAACAGAGGAGATTGGGCTTGGTTGAAGCGGCAAAAAACCGCAAAACGTTAGAAATCTTGAGGGACAGAGAAATGGACCGATTCCAGGCCAAACAAGTGAAGTTTGAGCGGGAATTTGCCGATGAAGTCGCCTCGAATCAATTTGTACAGCAACACAGATGAACCTGATATTACGGCAAAAAATAGGACTGATTTTCTTAGTGGCCGCCTTTCTCCTTGCCGCTCAGCCTGCGATGGGCATGAACAAAGCGAAGGACTGGGTCAACAATCTACGGCCAGGGACTTTCTCGACCGAAGGGGACGCCTCTTCGGATACAGCGGGGGGTGACGACGTCAATAAATTCTCTGAATCCGATGTGAAGGTCTTGATTCAGTTGAAGGCTCGGGAAGCGGCGTTGAAGAAAAAGGAAGAGGAGTTCGCCAAACGCACCGGAGAGTTAAAGCTGCTGTCTCAGCAAATCGAGCAGAAGTTAGACCAGATGCGGAACTTAGCCGGGAAAATCGAAGAGATGCGGCAACAACGTAAGCAGATGGACGAAAAAGATGTCACTCGGATGGTGAAATACTATGAAACCATGAGTGCCGACGCTACAGCGCAGTTTATCAACCAAATGGACCGGGTGACGGCGATGCATCTGTTGATGCGGATGAACCCTCGGAAAGCGTCTGCAGTGATGCAGCTCCTAGAACCAAAGGTTGCGGTGGAAATCACCGAAAAAGTGACTCGGTTTAAAGAAAACCGATCTGAATTAAAAGTGAACCCATAAGCAGTTTCTTATTTGCTCAGCACTCAGGGATGAGAGCTAAAAACCCCAAGGTAGGGAGTCTATATGAACGTAGGTCAAAGCAGCATTAAGCTCAAAGGAAATGTCCAAACAGACACAACCAAACAACCTTTGCCTGTAGAGCTGGCAAAATTTACCGGCCAGTTAGTCGCCGCTGAAGGGGATTTGAATTTTACCCGGATGACTGGGGCTCCTTCGAGCAAAATCGATACGTCGAAAGAGCTGTTTGAAGAAAAAAAGAGCAAGAAAGAGCTGGACCATGAACGATCCCAAGATTCGATGGTGGCGACTTATGTTGCTGACCATAAAACCCAACAGGCAAAGTTGCAGTCCAGCTGGTCAAATCACCATGCCGAAGAGGGGTATCAAGGTCGAAAGCTGACCAACCAAACCAGTGAAGTTCGGTTGAGGAAAGGAATCGATGAGATCCAAGGTCGGTCGGCGGAAAAAATTGCTGATAAAAAATTGATGATCAAAAAAGGCCACTTGTTTAACCCTGCCTTGGCACAGGCCGAGACGGATTCTGCCTCCAAAGGACAGTTCACCCAACCGAAAGCCGGTGGCGAACAAAAACCAGCGAGCAGCGAACCGAGCAGCTTCAACCCAACGTTATCGAATCAACCGACAGTCCCCTCTGCGGACCAGCAACAACGTGCGGGCCAGCAAGCTTTTGACTCCATGCGAGCGGTGAAAACCGAGGCGACCCAAAAATTTGACCCAAAGGCGGTGAGCAAGATTGAGGCAGCCAAGGGGCTGGGGAAGGCGAGCGCACCTTTGAGTAAAGCGCCTGTGTCGGGCTTTAAAACCGGCAATGTTGATATGGCAGGTCTCAGCATGGGGGACAACAAAAGTGGTCTGAATAAAGCCGCTGGGAACGAATCAAAGACCAAAGACGTACCGACCCAGAAATACACCACCAAGATGGAAACCAAAGAGTTGGGGCAAGACATCAAAATGATGTTGAATGCCCAAAAAACTGAGATGACATTGAAGCTCAAACCGGAACACTTGGGTAAGGTGGAAATCAAGCTGAGTAAAGCAGGCGAACAGCTCAATGGGAAAATGAAAGTGGACTCTGTGGAAGCTAAAGCGGCGATGGAAAGGGCGTTGCCTGAGTTGAAAGAAAACCTCTTGAATATGGGGATCGAGGTTGACCAGTTCACCGTTGAAGTCAATGATCAAGGCGAAAATAGCTACGCTGATGCACAAACTGGTGGTGGTCAGTCGAACCAACAAGGCCCACAAAATGCATCTTCAAACTTAGAGAAACAAGGTTTGGAACCTAGGGCTATGGCGGAGCAACCAAAAGCTGCCCCAGGCCAATCCGTTTCAAACGATAACCTCAACATTTACGCTTAACCTATACGGAGACGATTGTGACTCTTGATTCGACTCGGTCCACCTTGGCCAACTCTCAGTCTGTATTGCGGGACAAAGCAATTCATTCAGGCAAGGGGAATGGAAAGCTGGGCAAAGATGATTTTATGAATCTATTTTTGACCCAGATGAGTAACCAAGACCCAACCAGCCCTATGGATAGCGCTGGTATGACAGCCCAGATGGCTCAGCTAGGCTCGATGGAGCAATTGCAGAACATCAATAAAGGGATGGAAGCCTTAAACAAAACCCAGTCTGCTGCAGCGAGCTACCAAGCCCTGAACTTCATCGGGAAAGATGTGGAAATGGATGCTGGATCGCTTCAGTTGTATCAAGGTGGCGGTCAGCCTGTTTATTATAACCTCGACCGAGAAGCGGCAAATGTCCGGGTCTCTATCGAGGGACCTGATGGGTCTCCTGTGTTGAACAAGCCTTTGGGCCTCACTGACGCTGGGAAACATCGTTATGTTTGGGACGGCTTGAACGACAAGGGCACAGTGATGGCTGATGGTAACTATAACGTCAGGGTGTTTGCTGAAAGTCCTGACGGCACGTCAAAAGAATTGAGCGCCTTCAATAGCGGTCGGATCAACCAAGTTGAGTTCAAAAACGGCGAAGCTTATGTGGGCTCTCAGGGCCGGCAGTTGCCTCTATCTAAGATTCGCTCGGTGGATAATTCGAGCCAGCGAACCTTTGGCAATGCTTCACCACTGGGGCTCAGTAAAGATTTAAGGCCTATGGGGCCGTCGAGTAAAGTAGACTAAGAAAAGGGCAAGGATGCCGAATACAACAGCCCTACGGGCGAATAACGGAGAAATATCAGGATGATTGGATCGTTATATACAGGTGCAAGTGGGGTTAAAGCCCACTCCAGTGAAATGACTGTGACAGGTTCTAACATCGCCAATGTCAATACCGTAGGTTACAAATATAACCGGGTTAACTTTGAAGACTTGGTGGCGACCTCTCTCGCTGGTGGCGATAAACTGGGCAAAGGGGTAAATATTGCGGATATCCAGAATATCCAAACCCAAGGCTCTTTTGAAACCACCGAAAATGAAACCGACATGGCCATTGATGGCGCAGGTTTTTTTACCTTGAAGGATAAAGCCGGGCAAACCCTCTACACTCGTGCTGGCCAGTTTGACTTTGATAAAGAAGGCTTTCTGACCACCCAAGACGGGAAGTACCTGCAGGTTAAAGATGTGAACGCCGACACAGGTGCGTCGGTTGGGGCGATGAAAAAGATTAATATTCTAGACCAGATCGACCCACCGACCCCAACAGGAAACGGTGTGAAGGCTGGGACTGGGGTGAACTTAGTGGCGAACTTGGACTCAAATGTGAAAGAGCCAAAGTTGCCGATAGATTATGACAACGTCACCTCTGAGATGTATAATTTTTCGTCTTCAATGACAGTCTACGACAATAAAGGACAAGAGCACTCGGTCAACGTGGTGTTTCGAAAACTAGAAGATAAGCCAAACGATGTTGACCCAGCGACAGGGCTACCGATTGAGGGAACTGGCTTTAAAAACCAGTGGCAATGGATGGCTTTGGCCCCAGGGGAAGACCTGTCGGGCGCAATCCCAGGGACAATGAAGTCTGTCGGTGGTGGATTCATGCAGTTTGCGGAAGACGGGCGATTGGTCGAGGATATTTCTGGTGAAATGGTCCAGCCTCCAGTAGACCCAGCGGCACCTCCAGGAACACCGCCACCTCCGGTTTCCATGCAACGAGGGGTTCGTGCGGACGGCACCCCGGCGCAGTTGGACTTTACGTTCAAAGGGTTTACAGTTGCTCAAAAAATCGGGTTTACTTTTGGTAAGGGCAGCAATCCAAATGATCCACTAGACACCCGAACTGGGGTGGAAGGGGTTACTCAGTTTGCAAATGATTACAAATTGATATCTGCGGACGCTGATGGGATGAAGTCTGGGAAAATTGAATCGATCTATGTGAAACAAGACGGGACCATTGAAGGCAGCTTTGACTCTGGAAACTCCAAGGCCCTCGGCCGGTTAGTGCTCAGCGACTTCAAAGCGAAGGAAAAGCTCGCTCAGTTAGGTAAGAACTTGTATAAAGAAACGTACAAGTCTGGTTCGGCTATCGAAAATGACCCAGGTCAAAATGGATCGGGGACCGTGAACTCAAAAACTTTGGAACGATCAAACGTCGAGCTTTCCAATGAATTTGTAAACATGATTGAAGGACAGCGAGCGTTCCAGGCAAATGCCAAGACCGTGACCACCTCCGATGAGCTTTTATCAGATATGATTCAAATGAAGCGTTGATAGACTGAACGCTGAAGAATCCACCAGGCAGCTGCAACAGCTTGGTGGTGTTTGCACAAAGAAGCCCCAAGTTTCCTGCTGGAAATTTGGGGCTTCTTGCGTTTTAGCGGGGGGATATGAACAGCGAAAATTAAAACAACACGCTGAGAGAGTCGCCGTCGTGGATCCGCTGGATCGCTTGAGCAAATAAAGGGGCCACCGAAAGCACCTTGATCTTTGGGCAAAGCAGAGCTTTTTCCGCCACAGGGATACTGTTTGTCACCAACAACTCATCAATACAACTGTTGTTGATTTTTTGGATTGCATCGCCGCACAGAACCGGGTGGATGACCGCGGCAGTGGTTGAAATGGCTCCGTTTTCTCGCAAAAAGGCGGCCGCCTTCACCAAAGTGCTACCAGAAGCCACTTCATCGTCAATGATCAAGGCATTTTTGCCTCTCACGTCCCCGATCAGGTGGGTTGGCACCACATCGTCACTGTTCCCTAAACGACGTTTATCGATGATCGCCATGGGCAGGTTTAGCTTGTTCGCAAAGCGGCCCAAGGACTTAGCTTCGCCGACATCAGCGGCCACAATCACATAGTTATCAAGATCTCGTTTCTGCAAAAGGTGGTCACAAATCACATCTGTGGCCATCAACTGGTCTACAGGGACATCAAAAAACCCTTGGATTTGTGGGCTGTGCAGCTCCATGGTCAAGAACCGGTTCGCTCCAGCAGTCTGCAAGAGCTTCGCAATCAGCTTGGCGGTGATGGAAATCCTCGGTTGGTCCTTTTTGTCGCTACGAACATAGGGCAAGTAGGGGATGACAGCAGTGACCCGTGCCGCAGAGCTGTGCTTCAATGCGTCGAGTAAAATAGCTGTCTCGAGGATATGGTCACTCACCGGCGGTGTCGAGGTCTGGATCACAAATACATCGGCTTCTCGGACGTTATCCAGCACCCGGACCAACATGTTTTCATTGGAAAAAGTGATGGTTTCTATTTCCGATATTTCCTTAGACATGAGTTGGCAGATTTCTTCTGCAAACGCACGGTGAGACCGGCCACTGATAATTTTAAGTGGACCCCGCATAGCTTTTCCTTTGGTATGTGATCAAGTTGTTTTTCGAAGACTCACCCTAGCGGATGAACAAAACTTGGTCAAAGCGTCGCTGGTAAAAAGAATTGTTTTTCTGCCTACAGCTGGTCAAAGGCAATCACATTGAGCGCCTTGTTTTCTGCAATCGATATCCGAACTTCGTCCCCGAGGTGGGTTTGCACCACGTCGAGCGAACTATCGAAGCATAAAACATAACCATCCCGGTCAGGGACAATGGTGATTTCGTGCCGTGAGGAGACAATACCGCTGGAAAATTTTAACGGTCGTTTGAGGTTAGGGAATAAAACCCGAAAGCCAAAGGCCTCCAACTCATTGGAAAAGGGGCTGCCCCCGGCGTTATAATGCCAAGCGTGGCTTCCCATACCGGTACACACCAGCACCCCAGAGCAATTAAAGTCCTCGGTCATCCCGTTTTGGGAGAGGTGCAACTCGCAGGTTCGGTAAGAAAGGGGTTGGCCAAAATACACCTCGTTGAGGGCGTATCGAGGGAGCCTCTCTCCGTTGACTTCTGCTTGTAACCGGTTCCATTGTTCAATACGAAACCGACCTTCAACCAAATCTTGGAACCGAGCTTCAAGGTCGGTTCGGTTGATTTGAGTGAGCGCACCGTAACTGCCAAACCCCGCTTTGGGTTTATAGTCAGAGTTCAGCCCCAATAAGGTCGCTTGATCAAAGAGCTTGGCGCAGCTTAAAAACGTGCCGTCACCACCAACAGAAAGCACCAAGTCTTTTGAAGACGGGGTGATGCTGTCTAGCTGGTCTTCTCTCAAAAATTGGATCGGCTGGTCATACTTGGCTGCCAAAGACTCCAACGAGCTGATGAAGGCCAGTTGGTTTTCGGAGCTCAAGTGGATGGCAGATTGTTTGGACGGGCTCAGCCGATTCATCCGGCTGGCCCTTTGCGGGCTGGACTGGTGGTATTCCAGTTCAGACCGTTTTAAGACACAATATAAGTGCTCGAAGGTTTTCAACCGCCCTCGGTTATGAAAGAATGTCTTTAAGTTTATCCATGAACCCTTGCTTCATTGGAGTGGTGTTCTCTCCGCTGATTGCTGCAAATTGTTCAAGGGCCTTTTTTTGTTCTTTGTTGAGGTTGGTGGGAACCTCGACGATGATCCGAACATATAAATCCCCTCGGTCAGGCCGCTGGAGCCTTTGTATGCCCTTGTTTTTCAGTCGGAAAACCTGCTGATTTTGAGTCCCAGCTTTGATGGTCAGCTTAGCTCGGCCCGACAGAGTCGGCACTTCGATATCGCTGCCCAAAGCGGCTTGAGTGATGCTGATCGGAACATGGCAAGAAATGTCATACCCTTCTCGCTCAAAAATCGGGTGGTCTGTCACACGGATGATCAAATATAAATCACCACGAGGGCCGCCACCAACACCTGCTTCACCTTCGCCGGTCAGTTTGACACGTGCGCCGGTATCCACACCTGGAGGGATCGATACCTTTAGCTTCTTCCGAGCATTCACCCGGCCTCGGCCATGACAAGTTGCGCAAGGGGTACGGATGATCTTTCCGGTTCCTCGGCAGTTTGAACAAGAGGTTGCCACTGAAAAGAATCCTTGTTGGATTCTTTGGGTGCCCGAGCCTGCACAGACCGAACAAACCTCAACGTCTTTGCTGGTTTTTGCACCGGAGCCACTACATTGCCCACATTCTTCAAGTCGAGGAATCACCAGCTCAGTAGAGTACCCAAAGGCAGCTTGTTCAAAGCTCAGCTCCATGTTGTAGCTCAGGTCAGACCCTCGCTCTCCACGGCTTGCCCCGCCACGACGGCTTCCGCCGCCGCCACCGCTGGAACCAAAAAATTCGGAAAACACATCTCCAAAGATATCCCCAAAACCGCCGGCCCCTTCAAAAGGATTGCCACCGCCGCCACCTGCACCCATGTTGGCACCAGAGTGTCCAAAACGGTCATACTGGGCCCGTCGCTCCGCATCACTGAGGACTTCGTAGGCTTCACTGACCATTTTGAATTGGTCTTCCGCCTTTTTGTCATCCGGGTTTTTATCCGGGTGACACTGCTGGGCGAGCTTGCGATATGCTTTTTTGAGTTCTTCTTTGGTTGCGGTTTTAGAAACCCCAAGAGTTTCGTAATAGTCAGGTTTTGACACTCAGTTGCCCTGGTTGGTCCTGCCCCAAAGGAAGGGGCAGGAGGGTTTTTAGGTTAGTCTTCTTTGATTTCTTCAAAATCCGCATCAACGATGTTGTCATCGTCTTTTTTAGACTTTTCCTTGGGCTCATCTGCCGCCTCAGGTCCAGCTTGTGGCTCTGCTGATGGATCAGCAGCTTGTTGCTTGTACAAGGTTTCTGAAGCCTTGTGGAACGTCTCGGTCAATTTTTCCGTTGCCGCCTTGATGACTTCAGCATCGTCACCTTCAATCGCCGCTTTACATTCAACCAAAGCTTCTTCCACAGCCGCTTTTTCACCAGCTTCTAATTTATCGCCAGATTCTGCCAGGATTTTTTCAGACTGGTAAACCAAAGAGTCAGCTTGATTTTTCGCTTCAATGGTATCACGACGTAATTTGTCATCATCGGCAAATTGTTCTGCTTCCTTGACCATTGTCTCGATCTGATCGTCAGACAAGCCCGAAGCTGCCGTGATCTGGATCTTTTGTTCTTTACCCGTGCCTAGGTCTTTTGCGGATACATGCACGATGCCGTTTGCATCAATATCGAAGGCAACTTCAATCTGAGGCACACCACGAGGTGCAGGAGGGATGCCAACAAGTTCAAATCGGCCCAAAGATTTATTGTCCGCAGCCATTTCACGCTCACCTTGAACCACATGGATGCTAACCGCAGGCTGTGAATCGGTAGCTGTTGAAAAGACTTGGCTTTTCTTGGTTGGGATAGTCGTGTTTCGTTCGATCAACTTGGTGGTTACACCACCCAAAGTTTCAATTCCCAAAGAAAGAGGGGTCACATCCAAAAGCAACACGTCCTTCACGTCGCCCGCTAAGACGCCACCTTGGATCGCTGCGCCAATGGCAACAACTTCGTCAGGATTTACACCACGATGTGGAGGCTTGCCAAAGAAAGCTTCAACTGTTTCAACCACTTTAGGCATTCGGGTCATACCACCGACCAAAATCACTTCCGCAATTTCGCTGACAGTTACCCCGGCGTCTTTCAGCGCTGCTTGCATTGGGGCAAGGCAGCCCTGGATCAAATCGTCGGTCAAAGATTCTAGCTTAGACCGAGATAACTTCACGTTCATGTGCTTAGGCCCGCTTTGGTCAGCAGTGATAAACGGCAGGTTGATGTCAGTCTCAGTGGAGCTAGACAACTCATGTTTGGCTTTTTCTGCCGCTTCTTTGAGTCGCTGCAACGCCATTTTGTCGCCACGAAGGTCGATTCCTTGTTCTTGTTTGAAGGTATCAGCCAACCAGTTAATGATGCGGATGTCAAAGTCTTCACCACCTAAGTGGGTGTTGCCGTTGGTTGACTTCACTTCGAAGACACCGTCGCCGATTTCTAGGACAGTCACGTCAAAGGTACCGCCACCAAGGTCAAAGACAGCGATTAATTCTTCTTCTTTTTTATCCAAGCCGTAGGCTAAAGCAGCAGCAGTTGGCTCGTTGATGATTCGCTTGACGTCCAAACCAGCAATTTTACCGGCATCTTTGGTGGCCTGTCGCTGGGCATCATTGAAGTATGCAGGGACAGTGATAACCGCTTCTGTTACGGGCTCACCTAAATAGTCTTCAGCAGTTTGCTTCATTTTTTGCAAAATAAAGGCACTGATTTCCGCTGGGGAGTACGCCTTTTCGCCTGCTTCAATCTGTGCCAAGCCAGCGTTGTTTTTGCTGACCACATAGCTCATGTTTTTGAAGTCTCGCTGGACTGAGTCTGAGGTAAACAAACGGCCGATCAGGCGTTTGGCTGCAGAAATTGTTTTTTCTGGGTTGGTGATTGCCTGACGGCGAGCCACCTGTCCAACCAATCGCTCACCAGAGTCAGTGAAGGCCACAACCGAAGGTGTGGTTCGGGTGCCTTCAGAGTTGGTGATCACTTTTGATTCGCCGCCTTCCATGACGGAAACACATGAGTTGGTGGTACCTAAGTCAATACCGATGATCTTTCCCATCTTTGTTCTCCTGATCGTTTAGTTAAGATTGTGGTTCGTTATCTTGGTTGGATGAAGACTCGTTTTTGGCAACTTGCACCATAGCCGGTCGAAGGACACGGTCATGCTGTTTGTAGCCTGCTTGCATAACAAGGGCAACGTGGTCGTTTTTAAATTCTGTAGAGGGGATCATCCCGACTGCTTCATGATGGTTCGGGTCAAACGGTTCACCCAAAGGGTCAAACCGTTTGATGTTGTGCTTGGCAAAGCCGTCATAAAACTGTTGCTTCGCCATGTTCACACCTTCAACAAAGCTATCCAACGCCTCGACGTTGTGTTCGCCGTTGGTAGCGTGGCTGATCGCTCGTTCCAAGTTATCAAGGCCTGGGAGCAGGTCTTTGACCAAACCAATGTTGGCGTATTTGAGCCGTGATTGGGTTTCAGCCAGATTCCGTTTTTTAAAGTTCTCGAACTCAGCTGCTTGACGGATCAGTTTGTCTTGCATCGCAGCTAGCTGAGCTGGGTAATCTGGCCCCACTTCAACTTCTGGTGTGGTTTCCTCGTCTGTTTCCTCTGTTGCTTCAATCTCCACTTCTTCAGCAGAGGCTTCAGACTCACTTTCGGTAGACGGGGTATCCGTAACGTCTTTTTGCTCTTTTTCTTCTACGCTCATAGGTCTGTTATGGTTCGTTAAGAGGGAGTGAGAAAGTGATTGACGGCATAACTCAATTGACGGCTGGTCCGAGAAATAGCGTCCATCACCTTGGGATAATCAATGCGGGTCGGGGCGACGACCCCGATACAACCAAGCAACTTGCCTTTGCTCCCATAAGGGGTCGCAAAGATGGCACAAGATTCAAGGCCATACCCTTGGTTTTCTGAACCAATCTGGATATGTAACCCCTCTGTTTGAGACATGTTTTCAAACAAGGTGGTCAGGGATTCTTTGTCTTCAAACTGCCGATACACCTTACCGAGGCATTCGGAGTCTTTGAATTCAGGGTACTCACAAAGGTTTGCGCTGCCCGAAAGATACAACGAACCCAATCGCTCCACAGCGAAAGCACGTTTGCCAATACGGATAGCGTGGGCCGAAAGCTCTTGGGCCTCATCGGCGAGAGTCTCGATCAATCGCTCGTGGATGTCACCGATGACTTTGCCCAAAAACAGGGTCCTCAAAATCGACGCAATCCGGTTCAGACCCTCTTGGGTAGGACACTCTCGAAATGCGATGATTCGGTGGCTCACCATGCCCGCCTCGGTCACCAGCACCACCAAAACTTGGGTTTGGCTGATGGCGATCAATTCAATTTTTTTCAAGACGCTGGGGGTAGGCCGTGGAGCGAGCAGCACCCCGGTGCAATGGGTGTATTTTGTGAGCTGGTCGGCTGCGGCCTGTAAAACGTCTTCTAATCGTTGGTACTGTATACCTATTTGTGAGTCGCTCTCATCTTCTTGCTCAGCGGTAGGTTCAGCAGCACTACGCAGTCTCTGGACTTGGTCAACGTAATGTCGGTAAGCAAGGTCCGTCGGAATTCGGCCCGCTGAGGTGTGGGGCTGAGATAAAAATCCCGCTTCAGTCAAATCTGACATCACGTTTCTGATCGTCGCCGCCGACAAACCAAGCTTGGCAAGTTTCGACAGCGAACGAGATCCAACCGGTTCTGCGGTTTGGATGTAGTGCTCGATAATCGTGTCGAGAATCTGTTGGTTCCGGTCCTTCAACATTGCCATTGTGAAAGCGGTTAGCACTCTTGCGTGATGAGTGCCAAAACTAACAGCTTTATTGAAGGTTGTCAATCTAGAAGGGTACCTGGAGGGCGAAGGCCCTTGGCGAAACTACAGCGTTGTGTTAGCAGATGATTAACCGCAGTCAAACCGACACCTAATGAACCGACCATGAAGTTAAACCTACCTGTATCTGTCGATTGGAAAGACGGAAAATTATTTTTTTTGGATCAAACAGCACTTCCTCTTGAAGAAATTATCGAAGAACAGGAAACGGTAAAACAGGTTTGGGACTCGATCAAGGTGTTGAAAGTACGAGGAGCCCCTGCCTTAGGTGTAGCTGGCGCTTACGGATTGCTGGTGGGAGTTAAGCCACATGTCGGGCTGGAACCGGCCGAGTTTTTATTGAAGATCCAGGAAATCGCAGCCTATTTGGATTCATCGAGGCCCACGGCTGTAAACCTTGGTTGGGCTTTGCGGCGGATGGTGGCTTACTCTGGTGCCTTGGGTGAAAAAACCACAGCGCAGATTTTTAGATTGCTTGAAGCCGAAGCAATCAAAATCCACCAAGAAGATATTGCCTGCTCTCACGCCATAGCGGCGACAGGTGAGCCTTTAATCAAAGAAGGGATGGGGGTTTTGACCCATTGCAACGCTGGGCACTTGGCGGTGAGCCAGTTGGGGACAGCCTTGGCCCCAATGTACGCAGCCCATGCAAAAGGGAAAAAATTTAAGGTCTACGCTGATGAAACCAGGCCCCTGCTGCAAGGTGCGAGGTTGACCGCTTGGGAACTGAAAAAAGCGGGCTTGGATGTCACCCTGATTTGTGACAATATGGCTGCGTCGATGATGGCCCAAGGGCTGATTCAGCTGGTGATTGTTGGGGCCGACCGGATCGTTGCAAATGGTGATGCCGCCAATAAAATTGGTACCCTTGGGGTGGCTATCTTAGCGAAATACTTCGGGATCCCCGTTTATGTGGCTGCTCCCTTCTCGACCATCGACCTAAACACCAAAGAAGGTAAGGATATCGAGATTGAAGAGCGAGGCGCAAAAGAAGTGACCCACTTTGGTGCCCGGCAAACCGGCCCAACGGGGGTGCAAGTCCGCAACCCGGCCTTTGATGTGACAAACCATGAGCTGATCGCCGGGTTTATCACAGACCGAGGTTTGATTAAAGCCCCATTCGGGGATAAGCTAACCCAAACATTTTCCTGAAAACCGGATTTAAATGAACCCAAAAAAGCTGATTTGGCAAGTTTTCCCCGCCTTTGTCTTGGTATCGCTGGCGGCGATGCTTACACTGACCGTTTTGGTTTCAAACCATTACGTGGTGCTGTTTGATCGGCATACTGTCAAAGAGTTGGTTGACCGGGCTAAGATTCTGGAACCAGAGCTTGCTGAGGCGATTGTTAAAGGACAATGGGTTCGGTTGAGCGTATTGGCTGAACGTCTTGGGCCAGGAGGCGAAGTTCAGGTCACAGTGGTTTCGGTGGAAGGCAAATATTTGTCCGGTAGCCTTGGACATAAGAGCACTGCAGAAAACGTTTCCGCGGACCCTGAAATCAAGTCTGCCTTAAAGGGTGGCTTGGCGAGGGTCAGCCGGTTCGACTACACGACCCAAAAAGAGATGCTCTTTGTGGCCAAGCCTATCCGGCTTGGGGCTCAGGTCGTTGGGGCGGTCCGTTTAGGTATTTCCTTGGAGGCGTATTCTCAAACCCTTTCTTGGACGAACTTCCCTGTGTTGTTGTTGGTGGCGCTGTTGAGCCTCGGGGCGGCATTGGTGGGGCTGTGGGCGGTGGTGAGGCTGTTTGGGCCGTTGAAAGAGATACAAACAGAGGCTGAGTCTTTTTCAAGAGGAAACCTCAACGGCCGATTGCCTCGGTTTGCAAGTTTGGAGTTTGACCAAATATCGCGATCCCTCAATAAAATGGCCGGCCAGCTGAGTGAACGGTTCGAAACCATCACGAGACAAAAACTAGAGCAGGAAGCCATTTTTGAAGGGATCAGTGAAGGGTTGGTGGTGCTTGATGAAACCGGGCGTGTGATCAATTTGAACCCAGCAGCAATCCGCATTTTGGGCTTGTCAGAGGTTCTTTCAAAACGGCTGGTCGAGCTGATTCGCCACCCAGATCTTGAGACGTTTGTTCAGCGAGCTTTGTCGAGCGACGAGATGGTTAGTGCTCAGTTTGAACTGTTCCAGACGGAACAAATCATCCAGACAACCGCAAGCGCTCTGGTTGACTCGCAACACCGGAAAATCGGGGTCTTGTTGACTTTCTATGACATGACCCACCAACTGAGGCTTGAAAATATCCGCAAGGAATTTGTGGCGAATGTCTCTCATGAGTTAAAAACGCCGATCACAAGCATCAAAGGGTTCATTGAAACGCTGCTAGGCAGTGCCAAGGACGACCCTGACTCTCATGAACGGTTTTTAGGGATCGTTTTGAAACAAGCGAACCGCTTGGAGATGATTGTAGAGGACCTGCTGAGCCTTGCTCGGATCGAAGAGGCAGGCTTTGGTCAGCAGCTCAATAAAGTGCGCTCAGACTTGAGAGAGCTCTGTCTGTGCGCCTTACAAACCTGTCAGCATAAAGCTGATACGAAAGAAATTCAAGTGATTGTGCAAAAAGGGGAGCCTGTTTGGCTTGATGTGAATCCGACGCTGATCGAACAAGTTTTGTTGAATTTGATCGATAACGCCATCAAGTACAGCCCAAGCAAAAGCAGGGTCGAAGTGTCTGTTTTAGGGGATAGCACCGAGGCAGTCCTCATTGTGAAAGACCAAGGTATTGGCATCTCCTTTGAAGCGCAGAGCCGGATATTCGAACGATTTTACCGGGTTGATAAGGCCCGTAGCGGCAAAGATTCAAGCACAGGTCTTGGTCTGGCGATTGTTAAAAATATTGTTAAATTACACCAAGGAAAAGTTGAAGTCAGATCTACAGAGGGCCGGGGCAGCAGCTTTTACCTAAAGTTACCGGTACGTTAACCGGCTATGCCCGGGGAATTGGGGCTCACAAAGACCGGCAAATCCGGGAAAAGATGTTGGTTTGACTGATAGAAAAAAACAACAAAAACTTTACAAACTTGTTCAGGTGCAGTAGATGAACACTATTGCTATGTTTTGCCCCTCTTTTATGGGCGGCCGAGCGATACTTCAGGAACAGTAGCCTTAGAGCTACGGAAAACTTCTAATTTACGAAAGGACGTCATGAAAAAGGTACTTGGAATCGTTTTGGGCAGTGCCCTGATTTTCTCTAGCGCTTCAGTTGTTATGGCTGATGCCGCTGGAAATTACTCAAAGTGTGTTGCTTGTCACGGCAAAGCTGGTAAATCAACCAACTCTGCTTACCCAAAGTTGAACGGGCAGCATGCTAAGTATTTGGAAAAGCAGATGAACGACATCGCCAGTAAAAAGCGAAAGAACAACCCTATGTTGGCCGCAATGGTTCCTGCTGTAAAAGGCTTGAGCAAAGGGGATCGCAAAGAATTAGCTAAGTGGCTTTCTGAGCAGTAAGCTTACCCTTTGAAACCTGCGCTTCGGGGCAGGTTTTTTAAGCTCCACCGAGCCAGTCCCCTGAGTTGTATACCCCTGCAGCGGCAAAGATTCTTCCTTGGCCAAAATGAATGACCCCCTTGATCTTTTGAATCTGTCCCTGATTGCCGGAGCTGCTTGTGTAGTTTGCGCTGAACTGAGTTTTGTCTAAGCTAGTGACTTGAACTTGGTCAAAACGAATGAACTCCCTGGTGATCGGGAAGAGGCACTTGTAGATCGCTTCTTTGATACAAAACCCGGCTAACGGCTTCCAACTGAAATCTTTAGAAAAGAGCTGAACTTCTTGCTCTGAAAACAGGGACGAGTAAAGCTTGGGGCTTAACCCTCTGCTGAGCAGCTCAAAATCCAGGCCAAGCGAACGGACTTGTTTGCCACGCTCTGCTACCAGACAGGCAGCGAGGCCGTTGTCGTGGGCTAAAGAGCCGACAGCTGAAGGGGGCCACAACGGCTCTCCCTGCTCTCCCTTACCGATGGGTGCTGGTAATAGATCAGATCGAATTAGAGCGAGCCTGCAGGCCGCTCTCCCTGTTGTAAACTCTTGGATTCGTTTGTCTGAACCGAACTTGATTGCCATTTGTCGCTCTAAAGGGTGAATTTCTGCCCTTCGGTCCAAAATTGGAAGGCTGGCAAAAAAACAGTTTTCTAAAAGCATGGTTCTTTTTGGCTGGGAGGGTTACTATTTAGGGTAAATGACTTAGGCAACAAGGTAAGTATGGTTTAAATGCGTAAAAAAAGTAAAGCTGAGGCACTAAAGGGCTTAAAACCTTTGAAAAAAATATTGATTTTCGTTATGATCGACCAAAGAAAAAGCTACAGGAAAAGGAAACGTTATGAGTAATTTACCTGCAACAGTTGAAACAGCGATCCAACAGACCGTCCAACACATTACTTTTCACGTCGGTGAGGAGTTGTTTGGGGTCGATATAATGTGCGTTGAGGAAATCATTATTCCTCGTAAATGTACGGCAATCCCTCGGACGCCAGCATATTTCCTGGGGATCATCAATCTCCGTGGGGAGGTGATCTCTATTTTGGATATGCGAGGCCGGTTTCACTTGGCACCTGCTGAGGTAAATGAAAATTTCCGAATCATCGTGATTCATGCTCAGGGGAGCAAGTTCGGGATGTTGGTGGACCAGATCGATTCGATTGTGACGCTGGAAAACCACGCAGTCCAATCGGCGTCTAAGTTTGTTTCTCAGGAAAAACAAAAATATATCGCAGGCTCTTACCGGCTGGATGAGGACAAACTTTTGCTGTTACTGGATCAAGAACATCTGATTGATGAAGAGGACTTTTATATTCAACAAGAATTACAAGGTGCCTCCGACTCAATGCAGGCGGTCGCCGAGGAACTGGTGGACGTTGTGCCAGAATTGTTTTTGGTCGGCTTCTCCATCGGTCGAGAGCGGTTCGCCATTGAATCACTAAAGGTAGAGGAAATCATTCAAATGCCGGAAATCACCCCGGTCCCAGAAATGGATAATTTTGTTGAAGGGATTTTTCACTTGAGAGAATCTGTGATCCCTGTGATTCGCATCGGGCAGCGGATGGAAGTGTCTGGTAAAGAAATTGACGAGACCTGCCCCGTGATTATCGTGCAAATCGAAGGGGTTAAGGTTGGTTTGATCGTTGATATGATCACCGAGGTGTATCTGGTCAAAGAAAATGAAGTCCTTGATCCACCTATTACCTTAAACCAAAAACAGCTGGATCAGCTCCGTGGGGTGATTAAGCTTGAGCGAGATGGGCACACCCAGATCGTGATGCTGCTCAAGTTAGAGGAGCTGTTTAGCTTTGAAGAGCATGACGTTTTGCGGGGTTTGGAAGAAAGCGCTGAAGACGAAACGGCTTTGCAGGTTGACCGAGAAGAAGAAGTCCCCATCTTGGAATTCATGTTGAATGGGGAAAAATACGCCATTGAAGTCGCCTCTGCGAATGAAATTATACCGGTTGGCGAAATCGTCACCATCCCAAAGGCCCCTGAGTTTATCCGTGGAGTGATCAACCTTCGTGGGGATGTGATCAGCGTGGTGGACTTACCCAAACTGGTGGGCAAGCGACAAGACGAATTTGCCGAATCAAGCAAGATCTTGATCGTCTTCACAGGCACCGAGGTGGCAGGTTTGATTGTTGATCAAGTTTCGGGTATCCGCAAAGCATTGTTGTCTAGTTTTGAGCCACCGAGTGAGTTATTGCGGCAACGAGGCAATATTTATATCCGGGGATTGAGCAAAGACGACAAAACGGATGACATTGTGGTGTTGATGGATATCCAAAACACACTGATGCAAGCCCAAGGGCAAAACGACACAGGGGATGGATCTTTGGACGGGGTTCAGGCTGAGTTGGAACAACTTGAAGCAGAAGACCTACAATTGATCAGCCAGGTATGATGGAAGGGAAAAAACCGTACCGGGTATTGGTCGTAGACGATTCCGCTTTAATGCGCTCTGAGCTTTCTAAAATTGTCGGGGCGGACCCAGACTTGGAAGTGGTGGGTACAGCGATTAATGGCCGATTTGCCATTGAAAAGGTCCAGAGTTTAGACCCCGACGTGGTCACTCTCGACATCAATATGCCAATGGTCAGTGGTTTGGAAGCTTTGAAGGTCATCATGCGGGACTTTCCACGCCCTGTGGTGATGATCAGTTCTTTGACTCAAGAGGGTGCCGAAGAAACGGTTGAGGCTCTTGAGCTTGGGGCAGTCGACTTTTTGGCAAAGCCTTCGGGATCGATTTCACGAGATATCGACACCCAAGGCGACGAAATCCGCAAAAAAATTAAGGTCGCCGCATCAAGCCGTTTAAGAAACCGGTTTCAGCGTAGGGTGCCGATTGCACCCAAACCTATGGGTCGGTTGATTCCGAAGCCTAAGGTGCAAGCGATGCCAATATCGCAAGATTCTAGCCAAATTTTGGTACGCCCAGGTGGGCCACAAGGTGTGGTTGTAGGGATCGGAGTGTCTACAGGTGGCCCAAAAACATTGATGAGCATTTTGCCCGAGTTGCCTGCGGATTTCCCAGGGGCCTTGGTGATCGCTCAGCACATGCCAGAAAAATTCACCGCAAGCTTTGCCCAAAGGTTGGATAAACTGTGTCCGATGAAGGTGAAAGAAGCCGAAGAAGGGGATGTTGTCGAAGCCGGAACCATCTATATTGCGCCTGGTGGGAAGCATATGTCGTTGATCCAACGGAACCGAAAGTTGCTGATGGTGAAGCTTACGCTAGATGAACCGGGCAAAATCTATAAACCCTCGGTTGATATTCTGTTTGATTCGCTGAACGCTAGCTTAGGGACTGGCTGGCTGGGTGTGATGTTGACAGGGATGGGCGCCGATGGCGCAAAGGCCTTAACGGCGTTAAGAAAAAATGGGGGCCATACGATTTGCGAGTCTGAAGAGAGTTGTGTCGTATTTGGCATGCCTGGTCGAGTTGTTGAAATGGGGGGAGCAGAGTTTGTCTTGGATGAAAACAAAATCTCAGGAAAAATCATCCAGCTTGTGGGGGATTTAGTATGAGCATATTAGAACCTGCGCAGCCGATCGCCAAAGAAGAGATGATCCCGATTCGGGATTTAGTCTTGCAAACTGCTGGGATGCTTTTTGAGGAAAAAAAGTTTTATTTTATTGAAAAGCGAATCCAGAAGCGGATGCAGGCGACAAATTCGAGCTCGGCCAAAGAGTATTACCGGTTGCTGAAGCTTGGTAGTGGTAATGAAATGAGCCAGCTACTTGAAGAGCTGACCACCAACGAGACCTATTTTTACCGTAATCTCCCGCAATTAGAATCTTTTTCAGAAGAAGCTTTGGCGGCGATTGTTGCGGAAAAACGCCAAAGGGGGGATTATTCAATCCGGCTGTGGAGCGCAGCCTGCTCCTCTGGGGAAGAACCTTATACTTTGGTGATGATGGCCAAAGAAAAAATAGCAGATTTTTCCCGTTGGAAGTTCGAAGTGGTTGCCACTGACTTAGATACAAAGATTTTGGCAAAGGCAAAGGCAGGGATATATGATCAGCGGTCGGTGAAAGATGTACCCCCACTGGTGCTGTCTAGGTATTTTTCTAAAGAAAACGGAAAGTATGCCGTGAAGGATGACATCAAAAAACACGTTAAGTTCCAGCAATTGAACTTAATGGATCGGTCTGGGATGCGGCGAATGCAGGGGTTTGACAGTGCTTTTTGTCGAAATGTATTGATCTATTTTGATGAAGATTCAAGGAAACGAGTGGTGGCAAGTATTTATGATGCGTTGAACCCTGGGGGCTTTATTTTCTTAGGCCACTCTGAATCTGTAGGGAAATTAAGCGCTGCCTTTAAACTCGTTAAGTTTAAAAAATCTCTTTCTTACCAGAAATAGTCTTTTGAGGGTGATATGAACGATATGGACCGACAACAGGAGCTGAATCGCCTGCTAGGTGACTTAAAAAACGGCGATGAGCCTTCGCGGCGATATGCAGCGGAAGATCTTGGTTTCGGGCAGTTTCGAGAGGCGATTTCTGGATTGGCCCACGGGTTAATAGACCCCTCTGTAGCAGTGGCTGAAGCTTGTTCATCTGCGCTCAATTCTATCGGTGGCGATGAGGTCGCTCGGGCCTTGGTTGTTAACTTGGCCAGTGAAGATGTTCGGTTGCGAAACTTGAGCAGTGAGGTGTTGAGTAAGATTGGCAACGATGCCGTGCCTGCATTGGCCTCTCAGTTAGAGTCATTGGACAGAGACGTCCGCAAATTTGCGGTGGATTCCTTACTGAGCATTGGTTCAGACGCAAGCATGAAAGCCTTGGTTGTTGCCTTGGATGACTCGGATGTGAACGTTGCAGCGACAGCGGCCGACGGTTTGGGGGAAATTGGCAATCAAGATCACCTTGAGATTTTAGCGACCTACCTGGGCACTGATGATGAGTGGATGCGATGTGCTGTGGTGCGGGGTATGACCACCATTGGTGGTCCAAAGGCGCTCAAGCTCGTTAGCTCATACCTTAATGACCCAAGCATGGTGGTGAAAATCACTTGCATCCAAGGGGTTGGTAAAATCCACGTCCCGGAGTCTGCCTCGGCTTTGGTTGAACTACTGGCAAAGGAAGAGCCTGGTTTTTTTGCCTCTGAGGTGATTACAGCTCTACATGGTATCATCGTTCACCTGGAACCTGAGCAATTGGTTGCGCTTTCTTTCGAGGAAACTGCGGTACGACTTGCGGCAGATTTAGGGGACTCCTTGAAGCCCGTTAAACTTTGTGCGATCGAACTGCTAGGTATTTTTGGTTTTGCTGAGTCGGTTCCTGCTTTGCTTTGCTGCTTGGAAACTCCTGACGCAGAATTGCGAGATCAGGCGGTTCGAAGTCTCTCTACCATTAAACAAGACAACTTGGCACCTTATCAGGCGGCACTTGAAAACGCAGATGCTTCTGTGGAATGTAATGTGTCAATTTTAGAGGCCGCCGCTGCGATTTTTGGTGAGAAATCACGCCAACTGTTTGAAATTTCGTTGGCTTCGGAGGATATGGGGCTGGTAGCTGGGGCGCTGAGGTGCCTGCCCGTCGGGTTAGGGATGTCGATTTTTGACTCATTAGTGGGTTGGATTGCTTCTCCTCTGCCAGAGTTACGCCAAGTGTGTGCTGAGACCATGGGAAGAATCGGGGATGAAGGGTTCGTGAAGCCTTTGGTCAGTCAGCTCGCTATCGAAGACGATGATGAAGTCCGGGAACTGATCGATGGCTCATTGGTCCAGATTGGGAGCCTCAACCCAGACTCAGGGGTGCGGCCTTATTTGCAATCCTTTTCTGCCGAAGAAAGACAAGCTGCTTTGACTCGGTACGGCTTTGAGGGACTGAAAGACCGCCAAAGTGAAATGATTCGTGATTTGGACGACATCGAGCCAAACATTCGGGTGATTGCCTTTAAAGTTCTTGCAAATTTAGACCTGCTCTCTGAAGATCTGATCAAACGGGGTTTGGCGGATCAAGATACTTTAGTTCAGGTTGAGGCTGTGAGAGGAGTCTCTGGTTTTTCTGACCTCTCTTTACGGCTGGGTTTGATTAAAGAACAATTAAACCAGTCTGATAGTCATGATGAAAGAGTCGGTGTTGAATTGGTTGCTCAACTAGTGCAGATTGGTGGGGAAGTGGCGGTTTCTTTAATCCGGCCCTTTTTGCATTCTGAGTCAATTTGGGTTAGGGTGGAGGCAGTTGAAGGGCTGAAATCTCTTGGCGATATCTCGGTGGTTGAAGAGTTAAAAGGTTTATTAAGTGGGGCCGAAGATGAGTTCCTGGAAGCGTTAGAACAAGCGATATACGAGTTGGAGTAAAGAACATGTCTCAAAAAGTATTGGTGGTTGATGACTCACCGATTGTCCGAAATCTGCATAGCGTCATGATGAAGTCCGCCGGTTTCTTGGTTGAAGAGGCAGAAAACGGGTACGAAGCTTTGGAAAAGGCGATGCAAACTCAGTTTGATTTGATGGTTGTAGATATCAACATGCCTCGGATGGATGGATTTACTCTCTGCCGAGAAATTCGGGTTTCGGAAAATCATAAAGACGTACCCATTATCATTGTTTCTACCGAAGCTGAAGCGGAAGATAAGATGCAGGGCTTCCAAGCTGGAGCTAATCTATACTTGGTTAAGCCAGTGAAGGCCGAACAATTGATTGTCAACGCAAAAATGCTACTGAGCTAGCTTGGAGATAACCGATGGCCGATGATTTAGATGATCTAATCCAGGGGTTTGTTGAAGAATCTCATGAGGCTTTTGAGTCGATAGAGAATGATCTTCTGACTATCGAAGAACACCCAGATGATGTTTCCATCATCAATGGTATTTTTCGGGTTTTACATACCATTAAGGGCACTGCTGGATTCATGGGCCTAGATGATATCAATCATTTAGCCCATAAGCTGGAGACGATCTTTGATATGATCCGTAAGGAAACCATGTCGATCAATCCTGAGCTGATGGATACCTTACTGCCTGCGATTGACCTGCTGAAATTAATGGTTTTTGAACTGGTCGAGGCCGAACGGTCCGATTATGAGCTGCCTTCTACCATGGAAGTGCTTGAAGCCATAGCTGCCCAAGGCCCTGTGCGAGTGATGGCTTCGTCGGCTGGCTCCGCTGTGCTCAACGTCATGGGCGCCGCCGCTAGTGAGGAAGCACCTGCTGAAGCAGCAGCAGCTCCAGAGGAAGATGGCCCGATGGTCAAGGAACTGGTTGGTGAGTTTGTTCAGGAAGCAGAGGAGCATTTACAGGCGATTGAAGAAAACCTACTGAAACTAGAAAATGAGCCGGAGGACGCTGAGGCGATCAATGAGGTGTTCCGAGCGATCCACTCGATCAAAGGAACGGCTTCTTACGTCAATGTAGGCAAAGTCACTCGGCTCTCCCATAAGCTAGAAACGATCTTCGATAAGGTTCGTAAAGGCAGCTCTGCCTACTCTTCAGAGCTAGCGGATATCGCTTTGAAGGGTTTGGACTTGCTGCGAACCCTGATCTTCATGTTGAAGATGGACGAAGGGATTGACATGATCCAAGTCGATGACTTGATCGCACAGATGGAAAAGTTTATTGGTGACCCTGCGCCAGAACCCGCTGCCGCTGCGCCTGCAGCTCCAGTGCAAGAGCAAACGAGCACCCCAGGTGGGCTGCAGGGCGAATCTGTTAGCTCTTTAGACGCCTTCAAAAATATGTGTTCCCAGCATATTGTGGCGATTCAAGTGGCTGGGAAACAGCTGGTTAGCGGGCGGATTGGGGACGAAAACTTGATGGTGCTCAACCGAACCAGCCGGACGTTGTCCAGTGCTGCAGAGAAGGTCGGTGCCACAGAGTTAAAAAAACTGGTTGATGAGCTAGGAGAAGTTGTCTTATCCGTACTCTCAGGAGAAAAAAAAGCGACTCAGTTAGGTGCAGAGGCAGGCAAGCTTCGAAACGAAATTGAGGCCAAACTGGAATACTACATCAATGTATCTGAGGAAGAGCATGTGAGCAGTCAGCAGGCAGAGCTGGCTGAGCCCGTAGCTGCTCCAGTACCCGCAGTTGCTGCACCTGCGGCACCAGCAAAAAAACCGACTGTCAAACAAGCGGCTCCAGCGGATAATGAAATCAAAACAATGCGGGTTGATTCGAACACGTTGGATGTTTTCATGAACCTGATTGGGGAATTGATCATCGCTCGGAATAGCTTTAATCATACTTTGGGTGAAGTGGCTAGCGCAAACCTTCCGTCCAATGTACTGACTGACCTGCGCAGCGTTGAGGGAGCCTTTAACCGGATATCAGAGGATTTACAGTCCACCTTGATGGAAATGCGGTTGATTCCGGTGAAAACGGTCTTTCAAAAAATTCCTCGGATTGTTCGGGATATCAGTCGCAAGACAGGTAAAAATATCCAGCTGCAGATGATCGGGGAAAACACCCAGATCGATAAGTCAATCATCGAAGTGATCGGTGACCCGCTGGTTCACATCATCCGAAATTCCTGTGATCATGGGATTGAAACCCCGGAAAAACGGCGTGCTGCAGGTAAGCCTGAACAAGGCAATATTATTTTAAAAGCGAGCCACCTAGGCAGTTCCATTGCCATCGATATCATTGACGATGGTGCCGGTGTGAACACGGAAAAGGTATTGGAAAAAGCCCTGGAAAGAGGGTTGATCCGTCCTGAACAAGTCCCAACTCTAGACAACAAAACCATCAATGGGTTTATCTTTCACCCAGGGTTCTCTACCGCTGATCAAGTGAGCGATATCTCTGGTCGTGGTGTGGGTATGGATGTGGTGTTGACCAATATTCAGAAGGTCCATGGTAGTGTGGATGTGGAGTCAGAACAGGGCGCTGGGACACAGATCCGGTTGTTGCTGCCGCTGACTTTGGCGATTATTGATGCACTACTCATCATTGAAGGGGGGAAGATGTATGCTATCCCTCTGGAGGCGGTGAAAGAGTCCATTGAAATCAGGGAATCTGAGCTGCATCAGCTCAAACAGAAAGAAGCGATCAACCTGCGTGGGGAAATCATCGGGGTTTGCCGACTTGCTCGACTGTTGGACCTGGAAGAAAAAGAACCAGACCCAGACCGAGTGGTGAGCGTTGTGTTTGTCCAGGTTGGCGCAAAAGTGATGGGGATTGTGGTTGATGACCTTTACAACCAGCAAGAAATTGTGGTGAAACCATTGCAACAATACCTCACACAGATCCCTGGGATTAGTGGCTCGACAATTTTAGGCAGTGGGGATATTATCCTCATTCTTGAACCTGCTGAATTGGTGGACCTCGCATCGGTCTAACACCACAACCCGCCTTCGGGCGGGCCTTCCGAGCTTTATCCTGAATGAAACGATTGATTACCTCGGCGTTACCTTACGTCAACAATGTCCCCCACCTTGGTAACATCATTGGTGCGGTTTTGTCCGCAGATGTCTATGCCCGCTATTGCCGGGCAAAAGGTTACCCCACACGTTATATCTGCGCTACCGATGAATACGGCACAGCCACAGAAAATCGTGCTCGTGAAGAGGGGCTGAGCCCCAAAGAAATTTGCGATAAATACCATGCGATTCATGCAGAGGTCTACAAGGCCTTCAATATCTCCTTTGATTATTTTGGGCGGACCAGTCACCCAGAACACATTGAAGTAACCCAAGAGATTTTCAAGAACTTGGAAACTCAGGGGTATATCGTAGAGCAAATCAGCGAACAGACCTACTGCGAACATGACCAAATGTTTTTGGCGGACCGTTATGTCGAGGGGACCTGCCCCCATTGCGGCTATGATGGCGCTCGGGGCGACCAGTGCGACCAGTGCGGCAAGTTGCTGCAAACAACTGAGTTGGTCGACCCAAAGTGCAAGGTCTGTGGCCAGACACCTGTGAGAAAAACCACCAATCATTTGTATATTGACCTGCCAAAACTAGAAGGGAAACTAGGTTCTTTTCTGGAGAAAAGCTCCGAAGATGGGCATTGGTCGGGGAACGCTAAGTCGACCACCCAAGGGTGGATCGATCGAGGTTTACTGGCACGGCCCATCACCCGTGATTTGGAATGGGGGGTGCCTGTACCGAAAGTGGGGTTCGAATCAAAGGTATTTTATGTCTGGTTTGATGCACCGATTGGGTACATTTCAGCGACCAAAAGAGGGTTCCCTGAAGACTGGAAAGAGTGGTGGCTAGAGCCGGAAACCACGCAACTGTACCAGTTCATGGCCAAAGACAACATCCCTTTCCACACCGTCGTCTTCCCTGCTGCCTTGATGGGCACTGGTCAGAATTGGACCTTGCTGCACCACATCAACAGCACCGAGTATTTGAATTATGAAGGCGGAAAGTTCTCTAAGTCCAGAAATGTTGGGGTTTTCGGCAGCGACGTTTTGGAGCTACAAGAACGAATCCCCATCGATTTATGGCGTTTTTACCTGGTCTACAACCGGCCAGAAAAGAGCGATGCCAACTTCACTTGGGAAGGCTTTGTTGAAGACATCAACTCCAACTTTATCGATAACATCGGCAATCTGCTGAACCGAGTTTTGGTGTTTTATAACAAAAACTTCTCTGGGCCGTTGGGGCCTGTGACCGACCCTAACCAAATCAAATTCCTAGAAGAAGTTTCCTCCATGGGTAAGCAGGCCTTAGAAGAGTTGGAAGCGGTGCATTTGCGAGAAGGCTTGAGGCAGGTCCTAGCGATCGGTCGGCTGGGGAATAAACATTTTCATGATGCCGCTCCTTGGAAGCTGATCAAAGAAGATGAGGCAGCAGCCAAACAGGTTTTGGTTTCTCTGTCTTGCTTGTTGGTTGAAGTTGCAAGGTTGTTACAGCCATTCATGCCTGACACAGCAAAGCGAATCTTAGGGTTGTTTGAGCAAGTAGACTCAGATTATTCCTCGGTAGGCCAGTGGTCTGGATTGGAGTCAGCGACCCCTAAACCGGCAGAAATCATCTTTAAAAAGCTGGACCCTAAAGAAATCGTCCCGCTTGGTGAGGCATACGGTGGGAAGAGGGACTTAGAAAATAACCCAAAGCCCATTGACCCGAAAGAAGCTTGGGAGAAGGTTGAGATGAAGGTCGGTGAGATCATCGAGATTGCTCCTCACCCGAACGCTGAGCGTTTGTATGTTGAAAAAGTAGATATGGGCAACGGAGAAATCCGTAACATCGTTTCTGGCTTGGTCTCCTATTATCAGCCCGAGGAATTGCTTGGGAAAAGGGTGTTGGTTGCTAGCAACCTAAGTCCGGCCAAGCTCAGGGGAGTGTTGTCTGAAGGGATGGTCTTAGCGGTGCAAAAAAGGAAGAAACTTGAGGTGATTTTTATGCCTGACGCACCTTTGGGTTCGGTTGCTTATCTTGAGGGGGATGAACCTTTGGCGAAGCCTGAGTTGATTTCGATTGATGAGTTTTTTGCAGCCCCGGTGAAGGTGGCGGACCATCAATGTCGCTTGTCCGGTATCCCTTTGATGGTAGCTGGCACCGCGGTGTGCACGACCACTTTGGTGAGCGGCGACTTAGGCTAGTGTTCCTCTAGCCCCTGGCTTCACTGCCCAGGGGCTCAGTGAATTTGTTGACTCCCTCCCAAACCTAGGGTTCATATTTTCGTCCGCCCCCCCCCCCCTTTGAAATTGGACTCTGCTGCATTTCGCATCACCTGTCCTCGTTCAAGTGCCCCAAGGTAGTTTTGAATGATTGAAGAATGATAAATATTCCAATCTAATCAATTTAAATTTTTCATTCCCCTTTTGCCGAATAACATCCAACCAAACAAGGTGGTTTCGTGATGAAAGACCTCTGCACGGTAAAAATGTCAGTTTTCTATTTTAAATATCTGATATAAATGATATTATCCTTATAAAACCACTTGAGGAGAATATCCATGAGCCGCAAAGTCGAAACCCAAACCTCTCTTGC
>Ga0316203_1000351_pt1 | contig 62524 bp, 7 predicted proteins | sample 6monrhotite_MG_FD_204940 | JGI IMG/M metagenome (GOLD analysis project Ga0316203, IMG submission 204940) | Microbial mat bacterial communities from mineral coupon in-situ incubated in ocean water Damariscotta River, Maine, United States -... | ecosystem: Environmental > Aquatic > Marine > Coastal... | reverse complement strand
AAATCGTCGTCTGTTTTATCGTTCATAGCCTCAATAACTCCGTGCGCTTAAATAAAGCCCCTTATAATGTTGCTTCTGAATGATGTGCTCAATTTCTCACCAGAAGGACCGAAGGGCAATAGCCATTTCCTGAAAAGGTTTATTATATATCACAAGATTCCCCCTCTCTCGTTGTGTCAATGGACCCAATATACTCCATTAATTCTTCACCAGCCCACCCGTCAACGTAGTCTGCCATCGATTCTTCGGCATCATCGATTTTTTGCAAGGTCCATTTCACCCAATCTGGAGATTTATCTTTCAGTTCCCGCATTTCTCGTAAAACAGTACCTGCAGAGCCCAATATCCTTTCAGTTTCCAGGATCAGTCTCATCCGTATTTCCGCTAACGATTCTTCAGAAATATCGCCGTTTAGCCATTGCTTATACTCTTCAGGTAACAGTTCATCCTGAATCTTTTTCATGACCAGATCTTTGGCGCTTTGGTTGGCGACCTGGAGTATTGCATCAGGAAGATAAAACGGTGCAATATCTTTTTTCTGGCCCTTTTGTCCACGTGTATAAGCCTCATTGTTCGTCACTGGATCAGCCATACCCAGGGTAGCCTTAAAAACACCTGACGTTGTCTTCGGTAGTTCTGTGAAGTAGCCCTGCAAGTTCTTGAAATGCGATGTGAGCGCACCACTTTGCGCCTGGTTTGTTGTCATCCAGGCCGTATGCGGATTAATAGTTCGAATCCGCCTCGGTGGTGCACCTTTTTTATACTCGTAATATGTGCGTTTATTATCGGAACCTTCCCAGTCCCATACCTGAATCCAGGTTTTATGAGAAGTGGGGCGTAAGGCTTTAACGGCAGGGAGCAATGCTCCAGCACCGCTCACATTCCAGAATTCTGTATTCAAAGTCCCGGCTGATGCAATACGGTCCTGGAAAAATTGGCGATGCGCATTTTCTATATGGCTATGCTTTCCTTCTTTCACAGGATCATATTTTTTAAACACTTTTGTATTCAAACGTGAAGTCCCATATCTATCTGAATTATATAACCACGACTTACCCTCAACCCAGATACGTTGCCCCACTCCATCACCTGCCAGGATAAGATCGGGTCGACGTCCAAAATTTAAGCCTTTAAGGTACTGCTCTATTTCTCCTTCATTTTCATGAAACAACTTCATTTTAATTAAACGCTCCTGATCATCTGCGGCAATTATTTCAAATTTTTCACTGTCCGGGGCGAATTCATACAAGCCATGGTACATGGCTGTTAAAACTATCTCTAATGCAGCGCCATGGGATCTGAAATTTAAAAAGCACGCCTTACCACTTATCTCCGGTTCCTCTATTTCCCCGCTTTTTGCCATCGCCAAACCTGTAATCCAGGTGGTGATATTGGTTTGTACCGCACCGTATACTTGTGGACTCAGCGGTTTACAATCAGTGCAACCAGGTTTACGAGACTCAAGATAGCCCATCGCGGCCAATAATGTTAAAGGCTTAACCCGTGAGTTGGTACCATTGTGAATGAAGTTTTTCAGGTTGTTAACGCCCTTCTTCTTCATGATTTTCAGCGCAACCTGTAAACCCGACTTTACCAGGATGGGTGCGATTGCATGCGCATCTTTAATAAAAAAGGAATTACTTCCTACCTGCTCTGGCCCAATAGTCGAAAAAGCAAGCCGGGTAATCTCTATTGGCGCCTCTCGCAATGTTTCGATTAAAGCACGCATATCTGACGTAATTTGCTTTGGATCTGCCGCTACCGTTGCATCCTCAGTAATCCAGTCATTAACCATCGCCGCGATGACGGTACCCTTCACTCGACATGGCTTCTTGGTAAATTCAAAAGGCGTGTCTGCAAAAAGATCTGGCGTTTGAGCAATGCATTCACTGTCGGGTTCTGGAATTGGAATAATTGGGCCCAGCCAGCCATTGGCAGGCATGCTCATAAATCGCATCCAGATCCAGAGGTCATCCTTACTGACAATGGCATTCGAGATTGCCTGAGCAACTGCCGTGCTTTCCACTATTGTTTCGGCCAAAACAACCAGGCTAGTTTGCATGATGTTTAACAGGTATTCATCACCGCGAAGCGCCCGTTTGACAGCTTCTCCCAGTAAATCCGCTGTTGCCATCATAATGAGGGGTTGATTATTCTGGTTATAAAATTCCTGGATGGTTCTTACATGGGGTAAAAGCGCTGCTATGTCATCCCTGAATTGCAAAGAACCAAGTGAAGCAAGCACAACATTCAGAGAATTACCAATATCAGTATCCGAAGCCAATTCCAGTATTTTTTCGGATACGACATTATTACCCGGGAACATACCTTGCACCTGAATACTGTTCTCAAAGGCCTGCTGGTCTATATCACCATCATTGAAAACATCGCTTAACAGACCTGCATAGCGTACAAATTGTTGCGAATGAACTATATTAATAGTCGTTGCACTGGCACCGTTAAGACGCAAGCCAACAGTAGCATTTTGCAGACGGCTGGATGCCTGGAGACTGCCAAGCGCATTAGTGCTGGCCAATTGGAGCGATGCCTGGCCCTGGGCATCATATGCGCCGCCATTGGCACTGGCGAATGTGATTAACTCAGCCGAGGTTAAATCATACAGTCGAAACAGGTTGAGTTTACCCTCAAACCCATCGCCGAGCGTGATCCACTGCTTCCACTGAGGACTGTCATTTATCGGTGCTGGTGGAAATGCCACAGTCTCGCCAGCCAGGGCAAGCGCATAACGATTATCATCCACTGCCAGGTAAATCTCTGAACCCGTCATACCAATCGCTAACCTGGTCCATTGATCCCATGTAACTGGAGCACTATCGAGTTGTTTTGTACCATTATTGGTCACAACCAACAGGCGAAGACTGTTATCGGGTTGTGCGATCAATTGTATGGTGTCATTACCCCAGTTGAGTATTTGGCCGCTGGTCTTCACTTTAAGCCATGTAGCTATTGCGGGTTGTGCAGGAGCCAATACTGCATCGTGATTGATCGTCAATTTTGATGAGGTTGTCGTTGGTGTGGTTGTCGTTTGGAAGACACCACTAAAACCGGGTCCAGCCGGATCATCTCTATCACGTGTCACATTTACGGTGACCCCATTGTGTATATTGGTGTCATCGTAATTAGTTCGTTGAAAGCGATATAACAATAAGGGCTCGTGATTAGGGTAATGAGGGTCATTCAGTTCAATTTGCCAACTTGCTTGTGCAGCACCATTCAATGTCAGCAACATATCGCCGTTATAACCGACAGACTTTGTCAGCCCACCTAACCCTATGTAATTGGATGCTGCTGCTCCACTCGGGTCACTGACCATGAAATCACGATTTTTAACAGTGGTACGGGGTTGTTGGTCTGCCACTGTTATTGTGTGACTGACTTGGTTAGTTATATCTGCACGTGCTGTTAATTTGGTCGTACCCTGCTTGTCACCAACATGCATAATGAATTCAATTTGGCCTAATGCGTCTGATTTGTATTCAGACTGACCAATAAGCCCACCATTATATCCAAGATCAATAAAAACATTCGGGGCCACCCCACCGCCAGCAGTCACTGTACCGGTTATGGTGTGTCGCGAATTAGGGAGCGCATTGGTAGGTACATTATTCAATACAACACTAACTGGCTCGATATTAAAAAGATGGTCCTGATTTATGTCAGCTACCCGAAGTCCGAGTGTACCTCCGCCAGATGCATAGCTGCCTATTATTGTTGCTGTCACTTGCCCATCAATGGTTGTTCCTTCAAAAGTCTTTAAGCTTCCATTTCCAGATACATTGAATGTTGCGCTAGTTCCATCAATCACCAGATTACCCCAAACATCCCGCACGGTTGCGGTAACCAGTAGCTCACCGACACCTTGAGCATATGCCACCCCGGATGGCGTCATTGAAATTACAGCGGGCTCCCCAGGTATCACTTCGATTTTATTATATTTGGCTTTGGTGGATGGTTCAGACATTAGTTCGGCAACAGGTATTGCAGTACTCCCTGCAATATGGGGCATTCTCAGAGTGGTATTAAATATACCGCTATCGTCATTGCTAATTACGCGCGGCCCAAAAACCCCATCGCCTTCAACGCTCCACCTTACCGTTCGCATTTCCTTAAGCGATTCATCTCGATCAGCATAACCAATAAGTACGCCTGCCAAATCTAACACTGGATCGTCAGCGCTCAGATAGATGGTGTCTTCGTAACGATTAATTTTGTCTTCGGGTGCAACAATAGCCAGATATTCAAACGCAAACTCCCACAAAATATTCGCCGAATCACTGTTCTGGTACAGGCGGATGGACAGAAAATCTTCCACGCTCAATTGGCTGAGGTGGTCGAGGTTGTCAAATTGCAGGGTCTGGTTTTCGCCCATCGTGGCGATCACTTCTTCTTCGCCCAGGGCAAAGATCAGTTGCCGGTCGGGGCCCAGCGGGGTCAGCGGTGCATTGGGGTTGGTGGTGAGGTTGTACAGCAGTTGGGCAAGTTGGTCGCCACCGGCGAAGCCGGGAATGGTGGCAGGGTTGGTATCGGTACCGGCGGGATAGATGTCCACGACGTTACCATCGGCATCGGTGCGATTAATTTTACGCATGGCGAGATCGAAAACAGAGAACTGCATTTCCGGCCGGTAGGCCCAGCGGTAAATGGGCTCGACTTCACTGATGGGTCGGCCTTCGGCGACGGCGATGTTGCGCAGGCGTTGAGTGGTCGCTTCGTCGTACAACGGGACTTTGACGGGCACGTAGTTTTTCGGACGGTATTCCAGCGGGCCTTGGGTACCGGCACCGGGGCCGAGGTTGCGCCAGGCGGGTTTGCCGAAGACGTGCACGTAAAAGTGCTCGGGGCCGAGGATGTCGCCTTGCAGTTGCACCACTTGCAGGTGTTTGCCGGGGTTAATGGGGAAATCAGCGACGCCGCTGCCACCCAGTACGTTGGGGCCGACAATTTTGGCCAGTTGCCCGGTGTAGCCTTCGAGGTCTTCGGGCAGGGAGTTGCCTTTATGGTCAAACCATTCGGTGCTGAGTTCGATAATGGTGTCGCTGGCCAGCGCGCTGCCTTCAAAGCCGATCTGGTAGTTGGCAGATTCACCCCGGGTGAGGCCGGCGGCGATCCGGTAGGTGCGTTTGGCCTGAATTTTGAGGTTGGGTGGACGCAGCACGATGTTGGGGATGTCGAAGTCGAGACGGCCGGGGTTGGTGCCGGAGCCTGCCTGCTGAATGATGGCATCGGCGCTGCCAATGTAGCCGGTGGCGCGGTTGATGGCGATAATTTGTACGGTTTCCCCGGGGCGCAGGGCGTCGGCCTGGCGACCGCGCATGTCCTCGGGAAGGCCGAGGCTTTCCTGCCAGTCGCCGAGGTAGCCGGCGCGAAAGCGCCGGGTGCTGAAGTCGGTTCGGGTGGCCACGGGGCCGGGGATGATGATTTTGTAGCTGAAGCCGGTTTCGCTCTGGATGATCTGTCGTGTGTCCAGCCCTTCTGTTTTGGTGACGAGTTGGCCGGTAGCGACACGGTAGACGTAGAGGTCGGTGTCTTTGAGGGCGTCTTTATTGATGCTGGCAAGCAGACCCTGGTCGCCGAAGTCTTGTGCGGTGTCGGCAACCCGTTGCAGGTCGGGGTCGACGGGGTTGCCGTCGGCGTCTACGTCGGTGTGGGTATTGCCACCGAGGTAGACGTTGACCAGACGGGGGTCGTCGGGGTTGAGGATTTGCCAGTCTTCCTGGTTGTCCTGGTCGAGGTCGAGTTGAATGCCGACGTTTTGTGCGCTGCCGGGGGTGAAGGCCGGGGCGGCGTAGGTGTATTCGATGTCTCCGTCGGTGACGCTGATCGTGCCCGCGCCGGGGTTTTGCAGGGCGCCTTTGCCGTTGAGCATGACGACGTCGATGAGGAAGTCGGCACGGATCATCGGGGTGGCCTGGGTGGCGATAATAGACCGTACGTTGATCATGGCCATCATGCCACCCAGGGTGAGGCTGGGCGGGAAGGCGCCGAGGCCATTGCAGGTTTCGCTGTAGGGCCGGGTGAAGTAGTAGTGGCGTGGCTGGTTGCCATTGGGGGCTTCGGGGTCAAAGCTGCGGTAGTTGAGACGGGCCCAGAGGTTGAAGTCGTGGGACCAGAAAAAACCGGGGCACGAGGGGATGTACAGGTTGAGGCGGAAGAGTCCGTTTTCGTCGGTATAGGCGGGGCTGTAGGTGTAGCCGAGTCCGGCATCGACGTAGGCGAAAGCGACCGGGCCGGCGGCGCGGTCACCGGGGCGGAAGCGGATAAAGTTCTCGGTGTTTTCGGCGACATCGGGGTTGTCGTTGCTGAGGCGTTTGATGAAGCGCGATTTGAAGCCGATGTCGTAGTTGGAGATTTGCAGGACGTCGCCGTTTTTGCTCAGCAGTACCGATGTGGTGTCTGCCGACAGGTCACGACGGATGGCAGTGGCGCTGATGTTAATGGGGGCTTCGAGCAGAATGGGGCCGGTGTCCCGGGGCAAGGCGCGCGGGTCGTCGATGGTGGCGTTGGCGCGAATCAGCACGCTTTTGGTAGTGGCGTCGATATCCGGCGCGGGCACCGGAACGGATTCGGGGGTTTCGCTGCCCAGTACCGGGACGTCAATCATGCCGAAATGGCCGGGGATGCGCTGGATGTTTTGGTAGCGCTCGCGGGTCAGGACATAAGCGCCCTGTGCGTCGGGACGCGCGCTGATCGCGTCGAACAGGCCGACGATGGCGCGGTACTGGTCGGCAGAGATGACGTAGGCATCGGCCATGTTGTCGACGGCCGGGCCATAGGTGGTGCCGTACTGGCCGTCGGGCATGATTTCGGCGTAAATGGGTTTGCCGGTGGCTTCGTCAAGTACCAGACCGCGGGTGGTGACGTAGCCGCTTTTGGGGATAATGCCGCCACCGCCCGGGCCGAAGGCGTGGGCGGATTTGGTGAACGGGATGGTGGCCAGAACGATAAGCATGAGTACCGGAATGACGGCCAGTGCGTTCAGGACAGGCCGTGATATGTCTAACCGGAATTTGTGGGTAACTGTATGGCTCATGTGTGTTTGTATCTTTTTAAACATTGTTTACAACCGGAATATTCAAAGGTTTGTTCATGGAAATAAATGACCTCACAGCTACAATCAGGCGTTTGAGGCGGTCGGTCAGGGTATTAAATCATCATGTGATTCCATGCCATTACGTCACTCCGGCGAAGGCCGGAGTCCAGGGGGTAAGCCTCTGGATTCCGGCTAACAACATGCCGGAATGACGACGTTGACGTTAATGACAATGTTGACGTTAATGACGACATTATTACCCTTCCACCGCTTCCAGAGCGGCCTTTAATTCCCGCACGCTGCCGATCTCTCCGGCTGCGAATTGCTGAAGCACGGTTTGTGCGGTGTCGGTCACCAGGGCATAGCCCAGGTAGTCCAGTGTTTGCAGAGGCAGTTTGCCGATGCTGCTGACCTGGCGGTTTTGTATGCGCCCTGTGCCCACCGGTTCGATGATTTTGCTTTGGGGGTTGAAGCCCAGCATCAGTACCAGGGTGCCGTCAGCGGGGATGTAGTCATAGCTACCGCCAAGTTTGGGCATTTGAATCGTGATGCCCACTCCCCCGCTCACTTCGATGCCACCGGGTTGTACGCCGTACAGCCAGTGCGGCATGCCGATGGGCATGGGGTTGTGCGACAGGGCGTTGCCGGTGAGGAACTGGATGTGGGCGTTGCCCCGGCTGCGACCGTCAGGAAACAGTAAGGTGGCGCTGCCGAGGTCGAGGGTCATGTTGCCCCGGGCGACGAGGGTCTGCGGGTTACCGCCACGGAGGGTGATGTACGGGATGCTGCGGTTGAGCAGTGGCAGCAGTTGTTTGCCGACGCCGTTGAGGCGGCCTTTGCTGAGGTTGGCCCAGACGTCAGCGCTGCCCCAGCGGGGGTCTTTCATGCCGGGGTTGATCACCAGGCGATAACGGCGACTTTCGGGTACCACCGGGGCGTCGCGGTCGATGCGGAAACTGAAGTTGCCGTTATTGTCGGTTTTCGTGGTTTGCTGCAATGCCGGGAGGGTGACGGTCACCCCGGCCAGCGGGGTGTTGAGCTGGTCTGTCACCGCGCCTTCTACCAGGGTGGGGATGTCTTTTACGCGGAAGGTGAAGCGCGACAGCTCGGCACCGTCGTAGGTGACAGTAACGTAGACATCGGCGCCGTAACCGTAGCGCCGGTCGGCGTGGAAGGTGACGAAGCGGTTACCGGGGAAATAGGCCAACGCCCCATTCACCGCTTCCATGTCACGATTCACCTGGATCATTTGCGGTTCCGGGAGGTCGGTGAAGCCCATGCCTTTTTGGCTGGCGAGGTCGAATTGCTGGCCGTGTACGGTTTCATGGACCTGCACCTGGAGCAGTCGGGTATCAAGGGCTTTGGTGAAGTAGATGCTGACCGGCTCGTTGGGATCAACTTTGCTTTGGGTATTTTCCGGTTCGCTGCGCGCGACGTTCAGGGCTACGGCGTCGGTATTGACCAGGGTAATGGTCACGCCGGTTTGCGTGGTGATGTCGCCCTGGGCGTCGCGTAACTGTACGTCGATGCGGTGCTCGCCTTCGGTTTGCAGGGTGGCCAGTACGGCGTTGGCCATGGTGCCGTCGATGAGCATGGGCCGGGCGGTGCCGTTGTCAACGCTGACGGTAACACTGCTGCCGATGGGAATGTCGCTGAGGCGGGCCGTGACGTCGAGGGTGGTGCCGGTGGTATTGCTGAAGATTTCGGCGCCGTTACGCGGGGCGATAATCTCGATACCGGCGGCCAGTTCTACATCAAACAACAATTCCTGACTGCTACGGTTGCCCGCCTGGTCCCAGGCTTCCAGCAACACTACTTGTCCCTGGCCTTGTGGCAGGGCCAGCGCGGTGTCGAAATCCAGTTGTTCGCTTGATGCGCCGGGTAACATGCTCACGGACTGCCCATTGATGGTGAAACCGGCAAGATTCGTTTCGGTCACGTTGCCCTGCAACGGATATGGGGTTTCCACCACGCGGTTGTTGGCAGGCGATGGCTGAATACCGGCTGTGGTGATGTTGATGACCGGTGGTGTGGCGTCGCCGTACAGGGTCAGCGCTGCGCTGCCGGTTTGGCCGTTGATGTCCGTTGCCAGCAGGTTGACCACTACGCTGGCGTCGGTGATGTCCACGCTGTGCCGGAAGGTTTGGTAGGTGTTGGCTGATCCGCTGAGTGCCACGGTCTGGCCGTTGATGGTGAGGCTTGCCACGCCGGCGGCACTGCTCACATTACCGGCGACGATGACCGTGGGCTCGTTGATGTAGCGGTTGCCGAGCGGTGCGGTAATGTCGATTTGCGGCGGAACGGTTTGCTCGCTGGTGGTGGTGTCGGAATTGTAGTTCACGGTGCTGCTGGCGGTATCAGCACCCGCTGGCGAGTCAACGCGCACGGTGAGGGTGTTGAAGCCTTCGTTCAGGCGGATATCCGTGAAGCTATAGGGGTAGATGCCATCCGCTCTGGTTTGCGCAGGGAACTGTTGCAATCCGCCCAGGCTGATGCGCAACTGTTCGGCGGGCAGACCGCTGTACACAACACCGGTCACGGCGACCAGGGCACTGGTGAGCGTTGTACCTGGCGCCGGGGCGGTAATGGTGACATCGGGCAACAGTGATACGTTGCGGGTGACGGTGACGGTAGCGCTGCCGGTGTTGCCCATGGCGTCGCGGGCGGTGACGGTGAGCACATTGTCACCTCGCGCCAGCGGCACTTCTGTCGAGAAGCTGTCATTCGCCCCCTGGATTACACCGAACGGCTGACTGGCGAAACGATCGGAGACAACGTCGATCCCGGCAATGGCGGAGTAACGATCCGATGCCGTGCCGGTAATCACCATGTAGTCTGCATCAGTGCTGCGATTGGCTGCGCCAGCAATGCTCACGGTGGGCGCGTCTGTGTCCTGGATCAAACGCAGTTGAGTGGAAACGCTGCGGTTGGCCACGGTCTGTTCACTGACACTGATGCTCCATTGCAGGTTGCTTGTCACCGGCAACACCAGACGCAACACGCCATCGGTGCCCGTTGCGGTGACGCTGTCGGTACCGGCTGTGGCGGTAATGTCTACGGACCCCACAGCCTCTGTGTAGTGACCGGTGACAGTGATGCGGTCGGTACTGGTGAGCATGCGTTCGGGCACGCCGTCCGCACCGGGTGTGGTGTCGCTGATGCTCACGCCCAGCGATGGCAACGGGGGCATGGTTACCGGTGCGGAACGGGGACCTTCCAGTATCACGGATGCGCCGGTGAAGACATCGACAAACTCGATGATGCTGCTGACCTGATAGTCGTAACTGACATTCCACAGCGCACTGTTATCAAGGAATGTGGTGTCACCCGTTTCCGTTAGCGCGCTCACCGCACTGCCGCCGGTGGCCCGATACACCCCGTAACGCACCACGGGTGAAGAAAGCGCGTTCCAGTTCAGACGGCCAGACACGCCTTCGCGCTGTACCGTCACGTTCGCGGGTTGTGTGTTGTTGTAGGCCACGAAAAAGGGAATATCCGTCGCGCGCAGACCTTCGTTACCGTTGTTGTCCACGCCGACTACATGGTAACGGTAGCCCGTGCCGTTGGCGGCGGTGGTGTCCGTGTAGGTTGTGGCCGCAACAGGTTGGGTATTCAGCTTCACCGCTGTGTTGATATCCCCACCGGCATCGGCGCGGTAGACGAAGTAACCCTGCACATTGGCGCTGTCCGCGATGGGTGCCCAGCCCAGTGCAACTCCCATGTTCTGCAATGCGGGCTGCACGTTTTGCACGGCGTCCAGCAGGGTACGCGTGGCGTCGTCAGGATAAGTGTCGTTGTCGTTAAGCAGACCGTCACCATCACGGTCGTCATCCAGTGTGTCGGGAATCGCGTCGCCATCGAGGTCCGGCGGCACACTGGCGGGGTCGTTGGGGTCAAAACCTGACTGGATTTCGTCATCATTACTGATGCCGTCGCCATCACGGTCCGGGTCGGCGTTGTCGCCGATACCATCGCTGTCCATGTCGGCCCATTCGGTGGGGTCCGCGGGAAATACATCCTGTTCGTCCGGGTGGCCGTCGCCGTCACTGTCGATCACGAAGGTGACATTTGCCGTGGACGGGTTGCCGGCGATATCGGTGATTTGCACCGTCATCGCAATAGTGGTTCCCGGCAGTGGCGCATCGGGGATGCAGGTGGCGCTTGTGGCCGTGGGGGTGCAGGTAGCCACCAAAGGCACACCGTTGTAACTCAGCGTCAGGCTGCCGGTGTCGATGCCACTGAGAGATTGATAGTTGATTTGAATAGCGGGCTGGCCGGGGGTGAGCTGACCTTCCGTCGGCGTTACGATGCTCAGGCCCGGAGCCGTTTTGTCGATATTGAGCGTGACTGACGCATCGGCAGTATTGCCCGCGATGTCGGTGGCGGTTCCGGTCACAACCTGGTTTGCGCCTTCAGTGCTCTGAATCACCGGTGACGGACAGTTGGCAACGCCACTGAGGGTGTCACCACAGGTGTAATCTACCGTCACATCGGTAGCGTTCCAGCCTGCGGCATTGGCAGCCGGCGATGCGATGGCGGAAATCGTCGGCGCGGTTTTGTCGATATTCAGCACGAAGCTGTCGGTGCTGGTGTTTCCGGCAACATCAACCACGCTACCCGTCACCGTTTGATTTGGGCCTTCGGTACTGATGATTTGTACAGGTGGGCAACTCGCCACACCGCTGAGGTTATCCAGGCACACAAAGGTTGCGGTTATGTCTGTGTTGTTCCAGCCAGCGGCATTGGGTAACTGGTTGAGGCCGGAGGTAATTGCCGGTGGTGTTTTGTCGATGTTCAGGGTCACGGATGCCGAGGCTTCATTACCCGCAGCGTCGATGGCTGTTCCGCTGATGACCTGCCCTGCTCCCTCGGTGGAAACCGTAACGGACGCAGGGCAGGACGCGATTCCGGATTCATCGTCAGTACAGGTGAACGTGACGGTAATGTCCTGCTTGTGCCAGCCGGAATCGTTGGCCGCTGATGACAGGCTTGCGGTGATAGTCGGAGCTGTGGTGTCGGAAGTGGTGAAGTTTAGCAGCGTGACATCACCGCTTTCCTCATTGGTGACAATTCCCTGAAAGGTTACCGGGTGGATGGCCACGGCAAAGGGGTCATGACCAACAGGAAAAGTTTCGATAACGGTCCGTGCTACGAGATCCACAACAGAAACGGTGTCATCGCCTGTGTTCACTACCAGCGCAATGCCATCGGCCTGACGGACAGAAACGTCTCCAGGTTTTTTGCCCACAGGAATACTGGCAACAAGGCTGTTATCCGCCAGGTCAAACAACATCAGGTTGTCATCTTTTTCATTGGCCACCACAGCCATGTTGAGGGCAGCACTCACGGCCACGGCGCGCGGTTTTCTGCCCGTGGCGACCGTCGCAGTAATCGCACCGGTTGACAGGTTGACGATTTGCAGTGTGTCATCTTTTTTGTTGACCACCAGAACCGTGTCCGGTGTGGGGTGCATGGCCACGTCCACGGGGTCCCTGCCCACCGGAATGGTCGCGGTAACAGTGCGTGTTGTCAGGTCAACGAAGCTGAGAGTGTTGTCTTTTTTATTGGCGACGGTGGCGGTGTTCGCGCCCTCGTCGACGACCACGCCATGAGGGTCTTTTCCGACAGGAAGAGTGGTAATCACCTGATTGGTGGCGAGATCAATGACCGTGAGCGCGTTACCCTTGCTTTGCGTAATCAGGGCTTCCTTGCGCCGGATGTGAATGGCCACACCACGCGGTTTTTTACCCACCGCGATGGTGGCGGTGGTAGCGCCGTCGGGAAGCGACAGTATGGAAACCGTATTGTCTTTTCTGTTGGCCACTACGGCTGTATTCATGGGTGGATGAATAGCAACGCCGTGGGGGTCGCGGCCCACCGGTAGCGAGGTGACAAACGTCGCGGCGGCAAGATCGATAATACTGATGGATCTGCCTTTTTTATTGGCCACCACCGCAATATTGCTGTCCGGGTCGATGGCAACCGCCACCGGGTTTCGCCCGGTGCCCAACGTGCCCCTGGTGGACTGATCAGCAAGGTCAATGACGGTCAGATTGTCGTCATCTTCATTGGCCACCAGCAGCGTATTGGTCAGCGGATTGATGGCAGCCCAACGGGGATCATCACCCACAGACAAAACACCCTGAACCGTCCGGGTGAGTACATTGACAATACTGACCCGATCATGCTTTTCGTGAGTAATGACGGCAGTGTGAGTCTGCGCATTGACCGTAACAGAACCGGGCTTTTCGGCGACGGGAATCGTTGCCACCACTGACTGCGTGTCGAGATCGATGAAGCTCAGGGTATCGCTTTTTTCATTACTGACGATCGCCGTGCCGTTATCAACGGCCACCGACCCGGGTTTCTCTCCCACAGCCAGCGTTTTGACAACCACACGCGTCTGCAAATCAATAATTGATACCGTGTCGTCTTTTTTATTGGTAACAATGGCGAAGTTGCGGGCGGAATCAATGGCAACACCGTGGGGGTCCTTGCCGACGGCCAGTGTTCCCGAAACCACATTGGCGAGGAGATCAACAAAACTGACAGAGTCGGTTTTTTGATGGGTCACCACCGCCATGCTGGTGGCCTGATTAATCGCGATACCGGTGGGTTCTTTACCCAGCGCGATACTGGCACTGAGGCTTTGGCTCGACAGGTCGATGACCTGAAGCTCCCGTTTCTTTTTAATCGCCACAAGAGCCTGACCGGTGCCCGAAATGATGGCAACGGCGTTTGGCTTGCCATCCACCGGGACGTCCAGTGCCCGGCTTGATGGTGCTACGGCCAGCAGGCACAACAACAATACAAATTGCCAGGACAGAGCTGGCCCGCGGAAAAACACCGACAGGCTCCCGACACATTCCGCCATACAGCCCCACAATGAATTGCGGTGCTTTTTATGGTGGCTTCTGATTGATGTCAAACGTTTTTTCACGACTCTGGTTACCAACAATTTTTCCTGAATTGACTGTCACTCATGTTCACGGCAGCTGTGAATTTGAGACCTGTTTTACGTATTCAACACTGACTGCATTTAACACTTCATCCGACACTTTCCTGATCGCTTTTTTCAACTGGACCGGTGCCAGAGCCTTTCGAATCTCGGCGCTCACCTCATTGAGGGGGCGTGGAGGGATGTTCTTTTCGGAAGTGACGCGCGCGATATAGACCTTGCCCCCAACAAAAAATGGTGCTGAAACATCACCAACACTCAATCCGTCAATCACACGTTGCAATTCTTCAAGAATCACATTGCTGCCGGTTTTGCCACGCCGAAACTGAAGCGGTAAATTTTTCTTCGAGAGACCGGCGACATACCGGCTCCAGTTTTTTTCTGCACTGGCAGTGGCCAGTTCAGTCAACACCTGTTCACGCTGTACGCCGTCGAGACGGTCGAGGCTGGTGATCATTTCGTACTCACGAACAGCCCGCCCGCCAAATCTGTCCGGATTGGCTTCATAGTATTCTTTGATCATTTGTTCGGTGACCGGCTGAGGGTCTGCGTGTTGTCGTAAATAACGGTTAACCAAAAGCTGTTCCCTGTAGGCCTGAACTTTCCATTCGAGCACCCTGAGTGCTTCAGCATCCAGCTCTTTTTTTGCAACCCGGGATAACGCTTTGCCAAGCACTAAACTTTCCAGTACTTTTTGACTGCCCGCCTCGTCCAGCAAAGTGGCCTGTTGCGCCCCGAGCATTTTTAGTGCTACCTGTTCAACATCAAAATCCGTCACAGGCTCGCCTTGTACACGGGCAAGAACATTTTCCTGCACTGGCGCAGTATCTTCACGAGGCTCGCTGGTGACGGATGTTTTGTCGCTGTCACAAGCACTCATCAACAGCGTTATGCCCATCACCACAGTAACGGGCAAGATTTTTTGTAAATACCTGATTCTCATTTACCGTGCCGCTTCACTACTGTTTTGGAGAGCAGACGTTTGAGTTCTGCATCTTTCGCCTGACTGCGCAGCTGGTAACGAATATCGCCTTTCACTGCTTCAAACGGGCGCTTTACTACTGTTGGTGCTTCCAGTTGTTTAACCACATGAAAACCAAACGGTGTCTCAAAAGGTTCGGATACTTCTCCGGGGCTCATCCCGAAAATTGTCTTCGAGAACACGGGGGCAATCGCGCCCTCTTTCATCCAGCCGAGGTCACCACCCTTTTTCCCTGAAACAGTGTCTTCCGAATAGTCTGCGGCGACTTTGGCAAAATCCTCTCCGGCGCTTATTTTGGAATACACTTCCTGCGCAGTGGTCAACCTGACCTTGCGTTCCGTCTCACTCATGTTCTTTTTGGTGCGAATCAGCACATGCGCCACATGCACTTTTTTCTCTTCGTAGTCTCCGGCGTGACTGGCGTAATAATTTTGAACCGCCTGATCACTCACCTGGTCACGAAGGTATTGTTCGAAATAACGGCTGATCAACATTTCCTTGCGAAACTCGTTGAGTTCTGCCTGAGCAAGCGTCTTGTCAAGGACATCGCTCTTTTCAATGACCGACGCCAAAGCCTCTCGTTCGAGATATTGATCCACCAGCGCATTGCGTTTGTTGTCATCCTGGACCGGGAGGCGTTTGAATTTTGCATAGGCATCAAATTGCGCCTGAGTGATCGTCTTACCATCCACTGTCGCCAACTTCGGAGCCTTGTCACCACAGGCAGACAATGCCAACAACGCAACAAAAAGAAGAACAATACGTTTTCTGATTTTCATATTCACATCAACCTGTAAAAATTTTCGGTAAGTCCTGTTTCGGGCAAGACCATTATGGCAACACGCTGGTTGCTGTATCCGCGGTAACACCGCTATCGGCATCAACGCCCGATTGCAGAAGATCGTTAACGATCACCCTGTCTGCACCGAAACCGGCCTGGGCGCCGCCAGTGACATTCAGGGTCTCGAACTGATGGACACCGATCAGTTCGTTACCCACCAACGGGGTCAAATCGGTATCACTTTGAATCACGATAGCCGTGTCAGTGTTTGACAGAATGTTATACAGGCTGCCCGTTGCATCAGTGCTGTCCAGATCAACCATCAGACCATCAATGCCCCAGCCATTGGTGGTATCGGTCGGCTGCCAGGGCGTATCAATGGTGTTAATGTTGAGTATGTACTGCCCGACCCGTCCATTGTTACTCCGGTTGCGGGCTTCCCATTCACTCAGCGAGTTGTCGCCAACCGCGATGATATAGTTACCGGGCGCAAGCGTGCGCGTCAGTATTGTCCCGTGGTTCACAAACCCGAGATTGACATAACTGTTGCTACCCGAACCCGGATCTTCAAACAGGTAAAGTTGCGGGTAGATTGATACCTGTCGATCAACCCTGATGTTTATAGTTCTGGTCCCGGTCAGCGTAAAGGCATGATGCTGTACGGAATCGATACCGCTCGCGGTAAGCGCACCGGAAATCTGTTGATGTATGGCGTTCTCTTCACCCACAAAGACCTTGTAGGTGCCATCCAGTTGATCCACGACATTGGTAATGGTGTGGCGGCCCACCTGACGAACCGGCGTGCTGTTGGCTGCCGCCAGACCACCGTCATTGTGTACGGTTAAATGGCCATCGGTCTGATCCGCGTATTTCCGGTACAGGGTACCTGCTCCACCCACACTAGATGTTGTCGAATAACGTCCACCCGCAGTTCCGTATGTGCCAGCATAAATATCCGCTGTTTGCGAAGGCACATTAATGGTGATCCGGCCACCACCGCCAGACGGCCGGTTGGAATACCCTCCCCTCGCGCCTAATACAGAGAAGCTGGCCGTGCTTTCCGTGCCTTCCAGTTGATCGACATTCACATTAATGGAACCCCCGGCACCACCACCATTCAGGTTATAAAGCCCGTTGGCGGTGACGAGACCATTATTCGTCAGTCTTTGCGCGGTTATCTGCATGGCGCCACCACCAGCAATGGTATTCGCACTGCCCGCAAATTTTGCGTCTTCATAACGGCCGTAAGTGCAATTGCCGGTGGTGTCTGTGCTGGACGCACCGCCATGACAACCACGCCTTGCGCTGGTGCTGAAATCGGGGCCGACATAATAGTTGGCAGGGTATCCCTTGCCATCCAGATCAATACGTGAAGTGGTGTCCAGGTATACCGTGCCCCCGGCGTTCAGATTCAAACCATAAATAGTATTCGGGTTCAGCGTGGCATCGGGGACGGTCAACACACCGCTATTCACGATGGTGGCATCTGTGCCCACATCCAGCCTTTCAGTCGTCAACGTTGCGTTGTCAATCAGCACATTGTCCGCAATGGTATCCATCGCGACAAGCGCCGACGAACTGCCAATGGCCAGCATATTACTGACCACCAGCGGCCCTTCAACGGTGATCACAGAGCTGTTACTTAACGTGAAGTTGTTTGACACCGTAAGCCCGCTGGAGAAGGTCGCCTGACTACCCGCGAAATCAAGGTTCACCATGTCCTGCGGCGCGTTAAATACCACTGGCTGATCTGTCAGTGATGCCAGCAGCGCCGACAGTGTTGTCGGGTCCAGCTCACCGATGCCCAGCGGGCCTGCGCCGGTAAAGTCTGCAACGCCACCGCTGGTCACCTCAACACGATCCTCACCAAAGTCCACGGCAGCACCGCTGGTAACGGACAGTTTGTCGAAGGTATGTACGCCCACCAGTTCCTGCCCGGCCAGCGCAGTCACTTCAGTATCCGTCAGTGCGCTGTCTTCAATCACCAGAGAGCCACTGAGGTTGCTGTTGATGCGATACAACGGCCCGGCCGGGGTGACGGAATCCAGATCCACATAAAGACCGTCGATGCCAACGTCTGTTGGCAGACCACTTCGCTGCCAGGGATCAAGGGTATCAATGCGCAGCGTAAAGTCTCCGCCCGGGCCCGCATTGGAATTTTCCAGGTTGTTGACATCAGCCACCGAGGTATAACCCTCCGCCACTGCAACAACGTAGTTGCCGGGTTCCATAGCCCTGGTGAAATAAGCCTTGTCTCCGGCACCTCCAGAGGAGCCCCCGTCAACCTGTTGGAGTGAGCCAGTCCCCGTGTCCTGATAAACACCGACGTAGGCGTCAAAATCTTCCTGCCGTATGTCGAAGAGCACGTTGCGCGCTTCACCCAGGGTGAAATTAAAGCGCTGTATGGTACCCGTCCCTGTGGACGTTACCGTACCGGTTTCAAGCAGATTCACCGCAAAATCATCAACGGTAATCGCAACCCGGTTCGCGTCCACTCTCTGTGCAGAAAGAATGCGATGGCGGCCAACCTGTCTGATGGGGGTACTGCTGGCCATCGCAACATTGCCACCGTTATCAACCAGCAACCACCCATTGGGCAGGGTCGGGTCCGTGACATAAACCGTGCCGGCTCCGGCAATCTCACCGTATGCAGGTGCTCCACCTGTAGCCGTAAACACACCGGCAAACAAGTTATTCGTAGCCACATCAACACTGATCCGGCCACCCCCGCCGGATGTGCCGGAATTGCCCGCAGCCCCCTGCGCTTCAAATTGACCTGCGCCATACAGGTTATCGACAACCACTCTCAAGCCACCACCAGCACCCGTGTTGTCATCCCCGGCAACCGTTTCAGCATTGGCGGAGATGCTTCCCTGGTTATCCAGCGTGGTGGCCCGAATAAAGCCATAGCCGCCACCCGTGCCAACATCGCTCCGGCCACCACCGCTGCCAGCGAACTGTACCTGGTCATAACGTCCGTAAACACAGTCGTCGTCAGCACTGGAAGTACGTGCGCCACCATGACAGGAATAACCATCACCCTGACGGCCGAAGTCCGGCCCGCTGTAGGCACCCGGATAGCCCTTGCCATCCAGACTGATCGCCGACCCGGGCCCGATGTACAAGGTTCCTGCAACATCCAGATCGAAGGTATACAGACGAGGTTGCGGAACATTTTTATACACGGCGGACAACGTTGATACCATGCCGCCATTGATCACGTTCATGTCACCGCGAACAACGGCTGTTTCGGTTGCCAGCGTTCCACCATCCACAAGCACGTTTTGGGTGTCAAGGCTGGTGCTGGTCAGGAAGGCGCCAGCACCCACCCACACATCAGCCGTGGTATTCAGCAGACCTTCCAGGGTGACGTTAACATTGCTCAGCGACAAATTGTCCAGGCTTACATCACCGCGCAGAATGAGATTACTGGTGGCAACACCTGTCACAAAGGCGTCCAGCGTTGCCTGGTCCAGCTCACCTGCCGCCAGCGTTCCGTCGGTATTCAGGGTGGATGTCAACGGGCTCAACACCACAACTCTGTCGTTGCCGAAATCAACGTGGCCACCGCCACTGACCGTGATTTCATCAAAGCGATGCACGCCAACCAGGTCATTGCCGGTAACGGCACTCAAATCATCTGTTGTTTCTACAATGAATGATTCCTCATCATTTGAAACAATCCGGTAAAGCGCACTATTTGCGTCATCCGCATTGAGTGACACATAACGATCAACAATATCCAGCCCGTTGGTCGTACTCCAGGTTCCACCCGTCAGAGTCTTGATTTTGATGGTATAGCTACCGCCGTTTGGTAGCGTTTGCGTATTATCACCTGACCTGATTTCGGTTTCAGTTATGTAATACGCACCTGCGGCAACTAGGTAAGTCCCCGGATCGAGCGTGCGATTGATTATCGCCAATCGCGGGTCATCTGTTCCGGCACGGGAAGTTGTTGCTTTAGTAATCAGGCTGGCTGTATTCACATCGCCGTCAATATCGCTGAACAGATAAATCACATTGTCAAATTGGGTATCAACTGTTTCGATGAAAACCCTTCTTCTTTCCGTAAGCCTGAAGTGATAATACTCCACTGAGCCCACGCCAGATTCTGTCAGCACCCGGGTTTCCAGCAAATTCACGCCGCGTTCCGGACCCGTTGAAATTTTCCACTGGTTGGCGCCCAGGTTTGTTACGGAGTCGATAACATGGTGGCCCACTGAACGAACCGGTGTATGCGCATTGTTGGAGGCAACCCGGCCTTCGTTATCAACAACAAGTCGGCCATAGGCATCACCCGGCTTGCGGATAAAGACCGTCCCCGCTGCGCCATACCGGGTCATCACAGTGCTGTCAGATGCCGTGTACTGACCACTGTTGCCACCAGAAGCGGTGTATTGGCCGGTGAAGGTATCTGTTGCGCTGATGTACACGCTGATACGCCCGCCGCCACCAGCCTGGTAGACAGTGCTGCCATCGCTGCCGCGCGCCTGCATTGATCCCGCGCCACCCAGTTCATCGACTTCAATATGCAATCCACCACCGGCGCTTCCGTCCCATGAAGTGTTATCAGCAGGCGGCGGAGCGCCATTGGCGGTTATCTGACCATCCAGCGTAAGGCCGCTCGCAACGATTCGCGCGTAGCCACCGCCCGGCCAGTCATTATTGCCAGTGGCGCCCGCATTTTCCGCCCTAATGTAATCGCCATACGTGCAATCACCGGTGTTGATCGACGACGGACCCCCGCCAAATTGTCCACCATGACAGGCTCTCCCGTACCCGGCCAGGCCCCTTTCGACGTAACCGTAATAATCCTTCGGATAGCCTCTGCCATTCAGGTCAATAGCCGACGTTGCATCGACAACAATATTGCCACCTGCGGTGAGATCAAGCCCATAGAACCGCTCTGGCTGATCAGTCGCCACCGGAACGGACAGGATCGCGCCGTTGATCAGGTTCAGATCGGTGGTCACGGTTGCGGCTTCGGTAATCAACGTGCCGCCATCAAGCAATACTGTACCTGCGTTCAGTGTTGTCGCGGTAACAGTCGCGCCCGCACCCACGGAGAGTGTGCCCGTCACCGTCAGGCCCGAAGTGAATTCGAAGCTGTCACCGGAAATTGTCAGGTCACTGTAAGTTTTGGGTTCGGTAATTTGTAAATAACCGCCACCTGAATTCGTATATAACAGCGCCAGGTTCGCATCATCAATATCCCCTGCCAGCAACTGACTTCCCGCTGCTACGGAGGATGCGGCAGCATCCAGCAAGCTGATACGATCCGGTGTTTCAACGATAGTGCCACCGGAGATTGTCAGGCTTTGCAGGGTAATGACACCGATGAGTTCGGCACCTGCGCCCGCTGTCGGATCTGTACTGCTTTCGATAACGATACTATTGCTGGTGTTATCAACAATCCTGTACAAATTACCAGTATCATCTGCGGCATCCAGGTCTACCATGAGCCCGACCAAACCATGGCCATCGCCAGAATTTTGCGGCGCGATCCACGGATCACCCGATACCATCACTCGCCACTGACTGGCAGCTTCCACGGAAATACCCAAAACCGGATGACGACCCACACTGCGTAATGGTGTCCGGTTGCCGGGTTGGCGAGCGATGCCTGACAAATCACTGTTGTCGATGACCAGATCACCGTAGGCAGAAGAAGACGGTTGCAGATAGACCGTACCCGCACCACCAATTGCCCATTGATCAGCAACGGGATCGGCGAACCCGCCCGCAGCGGTGAATTCACCGGTAAACGCATTGCTTCCATACTGAACATTAATGCGACCGCCGCCACCTGACTGAGGGAAGTAACCCGTCAGATGATCGCCGCCATCGGCGCTAATAGAGCCACCCCCTGATAATTGATTACCAATGGTCAAACTGATACCGCCACCTGCACCGGTAAACTGGCTACTGTTGCGACTGGTTTCGCCATTGGAAACGATAGCACCATCAACAAGGATATTATTTGCGACAATCCGGATTAACCCGCCACCCGGATAATCTTCACCACCACCACCCGGAAGTGCGACGCGTTCAAAGGTGCCATAAGCTGGCGTAAATGTATTTTCGCCACCATAGTTGCCGCCAACACCGGCATAACTTCCGCTACGGAACACAGACCCGACCGGCGTGTAGTTGGCGGGGTATCCCTTGCCGGTAACATCAATCCTCGAACCCACCGGGATACTAATGTCACCCGTCGTCGTAATCTGTAACGGGTACCAGTTAAACGGTGTGGCGGTGGGTTCAGGAGTTGTCAACACCGCGTTTCCTGATAACGAAACACCACCATTGATGATGTTTTCACTCGTCGTGCCCAACACCAGGCTCGTGCCAGTCACATTGAGCATACCACCCGTTTGCAGGTTGCTCGCCAGGAGGGTAGATGTGTAAGGCGCTGTTTGCCGGATCGCAATACTGTAGCTGCCATTGCCGTAGTTATTGCTTCCGTTGCGGGCATTGTTTTCCGGCATCGAGTAGAAACCACGGGCTCCCACTGCGACGACATAACTACCTGCTGTCAAATCGAGCCTTGTGGAGACCGGGGTATTCATGTTGCGGCTTCCGTCTGTATATACCCGTGGCCCGAAACCGGCTGTGCCATCATCTTCAAACACATACATATGAATGCCGACATCGGTGGACAACAAATCAATAGCGACTTGTGCATCCTTGATGAGACTAAAATAATGATACTGCACCGAGTCTGTGGTATTGGCCGCACCGATAACACCAGCAACGGTGATATCCGCTTCTGCGGCAACCGTATTGGTGACCGTTATATCTCCTGTGATGCTCAGGTCGCCGAGCACATTCAGGGTAGCCAGATCAAGCGACAGGCTATCCGCTGTAACGCTACCAATGTAAGCCTGCGTTTGTCCCGTCAGTGCGACAGCACCCAGATTGTATGTCTGCTCCGATTTGATTTCGAACACACCTTCCACTGATTCGAGTTGAGTCACGTCAAATGTATCGGCATGCAGGCGTCCTTCACTCTTCAAATGCACATTGTCGCTGGTGACCAGACGGTCCAGACGGATCACGCCCATCATTTCATTACCGATTTGATCGGTCAGGTCTGCGCCGGAACGAATAACAAAAGAATTTGCCACCACGGAATCTGGTGATTCCGCTATTTTTATACTGTATGAACCACCCGTACCGCCGTTATGTTCTACATAGTACTGAACAGCAACAACATAATTTCCCGGTTCCAGGGTTGTTCGTTGTGTCCCCGAAACAGAACCCAGCCAACCGAATACCACATTTTCCGGGTCTATACTGTCTTCGTACAGTTGCAGATAGCCTGTTCCGAAATCATAGTTAAGTTCCGCGAATGAAAAATCGAGTACTTTCGAGGTGGTACCGGGAACCGTAAAGTAGTGGTAAGCGACGTCGCCGGACTGCCCCAAATCCGCCAGCACGCCGGACTCGGTAATCATCAACGTATTTTCCGGAGTGTCGGAAATAATCGTATACAAAGGCGCATCCGGATCATCTGCATTCAAACTGACCTGCATACCTTTAATGCCGCTATACCACACAGACGGCGCATAGGTCTGCCAGTCCGGATCACCCGCCACCGTCACGCGATACTCATCCGGAGTACCAACAACCGGCACGATATTTTCAGCAACGTAACGTCCCAATGCTGGCAGTGTCGTTTGAGAAAACTCACTGGGTGCCCGTCCACCATTGTCAACAAACAATTCACCATTGAGCTGATCCGCACGTTTGATGAACACCGTTCCCGGGCCTGCAAGATAACGGGCATCCACCGGTGCATCACCGGAGTGCGCCTGCAAGGTCAGCCCCGAATCAAGCGAGACAGAGCCATCGCCATAACTGTCGTAATCAATGGCAACCCGACCACCGGCACCGGCACCCTGATTTGCCCATGGTGCATCGCCACCATTGGCACGTATCACACCCGTACCGCTAACGGTACCGGCATTGATCTGAATGGAACCGCCAGCACCGCCGCCACGATAGCAAGACTCGTAATAGCCGCACGAATTATCCGCTATCGGCGTTGTACCGTCTGCCGCGATTTCGCCATCAATAACCAACGATGGCACAGTGATATCAATGACACCACCACCGGCAATATCGGCGTAAGACCAATCACTACCATACCTGCTGTTATATCGACGTGTGGCACTTGCGCCCGGGAATTCAGGGTTGCGGAAGTTGCCGTAGGCCGGGCGTTTGCCACCGTCAAACTGATTCATATCACCGCCGTGAGGTGCACCGTCGTTGTAAAGACCAGACATGTTTTCGGATGCAACGGTAGCCGCGATCAACCGCGCACCGGCATCAATACGCAGCTCATTATTGAGAACGAGTGAGCTGCCATCAGAAACGGTGAGCAGACCCCCCGTCTGCACCACAATACTGTTCAGGGGAATCGTCGTTCTGTACCGGAAGTTCGCCGTATCAGGGACAATAATATTCGCAAACCGGTGGACATCTGTTACCGACTCCGTGCCACTGATGGTGATGACCTGTTCACCCCAGTTGCCCACCTCGACGGTGGTTGTGGCAGTGTTACTTCTGCCATTGATATCCGTCACGGTAACAACGACATCAAAAACATCGTCGGCCAGCGCCGAGGCAGGGACGGTTGCCGCCAGACTGCCGGTCGTTTCGTAAAGCTCACTGGTAAAGGTTACAGACTGTGTGCTCAATACAGCGCCGGCATCCAACAATTCCACAGTAACATCGCTCAACGCATCAAGGTGCGTTAAAGAATAATCAATCGTGAAAGTCTCACCCGCCGGGATTCGATAACCCGGAGCCTGGACACTGATGCCCGGCGCTACGACAGGCGGCCGTATTTCCATGGCACGGCTATCGCCCAGTGTGACGTTCCCACCAGAATTCCCGTAATTATCGGACGCACGAATGCGTAAATCGTAAATACCTGTCGCGACAGTTCGCTCCACTTCAACGGGCAACTCGTACGCAAAATTGTCCTGACTGACGAACCCGTCCTGCTCCGTTTTATAGCGCGAGTATTCCCCGCCACTCATACTGATTATGATCTCCTGCGACCAGTCCATTAAACCAATGGTGGCCACAGGTTGCAGTGTTTCCCCGGGCAGGTACAGCAGTGCTTCGACCCTGGTGATATTTCGGCCGGCGTCATCAAGCTGCACAGCCAGTGTTCTTTGTTCACCCTTGCGCAGGGTTATCGTTCCAGTACCCGCCTCATCCAGTGCGACCTGAGGTGCAGGGTCTTCCGCTATGGTGACGGGCATCAGAATTTCCGAGGACAAACCACAATTCGCAGTAACCGTAAGCTCAAGCGCCGTCAGCCCTTCACTGGCAATAGTCTGATAAGCCGCATTGCCCAGCAGACGGTAGTTCACCTTGTCCTCACTGCGCAACTCGTAGTCCAGACCACTTGTCAGGCTTGACGGTGCATTGCTCCATTCAACACTGCGGATACCGGAAGGCGCATCAACCTTGAACGCAAATGGTTCAAAGTTTACCGATCCCATTTTATCCAGCAGCAGGTAACCCACACCGTCGTAATCGGGGTTGTACAGCGTCTCGCCACTCAACGGATATTCGACCGCTGCTGTCGGCGCTGCACAAACCGCTGCCTCGATATTCAACGTAAAGCTGGCAATGTCGTATACATTGGTGGTGGTGGTCGTCACACCGTTGGTATCAGGCACAGTGGCAACGGTTTCATTCACCTTTACAGTAAGCACCCTGCCCGTCCCGATATCCGCTGCGGTCAGTCGATAACCCGACTTTTGGACGTCGTAGCGTGTGACACGATCAAGCTGCACTGTCGGCGTGTAGGTCTCAACACTGTCGAAAATGACAGGCGCAGAGGTTCCAGACGCACTATCTGTTCCAAAATCTCCATCTCCGTAACCCCCTCCATAACCCCCACCTGAAGTAGGAGTTTGGGTAAAGGTCAGCGAGTAATTTTGCGCACACTCGTAGCAGGTGAAGAGGCCGCTGATTGCATCATAGTTATCAAAGTAGCCCGTTGCCATGGCCAGAACATACCGGCCTGTATCCAGTGTAAAGCTGCTTTCGATATCAACATCGTATACGGTGGCGGTGGTTACATAGTCATCCGCTGTAAGGTCACCGTCATCGATGTATGCCCTGATTCTCACGGCACCCGAGACAGAGTCCGCAAAAGAGATCGTCGATCTTTCCGTCAGTTCGAGGGCAAAATACTGCACCCGGGCAAAGTCTTCTGCACCCGGACTCTGCACAGGAATGGTGCCCGTCATCGGCTGGTCAAACACCACTGCCGGGTAACGGCTATAGTCAATTTCAACCGGCACGCCGTCAATCAGGTACTGAACGTCAATGTTGTTCATGCCCGCATCGCTGATGCTGACCGGTATCTCCAGCGCCTGGCCAACTTGCAGATTAATCGGCGCGGCCGTGTCTGCGGACACGGTGACCGTCGGCTCCGGGTCCACCACGACCGGCACAGTGACTTCAAGGGTTTGCTGCACGCCACCCCATGGGGTCAACGTTAACTGTAAGAGACCGGCGGCATCGGTCGGCACACCATCAGGCAGCCTCACCATAAAGGATACATTTCTGCCCGGCCCCCCGGTTTCCTGCTCATACATGAAATATGGCGTACCGGACTTGTCTGCTACTTTGATATCTTCATGTAACCCACGATTCTGACTCGCACTGCTCATGACCAGATCCGTCCCGTCAAAGCTGGCGCTATTTATGGTTAGCGGCGCCGGGCTGGTCAGTTTGAACCACAAGGCTGCCTGATCACTGCCCGCGTAAAGTGTTTGCGCAGGTGCCAGCGGCATCAGACTGAGACTGATTTCAACACCGCCTTCAGGGCGCACAATCAACGGACTTGTTCCTGTCAATGCACCCAGTGTTGCTGACAGGGTAATTTCACCGGCAGCGGAAACCTGGAACGCGCCGTCTGCAACATGTTGCGCGACCGTGGTATCGCTGCTGGCATAGCCGGTGCCAAAACGAACGCCGGTAACATCGATGTTGTAGTCCCGGGCATTGACCGTCAGCTGAGCCATGACGGTCAATTGAACCGGCGGCAGGCTCACATCATAGGTGACATCGGTCGCATCTGCTGTCACCAGCAATGCGGTCAGGTACGGGGTGATATCCGCGATGGACAGCGTGTCCAGCGGATCACTGCCCAGGGCCAGTTCAAGATCATCCGGCAGGCCATCGGTATCACTGTCCGGGTTCAGCGGATCAGTACCGGCGGTACGTTCTTCGCCGTCGGTGAGGCTGTCGCCATCACTGTCTGTCGACCCGGGGTTAGTGCCGAGGGCGACTTCGTCCAGATTGCTGATGCCATCACCATCCTGGTCTTCCAGAGCGTCAGTGATACCGTTGCTGTCAGAATCAACCGCTGCCGGATTCGTGCCCAGTGACCATTCGATACCGTTGGGCAAACCGTCGCCGTCGAAGTCACCCGCCACTTGTAGTACGTTCAGGGAAATAGTGTTGGCCACCCGCAGGGCGTCACTCTGGTAGCGGCCTGCCAGTCCAATGGTGGCGGCCGTGCCGTCCGCGACACTGGTACCGGTGTGAACTGGCAGGAGGATTTCGGCCACAGACCAGTTAAATGCCTGTGTAACGCCATCAATGGCAGCCTGTCCCAGGGTAATGTCCGTGGCGGCAATACCGGCGCCGTAGTCGATAGCCAGTGCCACCGTCGCACCTTCGAGCACGTAGGCAACGGTCTGCTGAGGCAGGGCCACATGCGGGCTGCAGATGACGCCCTGCTGCACCAGCACGGCATCGTTGGCGGCCACACCCACCAGGCTGGAGCTGCCGGTGTCGTAGTCGTAACAACGGTTCAACAGGAAGCCACCGGCCACACTGAAGCGCAGCTGCGATTGATCAATCACCACACTACCCGATACTGGTTGAGCATCCAGGTTAATGGCCACCGGCTGACCGGCAGGGCCTTCTTCCACCGGCTCCGTAAAGCTGAACAACAGCGGTGTGAGCGTGCTGTTATGCAGCACTTCGAAGCGGGCGTCGGTTACCGCTGGCAGACGCTTCAGGAAGTTCAGGGTATGAGTGGCATCGGTGAGCAGACCTGCAGGCTGCGGGACAATGCTGCCAATCGCAAGATCCACCGCCTCGACCACGGTGTCGGTCACCGGGAAGCTCACGCTGCCCTGCTGCAAGCTCAACGGAATACTGAGTGTCTGGCCCGCGCTGGTGGCACTGCCACCCAGGGTGAGTGTGACATCGAAGTTGGCGTCCTGACGCACGCCCTGCGCGTCCTTCACAGTACGGGTGACGTTGCCGAATTCATCCACCATGGCCAGTTGCACAGTAACGGTTTCATCCACTTCCAGACGTGCCGGGTCACCCAGCGGATGATTGCTGCGACTCAGTTCAGTGAACGCCAGACCCACCGGCGTACCCGGCAGTACGGTCACGGGTACGGCGCTCACCTCGACGGGCACAGTGCCCGTATTCGCATCATTGTCATAACGGGTGATGCGCTGGCTGCCCAACGGATACGACACCTGCGCCAGGTAATTACCGGTTACCAGCCCGGCGGATACCGGTACGCTGGCCTCGCCATTGGTCAGGGTGATGGTGGCCTGCTGTCCGACGGGGCCGCTTGCGTCAACGAGGTTTTCAATGACGACCTGATTATTGAATCCGAAGTAGAAACCGGGGTCTTCAATGCGCACGATAACCTGCTGCACCGGGTCACTGGTGATGCGGTTGGCGGCTTCATCGTAGGCCGCCAGATTGAGCGCAAACACCTGTCCCGGCTCAACCGGCGCAACATAATCGACGTGAATGGCCGCCACCGGGCCAGCCAGAATCTGTACGTTGTGCGCCGCCTGCATAACAGCAGCATAAGGTGCGGATAATCCTGCTCTGATCTGATACTGACCACTGGCGCGCACGGTATCCATCAGATAAGCGGCAATGCCCTGACTGTTGGTCACCGAGGCGCCCAGCGCCGCGAAGTCACCCGTACCGGGCGCACGAAGGGTCCAATTCACTTCCAGATTGGGCACCGGTCTGCCTGCATCGTCCAGCACCCGCACTTGCAGCGGCAGGCTTTCACCCACACCAGCATAACTGCGATTAACCGTCACGTCACCACCACTGTCAAAACGCAATTCGTTGGGAAGCTGTGTCAACGAAACCGTGACCACCGCACTGTCACTGCTTTGACCCAGTGCATCGGTCAAACGAACCCTGATCACAAACTGGTCACCCGAGGTAGCATCCAGTGGCGCGCGTACGGTGGTCTGAATGCACTGGCGCTGGCAACGGCTATACGGTTGCGCGGTGCCCAACACCCGTTCTGCACCCGTCGTCGATGCATCAATCAGCGTGTAAATCAGATTATCCTTGCCACCATCATCAGCGCCAGCAATGCCGTCGATACGAACCGGTATGGGCCTGCCAAAGAAAGAGGACGACGGTGCGCTGATGCTGATGGTCGTCGCATCCGGCACGGTGTCTTCAATCACCGTCAGCAACTGTTCAGATACTGTTTCCTGACCCAGGCTGTCGGTCACCACCACCCGCAGGGTTTCATCAACGCTGCCTGCGACTCGCAGGAAGCGCGCATCGCGGAAGTCAAACCGGGTATTGAGGTTTGGCGATCCGTTATTGGTTCGGGTCAGGGTAATGCCGTGCCAGGTCACTGCGACCTGATCGATGCCCAGATCATCCGCACCACGTACTGACACGGGGAATGCACTCTGCTCCCGTATTTGCGTCGGCACGGTCACTTGCGTGATGGTCGGCGGGTTATCGGCCAGCACGGTATAGCTGCGTGTCAGCGGCAAGTTTTCGTTACCACTTTGATCGCGGACCGTTACCGAATAGGTGTACGTTTCTCCGGCGACGGGGTCCGGTTCCGTAAAGCGAATACTGCCGTCTGCAAATGCTGCCGCAACGATAATACCGTCACGTTGCAACAGCCCGATGTCTACGCCGCTGCCCTGATTGTCGGTGATATCGACCACCACCGTGTAAGGATGACCGGCCACCGGTTGCGCGCCAATCAGATCACCTTCCAGCAACATGCTGACCGCTGGCGGGAACGGATCGGTTAGCCGGAAGAAGGTCTGCGGCGCGCTTTCCACCGTGTTGCCATAGACATCCACAGCGCGCGCTTTCACATACCCGCCAGACTCCGCAGCGGTAAAGTTGCGCTGGATAACGTACTCCGGCCCGTAGTGCTTGCCGAGCAAATCATAGGGGCCGCCGAGCGTGGTGGCGTAATAAAATTCCACCTGTTGCACCGGCTGGGTACTGCCCACCACCTCGGCACTGATTGTCAGTGGTCTGGGCAGATAACTGTTACCCAGGCCAAGATTCACCACAAACGGATTGGCGGGCAAACCTTCGCCCTGCAACAATACACGGCGGTTTTGCGAGGCAATCACATCACCCCACACCGTTTCAATCTCACTGGTGATGTCAAACGGCTGGCCGTTACGCAGACTGGCCGGTACCTGCACATCGCTAATGAACGGCGCGACATTGCTGGTGGCCACCAGATTGCCATTGATCCGGTAACGCACGGCGTTTACGCCGGTGTTATCTGCCAGCGACAGGCGAATGATGTCACCCTGGCTGAACACGGTATTGGCCACGGGCGAATCCAGTGCCGCACTGGCCAGCAAGGTGTTCAATGACAGGCGATGCAGTTGTATGCCGTTGGCTCCCTGTCCCAGATACAAACGATCATTCTCCACTGCCAGACTGGTGACCACGGCGTCGGCACTGGCGAGGAGATCACCCAATAACCAGTTAGCAGTATCCACAGCGTAAACCTGCTGCTGAACACCCAGCCAGACACGACCGGCACCCACCGTGAGCGCGGAGACAACACCATCCGCCGTCAGCGTTTCATCCAGCAAGTCGGTCAAACGCAAACGATGCACAACATCCGCCACGGCGTAATACAGGTAATCACCATCAGAGGCCATCCGGCGCACGGAGCTGGCACCACTGAACAGCGTGGTGATTTCCACATCGGCGTCCACCAGCGGCAAGGCACCCGGCACCACGCGATACACAATACCTGCTGCTGTGGATACATACAGGGTATCGCCACGATGAGTCAGGGCGACAATTTCGTCACCGGCGCCCACCGGCAGGCTGGCAGTGACCGCAGGCGCATCACGTTTAGCCAGGTGCAGAGTGCCACCGGCGCTGCCGACAATATAAGAATCTGTAACGGCAAGATGCGCGTAGGCCTGCCCCTGAAGCACCACTGTGGTACGTCCCGTGCGGTCCAGCGACACCACCCGTAAAAAGTCAGGCTGTAGCAGGTAACGGGTACCGTGATAACTGGCCACTTCCGTGGTGGATTGACTGAACGCCGCCGGATGCACACTGTCGAGCCACACGCCGTTCATCTCCCGTTGCGTGGTCACCGCACCGTAAAAATCCGCCGCCGAGAGATACTGGCCGTCGGCAATGGACACATCGTTCACGTAACCGCGGGGCCGCTGCGTCACATAAACCGGTGTCGTGGCAGTGGCCTGTCGTTGCACATCGAAGACTTCACTGGCATTACCCCCCACCCACACACGACCGGCACTCACCACCGCCTGTTCGACGTTGTCACCCAGGCTGAACGGGAAGTCGCCGATGATTTGCGGCAATGCAGGGTTGCGCACATCCACCACCTGAATGCTCTGCTGCCCGGCGGACAGCGCCAGCAGATCGCCTTGCAGGGCAATGAGTCGTTCTGCATTGAGCCCGATGGCAAATTGCTGTTCCCGCCGTTGTGGATCAAAAATGCGCAGATCACCACTGGCGGTGACGGCGTAAACATAATCACCATATTGGGTGAAAGCGGAGAAGCCACCCGGCACGCGCTTGTCCAGCAGCAGGTCGGCATTGACCCAGGCGATTTCCTGATCACTGAGCACGAGGAAACCGTCGCCCTGCGCACGCACGTCCAGGCTCTGCCCGGTGACACCCGATCGACCCAGGGCAGTAATGGCATTACCGGCCACGTTATAACTTTGGGTGTCACCATCAACCACGGCCAGAATATGTTCACCGCCCACGGCGATACGGTTGATGAAACCATTAACCGCCAGATTACCCAGTTCACGATAGCTGTCTGCCGGATCAAGAATCACCAGGCCAATGGTATCCAGCGCCACCAGCAAACGATCACCCAGATGGGCCATGGAGGTGATATCGGCGTCGAGCGTTTTCACGATCTCACCGGCGGTGTTCAGCAGGTTTCGACCGGAGGCAAAGTAGGCCTCACCCACGTCGGGTAACGCGGCGGCGAAGGGCTGGCTGACGCCGCTGGCAACCAGTTGCAGCGGGTTGATCACCGCAACGTCACGGGACACGGTTTGCGTGTTGCCAAACTCGTCAGACACCGTGGCCACAATCTGCAGGCTGGCGGTATCCGGTACGGTGAGCGTCAATGACGCATCACCCGATGCCAGCAGCACACCGTTGGCGTCGTACACCGATACTGTGGCGCTGACCCCAACCGGCAGATCAGACACTACCGCAGGTTGCAGTTGTGAACCCGAAATAACCTCCGGGCCCACTCCGGCCAGTTCCAGCGGCGGCACGTTGAGTTCAGGGAACAGACGCAGGCCGACGCTTTGTTCGGCATAACGCAGACTGTCACCGTAGTAGGCCCGTACCCGCAGGGTGAGGTTTTTCTGCTCCGTGACGGAAGGCAGACGCAGGGCTAACCGTGCATCCGCGCTACCCATGAACTGGCGGGCCAGCAATATGCCGTTAAAGTCAAACAGGCTCACTTCCGCATAACGGAAAACGTCAGTGGTGTTTTCGCTGGCACGGTAGTCCACCACCAGACTCTGGCCTTCGGTAAAGGCCTGGTTCGCGGTGGGACGGGCAACCACCACACCGTCAAGGGCGGGGTTGTTATCTTGCAGGGTATAACTGTAAGTGGCTTGCAACGCGCCATCCACCAGATGACCCACGTTGAGATCAACGGCACTGGCGTCGATATCGACCCAGGCATAACCGCTGTCGCCAACACTGCGACTCAAAGGCTGTAGCACACCGGCAATATCAATAGACTGTTCACTGATGCGTGCCGTGGGGTCCAGGGTCAGCGCCAGCGGAATGACCGCGCCACGAGTCAGCATGGAAAGATCCGTCGGCTGCACTGCGCCCAACAGGGTCAGCGGTGTTTCTGTGCGCGTGAGACTAACGCTGTCCACAGCGCCGCTGCGGTCACTACGCTGCACCTGAATAATACCGGTGGGCAATCCGGCACGCGCAATAAACCAGGCGCGGGCATCGTTGCGCCACAGGTGTTGCGCGGGCAACACATTGCCCGACGCATCAAGCAGAGTCACCGTATCGCCGCCCACGGCCATGCTGTTGGCAACCTGATCAATGAGCACACCCTGTGAGGTTTCGGTCAGCAGCGGCGTCAACGTGCTGGCGACGGGGGACGCAGTGATGGTGCGACGCTGAATACGGTTGGCTTGCGAGCCGCCGAGCAATTCAAACACGGTGTTATCGGCAAACACCATGGACTGAATCGCCCCGCTACGTAGGCCCACCAGCTCTCCGTTAAGCCACGCCTGCCAGGTGCCGTCGGCATAGGGTCCATCGGCCAATAACCATAACAAGTCACCATCCCGTTGTGCGCTGTGTATTTGTCCACCACTGGAAATCGCGGCCTGTTCGATCAGACTGCCGTCGGCAAGCAACTGGTACAACGTGGCCTCATCACCCTGCCAGCTGACAAGTTTGTCACCACCCAGGTGGAAGCCGTGCTGATTCGGCAGTGCGGTAAAGAACTGCTGCGTGAGCCTCGGCTCAGCACTTTCGTCCGCTTGCAGGACATACAGGCCGGATTCCGACAGTACCAGCAGTCGCTGGTAGTCCACCTGCGTGGCCAGCACATTTTCGTTAAAGCCGTGGCCCACAATACTGACGAACTGACCGTTGGCAAACTGCATCGCGTTCACCGCACGGCCATGACGCAGATAGAACAATTCGCCGCTGGCACCAATGAGGTCGCCCTGAATGTCGGTGCTCACCGCCGTGCCCAATGCGCCGTTTTGCAGCGGCCAGTATGTCAGGACACTGTTGCCTTCCCGACTTTCCTGCATCACCAGGCCAGTGCCGCTGAAATGTAGCGATTCAATGCGACCGCTGGCCTGACTGGCAATAACACCATCGACATCGCGTAGGGTGTAACCTCCGGCGCGGCGGTTAATGACCCAGAGCAGGTCGTCTCCGACGGTCTTCAGGCCCGGCACGAGAGTAAGATGTTCCACCACTTCGTCGGCACTGGCCGGGGTGAATACCGTGGCCTCGACCGCGCCGAGGTACGGCAGTTTGCTGAGGTTTTGCGCCAGCACTTTTTCGTGGTGCGAGCGATCCCGCAGCACGGCTTCCACCCGGACGCTGGTGCCTGTATTGCTCAGCAGCACATTGCGCGGCCCGATGTTTATCGGGAAACTGACGGGCGTGAGGCTATCGAAGGGGTCCAGTACACGGACTTCAGAGCTGTCGGCAAAGTCATCCATGTCAGCCGGGGCCGGAGCGTCAATCCACAGCTCACTGCCACCCAGCACCTGGCTTGCGGGTACAACGGTCAGTTGCGGTTGCTCCGCGATACCGTTGTCCTGCAACACGTTCAGGTAGAGACGGGATTTCAGCCCGCCGGAAACCAGGCGCACCACGACCACGCCGTCGGCTCCCGTTTGCGGCAGCGCGGCGGTGAAGGGGAAGCGCTCGGGGTCTTGCAGGTTACGGGTCAGGCTGACGGCCGCCGTCGTGCTTTCCACGCCACCGATGTCAAAGTACAACTCAGCGCTGCTCAAGCCGCGCATCACCACTTCATAGGTAACATCTTCGCCTTCGTGGAAGACGCTGCCGTTGTCGGGTGCCAACAGGTCAAGACGCGGTTCACCGGCGCTGGCGTCATAAGGTTGCAGAGTGACCTGGGCCACGGCACTCACGTTACCGTTCGGGTCCCAGGCTCGTGCCTGGATCAACACAGGGTCCAGGGTGGCGGGTGTAAAACTGAAGATATTGGGGTTGGCCAATGTCACATAACCGCCCCCGTCGCGCTGTACTTCGACACGGTCAATACCGTAACGATCAAAGGATTGCAGAATGACATCGGCCGACTCGTTGACGGCAATGCGATCACCATCACCCGGCGAAGCAATACTGAGCGTCGGTGGCGTGGCGTCCAGCACCAGGCCATAACTGTCGTCGATCAGGGCGACGGCGCTGAAGCCATAGGAAACGCGCAGGCGCACCGGAATTTGGGTAGCGGGTGCAATATCCGCGAGTTTGGGATTGAGATACGACAGCGACACTGTACCGGCGGTTGCCACCGTGCTTTGCAAGGCCACCGGATACCAGCGATCCCGCACCCGCATCTCGACTTGCGTGACCAGGTCCACGTCACCGCCGAGATCAAAGCGCACATCCGCACGGGTCATTTCTTCCACGGGAGCGGGAATGGTGAACACCGGGGTGACATTGAGCACCGGGTCCACTGCGGCGGCATCGAAACGCTGGCTGGCGACGTTTCCGTTTTTATCTGTCACTTTGATCCGGAAGGCCAGGTTGCCGTCGGTTTCGCGCACGGCGTGATTGAAACTGCCGCCCATCAATCGTTCGGGCGCCGCGAAGCTCAGGCCACCATTGATGGAACGACGCAGCTCGTAAACAAGCTGACCGCTGGTATCGAGATTGTCGGTGGCACCGGCCTGGAAGCGGTAGGTGCGACCCCGTGTCAGGGTCATTGCCGCTGTGACGGGCTGGCTGTCCGCTGCACGAATCAGCGTGATGTCACGAGGCGCGAGGGTGTCATTGGCCAGGAAGCTGCCGCTGTACACACCGGCAGAAATAGCACCGCCAACGACACTGGCGTTAATCGCCGGATTACCCCGGACATCCTGAATCGCCGTGATGCTAGCTTGATACAGGCGGTTATGTTCCAGCGAAGCGCCCGGTGCCAGTCGCAGTTCAACCTGGTTGTCGACCACCACCAGTTCGAAGCGACTGGAAATATCCACCGCTGCGCCTGCACTGTAGTCCCTCGGCTCGGCCGTCACGCTGAACGTGCTCGCCTGCATGGCTTCATCAAAGGTCAACTGAACGGACCGGGTGTAACCCAGACCCTGGCTGCCGGTAACGCGCGGTCGGGTATCGTCTTCGCCAGTGAGCACACCGACAGTCTGTACTTCCTCGGCTGTGGCCGGTTTGCGCACCAGCACCTGGTATTGCGCGCCGTGGCTGACCGGCGGCGAGAGGAAGGTAAGACCGGTCGTGGCAAGACTGTAAGGCACGGCATTGCTCGGCGCAGGCGCGTATCCCGCTCCGGTTTCAATCCAGTGAACGGACAGATTCCCTTCAAAGCCGGTGCCCGCCAGTGTCACCAGGGTGCCACCGGCATCACTGACACGATCAGCACCCGAGATGTGGTCGGTGGTCATGGCCGATACGCCCAGAGCCTGCGCCACCACCACGGCGGCGGGCAGGGTTTGCTGCTGCGCACTGCCGGTGATGTGCAGGCTGTAAAGCCCTGCTGTGTTCAGGGTGAGTTCAAGCGTCAGCCGGGTACCGTCGGCATTAACAGACCAGTCGCCGGGCGTAAATGCCAGGCTGTTCAGTCGCAACGCCTCAACGTCTTGCAGTTGCTGCCCGCTCACGGTAAAGCGGGTGCTGCGGCCGGTAATGGTGGTTGCGGGCTGCATGTCAGACACAGCAATGTCCGCTAAACCGAACAGCGGTTTCGTGTCCAGTTGCCATGGCATATCCAGTTGCAACTGGCCGCCATCAATAACGGCACGCGGATCGTTAAATAACGACAGGCTGTAACGGCTGCCCGGGCTAAAGCGGTCACCGATAACACGGAACTGAAGCGTATCCGCCAACAAACGGCTGTCACCATTGAGCGGAGTGAGCGTATCCGCATCCTGTACATCGAGAATAACGTTGTCCCAGGCACGGGCTCCGCCTGTTACTTGAAGACTGATAATCTGCGTGTCGGAAGCGATGTCACGCAGGGGCTCGGTGGCCACCACGTTGGGCATGGGCACGGTGGTGTTGAAATAGCGGTTTGCTGCCTGCCATTCCAGAAGGTCTCCGTGCAGTCGCAGGGATCGACCACCGTTCAATTGTTCCGGGGTGGCGTCAATTTCCACAATGGGTGTCAATTCAAGCAGGTTGCTCAGATCGGCCGCCGGATTCATATCAAACAGTTTCAGCTGACGCCCTGCCCCCTGGTTGGCGGCGATAGCGAGAATTTCACCGCTCAGCGCGGCATCTTCGATGCCGGAGACATTGCTGCTGCCCAGCGCAGCAAACAGCCCCTGGGCACTCAGTCCGGCGGTATCCAGTAATTCAACCTGATCCTCGCCCAGCAACAGCAAGCGCTGCGAGGTGAGGCGCAACTGTTGCGGTGCAATGAGTACGTGGTAATACGTCGCGACCACTTCATCCGGCGCATTCAGCGAGCGGGCTTCGACACGATCATCAAACAACAAATAGATGAACTGCGCATCCACCGCCATGTCCAGGCTGGCAACGTTGATGGTTTGCCAGTCAGCCCCGCGCACATGACCCACATGTATCGCACCGGAGCTGTGAGCAACAAAGGTTTCACCGATGACACGCAAACGGCCGTGGCTGACAGCCTCGGGATTATAGAGTCGACTCAGCAATTCAGGCGCATACACATTGCCGAGGTCGTAGCTGACCAGCTCATGATTCGCACCCACACTGAACAACGCATAACGTTCGGAAAGGGCACCGGCATTCAGTGTTTCGCTGCCGAGATCAATACTGGATAACCACACAGGTGCGGCACCGTCCCGGGTACTGTAGAGCTGCGCGCCGGATTGTCCGTCGCCCGATACATTATTCCGGAAGGCTGTCAGCAACAGGCCACCGGCACGATAAGTGCCCTTGTTCACTGAACTGCTGAGACGTGTATTGGTCTCCAGCAGCACGCTCAGAGAGGTATCAATCACCGCATCCAGTGCAGAGGGAAGATTACTCACCGAAACCGTGAGCATGCCCACCGTATCATCCGGTACCAGGAAGCTGATGAGGCGCGGCCCCTGCACAATGACATTGCTCACAGGTTTGCCGTTTACCGCCACGCGGGTTAACACATTGAGACCACGGCCCTGAATGGCGATGGTTTCCCCGGCGTTGAACAGGAAGCGTCGGTCACCCGGGGTAAAGCTGTTGGTCAGAGGATGGTAAGCACCGATGGCCTCGATAGCAGGCTCGGCTACGTAGGTGAAGCGACCCGCCCGGAAAGTACGCAGCAGACCATTGGTCACGGCCACGCCCACCACTTTGTTTTCATCCGGCGAGCCGCGTAACGGCGGCAGGCGGAAAGTCATCTGGTTGCTTTGCAGGGCAATGATATCTTCAGCGGCGACGGTTATGCCGCCGATGTTGATCACGCTGTTCACGCTGAAATTCTCACCGGTAATGGTGATGTCGTTGCCACCACGCCAGCTGCCGTAAGACGGCTGCACATCGTCGATCACCGGCCTGGCGGCATCAGAGGCCACAAAACGGAAACTGTAATCATCGGTGAGGGTTTCACCGTGCAGATCGCTCAGCGCCGCCGAAAGTGTGACACGGTATTCGCGCGCATCCACAAAAGGCTGCGTCGGGCGGAAGAACAAACGGGTGCCGTTGTTGTTCACCTGCGAGGAGACAAAACCCTCAACCCTGACGCCGGACAGCGTTACTTCAAACAGGTCACCGCCCTGCGCCAGAATTTGCGTGTTATTCAGAATGCGGTTGAACTGAATTTCCATCGCCCGGTCCGCCACCAGTGTGCCTCGTGGTGCGGGAATCTGCTCGCTGATAGTGAGCTGGTCATTGACGATGGTATTCAGCGCTCCCCCCAGACTACCCGGTATGGCATCGACTTCCAGCGGGTTCTCGGTGGGCTGGTCGTCCACATACACGAACGATGTACCGGCGTAGATGGCGTCTCCACCAAAGGCGATGGCATCCACCGCACCGGTAACGGAGAAGTAATGACGCAGGCTGACGGGCTCGCGGAAACGGCCATCCAGCCAGGGCGCGATATCAAACAGTTGCACATCACCCTGCCCGGCCGCGACGTAAAGTGTCTGGCCCTTGAGCATCATGTCACCGGCAAACAGATCACCGTTGCGAATCAGATAGGCCAGAGACAATTGCGTCACCGGCAGGCTGGCGTCATCCGGGCGCACGCTAAAGGCCACCACGGTACCGGTGCGGCCGGTGGAGACTAACAACACGTCGTCACGCGCGATCATACCCTGCGGGCGGATAGCGTTACCGGCCAGATCGCGCAGATCAATGGTATTGCTCAGGGCGAAATCACCCGACATTAATTCCAGTTCCACAATCCGTGACTGATCCGGCAACATGACGCGCAGCACATCGTCGTGGATGGCCACGGCGGTGGGTTCACCACCCAGTTGCGCGATGTCGAGGTCGCGCAGGGCGAGCAGGCTGCGGTCCGCCTGCAAACGGTAAATCCTCAGGCCAAAGCTGCCAGATACGTAAACCAGATCATCCTTGAGAGCCAGCCCGTTAACCACGTCATCCGGCCCGAAAGTGACATCGTTGATCAGCAGTGGGTCCACCGCCAGGGTCAGGTCAAAGTGATACAGGTGATTGCCGCCCACGAGGAACATGTCCGCAGCATCGATGGCCATGTCGCGGAATCCGTCCGGCGGCAGTGTGACGTTCAAATGGTAGGGGAACGTGGCATCGGCAAATTGTTTTTCCACCACCATGGGGTTCACGGGGTCGGAGATATCCGACACCACCAACTGCGCCCGTGGAGTGGACAGACGCCCGACCACTCGACCTTCCCGGTCGATGGCTTCGTATCCGCCGCCGGTAACGGCATAGAGCAACTGGTCACGCAACACGATGGCGGTCACCGGGCTGGAGCGGTGCCCGGCCTGCGACAAATCCACGGAACCGGTTTCACGTCCCGCGTAAAAATACGCTTCAGACAGGGTGCTGCTCTCACCCGTAAACAGATCACTACTCACTGTTATGTCGGCATAGCCAAAAGAGCCGGATGGCGCGCGCACCTGTAGATGATTTTCACTGAGAATGCGCACATCTCCCGCCTGATTACCGGCAAAGATCACACGCACACCGTTGTTGAATCCGCGTCCATAAAGATCCACGGTGTTACCACCCTGTGGCGGACCGGAATCAGGATACACATCCTGCAATTCGACACGGGGCTGAATCACCATTGCGCCGTTGTGCAGGCCTACAAGACCACCGCGTGCCACACTCACTGGCAGACTGACACTGCTCACACCCAGGTAAAGATTCGGCAGGGTGAAACGAATCTCCGTATCACTCACGGACAAAACAGCCGTCGAATCAATAACCACATCGCCCACGGTGATGGTGACAGCAGCGATGTCGGTGCCAAAACCCGACCCCGTAATGGCGGCCTCTTCCGTGCCATCGGCATGGAAGTAATGCAAACCCGACTCGCCGCCAACGATACGCGCAATCGCGGTTATGGCCGGACGTTGTCCCGCCACGATGGTGTAGTTCACCTCAACGGCCTGCACCAGGGCGCGCCCATTGAGCGAGGTCATGCCGGTGGTGACACGCAGGGTGACCAGGCCTGTGTAGGTGGCACTAAAGCTGACATCAACATAACCACCTGCCAGGGTGTTAATCCCCTCAAGGGCATAGGCTGCCGGATCGACAGGGCTACCCACGCCATCCAGAATAACGATGTCGTTAAGCAATTCTGCGGGGTCTGTATTGATCAGTTTGTTGAACTGAACACGGATAGATTCGCCCGTTGAAATTTCAGTACCGGCTGGCGGCGTGATTTGAGTAATCGCAAGATCCGGTGTCGGCGTATCACTGACGCCCTGACCACCGGCGAGGAACAAGCTGCCCTGGTTGACGAACAACTCATCACTGCCCGCCGTGTTGCTTTGCCAGTACACCGTATCGAGCCCGGCACTCGCATTGTTTTGCAGCACCAGGTATTCATCACCGCGACTGATGCTGATTTGTCCGTTCTGCACCACAAACGAGGCGGTATCGAGATCATCCGGCGCCACACCGCGATCCACCGCCTGAACAACATACGACATGCCCGCGGTGCCCAGACCATCGAAGGTCACGATGAACAACGCGCCGTCACGCTGCAACAATACGTACAGCGAATCGCCCTGCCATTGAATGTCTACGGGCTGGCCGCGCAGATCATCCTGCGCGAACACCAGTGTCTGGTAACCTGACGGCGCGTCCATTTCCGCATCGGCAAGATCAAAGAAACGAATGAAGCCCGTGCCCAGTTCATTGGCCACCGACAGCGCCAACACCCGTTTGCCCTTGTGAATGGCAACATCGGTCGCCTTGTGGCCCGGTACCGGGAAGCTGTTGATCACCAGCGGCTGTGTCAGGTCGTGGATGTCCACCACCAGCAGGCCGTCGCTGCCGCTGGCCAGGTAGGCTGCATCACCAAAAGTAGCCACACCGGTCACCGGCTGCGCGGTACGTAGCTGGGCCAGACGCACCGGCCGATCCCAAATGGCGATGTCGTAGATTTCCAGACCCGCAGACATGAGGAAACGGTTGTCCGTGGTGGGTTCGCTACCGGCCTTCACCCCGACAAACAGGTTGTCACCACGCACCTCGGCACCGCCGATTTCCATGGGCGGATAATTGGGCAGGTCAATGCCGCGACCGGAATCCATGGTGTAGGAGAACTGCCCCACCGGGATTTCCTGGCCACCCATCACCAGAAATACATCGTAGCGATCCGGGTCCAGCACTCCGGGCAGACGGAAATGGAATTCGCTGAGTGTGACCACGTCATCTTTCAGGTTGCTGATGAAGACACCCGGCGACAATTCAAGGGTACGAATTTCTTCACCCGAACGTGAGCGCATCACGACTTTGGCGCCCGGCAGTATGGCATCGGCGCTGGCAGTAATCCTGATTCGGAGACCGCCCTTAACCGGGCCAGATTCCGGTGTCAGCCGGAAGGACACCAGATCCAGAGCCTCACCGATGATAATCGCGCCCGGCAAAGCACTGACCAGCGAGTCATCCACAACACGCAAATGGTGTTCACCCGGCCCCAGCGGCAACAACTCCAGTGCGCCCGGCGCGAGACGCAGAGTATTGGCATCCAGCCACTCGGGGGTCAATTCATATTGATCGACAAGCACTTTCACTGCAGGGTCGTTACGGAAACCATCCCCGTGGACAAGCAATTCCTGGTTATCACCGCGATGGAGCATGCCACCGGTGACATCACGAATCACCGGTCGTGTTGCACCGGCCGCAGCCGCTGTAACGTGGCCGACAAACTCACGCCACAGACCGGTGCCCCGCAGGTTGCGGGCATCATTGACGCGCACTTCGTAGCGCACGCCGCCGTCACGCGGGAAATCCAGGCTGTATTGTTGCGCCGCTGCCTCGAACGCATTGATCGCGGTAACGGTTACCGGCACGTCCGCTCCGGTATCCAGTCGTGTCACGCTGACAGCACCAGCCAGTGAAGCCCCAGTCACCGGTTCATTGAAGGTCAGCACATAGGCTTCCGCATCAGCAATGGCGCCACCTTCGGCCACCGAGGTGGCACTGACTATCGCTGCGGGCAGTTCAAGAATGGTAAGTCCATTGGTGCCCGAACCCGCCACGATGCGTCCCTTGTACACATCAATGGCTTCAATCACTTCGTTGTTACCGGCAGATACCACGTAGGGATTCATGGGCTCGGCAATATCCAGCACCACCAGGCCGCCGCCCTGACCGGAAACAAACAGCAGGTTTCCGAGCACTTTCAAACGCACGGCACGACCGGCGGTGGCCTGCAATTGTGTATCCAGTTTGACCTGGGTGCGTTGCGCCGGGCGTTCCTTGTGGAAGATCTCGACGCCGCCGTTACCAAGAGCAGCAATGAGGTAATCACCGTAACTGGCAAGGTCGATGACGTTGGCGGTCATGGGATACTGGCGCGACAACACCGGGTCAAACAGGTTGATGGCGGTGATGCTGTCTTCGTCGCTGTCTGTAGCGCGCGCGGCGGTATAGGTGCGGAACTGCGCACAGTCGCCGACGGTGTTCCAGCCGCGAGCCGCTCGCCCTGCACCCGCTGTGTACAGCCACTGCCCGTCACGGGTGATGGCATTCGCGCCCGTCATATCCGGCACGCTGCCGAGGTAAACCGGGTCATTGGCGGTGGCATAGTTCACGCGCTCCACCAGTCCGCTGCCGGTTTCTCCTTGCGCATTCTGGCACGCCACATCGGGTATCTTGCCGCCAGCCCCCATGGCGCGGGTGGCAAACAGGGCATACCCCCATTTCTGCACATCGGTCACCTGCGCGCCGACATTGTCATCCAGCACCTGCGACATCCATTGCAGGCCATTTTGCTCGTCCAGATTCAGGCGGGTAACACCACCGCTGGCATTGGCGACATAGAGTCGTTTGCGCTCGACACCCTCTTCCTGTTCCTTCACCGGGTGCACACGGATACTGTCGATGGCCATGGCGATTTCGCTGCCTGCCAGCTCTTCCATGCGGGCTTTCTGTTCCGCTGTCAGTTCAGGCGCCAGCCCCAGCGAACCGCCCAATACCAACTTTTGTAAAGTGGCGAGTTCTGCGTGACGCAACAAATTACCACGGGCGTCACTACCGGAAGGCAAGGCAGGTGCACCACCCACCAGCAGCGGATTCAGCGGGTCCTGAATATCAAAGGTCGCGGCACGAATGGTTTCGGGGAATGGTATATCCGCCACCCTGGCCAGCTCATAACCCTCGTAGACATAACCACCATTAGTGATGGCAACACCGGTTTCCTGATCCACTACCACATCGGACGGGAATACCGTCGCCGAACGCTGCTGAGCCAGACGGCGCAAGCCAAATCCAAAACCGTCATCACCGGTGAGGCTGCTCTGGTTGTTGTAACGATCCTCGGCGTAAACCGCGTTTTTGCCCACGGGGCCGCCACGGGTCACTAATTGCAGTTTCTCCGTGGACAGCACACGAATGCTCGCCACCGGTACCGAGCCGATGCGCATGCGCAGACCGTCCATGACGGTATTGCCCGGTTCAAAACCGCGACCGGTAACGGTCACCGTGGTGCCACCGGTGACGGGGCCCCAGCCCGGAGAGATATCAAACAGTTCCAGCGGCGCGTCCACCATCAGGCCGCCATACAGTGTGGCCTCGTGCCAGACACCGTCCTTTTCAACCCGGATGGAAATGTCGTAGAGACCCGCCGCCGGTAACGCGGGTACCTGTGCGGTGATGATGGCCACACGTTCGTCCACGTCATTGGAAATAACGTCAACAAGGCTGGTTTCCACTGTACCCACAAACAGTTTGATACGGGCCATGTCCAGCGGAATGCCCAGGCCGGATACGGTGATGTCCTGCACGCGGTTCACCGGAACACGACGTGGCAATACAGCTTCCAGTTGCAATGCATCGGGTCGCGAGCCGCGATAGGTCAGGTTGAAACGTTGATCCTGCGCCAGGGTGTACAGGGTAATAAAACGTCCGTCCGGCAGCGGTTTCACCGAGCGCACACCGGCTCCGGCTACCACAGTCAGCGCATCACCCACCACCAGACCGACGGGTTCCCGCAAGGTAACAATGGCGTCGTTATTGATGAGTTGCACATCCACCGGCAGATTCGCGCCACCCGGCCCTTGCACGGTGAAGCGTTGCAGGTTGTCGGGCCACAGATCAATGGCCTTGTTGAAACGCAGGTACAGGGTGAGATCACCGTTGGCATCGCGGTCCAGGACGCCGTTGCCGGGGTCGATACGGTGAATCTTGAGCACCACGTCCGGCGTCACTTGCAGCACGCTGTCGCCCTGGGCGTTTATACCGGCGCTGAAGCCCGCGTAATTGCCACCCAGAACCACTTCCACGCTGTTGGTGGTGAAGGCCTCCATGCCTGCGGTGGGTTGCGGCTGTAACGGATTGGTCACGTCCACGGTGAGCAGGCCCGCAGTGCCACGGGCCAGGTAGGCAACGTTGCCGTTGACGCCAACGTCATAAACATGGCCGATGTCATTCACGCGCGACACAACACGCGGATTGAGAACATCGCTGATATCCACGATCACCATGCCCGCCTCGCCCGCCGCGAGATAGGCATAGTCACCCGCCACAACCACGCGGCTGGCGGGTACGTCCAGACCGGAGACCACTTGCAGACCGGAAGCAGGGTCCTGTCCCAGCAGATAGAAGCCACCGGTGGTGCTGTCCAGGGCGTCGATCAGTCGGTTACTGCCGATGTCGTAGCGACCCGCCACTGCTGCAAAATACGTGGCGACACCTGCACGCGCTGGCAGGCGAGTGACGTCCAGGGCTTTATGTTCGTTGGGCAGTACGATGTTGCTGGTGAGATAAGCCTTGGTGTGCAGGTACACATCCACCAGACCAATACCGGCGCTGCCCATGGCCACCACAGCCAGATTGTTTTCCACTTCGAGACCGCGCGCCAGATCACCCGGTAAAGGCAGTTGCGTCAAAATCGTGGTGCTGCCCAGATCACCGGCGTCAAAATTAAGTACGAACAGCTTGCTGCTGTTGGTCGAGGGGTCGGTTGCCGTCACAAACACACGGTCACTGGCCCGCTCGAAGAAAGTGTCAACGCCCATGGCGATATAACCACCAGGCAACGCTACTCTCGCAACGATACGATCGTCGATCTTGTCGCCATCGAGATCGACAAGCCGACGCAGGTCATCGGGGTTCAGCGGGCTCTCGGCGTTGGCGGTATAGGTGGAGGCATCCACATTGTAAATAACCACGCCCTCGCGACCGGCAGCGGTGACCATGTAGGTGCCGGTGGGGTCCAGCGTCATGTCATAAATGCGGCCTTTACCTCGAATATTGGACTGGATCGGCTGCTGATAATCGAATGCCGCCGCCAGCGTTGCCCGTTGCCCGTTGTCCAGAATCACATTGATATCCGCAGTTCCCACCCGACCCGGCGGCGTCACCACGACGACCGTTTCCGGATCCAGTACCCTGACGTCCTGATCGGGAACGGGAATGCCGCCGAAATCCACCGTGACACGGGACAAACCGGGACGGAATCCAACCCCGCGGATCACGACGGTGGTACCGCCATTAACCGAACCCTGGCTCGGGGTGGCCATGGTCAGCTCAAGTGGCTCCACGTATTGAATCGCACCCAACAGCGTGTCGCGCGCGCCGTTGGCATTGACCACGGTCAATTGTGCCGGACCTGCCAGGCCGCCAGGGGCCTGCAAGGCAAATCGGGATTGCTGTGCGTCTACCACTTCCGTGGAGATGACCGGCGCGTTTGCTCCGGAGAGCAGGAACGCGGGAGCAGTGGCATTGTTCACCAGCACACTCAACTGGCCACCGGTGGAAAGGATGACGTTGGGGCTGACATCGACAATTTTCGGCGGCGCTGCATTATCGGCCGCCGTGCTGAAGGCAATGCTGTGATCAAACAGACCGGCGCTGCGGCGACTGCCCAACACACCGTGCAGTTCGATACGATAATTACGGCTGGCGATGAGACCACCTGTGGCCTCTATGATGACGCGACGCGCGTCGGCGGGATCAAGATACGTATTAAAACCAACGGACAACCCTTCGGCGCTGCCATCGTCGTAAATTAACGACAAATAGCGAGACAGATAACTGAGTTCAGTGTCCCCGTCGGGTATGACTATCGGCGCGCTGAAGGTCAACGACATCTGCTGGCCAGTGGGCACAGACACGCGGTCAGCGGTCGGGTTGCTGTCCACCAGATCCAGCATCAGGGTGTCCAGCAAAAACAGTTGCGACTTATATTCAAACGGACTGGAACTGGCCGCCAGCAAGAGCCCGTCACGAGTCATCAGTGTGGTAGTCAGCGATTCGTCTTTCACGCAATCCAGCACCTTGACGGCGTCAACCAGACTGATCAATTCGGGACGGCTCACATCAAATACGCTGAGGAAGCCGGAATTCTGATCACAACGTGAATCCGTTGCATTTTTGGCGCTTGCAACCAGCGTGGTCAAACCTGAAGTAGCAATCACATTGCCGGGCACAGTAAACCCGCGGCCATCGTAAATACCCAGGCTGCGAATATGATTGGCCCGGGCACTGGTTAGCAAGGCCATCTCCGCACTGCCACCGGCGTCTGCGAAGGTCTTGCTACTGATCAGCGACGCCGACCATTTCCCGTTGCCGGTGAGTGCGGAATACCCCAGCTGAGGCATGCCGGGTTTGCTGATGTCAAAGACAAAACGACCTGCACCACCAATGACGTGAAGTTTGTTGTCAATAATTTGCAGTTGCCGGGGATTCAATGCCACCGAAATACCGGACCTGTTGCCATTTTTCAGGATACGAATCACCGACGGTTTTTTCGCATCGGCAATGCTGATCACCGCGACACCATCCTCCACGCTGGAAGCAAACAACAGGTTGCCGGTACTGGTCAGTGCCGTGGGCGTACCGGCAAAGTTCAGCGGCAGGCTGTAGAGGACATCGCGGTCTTTACCCGGCTGGCTTTCACCCTGAGCAGGCAAACTGGTCTCGCGATCATAAACAAGCACTGCCTGCTGGTCTTCGTAGGGCACATCAATATTGGGGAAGTGATATCCCCCGGCGGTCACATAAAGTTGTTTTTCCGTCAGCAGCATCGCGGTGGGCGCGAGTGCCTGCGGCAGATTAAAGTAACCCAGGCCGTGCATGGGAGCGGCGTCACCTAATGCGTTTCGGTCATAACGCACCAGCGAGATCCAGCCCGGTGCAAAATAGGCGTTGAAGTCTTCAACAGAACGGGTTCTTTCCGGGCTCACTCCTTCCGCAAGCGCACCACGGCCAAGCACGTAAATGAGTCCCAGTGTCGGATCAGATTCCAGACTCACCAACTTGCCCGGCGGAAGCTTGAGTGCGTCGGGAACATAAACCTTTTGATTGTCAACCAGTTGTCCGATCTCACCCCGGGTGAACGGCTGTTCCGCTTCGAGCTGACGATCCACCTGCAAACGACCATAGAACAGTGCGTTGGGCAGGCGATAACGTCTTCCGTTTACGTCACTGATTTCTACATCCACAAAGCCGCGGAACGATTGGCCGAAATCAGGCACCACCCATTCCATTTGTTCCGCGCTGTACAGCGTCAGATTATTTTGCTCCACCGTGAAGGTGATGGCGCTATCAGGCTCGCCACTCTTGTAGGCGCGCAATGTGATGCCGTCATGGAAACCATAACCCACGATGCGAACCTGATCACCCTGCCCGGCCTGGCTGACGCGCACCACCGGCGGATCAATAAAGGAAATCTGCAGAATATCCACGTAGGTGTAGGCGCCTATCACCCGGTCACTAAGACCGGCGTCGCTGGTCACCTCCAGCGCGGCGGGGCCTGCATAGTTGGGTATTGTGCGGGCAAAAATTCTTTCGTAAGGATCATCAGTTGTTGGTGCTTCGATGCGATCCACCACCAGACGCTGGCCGCCTAACCACAATTGGGGATTTACACCAAACCCGGTACCACGTACCACGACGGGTGTGTCACCCTCGATACCACCGCTGTCCGGTGTGATGGATACGATGTCCGGCGCTATGGCGCTGCCCGCACTGGACGTAAAGAAACTGAATTGATAATCCTGCGCCAATGCCTCGCCCGCCAATGGCGCAAGGCCTGCGCTGACAACCACAAAGTATTCGGTGTTGAGTTCCAGTTGCTCGCCAGCCCGGCGGCTCAACCGGATAAAGCGATGAGCCGGTACACCCGCGCGATCAGCAAAGCCGATGTCAAACTTGCTGCTGACATCCAGACCGATGACGGGATCACCTTCCAGCACGCGAACAAAATCACCGGGTACGGTCGCGGGCGCCACCACGGCGGAAAGTTCAACATCAATGGTATCCAGCGCAGTGGAAATATCACGCGCTGCCCTGGCCGGGTTATGGCTGAGCACGGTCAGGGCCGGCAGTTCGATGCGCCCGATACCCTGTTTGCCCGACGCCACTTGCATGGCACCCCGAGCGAGGGTCAGACCCCGTGCGGCAAAATCACTGTCGCTGGCCACGCGGTGAATCACCGTCGGCACGGTGGCGTCAGTGCGGGGATCACTCACGGAGGCGAGGTCGAGCACTTCCACCACGGACTGCGCAGGACGGTCTTCCTGATCCGAATAGTGAACGGAGACAAAGGCCTTGTCACCGGCCAGAGCCACGTCATAACTGCCGTCCGCCACCAGGTCTGCCTGGGCAGGTTGTAATTCAACGGTACGGGTAATTCGTGGCTGATAGGGGTCTGCGATAGTAATAATGTTCAGCTGTGACACACCACCGTCACCGGCCATATCCGTCAGATAAAGCGTATCGCCCACGATGTCCAGCCGGTTGGCCACACCGAGGGTATCCAGTGCCGCCACAATGGGCATGGCGGGATCGGAAATATCGGCGACCACCAGCCCCTGATGCGAAGCGGCAATAAAGGCGAACTTGCCTTTCACCACCACGTCACGGGTAAAACCGGCCGGTTTGATGTGGCCCACATGGTACGGCGCCGCCAGATTGCTGATGTCGATAACCTGCACACCGCCGTTACCGTTGGCTACCAGGGCCAGATCATCCTTGCGCGCCACACCGAACACATCGGGATACGGCATGTCGATGCGACCGGCCAGCAAATACGGCAGACCAAATTGCGCATCGCCATTACGGATATTGAATATCAATAATTCACCGCCAGTGTTTTCAGGATAGACCGCACCGCTATCAATGTTTTCTTCGATCTGTGTCTTCAGTGCGTCCGCAAACCCGCCGGAGCCCGCCCGGTCCGTTGTAACGGGCAATACACCGCTCTTGGCGGCAAGCACGAAGGCGCTGTCGGCGACGATTTCCGAAATGGTTCCGGCAAACATTTCCGAGGCACCGGCCAGCAGTTCGGAATAAACAAAGTGGTCGCCGTCGGCCGCGAACGGTTCGTTGGTGTCATCCAGAATAAACAGGCCTGTGCGAGGCGCGAGGGGTTTACTGCCCGGCTCAAGGGCCATCTCGTTTTCCAGCAGGTTGCCCAGCCCCTGTTCCAGACGCATGGGGTCAATGTTGGACCAGGCGGCCAGCATGGCCCCGGTGCGATCCGGACTGGTGAATTGACCCACAGCAGTGTAATAAACGCTGCGCGCCAGCGCCTGTTGTTGAGCGCTCACCGTGCCGTCTGTCCCGGGTGCCGAGGGCAACAGGAATCGACGCTCGCTGACGGGCAGACCCACCTCATGCAGCGTCTCACTGGAAATAGCATGATTCGGCGTTTGCACCGTGGTAACAACACGTACGCGTTCTTTCGGGTTTGAACCACGTTGCAGAATATTGCCGTCAACAAAGTCAGCCCAATAAATATAATAATGATTGTCCGGGTCGCTGACCGGGGTGGTGTCACCCTCCGTGCGCACGTCGTTACGGAACAATTCGATCTGGTTCTCATCCAGCGTTACCCAGGTACCGGTGGCATCCTGGTGTTCGCGAATCCAGCGCATGTAAACACGACGTTCTGCGGCAATACCAATATCCTCGATAGCCACAACGGGACGCAACGTCTCGCTGGCAGTGAGAATTTCCCCCATGAAGGGTCGCAGCACACCCAGTTTGGGCGCGACGGTGTCTTCAACCTTGCCGATACGTACGGTTTGGGTTTGCGTGGATTGACCCAGCACATCAAACGCCACGGCGTGAATCACAAAACCCTGCGCACCTTCCGGCGGACTGATCAGTGCGCCGTAAACGTGTTCCTGGGCAGCGGAGCCGGTCTGTTTGGAATAGTTATCGTAGACCGTCTGTATCGGTGATCCGTTGACGTAAAACACCACCCGGTCGATGCCATCCACACCCAGGTCATCAATGGCCTCGACCATGACCTCGATATCCTGCCCGTCAATGATGACTGATTCGTCATTGGCCGGTTTTACAATGTCGGCACTAGGAGGCTGGTCCGCCAGTATGGTGATATTAAGCGGTGCCGACTGCGCGGATCGGTAACCGTCAATATCGGTGGCATCCGCTGCAAAGTGCAGCACATCACCCACACGTCCAACGGGCACGGTGTAGTGGAACTGGAACGGCGCCGAGCGATCTTCTCCGAACTCTGCGTAGTCCGTATCATTTAACGACTGGAACAGGCGCACCGAATCCACGCCCACTTCGGGGTCGTTGGCCACCACGCTGACGACGATTTCCCGACCTTCCGTCAGTCCGCTGACATTGGCACCCAGGCTGTAACCACGGGTATCCAGAATCTGTATTTGGGTAATCTGCGGCGGCGTATTACGAATCAGGGTTACCGGTCGCGTCACGCGGGTTTCGTTGCCCGCGCCATCGCGCGCCACAAAGGCCACTTCCATAGCCAGTTGATCGACCGTCTCGCTGGCCGTTGCGCCCAGGTAGTCCGCCTGGCTCTTGATGCGCAGGCTGCCATAGTACGGCGGCGTAATCAGTTGCAGCTGTTCAACCTTTTCCAGGTCAGTGAACACGCCATCCTGATCAAGGTCCGCGAACAAAAGCACTTGCATGCTGCTGACGCGCACGTTGTCGGTTGCTTCGGCAACAAAAGGCAACGAACGTTTTTCAACGACGGTAGTGCCACTGGCGGCAGGCTGCGTGACCACCACTTCAGGTGACAATACGTCTTTTTCCACACGTACCGTGGTCGGTGACAGGGTGGAAACCGTGCGCCCGTTTCCGGCCAGTCGGCGTTCCGTGGCCGACGCGCTGAGCACCAGGTCGGTGCCCGCCTGGCCGTACGGCACTTCCACCAGGAATTCGTAAGGGAAGCGCGTGTCGGTGAACAGGCGATCACCGCCCTGTAACCCGGCCACCTGGAGCACCACGCGATCCAGCCCGACATCGTCCACACCGTTGACCTGCACCAGCATGTACTCACCTTCGGTGACGCTGCTGTTGTCCAGTGGAACGGCAATGGTCACCGTGGGCGGCTGATCTTCAATGATCTCGATAGTGATTTCTTCAATGGCGCGGTGTTGGTCCAGGTCATTGAACGCGGCCCCGTAGGAGTCAATGGCCTCAACGCGCAAGGTCACCACATTGTTCGCCGACACTGCGGAATCAAATGCCGGAAGCGTCACGGCAAAGCCGTAAGGCGGCTGGCGCAGCAACACGTTATATATTTCCGTGCCTGCGGTTCCATGCCTTGCGGTCAGTCGCAGGGAATCAATACCAACATCATCAAAGGCATTAACGTTAACGGCAATCCGGGTGTTCTCCACCACTTTGGCGCCAGGGACCGGCTCCACAATGTCGGCCACCGGGCGTTCATCCACCCGCACCGGATAACGCACCTCCCGTGAGCGAATATTGCCGGAGGCATCACGCGCCACCACCCTGACCCAGACATCGAACAGCTCCGTGCCCGTCAACGTCAGCGACGGGAATCGACCGATGATGTCGGCAATGCGATCGACATGAATCAGCTGCAGGTATTCCGGTGTATCAATATTGACAGTGGTAACCGGCTCAAAATCGCGGGCGTCGATGGCATTTACCGTGCGAATCGGCACACCGAAATCAGTGACAGAATAGCTGCCATCATTCTGCTGCACACCATAGGCGGTAAACAATTCCAGTTGGGCCACCTTGACGTTGTCAAAAGCACGATAGCCTAACGTGAAATCGGAATATTCCGGCGGACCGAAACCAACGTCGGGCCGGGTAATGGCGACTTCCGGATTGATTTCATCGGCCGCCGCCAGAATCGTAATTTCATGACGGGCCACCGCGCCATCGGAGTCACGTATCAGCGCCGTCAGCACTACCGGTTCATTCACGCGAATCAAACCGGAAGGAATCGCCATGGTGAAACCGGTCTCCATCGCGTAGGGGCTGCTTCGGAAGCCGTAATCATCCGCCATGTCGATGCTGTAATTACGTTCAATGTCATCGTACATGGCGGCAAAGGCCTGCTCGATAACTGCGGTACCGCCGATCTCCACATCGCTGCGCAATACCCGCCGACCAATGGACCCCAGTTTCACGCCATTGGCGTAAATTTCCACATCATTTTCACTGAGCTGACGATCATCCGTGGATACCACACCCACTTTTATGCGGAAGGTGCCCGCTACAATGTATTGGTTGTTGGCTGGTGAAGTGATGCGCACACCGGGCACCATGTTCGTGAGCGGATGAACGAGAATGGTACGCACCGTTTGATGCCCGTAGGTATCTTCCACCAGCAGTTCATATTCTGTTGGCTCCGCCTGATTAAAGACAATCTCACCTCCGGCCCTGGTGGTGAGCAGAGAGGTCGCCGGACACACCGTTCCAAATTCTTCCCGATACTCTTCAATACGGTTTCCGAGCCGGTCCAGTCGATTCACAACGTAGCGCTGCAAACCGGCATCGTCGTCCAGCTGTACGTCCATGCGGAAAGGTTCGCCGACGCGAATCCAGAATTCACCGTAATTCAGGCGTTCCGGCGTATCCAGTACCTTCTGGTATTTGCCGCCAACCTTGTAACTGGAAAAAGCGGTAAAATTGAGCGTCGGCACTTCATTGGGTGCAATGGGGAAACCGAGTTGTTCGGTGGTTGTGCTGCCGCTGTTGTCGGTCACCACCAACAGCAGGTCCAGTACGCCACCGGAAAGATCACGGGGAACCTGATAGGTCATGGTGTAACTTGTGCGCTCATACGAGCCGCCAATTTCACGAATCAGCCTGTCGCCGTTTTCGTACAATTGAACAGAGCGGATGCCGCGCACGTCGTCGGTAACATCCAGCTTGATATCAAATCGCTGCATGGGAATAACGGTCATGCCTGCGGCAGGTTCGGTCACAGTCAGTTCGGGGGCGGCAATATCCGCGATGACACGATGTGTCGCCAGCACAGACAGTGGTTGAACCGGGCGCTCCACGGAGAACCTGTCAACTGCGTGACCCAGAATGGAGAACGACTGAATATCGTAATGCACAGGAACGGGTAAAACATGCCCGCTATCGTGGCGACCGTCTCTGGCCCTGACCGAACGCCGCGAACCAATGAAGGCGGTCGTTTCAACACCTGCGGTCTGATCCGCCAATAACACAAAAATTTCCGGCTCGGCCTGAACTTCCCGACCGCGCCCTTCAGCATTGTAGCTGCGCACTTTTTTGATGTCGCCGGAATGAATGCGAATCGAGCGGATAAAGCTGCCAACGGTAGCGCCCGAGGTATCAGTCAGTACCGGTGTTACCGTCGCAACAGTGGAATTCTGATGAATAAGGCTCGCGATATTTACCCCCGCAGGGTCTGTTACAAGCTGTTCGGACAACCTGGCAGTACACGCCTCATCACTGTAAATCGCCACCTGGTAGGCAACGGTTATACCCGGCCCGAAATCGAGTTTGAGCTTGCCTGGCATCGACTCACCCACATGAGACGGCAAGGGTAGCGGTCTCAATAACAAACGCTGCTGGTCATTTGTCTCAAGATAGGGTGTACCGTTTAACGTAAGGCTGACGCTTTGCCCCGCCGCTTCCGGATAAAACAGGGAGACATAATAACCCAGATCCATTCCATTCATCACGGCATGGCCGGTTGGGCCGCGAATCCCGCCCGCGCCGATTTCCTTCAACGATGTGTACACCGGCATGTAATGCGCCGGTTGCAGGCTGGTGACAAAGTCGTCTTCCATCTGAAAAATATGGTAACCGAGGTCACCCTTGGCGATGTCACCGTCGGGTATTTCGTCAACCACGCTGAGTACAGGAGGCAGATCCGGTAAAATAGTCACGAGGCGCCGGACTTCATTGACGTTGCCGGCGGCATCCGTCGCCTGCACCACAAACGTGAACGTCTTTCCTTCAGGGGGAATTGGCGAAAACGGGGACAGATCAACGGGGATTCTGCTTTCGGTAACGGTTTCCAGATCCAGTGCTGTTTTTGACACCAGCGGGGCAAGCTCCTGGCCCAGCAGGAATATCGTGTATTCACGAATCGACACATTGTCCGATATTTCTACGCTTGCTTCCAGTGGCTCACGGTCACGAACCACAGAGCCGGGTTCCACAATCGTAATTTCCGGAGGCTCTTCATCCCCGAGCAGGGTGAGTTCAACGCCGGGGGTTTCACTGGTGTTGACGCCACGGTCGGCGGCGCGAAGTTTGAACTGATAAACTCTCCCCGCCTCTGGCAGATAACTGATGGGTATTTCGATGCGACCATCAAAGTCTGAATAGAATCGCCGCCCCACGGTGATTGAGCCAAAACTCAGTGGATTTGGCAGCGTGACACTTTCGACGCGATCAGTGCGCGACAGGGACTGCCAGTCCAGTATGGTTTCAACGCCGCCGTCATCCACCAGCACCGGCACAATGCTGTCGATAAAAAGATTGTCATCACCACTACCCGTCACCCTGAAGGTATCACCCGGCATAATGGAGAACGATTGCGCCGGAACATCCATTACCAGTTGCGGTGGCTCCTCATCATCGAGGATCTCCATATCCAGCAATGCTTCGCTCACCAGGCCTGCGTCATCCGTCGCCCTTACGCCGATGCGGACGGCGCTCTCGCCAGCATCAGGACGATGCGGCACCCGCATGGCAGCCGACAAATATTGTCCATCGGCCCGCGCCTTGCTGATCTCGGCTCTGCTAAACGTTTTGCTGAAAAGTGTGCCGCTGCCGTTTTCGATAAAGAACGTCGCGGACGATACACTCCTGTTATCCGTTACCCCGGCGGTCAGCCTGAATGATTCGCCTTCAATCAAACGCGAACCTGCTGCGGGGTTGCGAATCGATATAACCGGCGGCTCATCGCTCACCAGACTGTAATTCCAGGTGGTGACACCTTCGTTTCCGTAAATATCCGTTACTCGTGCAGTGACGGCCAGCTGGTCACCACTGGCAGGAACGGTGTAACCAAACGAACCTTCATAAGTTTGGACCTTTGCGTTGGCCAAATTTGCAGTGCCAATGGTGGCACTGCCGACTTCAAGCCTGACCTGATCCAGGCGGGAATCATCGGTTGCACGCCAGGTGAAGGTAATGTCGTTGCCGTGATAAAGAGTGCTGTTCTGAATCGGGGATTTAATGCCCAGCAACGGAGGATTCGTGTCAGGCCGAATATTGAGATTCAGCACATAAACGGGGGCGGTGTCCGTGGAGCGGTTACCACGAATGTCAGTGGCGACAAATTCGACCCTGACGGTGTGCGCGACATTGCTCAGCGCCAGGGCCGCGAGATCCAGATCAAATGCAGCCTGTATGTTCCGTGCCGGCATCAGGCCACTGCCGGAATCCGCCCGCTGTGTCAGGCTGGCAGTGCTGGCACCATCGACGAAATAGGCAACCTCTACCGCAGAAACGGCCCGGTCATCACGCGCCTGTACATCAATGCGGACCTTGTCCCGGGGGAAGTACACATTGCGTTCATGGCGGGCTTCAACCACTTCCGGCGCGGTATCCACCACCACACCCACAATCATGCGTGCGGTGGAACTATTGCCCGTTTCATCGGTTGCCGTTACTTCAACGGGATAGTTGTCCCGAACAACACCGTCAGCACGACTGAACAACGGCACTTTGACGAGTTTTAACGAAGAAAACGCATGCAGGGCACCGGGAATCTGTTGCGGCGCAAAATCCGCACCACTCAGTACGTCGTTAAAATCACCGGTTAATGTGTATTGCGCCCCGTCTTTTCGTACGCCACGGATTGCCAGTTGCGTCACCTGAACGTTGTCATAACCCGCCACCTTGACAACGATTTCACTGTCTTCGATAACCTCTGCAATGTCCTCACCGCCTTCGGTTTGGGTAATCACCGGAGAAGCAAGGTTGACCACCGGTGCTTCTTCGTCTTTCCCGAGCACGACTTCAACATCCGTGCTGCGTTTTGTCTGGCCTTTGCTGTCCACGGCCACGCCGTGCATAACCAGAACCTGTTCCTGCACCAGCCCCGACAGCGTTTCATACACGGCAGAATACGGGGCAGCCGAGTCCGAGCCGATCAAATTGCCGTTAACAAAAAAGTCCACTCGCTCAAGTCGCACGTCGTCGGTGGCGTCTGCCCGTAGCTCAATGGGCAACCCGGAAACGAAGCGCGAACCATTGACGGGAAAACCAAGGGCAATATTGGGCTCCTGGTCAGCCTTGACGGGCAAACGCACCAGCCCGGACAGGGACACCTCGTTATGGTAGTCCGTGACCCGCGCACGTAGTGTCAGGGTTCCGCCCAGCAACTCTTCCAGTATCGGTAGCGTGAAACGATGAGTATCGGTTTGAATATTCAGGGCGTTTGCAAATCGGGCATCAGAATCTGTGTATTGCAGACTGTCAATGACCACCCCGTTCACCAGCAGCTCGACGATCGTGCCGACGGCAAGGGTATCGTCGCCAAACTCCAGCTGAACCCCCAGCTGCTCGCCAACGCTGACACTGCTGCCGCTTGAAGGAGAAACAATTTTAACGGACGGCGGTTGATTTTTGATCACCCGCACCAGTCGCGCCGGGGTGTTAACAACGCCCCCGCTGTGGCCATGCACTTCACCAAAAAACGAGAGGGTTGTTTCAGTAGTGGAAATTATCGGCGCAGAGCCTTCCAGCTTCCAGATCTCGTAATAAACCGTTTCTTCCCCACCACCCGCGCCCGGGCGTTTTCGTTTCTCAACTCTGGGGAAATAAGCAGAACCGATTTTGTTGCCATCGGCGTAAAAGTCTACATAGGCAATGCCGTTGCCAAAATTTCCTTCGAGCGAAACTTCACGAGCGAGTTGAAGCAACAGGGGCCCGCCTTCCACCACGCGCTGCATTTCAATGGGCATTTCCCAATCAACGTCAGGCACGTCGCGCTGCACTTTCGCCGCAACCCTGACATCCTTCTCTACGGACTCCCCGGTCTGCCCGAGGGAATCGACGGCAACCGCTTTGAATTTCAGTGTCCGGCCAACCAGTTCTTCTGTTATCGCCAGACTGACTTCGAATGGCGGCGTCAGACGTGAACCGACAATCGCGCCGTCCAGATAAAACTGTACTTCGTCAACAGAAATATCGTCCTGTGGCGTTGCACTAATGCGCAGCGTTTCACCCACTTCCACCTGCTCCGGGGCTTCGATTTCCACTGTCGGCGCGGCATCAGCCGCAATCACCGGAACAACAACATTAATCGCTGGTTGTTGCGTCAGACTAATGGTCACCGGTACCCCGACGGCTATCGTGGCGCTCGCCAACAAATTTCCCTGTGGGTCAACTTCCAACACACCGCTGGCCCCGACACCTGGCGCATAAGTCAGCGAAAACTGGCTACCAATCTCTGCGCGCGACCCGTCATTAAACACAGCAAAAACCTGCGGTAACGGTATTTTGCTATTGAGACGATCAAGAACAAACTGCCCCTGCGCATTTAATCCGTCGATTTGCAGGCCGGTTAATTGTTTACTCAAATCAACAACCACCGGAACGTCAACCGTCGGCAGCCCGGGATAGGCCACGCTGACAAACACGGATTGCGCCAGCGTTTCCTGTAGCGGATACACAATGCCGCCCGACGTAACGGCAATAATAGCGGGATCGGAAGAGGTATAAGTAATCCCCGCGCCAGCGCCGGGAAGCGCGGTCAGGCCGCGAAACTGAAAGTCCACCGACGGCACAATCGTTGCCGTTTCGAGCATGTTGGTAAACACAATGCGCGAGGGATTGGCCTGTATTGCCGTCGCTTCTTCAACAACGTCGCTGCCCGTAAACGCAATGGTGGAAAAACTTTGTTGATTACCCGAGGCATCAACAGCGCTTAAATCCAGTAAAACCGTACCATCGTGGGCGATCGCATCGGCCGACAACGCCTCTGAAAGCGGTAACACCAAATCGTAAACCGTCTGGCCTTCCTGCCCGGGATAAACACGCACCGTACCCTGCGTTTGCGCAAAGGCCGTCTCCCTTGCCTTTGCTACAACACCCCCCACGCTGCGCAACGCGGAGGCGCGAATCCCCAAAACGGAGAAACCCACGTACTGGATATCAACATCGTCCGAGGCCTCAATCCGGGTTATCAGGTGCTGCTGCCCATCAATAAGCTGAAGACTGACGGAGGTAAAATCAAGTTGAGGCGGATTGTTTTCGACAAGAAAATTTTCAGCATGAAATTGTGACGTGCCGTCACGAAACTGAAGTGTCGCCTGGGGGGCGTAACGGGCATCACCGGTTATGATATAAGAATATTCGCAAGCGGTGCTGGAGTCGGCGACACGGACAGCTTCGGACGGCGCCCTGGTTTCAACTGCGGCCAATGATGAAAAATCAACAGCGGTAAGATCAGTGCAATCTGAAATTGAAAGGGTATATGAGGCCTGTTCTGCATGCGCACCAATGCTGCCCGCCGCCCTGAAGTCGACAGACACCGCGGCATGCGACGCGGAAATCATTCCCGCGAAACCAAGCACACCAGCAATAAAAGATTTACGTCTTATACTACGCACAGCAATTATGGTTCACGGCTTCCATCTCAAGACGCTTGCGTCCCGGAGAGGAAATACTTTCACCCGCTAAAACCATACCACCCTGCTTGCGTTTGCTTCGCAAACCAATGAACAACAACCCTATCATCAGAATCCCCAAATACCAGGCAATGCACAACCACCACTTTCAACTACGACTTCGCTTATATTTATTATTATTAATTTAACGCTTTGGAAAAACTCTTTATCTATTTGTTTTTATTATATTAATTTCATCTCCCATGAGATATAAGAGAAACCATCCAAAACCGACAGGTGATCTTATCACTCTTCCCGGAACATTCCAACTGTGACGGCCATCGTCGTTTTCCTGACGTGATCAACATTTTTTATTATAAAAATACGCAATCAGAACGCTTGTCAGCGCAGCGCATATAAACCTGAATGGATCAGTTGAATCTATTGCGAACACCTGTGGCACAGAACCCAGAAGTCTTTTATCTTCATCACCATCGTCGTTCCCTCTACGATTCAATTGATTCATTCAAGGTAAAAAAAACAGGCCTTCTCACAGTGAGAAGGTCTGTTTCACAACATAACGGCAACGCCAATGCGGCGTGTATATACGTTCCTGATTACCCATAATTCTCAGCCATGGTCAGAAGATGTAATGGCATGGGAGGCGTTCTCGCAGCGATATAACAAAATCGTGGCAGCATATCTTCCAGCTGAAATCGGCGATTAAATCGATAACAAAACTCGGCCAGGTATCGCGGCAGGTGTTTATGGTTGATCGCATGATAAGTGCCCACTAAGGCATTTTTCACATTCCCTACCATGGTATTAACCCAAGCGAACTCTTGACGAGTGACACTATCTGGCCCGCCACCGGTTGTAATGGCTATATGCGAACATCCCGCTTCTTTGACCGCAGAAAAACAGGCTAAACCATCCGAAATGACCGTCGACCCAGGAGCTATATGGCATTTGGCCCAGCTCGATATTTCCCGTGAGCGGAACCCCTAGATCACACACATATGCATCCGCGTAGGATGCCCTTCTTCATTAATGACGACGGCGGCGACAAAGGGAGATTTGTTGGCAGAACCTCGCCCTCGCTTGTAAGGCTCAGCAATGTTGTCGTAGTGGATTTGGGTTTCTTCCAGCAGCCCGAGTGTGTTGTATTGGCTGGTCTCTGTGCAGACCACTCTTGAGGATGGAGTGCTGAAATGATAAACCCGTCAAAACATTGAGCCTCTGGAGTTCCGGTATATTCCAATCAATAAATTAGGTTTAACATTGCGTTAATATCAAATTCAAAGGGATAAGATGTTTTTCATATCGTCGCCAACGGTCCACAGAAGACTTGTAGATAGGCTGGCGCACTTGCAGCTTGCTTGCGGTATTAGATGATTTATCTGTGTTTTCACGTGTCAAGCACTGCTCTTCCCAAAACAAATGACAGGATGCCAATAAGTGCCTTATTTCATTTTCTGTGTCGGTTACTAACGACTCATAGTTAATTTCGACAATTTTTGAAGGAAACTTATTGTGCCACAATTTCATATAACGCTGATATAGATTATAAAACTTAGCAATGTCGGTAAGGTTGTAGGCATAATCGTGACCATCAGCAAAATACTGCTGAAAAATTGAAAGACAAGTATCCATTGGGTTACGTACACAATGAATAATTATGGCATTTGGAAGCATCTGTAAGATAAGGCCAATCATAAGGAAATTTAAGGGGGTTTTGTCTACAATGCACGCCTTTCCCTCGTTCAAACCTCTTTTCATGTTTTCAACGTAATACTTACCCGCCTTCTGTAGAGCGCTTTCAGTTATACAATCCAGTAGTTCGTAGATATTTTGGGCATTGTTAGTGTTTTCTGATCCCAATATCTGTGGAAGCTGATCTAATGTTTCCCGTAAAAGTGCGCTCTCACCAATTGATGACACTTTAGAATGGTTACAAAGAATATTTTCTACCAGTGTGGTTCCACTACGCGGCATGCCTAAGACAAAAATCGGTGCCTCTTGACTATAGCCAGAGTCAGTTAATTCATCGCTGTTATTTTTCGCAAAATAGTTTTCTAACTTTTCGTAGTTCCTTTCGAAATCCCGTATATCAAAATGACGTTGCTTTCGTACAAGTCGGTTCCTTTCATCAAAAGCCTCAAAGGCAACGTCATAACGCGCCAAGTCATCGTAGGCTTTGCCCATCGAAAAACACAGTACGGAAATATTGTTATCGACGAACTAGGGTTAGTTGGGTCTGCTTTAATCGCTCGCCGATATATATCAATAGCAACATTAAGTTGCCCAACCTGCATAGCAAGCTGGCCTAACAAGTTAAGGGTTTGAAGATGATTGGGATTCTAAACCAATATGGCTTTGCATATATGTTCCGCCTCATAAAGATGACCCATAGCATATTGTTGTCTCGCGAAAGCTAGCTTTTCCATCACCGGATCAACAGCCTGACTTTTTTCTTTTTTTGGGCTAAACGACGCTTATTACGTGCTGAAGACATTATGATAATAACCAATAATATTAGGGTCTATGGATCATGCTGATGGTAACAAGATCTCCCGATACATCGACATCAGTCAGCATAAGGGAAAAACCCATTACAGGCGACACACTGCTTTCCTTGTATACCTGTAGCATTTAAGACTCAAGGCTTTAATATGCGTCATATTCAATTTCATGCAAAGTAAAATGATACGGAATTATTACAAGGAACTCGAACGCAGCCATGAAATGCAAGAACGTACAATAAAACCCTGGATTTCAATCACTACGAGTATATTCATATCTTGACTAGAATACCGCGCGCGCGCAACAAGCCAATGATTTCGTCAACACATTTTTCAATGGGCTGCGTTCCCGTATCCACATTTATTTCGGGATTAACAGGTTCTTCATAAGGCGATGAAATTCCAGTGAAGTCTTTGATTTCACCGGCACGAGCGCGTTTGTACAGACCTTTCACATCACGCTGCTCACAAATGGCAATATCGGCGCAGCAATAAATTTCGATAAATTCTCCATGCGGCACCAGTTTGCGCACCATCTCGCGCTCGGCACGAAAGGGAGAGATAAAAGCAGCCATTGCAATCACACCGGCCTCCAAAAACAGTTTGGCGACTTCACCGATGCGACGAATATTTTCCTTACGATCATCATCAGAAAAACCAAGATCGCCACTCAAACCATGACGGACATTATCACCGTCCAGAACATAGGTACGACTGCCAAGCCGATGTAATTGCTCTTCCACGGCATGGGCCAAGCTGGATTTTCCTGCTCCGGA
>Ga0316203_1000348_pt1 | contig 63211 bp, 62 predicted proteins | sample 6monrhotite_MG_FD_204940 | JGI IMG/M metagenome (GOLD analysis project Ga0316203, IMG submission 204940) | Microbial mat bacterial communities from mineral coupon in-situ incubated in ocean water Damariscotta River, Maine, United States -... | ecosystem: Environmental > Aquatic > Marine >... | reverse complement strand
CGCATCTCTTCCAAATCATTCAACAATGTAAAAGAACATTCCCGCCTCAACGAAAAACAACGCAGAGACAAAAAACCGCAACCAGCTAAGTGTTCGTGTGACCGAAACACCAGATCGTTGCGACAGGGCAGTTTTTAGTCGCACCCGCCGACCAAGTCAAATCTTTTTTCATAAAACTGTAATACGCAACTAACTTTTAAGAAATTGGCGGCTACACTTGCTTTTTAGGGCAAGATTTGCCATTTAATATCACCTACAGTGCTCCAAATGGGGTATTTGCATAGGAGGTATGCGTTTTTTGCATGGATAAAGTGAGCTTTTGGCTCGAATATCTAGAAATACGCAAACTTCATGCTCTTTAAAGAGGTTTTGAGAACAAATGTTGTTACGAGGAATAGCCGTTGCGGTGTCGTTAATTGCTGGCGCTACGCTCACACTGCATCTAACCAATGGCGAGGCCGCCGTGCCAAGTGCCGGGGATGCGGTGTCGACGTCCCATAAAATGGGCTTGGGCCCATTTTCTATTGGCAACGGTTCAACGGCGGCGGCTCTTGCTTCGCTGAGCAGCGGCCACCCTCTTGTTACGGGCAGCGCTTATAATAAAGGTCACAGTCAGGCACCTTTTCCCCCCGTGTCCTATCAATCTTCTTATAACGTTAAGTCCGGCGATACGCTTGGACTTATCTTGAAGCGTGCGGGCGTTGCCCCGAATGCGGCCGGCCAAGCCATTCGGGCCTTGAAAAAAGTCTATAATCCGCGTGATCTTCGCATTGGTCAAACCGTCAACGTGGACTTTTCCGCTCTACAATCAACAACTCAAGATAGGGTCGGAACAGAGAATCGGTTTACCGGTTTTGAAATTCCCATTGATTACGCGCGCCGGGTTCATGTTGCCCCGGACCCCGAAGGCGGCTTTAAAGCTTTTGAGATTGAACGCGACCTGCAAACACAAACGACCCAGTCCGAAGGCGTTATCAAGGTCAGCCTATTTGCGTCCGGCACCGAAGCCGGTGTCCCCAATGCGGTGATGGCCGAACTGGTGCGCGCTTTTTCTTGGGACGTCGATTTTCAACGTGACATCCGCAAAAATGATCGCTTTGAAGTCCTGTATGAACGCAAGATTGATGACAGCGGCCAAGTGGTCCACAACGGGCGTATTGTATTTGCCGCCCTCACCTTATCGGGGGATCGCAAGCCCATTTATCTGCATAAAATGAGCAGCGGCACCTGGGACTTTTTTGATGATAAGGGCCAAAGTGCTAAAAAGGCCCTGATGCGCACCCCTATTGACGGCGCCCGGCTAAGCTCTAGCTTTGGCAAACGCAGACATCCGGTGTTGGGTTATACCAAAATGCACAAAGGCACCGACTTTGCGGCCCCCCGTGGCACGCCGATCTATGCAGCAGGCGACGGGATTATCGAAAAATCTGGACGCAACGGTAGTTTTGGAAATTACATTCGCATTCGACACAATTCAGAATATTCGACCGCCTATGCCCACATGAAGTCCATCAAGCGTGGGCGCACCAAAGGATCCCGTGTGCGCCAAGGCCAAGTGATTGGCTATGTTGGCACCACCGGACGCTCGACTGGCCCCCACCTGCATTATGAAATGCTGGTCAATGGCCGCCAAACCAACCCCATGCGCGTCAAAATGCCATCGGGTATCAAGCTGAAAGGCCAAGAACTGGCAAATTTTGAAGTCACCCGTGACGGTCTTCAGGCTTTGCAAGCCAGTTTGAAACAAACCGGCCCTCAAGTGGCCGCACGCTAGGCTCTTATTCGCCACATATGGCCTTAAGGGCCAACCACTTGCTATCACTTAAGGTCCAGCCCCCTGACGAGACTTTAACGTCTCTGGCTAAAGCCTCTCGCACTTTGCTGGGTGGATGCGTCGAGATCATGGTCGGCAGGGCAAAGAGGCCGCTCGAAGATTGCTGTTCTTTGTTTTTCAAGCGTTCAAAAAAATGTGCCATGCCAATCGTGCTGATATCAGCGCGGTTCAAGGTTTCAACGGCGTCCAGGTCAGCTTGGTGTTCGGCTTGACGGCTGTTCGAGCTCATCATAAAAACGTTGCTGGCCGTCCCCAAGACGTTACCTCCGAACATCATGTCCCCCAACAGACTGAAACCGAAATTGCGCACGGCCCCCTGCATCCCATGGCGATGATTGACATGAGACATTTCGTGGGCAATCACGCCGGCCACTTCATCGCTACTTTCGGCTTCCTTTAACAGACCGCGAAAGATGAATATATGTCCACCAGGAAGGGCTAAAGCGTTGACCAACGCGTTATCCAAAACCGTCACATGATACGGGAACGGCCCAGAATTATAAGCCGACAAATACGCCACCATTTCATCAAGAGCCGCACGCCCCGGAGCATTTTGACATTTACCCGCCTCATCACTGCCCAAAGCGGTTTGGACCGATTGAACGTAACTGCCGCCGATTTTAGCTTCGGTTTCAAACGGAATTAAGGCCACCACGGCGGTGGCGAACATCGGCATAGAAAAATATACGATGGCAATCAGCACCACCGTTACCACCACCGACATCCCCATATTGCGCAGCGTGCGTTGTTTTTGGCTCAACAAATTTGGGGCTAGTTCCTTAAGGGCTGTAAAGGCTTGCGGGTCCGAAAACACCAGCCGTGCCTCCGTGCCTTTTTTGACGACCCGTGCCGACCCACCGTCTTGATCCGATAATTCAATGTCGTCGTACTGCCAAGTATCGACGACGGCATTAACAGCTGTCACGACGTCCAAGGCCATAGACCGAAAATTTACGCTAACCGCATGACGCACAGCGGTTTTACCGTCATAATAAACAGCCCGAAACGTTTCCAATTTAAATCCCGCCCACGCTTTAAATACCACCGACGTCGAATGCGTCCGCCAACCCTTCTCCATGAGATGGTTTTTCCTGCGTACTTTGCCGCAAAGTGGAAAAATCACCATCGCCAACGAGTCCAACATGACGCTCAACAAAATTCAAATAGCGCTTAAGCGTCCAAGGCATGGCGAGCCCCAATGTGAACAAGACCAACAACCCATTGCTGAATATTAACCACATATAGCCAAAACCAGAAATAGAGCTTGATAGGCTTTGCTGATGAAAGCGCGTGCTGGACACAAAATGGCTATAGGCTTTGCCTCGGTACCACGTAAAGCTTAAGCCTAATGGAATCAAACCTAAGTATATTATAACAACCAAGCCAATGAATTTTTTGCCATCTTCGGGGCTCGTCGGCATATCCCCACCAACAAAAACAGCAACAGCCACTGCGGCATACACCATCCCAAAAACCCACACCACCAGGAACGGCAGGTACAACTTTTTAACTGTGGGGGTGAATTCTGGTTGTTCGTCACCGATCCAGGTATGGGCCATTTCATAACGCTTTAACCACACGCTGCACACGGGCCAAGCCAGCCCAAGCGTCAATAGCGACGCAAAATACGTGGTAATGGCCATCAAACCATATTTCAAAGCCGACCCTGACTGTGCGCCATAGATGCCCCGCCAATGGGTGCGCGTTAAACGATACCGACGCGCCCGATAAAAAGCGACGCCAATCAGAAAGACAATAACAAGGCCTTGGGCCCCCGCAAGCACAGCGCGCGCTTCTTCATATTCACCCGTTAAAGCCATATCCAGGGCCCCAATGCCGCCAAAAAGAGGCAGAAGAATCAAAAAGAACACCACCAAAAATCCGATGAACAATTCTTTACCGGTGCCGGTATATTCCAACCGATCCCCCATGATTTCCACGCTGCCCCATAAATAGCGTCGCAACCGTGTCTTGGCCCAAAACCGATAAATGCCAAGGGTTAAAATGGTCAGGGCCACGTTGACGATAAAGATCTTAAAAAGCTCTCCACCCACAGCATGACTGGACACAAGACCGCGCGTTTCAGGCACGGCTGACGAACTCAAAACAACCACAGGCTCACGTTCCATAATATCCCCTTCAGCAGACCAACAACCATTCATGGCTACCTTAGAATATTTAGCGCGTATGTCTAGCGCACATGCAGACCGCCGCAATCTTCGCTATGATTATCTCGGCTTTGGCTCCAACTTACCGTACACTTCATAACAATCCGCAAAGCAAGGACCTAAAATGACCGTCACTCTTTCCTTCACCGAACAAGGTCAAGGACCGCCCCTTGTTATTTTACACGGGCTGTTTGGCTCAAAGCGCAATTGGGGGGCTGTGGCTAAGGCGTTGGCGGCAAATCACCATGTATTCTGCTTAGATCTACGCAATCACGGTGCTTCGCCTTGGGCTGAGGATATGACCTATGAGGCCCTGGCTGGCGATGTGGCGGCGTTTCTTCATCATCACGATTTAGCCCCTTGCACCGTGATCGGCCATTCCATGGGGGGCAAAACCGCCATGATGCTGGCTTTACGAGAACCCAAATTGGTGCGCCGTTTGGTGATTGTCGATATCGCACCCGTGCCGCGAGAAACCGACATTGGAACGTATATTCAAATCATGGCGAACGTCCCTCTTCAAAGCTGTCAAAGCCGCGCCGACGTGGATAAACACCTAAGCGCTGCCATTACCAGCCCAAGCTTACGCCCGTTTTTAATGCAAAATTTAGAGCGTGAACACGGGGGGCTGCGCTGGCGTTTAAACCTAGCCGCCCTTGACGCTGGCCGAGAGGACATCGCAGATTTTTCGGCTCCCCCCAACGCTAGCTATTCAGATCCGAGCCTCTTTGTCATCGGTGAAAAATCGGATTATGTGCAATCCCACCACATGAGCACCATCAAGTCCCTGTTTCCCAATTCCGAGACCACGACCATTCCCGGTGCCGGCCATTGGGTTCATGCCGAATCTCAAGAGGCATTTTTAAAAGTTGTGGAAGACTTTCTAAACAGGTCCTGATTTTGTTTATTTTTTGGCCAATATTTGTTAAAAATCAAAATCAGCTGTGTGTGTGGATTCTTTTGTGCCTGATATCGTGCAAACCGCACCTTTTAAGCCCCCCGTGTCTGGAGTCTTTTTAAGACATGAATGCACAAGATGTTTTTTCGGATTTGGTTTGGGACTGGGTGAGCCTTCGGTTTACCTCCCTTGCCTATGGCGTTAACCAAGATCGAGAAAAAGACGACCCCTTGCCCTTCATGCTGTCTGCGGCCTTTTTAAGACGGTTTGAGCGGGTCTTGCGTCAAGTCGTCATTCCCGATGTGGTCGCGCGCTCAAACGGCCTGCTGAATGCCGCAGAAAAGGAACCAGAAGACCAACGCAAAGTTTTTCTCAGAAACTATTTCAATGACCGCCAAGGCCGGGTTGTGATGTGGGAAACGTGGCAAGCCGCGTGGAAAGCCACCATGACGGAACAACAACTTCCGACCAAACCACAAACACAAGCGCCCAAACGTGGACTTAAGTCTTTGCTGAAGAAAAAAGCCCCGCCTCAAAGTGGGCGCACAGAGGAACAATGGGCGGCCAAAACAAAGCAAATCAACAAGTCGAATCAAATCACCAAAAAAGTCTGGGCGTATCTGCAAGATGATACAAAATCTTATATTCCGCCCAAAACATCCGACAGCCAGCTGTTGATGGAATTTTTTGGCCGCAGCGTAAAGCTCATCAAAGACCAAAAAACCGCCATCCGCCAAATCGTCAAACAAGAGGGTAACGCCGCCAAAACTTTTGCTCTTTACCAAAAAGGTAAACCGATCGACATGACGCTGTTGGCTGTGTGTTACTACGAATCAGAACTGATGCTGGGCGAGAAGGCCGTGCTCAAAGACATTATGCGCGGTCAAAGATCCGACGACTTCTCCCTGATCGCTCGGTTTTTACCGGGGTATATTAAGGGGGCTTGAGGGGCGTTGCTAGCTCAACGGCACCTCAACGCCAACCCCGTTAATCGTCAAACTCCCGTCCTTAGCCGAAATATCTACCGTATCGCCGTCTTTGATTTTGCCTTCTAGGATTTGGCTGGCGAGCGGGTTTTGCAGCGCGCGTTGGATGATGCGTTTTAGCGGGCGTGCGCCATAGACAGGATCAAAACCTTGGTCGGCGAGCCAAGCTTTGGCATCCGTGTCAAGATTGAGCGTGATTTTACGATCCACCAACAAGGCATACAAATGGCCCAACTGGATGTCGACGATGCCATCCATGTGCGATCTGAATAAGCGGTGAAACAAGATTACTTCGTCCAAACGGTTCAGGAATTCGGGACGGAACGAGGCCCGCACGATGTCCATCACGGGGCCGCGCAGCTCGGCTGAATCATGACCTTCTTCTTGTCCGGCCAAAATGTCCCCGCCCAAATTCGACGTCAACACAATCAGGGTGTTGGTGAAGTTCACGGTGCGACCTTGACCATCTGTCAGGCGACCATCGTCAAGCACTTGCAGCAACACGTTGAACACATCGGGGTGCGCTTTTTCGACTTCATCAAACAAGATCACTTGGTACGGGCGACGGCGTACGGCTTCGGTGAGGGCGCCGCCTTCGTCATAACCAACGTATCCAGGGGGCGCGCCGATGAGACGCGATACCGCGTGTTTTTCCATGTATTCCGACATATCAATGCGCAACAACGCACTTTCGTCGTCAAACAAAAATTCCGCCAAGGCTTTGGTCAGTTCCGTTTTACCAACCCCGGTTGGACCTAACAAAAGAAACGATCCCATGGGACGGTTTTGGTCTTGCAGTCCGGCACGGGCGCGGCGAACGGCGTTGGCAACAGCCCCCAGGGCTTCTTCTTGACCGACCACGCGGGCGCGCAGGGCATGTTCCATATTCACCAGTTTATCGCGTTCAGAGCCGAGCATTTTATCCACCGGAATGCCGGTCCATTTCGACACCACGGCGGCGATGTGGGCTTCGGTAACAGCCTCTTCAACCATGCGGTGGTCTTCTGAGTCTTCGGCTTCCGTAAGCTCTTGTTCCAAGGCTGGGATGCGTTGATATTGCAATTCCCCAACGTCTTCATAACGCCCTTCGCGCATGGCTTTGTCCAATTCTAGGCGCGCGTGCTCCAACTGTTCTTTGATCCGAGTGGCCCCAGCCAAAGCGTTTTTCTCGCCCTGCCATTCGGTGGTCAAGGCCTTGGACGTGACTTCCAATTTGGCTAATTCTTTGCTTAAGGATGACAAACGTTCGCGCGAAGCTTGATCGTCTTCTTTTTTCAGCGCTTCGCATTCGATTTTCAACTGGATCACCTTGCGGTCCAATTCGTCGAGTTCTTCGGGCTTGGAATCCACCTGCATACGCACGCTGGCCCCGGCTTCGTCCATCAAATCGATGGCTTTGTCGGGCAAAAATCGATCCGTGATATAGCGGTTCGATAACATCGTCGCCGCCACCAGGGCCGCATCATGAATACGTACACCATGGTGCAGTTCATACTTTTCCTTAATGCCGCGCAAAATGGAAATGGTGTCTTCGACGGTGGGTTCAGACACAAAAACGGGCTGGAAACGCCGAGCTAAGGCGGTGTCTTTTTCGACGTATTTCCGATATTCGTTAAGCGTTGTGGCACCCACGCAATGCAATTCACCACGGGCCAACGCGGGTTTGATCAGGTTCGAAGCATCCATCGAGCCTTCGGCAGCCCCGGCCCCGACCAAGGTGTGCATTTCATCAATAAACAAGATGATTTGCCCCGCAGCGGCTTCAACGTCTTTGAGCACCGCCTTGAGACGTTCTTCAAATTCACCGCGAAATTTTGCCCCGGCGACCAATGCGCCTAAGTCCAAAACCATGAGTTTTTTAGTCTTTAAGTTTTCCGGCACGTCACCACTGACAATACGGTTGGCTAAACCTTCGACGATGGCGGTTTTGCCCACGCCGGGTTCGCCGATCAGCACCGGATTGTTTTTGGTGCGACGGCTGAGCACTTGAATAGTGCGGCGAATTTCTTCATCGCGACCAATCACGGGATCAATTTTACCATCGATGGCGGCTTGGGTGAGATCACGGGCGTACTTTTTCAAAGCGTCATATTGGTCTTCGGCGGTGGCGCTGTCGGCGGTGCGACCTTTGCGCATATTTTCCACTTCGCGGTTTAAGTTTTGTGGTGTCACGCCTGCGTCTTTTAAAATTTTGCCAACATCTGATCCGGCGGCCAGGGCCAAAGCCAACAGCAAACGTTCGACCGTAACAAAGCTATCACCCGCCTTTTTGGCCAAGTCTTCGGAACTCGCCAACACTTGGGTCATGGTGCGCGTGGCATAGACTTGCCCCGCCCCTTCGCCGTGGACCTTGGGCAGTTTGCTAAGACCAAGTTCGACGGCGTCCAAGGCTTTTTTCGCGTCCCCGTCCGCACTTGTGATTAAGTTCTCGCACAAGCCTTGTTTGTCATCCAACAAGACTTTAAGCAGATGCAAGGCCGAAAGCTGTTGATGGTTTTCGCGCGTCGCCAGACTTTGTGCCGCCTGCAAAAACCCTTTCGAGCGTTCGGTAAATTTTTCAAAATCCATAACGTACCTCTTACCGTTTGATAGTCCTTGCAATGAATATGGTCTGATATTCTAATGCCGCAAGGATTTGGTCTTTATTAAGGAAATGAGAAACTTCATGAACTTACATGAAATTTGGCGCTATCCCGTCAAAAGCCTCAGCGCAGATCCACTTCACCGGGTGGTGTTAAATCCCGGCCTTGGGCTTCCCCATGACCGTCGTTGGGCCTTGGCGCGGGCGGATGGCAAAGCGGCCAATGGCCAAGACTGGCAGCCAAAATCTCAATTCGTCGTTTTGGTTCGTGAATTTGGCTTGGCCGCGTTGAAATGTAAGTTTGATGACCGCTCGGGTGTTTTCAGCCTTGAAGGACCAGGCGGACGAAAGGCTTCGGCCAACCTTGCAACTGAGGCCGGACGCGCGGTCATTGCCGAAGCTGTCGCTAGCCATTTGGGACTTGGTGCTGAAGAGGTTCCGATTTTGGTCGAGGCGCAAAAATTTGGCTATTTCGATAGTACCGAAGGCCCCATATCCATTTTGAACTTAAATAGCCACCGGGCCTTGGAAAAGGTTTTAAAACAAACCATAGACCCGCTTCGCTTTCGCATGAATTTCCACATCGAAGGGTGTGAGGCTTGGGCGGAGGAACAATGGTTGGGCAAGCGCCTACGGGTTGGCAAAACCGAGCTGTTGGTGACCGAAGCTACGGGGCGCTGCAAAGCCACTCACGTCAACCCAGCCAACGCCCAAGCAGATGTTAAAATCCTCAGCGCCCTAAAAAACAACTTTGGCCACACCCAAATGGGCGTTTATGCAAAAGTCATCGGTGGTGGCTTGTTGGTGCCGGGCGATCCGGTTGAAATCATAGACTAAAACAATTACTCGCCAACCGTCGCCGTATCTTTAACGGCAACTGCTGGGGCATCGTCTGGTGCCACTTTCGGGGTTCTGGGCTTGTACGCACGCCGTTTAACAGGTGCCGGAGCCTCTGGTGCGGGCGCTGTCGCCAGGGCAGTTTCATTGGCCGCAGCCGCTTCGGCCGCCAGCGTGGCTTCGTTCTTAGGCATGGGTTGATTGCGATCTTGCCCACGATTTTGATTGGGGCGCGGATGGCGTTGACGTCTCGGTTCGCGACCATCACCACTGTCCACAGTTTGACCTTCGTTGCGGTTTTCGTTGCGATCCGATGACGATTCTTGATTGCGGTTTTGGTTTTGATTTTGTTCTGCGCGCTTCGCAGCCTGCTCGTTGGCGGCTTCTTGGTCTGCGCTTACGATGCGAAAATAGTGTTCTGCATACTGCAAATAAGATTCGGCTTTAACGCGGTCACCGCTTGTTTGGGCATCCCGAGCAAGCTGCAAGTATTTATCAAGAACCTGTTGCGCTGAACCACGGACCTTAACTTCAGGTCCATTGCTATCATAATTGTTGCGGCCACCACCACGCCGGGCGCCACCATTGTTATTGTTGTTGTTGTTATTATTGTTGCGGCCGCGAGGTCGGCGTTGATTGGTCGATGGTTTCATAATTTTTTTCTTTGCTATATCACAGCTTGCCAAGTCCCTTTTGGACAAGGTCCCAGAGCCATACGTTTAAGTCAAAATCCACAAAAGTTCCTGTGGGTTTTACAAACAAGGATCAAGGAATGATTGGGGGAAAAGTGCTTCTGGAAAACCTGGGGGGCCATTTTATACGAACCCAACCTTTAAATTTTTTCCAGGGCGCTATCCCTTGCGACCCTAAGGCCGCTTACTAAAGTTACCCTAACCTTATTGATTAAGATTTCCAACCTTTTTCTCAATGAATTAGGTTTTTACGTCCTTTTTATGTCAATTTTAGCCTCCGGTCCGCCGCGCCACGATGGCACGCTCAACGCCCGCCAGATCGCAGCGTTTTTCAAGCGCCCCAAATCCTGCATCCGCTAACAGTTTCATCACCTCAGCGCCTTGATGTATGCCGACCTCAAACACCACCCATCCGCCTAGATTTAAAACCTTGGGCAACTCTGCAATAATTTCGCGATAGGCATCTAGGCCATCAACGCCACCCGCCAAAGCGGACCTGGGTTCAAAATCACGAACATCTGCGTCCAGGCCAGCGATATCGCCATCGGGAATATATGGCGGATTGGCGATCACCACATCAAACGCACCGCCCAGGTTTTCATACCAATGTTTGGTGCGCCAATCGGCCTGAGCAAAGGTTGCGCGATCCGCAAGCCCTAAGGTTGCGGCATTTTCGATCGCCACAGCCAGCGCATCAGAACATGCGTCTATGCCAAATCCCTGGGCGTCTTGCCATTCGCTCAGCAAGGCCAAAAGAAGGCAGCCCGACCCCGTGCCTAAATCTAGAATTCGATGCGGTGGTTTATCTACGCACGCCAAGGCGGCTTCGACGATGGTTTCGCTGTCAGGACGTGGGGTTAACGTTGCGGGCGTCACTTTAAAGTCCAACGACCAAAACTCGCGCACGCTCAAAATTTGACTGACGGGTTCCAAGCCTTCGCGGCGCTGCACCAGATTCTCAAAAAGCACCGCTTCCTCATCACTTAAGTCGCGATGGCTTTGGGCCAGCACCTGTTCCGCGCCGCCTCCCAAAACGAAGCCCAACAGAACCCTGGCATCGATTCGTGCGCTGTCGATGTTGGCCGTTTGAAAACGTTTCCAGGCCTCTTTAAAAGCCGCATCAACAGCCGTCATAATTATCCACCAAGATCAGCCAAACGCCGCGCTTGATCTTCGCTGATCAGCGCATCGAGAAGTTCATCCAAGTCGCCTTCTAAAATGCGATCAAGTTTGTGCAAGGTGAGATTGATACGGTGATCTGTGACCCGGCCTTGGGGGTAGTTATAGGTGCGAATACGTTCAGACCGATCCCCTGAACCGACTTGCCCCTTGCGCGAAGCGGCCCGTTCCTGGTCCAATTCTTGGCGCTGATGATCATAAAGTTTAGTGCGCAGCGTGGACATCGCTTTTTCTTTGTTCTTGTGCTGAGAGCGCCCATCTTGACACTGCACCACAATCCCCGACGGTAAGTGCACAATGCGCACCGCACTGTCGGTGGTGTTGACGTGCTGGCCGCCCGCACCCTGTGCTCGGTAGGTGTCGATCCGCAAATCTTCCGTGCGCACTTGAATGTCGACGTCTTGGGCTTCGGGCAGCACGGCGACGGTCGCGGCTGAGGTATGAATGCGCCCCCCCGATTCCGTTTCCGGCACCCGTTGGACCCGGTGCACGCCGCTTTCAAACTTCAACTTGGCAAACACGCCACGCCCGGAAATATTCGCCACCGCTTCTTTATAGCCACCGATACCGGTTTCACTGAAATCAATAAGCTCAAACTTCCAACCGTTATCTTCGGCAAAGCGTTGATACATCCGCAGCAGGTTGGCCGCAAACAGAGCGGCTTCTTCTCCACCGGTGCCGGCGCGCACTTCCAAAATGGCGCTGCGTTCATCGGCCTCATCTTTGGGCAACAACATAATTTGAACGTTCTGTTCCAACTGGGGCAGTTTCTTTTTAAGGTCTAAAATTTCGGCCTCGGCCATTTCGCGCATGTCAGGGTCATCGCTGCTGTCAGCCAGCATCTCGGCGGCCCCGATCAAATCATCGCGCGTACTTTGCAGAGCCTCAATGGCTTCGACCACCGGGTTTAATTCTGCGTATTCCTTAGACATGTCTTGGAACTTTTGCGGATCGACATTTCCAGACGACAACAGGGCGCTGAGTTCTTCATGACGGTCTTGGACGCGTCTTAGGTTTTCTTCTAGGCTCACGATTTGTCCTCAATATTTTTCAAATCAAATAATTTTTCCAAGGCGTATTCAAGTTTTGCCCACTTGGCCTCCTCGCCTGCCGCACTTTGGCGCAAGGCTTCGGAAGGTCCATGCAACAGGCGTCCGACCAAAAGACGTGTCGATTTTTCCGCATCACCGCCGCCATCAATCAAGGCTTGTTGGCGTTCGTTTTCAAAATGCGTACGCAACAGCGTCAAGGCGGGAACGGCCGTGCGTTCGGCCCGGGTGTTTGAAAAACTCAACACCTCTTGTTCTATAATGTGTTGGGCCTGATGCAATTCCAATTCGCGTCCGGCACGGCCTTTTAACGCCACTTGTTCCAAATCACTTAAGCCATAGACAAAGGCTTCATCCAGCTCTTCAACCTCAGGCACGAGATCGCGGGGAACGCCCGCATCAACGATAAACATGGGTTTAAAACGGCGTGCTTTGATGGCTTTGGCGACGGGTTCTTTTTGCAATCGAAAGCTCCGCGATCCCAACGCTGACAAAACAATATCACTGTCACACAGAAAACGGTCGAGATCGGAAAAATCCGCAACATCGGCACCCAACTCTCGGGCTAAGTCGGTGGCGCGGTAAGCGCGTTGGTGGGTGATGGTCAGTTTACCAAGGCCTGCTTCTAACAATTCATGGGCGATCAATTCACCCATGTCTCCAGTGCCGATCAAAATTGCTTTGCTGCGGCTTAGGTCGCCAAAAATATCGCGGGCAATTTGCACCGCACTGGCCGCCATGCCGACCGGGCCTTCACCAATTTTGGTTTCGTTGCGCACCCGCTTGGCCGCACTGTAGGCTGCCTGCATCAGTGTTTCCAAAGAGGCCTTTACAAAACCAGCGTCTCCAGCCAAACGGTGGGCTTGTTTGACTTGTCCTAAAACCTGCGGCTCGCCGATCATTAAACTGTCCAACGAGGCGGTGACGGAAAAAATGTGGGCCACGGCGGGTGCGTCAACCAAGGTATAGGTCTGCTCTTTTAACTCCGTCACGGGGCATTGGGCTTCATCGGCCAACAAGCTTAAAACAGCACTCTCGAAGGCTTCGGGATCAAGCGTCAAACCGATCACTTCGACCCGGTCACAGGTGGCTAACACCACGGCTTGATCAATGCCAAATGGTTCCATTTTTGCCAACAGGGGGGCGATGTTTTGGTCTTCGACGAAGATGCGATCGCGCATCGTCATGGTGCTCGAATGATGGTTGGCACCGACCACAATGGGCCGGGGGCGTTGAGGTTCGGGCATCAAGAGTTCATCCGTCATCTTAAGACGTGTCTTTCTGGGGATAGCGCTGGGCAACGTACTGTTCGACCATATCTTTGAACTGGCCGAACAAATCATCACCCTTTAGCGTTGCGACTTTTTGACCATCAATAAAAACCGGGGCCGATGGAGTTTCTCCGGTGCCGGGCAGCGAAATGCCAATATCAGAATATTTGCTTTCACCAGGGCCGTTCACGATGCAACCCATGACCGCCAATTTTAAGGTTTCGACGCCAGGGTACTGGGGCTTCCACACGGGCATACGGTCGTGGACAAAACCTTCGACGTCGCGGGCCAGTTCTTGAAATTTAGAAGACGTGGTCCGCCCACATCCCGGACAGGCCGTGACTTGGGGCTTAAAGCTACACAGATGGAGGCTTTGCAAAATGTCTTGAGCCACACGCACTTCGCGCTCTCTGGCGCCACCGGGTTCGGGGGTCAACGACACACGAATGGTATCGCCGATGCCCTCACTTAACAAAACGGCTAGGGCGGCGGTCGACGCGATAATGCCTTTGTCCCCCATGCCTGCCTCGGTCAGTCCCAAATGCAACGCAAAATCAGAGCGCGCGGCCAAATCTCGGTACACGGCGATCAGTTCGGGGGCTTCGGAAACTTTGCACGAAATAAGGATGCGATCTTTGCCGAGGCCCAATTCAATGGCCCGGTTAGCACTGTCCAACGCGCTGCGCACCAAGGCTTCGCGGGTGATTTCTGCGAGCGACAATGGCACTGCTAATTTGGCATTTTCGTCCATCAAATGTTGGGCTAAATCTTGATCAAGGCTGCCCCAATTCACACCGATGCGCACGGCTTTGCCCAACTTTGCCGCCAGTTCAATCATGGTGGAGAACTGGGCATCTTTCTTTTCTTTAAAACCCACATTACCCGGATTGATGCGAAACTTTGCCAGCGCCTTCGCACAGTCTGGGTTATCCACCAATAAGGTGTGGCCGTTGTAGTGAAAGTCCCCGACCAGGGGAACGCTCACGCCTTGCGCCAAAAGTTTTTCTTGAATGCGCGGCACGGCTTTTGCGGCTTCGTCCCTGTCCACCGTCATGCGCACCAATTGTGATCCCGCTTGGGCCAAGGTGGCGATTTGAGCCACCGTCGCGTCCACGTTGGCGGTGTCGGTATTGGTCATTGACTGCACCACAACCGGATGCCCACTGCCGACCATGACGCCACCGACATTTACGGCGACGGTTGGGTGGCGAAAGGCTTTGGGAATGTGGGCTTCGTTCATTTCGGGTTCCTTGTTCGTTGGACCCCACCCGGTTTCGAATGCCCGTTTAAAAAAGGGAAATCGCCCGGCGCGGGTTGCGCATGGGCTAATCCGTGACGGCGGCTCCGGATATTAATTTATCAGGGTCCAAGTCAACATCACGACGGACAACACCGATATCACCAATGGAAGGGACGGCTTTGCCATCAACGAGCACTTCCAAAGCACCCGCGTTGCCTGTCATTAAACGTAACCCGGCACGATTGGGAACTTCGTATTCATCCCCTTCGCGCAACAGACGGGTGAACAACAAACGGTTAGCAACGTGATCGCGAATTTGAATCCAACTGTTGGCTTTGGCGCGCACAACCACACGGCTGGCCCCTTTTCCGGAAGGCGTTTTGACAATAGGTTTTTCAGCAACGGGTGCTTCAACGACAGGGGCTTTGACAGCAGGTACTTCGACAACGGGCACCTCGACGACAGGGGCATCAACAACCGAGGTTTCAACCACCACAGGTTTTTCGACGGTGGCTTCAACAACAGCCTCTTCAACCTTATCAATCACCGCTGTTTGCACAACAGGTTCTGGGGTGACGACCTCAGCCGCAACGTCTTCAACAATCGGAGCGACGTCTTCAGGGACGGCCGGGCTTTCAACAACCGCCTTCACCTCAGCCGTTGGTTTGATCTGTTCAACAGCGGCCACGGCGTCGTCTGTCAGAGCGGCCATATGTTCAGGGACGGCATCCACAGTCGCGACAGACACACCATCATTATTGGAATTCCAATACCACACACCATACGCCACCAGGGCAATCATAACGCCAAGACCCAATACGGCGGCTCCGGGAACGCCGCCTTCGGGGATCGGCTTAGGGAAATGTAACTGCGACTTATCGGCAAGACCCAGGTCTTGATCTTTGTAGCGCCTGACAATTTCTTCGCCGTCTAAATTTAAATGTTCCGCGTAACTGCGGATGAAACCGATTGCGTAGGTGCTTCCGGGCAGGTCTTCATTTCGACCATCTTCAAGAGCTTCTAGATACTTTTGACTGATGCGCAACACACGGGCAACATCAGAAACGGCCAAGCCTTGGCTGGTGCGGGTCTCGCGCAGCAACTTGCCCACCGCTTCAAGAGCTAGTTGTGGGTCTGTATCTGCAGCCATGCCGTCAGGTTTCGAAGTTGGAGTGTTCACTTGGCTCTCTTTCTTAAAAAGGCGCATTCAGGTCTTATATTTGCCACCGGGCTGTATTCTGCCCAAGTCCACGCGCAAGCGCAACAAATTGCGGTTAAATCTTAATATTGTGGTCAATGGCAAAATCTCGCAGCCGTTGGCGAATGCTAACACGCGGCCTTTCCAACAGAGAATGAACAAATTGCGCAACCGGGCGTGCATCCATGGAACGGATCATTTCTTTGACTGGTCCAATCGCTGGCGGCGGCATTGACAGCCTTCTAAAACCAATTGATATCAGGGCCATAGCTTCCAATGGACGACCGGCGGCATCGCCGCAGATGCTGACAGGAACACTCGCTTGATCACACCGATCACGGATTGTTTTTAAAAACCCCAAGGCAAACGGAGACAAAATATCATACCGATTCGCAACATGAGGGTTGCCGCGATCCGTCGCATACAAAAACTGCATCAAATCATTGGACCCGATGGAAATGAAGTCTACACAGGATGCCAGCTTGTCGATTTGCAAAGCTAAAGCTGGCACTTCAAGCATCACCCCCGCATAAACATGCTCCGGCAGAATCGTTCCATGGCTCTCTTCACGGTCCAGTTCGCGTTGCAACAAAGACTTCGCTTCCAAAAACTCTTCAACCTCGGCCACCATGGGAAACATAACGTGGATGTCGCGACCTTTCGCGGCCCGGATTAAGGCACGCAGTTGCTGGCGGAGAATCGATGGCCGATCAAGAGAGATGCGAATCGCACGCCACCCCATGGCTGGATTTTCTTCATCCAGCTCATCCCAATACGGCAACACCTTGTCCCCACCGACATCAATGGTGCGAAACACCACGGGCTTGCCACCCGCCCGCGCCAAAACTTTTTCATACAGCTGGCGTTGAGCTTCGACATCGGGAAATTCAGCACGCACTAAAAAAGGGACCTCGGTTCGATACAAACCGACACCATCGGCCCCGACCGTATCAATTTGATCAAAATCGAACAACAAACCAGCATTGATGTTCAAACTCACTTCGACACCGTCTTGGGTTGTCGCAGGCAAGTCTTTAAGCAACGCATATTGAGCCTTGATCAGGTCTTTGTGTTTACGCGTTTCATGAAAGGTCTGTTGGACATCATCGCTGGGTCGGATGAAGATTTGGGCATTGTCACCATCGACAATGACGGCTTCTCCGGCATCGATCTTTGATAAAATTTCGCGGACTTGCCCGACGATGGGAATACCCAGCGCCTTGGCAATGATCGAGACGTGCGACGATGCCGAACCTTCTTCAAGCACCAACGCCCGCAACCGCGTGTGATCGTATTCCAAAAACTCAGCTGGTCCCATATTGCGCGCAATCAGAACCATGTGTTCTGGATGTTCGATGGCTGTTTCTCCGTCTTCGCCAACCAAGTGGCGCAGCAAGCGATTGCCAAGGTCTTCCAGATCATGAACCCGTTCGCGCAGGTAAGGGTCGGCGGCCGCACTCAAGCGGGCGCGCATTTCGTTTTTGACTTTAACGACCGCCGCCTCAGCCGTCAGGCCCGACTCCACGGCTTCTTCGGTACGGCGCAACCACCCCGCATCCTTGGCAACCAAACGAAAGGCTTCTAAAACGTCTTCGTGTTCGCCGCCTTCGCCTTCGGCCAAGGGGCCTTGATCAAACAAGGTGTCGAGTTGACCGTGCATGGAATTAAAAGCGCGATAGAGACGCAACCGTTCAAGTTCTGGGTCTTCGGAAACCAAATTGGCAACATCAAAATGCGGTTCGTGCAGCACCGCGAGGCCAATACCGAGGCCTTTGTGAAACGCTTGGCCTTCCAAGCGCAGGGGCCTGAGCGCGATGCCATCGGTCCGCAAGGACTCTTCATGACCAACCAATTCGCCGCTGGCAAACAGTTCCGCCAAAACCATGGCTACGGTTTGCAGGGTTTCAATTTCTTCTTCGTGATAGTGACGCGACGCTTTATTTTGCACCACCATGACGCCAACCACGCGCCCCGCACGCAACACCGGAACCCCCATCAAGGACTGGAATTCATCTTCCCCGGTTTCCGGGCGGAACACAAAACTGGGGTGGCTTTTCGCATCGCCAAGCGCCAACGGTTTGGCGCTGGCCGCGATGGCCCCGACCAAACCTTCGCCCGTGCGCAGGCGCGTTTTGTGCACTGATCCAGGTTTCAAGCCAAAGGAGGAAAACAATTCCAACACGTCGCCAGCTCGGCGGACGTAAATCGAACACACCTCGGCAACCATGTCGGCGGCAATGACAGTGGTGATCTGATTCAGACGGTTTTGCGCCGTGTCTTCGCCCGCCATGACGTCGCGCACGCGGGCGAGCAAGCGCCGAGACGAACTCCCTGAACTGGCTGCGCACATAAACGAGACCCCGTCTTAATGATGAAAGCTAAAGAAGGCGCTGAGCGATACACGCTTCAGCTTGACCCACAAGCTCGGCAAAAATTTCGGCCATCGGCTGTTCGGATTTAACCAAACCAACAACTTGTCCGGCCATCAATGAGCCGCCTTCGACATCGCCATCAATGACCGCGCGCCTGAGTGCACCTGCCCAAAAATGTTCGATTTGCAACTGAGCTGCACTGAGTTCCAATTCGCCGGAATCGACCTTTGCAATCATACTGCGCTGGGTCTCCATGAATTCTTCGGTGCCCGCGTTGACAATGGCGCGCACGGGAATAACGGGAAAGCGCGGATCGATTTGCACCGTGGAAACCGCATTTCTGGACGGGGCCTTAAGGAAGGCCTTTTTGAAGTTTTCATGCGCGATGCATTCGGTTGCACAGACAAAGCGTGTCCCCAACTGCACACCTGCAGCCCCCATTTCCAGGTAGCTGACAATGGTTTCGCCACGGCCAATGCCACCCGCTACGAACACCGGAACATCGGTGATATTGGGCAATATTTCTTGGGCCAGAACGCTGGTCGAAACCGGGCCAATGTGACCGCCCGCTTCACTGCCTTCAATAATCAACGCGTCGGCTCCACTGCGGATCATGCGCTTTGCCAACACCAGTGCGGGGGCGAAGCAAATGACCTTCACGCCGCCCTCTTTCAATTTTTTGATCGCCGCCCCCGGTGGCAAGCCACCGGCCAACACAACGTGAGTGACGTTTTGACGAATACACACGTCAATCAGGCCATCCAGTTCCGGGTGCATGGTGATCAAATTCACACCAAACGGTTTGTCGGTCATCGCCTTGGTGGCAATAATTTCAGATTCTAACAAATCTGGTCCCATAGAACCGCAAGCAATAACGCCAAAGCCGCCCGCATTGGACAGAGCCGCAACCAAGTTCCGTTCGGAAATCCACGACATGGCACCGCCCATTACGGCGTACCGCGTGCCCAAAAAGTCCCGGCCTTGAGCCCATAGTTTATCCAAGCGTTGTTCGGCGGTGATGCTCATCTGAATCAGTCTTCCTTATCTAAGCCATAGGCCGTGTGCAAAGCCCGCAATGCCAGTTCGGTGTATTCTTCGGGGATCAAAACGCTGACCTTGATTTCAGAGGTGGAAATCACTTGAATGTTAATGCCTTTATCCGCCAAGGTTTGGAACATTTTTTGAGCAATCCCGGCATGGCTGCGCATACCCACACCAATCACAGAAATTTTCACCACGTTGGCATCGGACAACAAGTCCTTGTATCCGAATTCCTTAGCATGGGTGCGTACCGTTTCAACAGCCCGTGTCAGATCTGCCGTTGTCACGGTAAAGGTCATATCGGTCGATTTGCCATCGTCGGATACGTTTTGCACGATCATATCAACGTTGATATCGGCTTCGGCGAGGGGGCCAAAAATAAGCGCCGCGACACCTGGCTGGTCGGCCACGCCGACCAAGGTAATTTTGGCTTCATCCCGACTGTAGGCGATGCCACTGATGAGTTCTTGTTCCACGATCTCGTCCTCATTCACAACTAATGTACCCGGTTCGTCCGAAAAGCTCGAACGGACTTGTAGGCGAACCCCATGCTTCATGGCCACTTCGACAGAACGCGTCTGTAGAACTTTAGCGCCCAACGAGGCCATCTCAAGCATTTCTTCGAAGGTAATGCGATTCAGTTTTTTAGCTTTGGTTACGATGCGGGGGTCGGTCGTATAGACGCCGTCCACATCGGTGTAGATATCACAACGATCTGCCTGCAACGCGGCCGCCAAGGCCACCGCAGAGGTATCCGATCCGCCACGACCAAGCGTCGTGATGCGGTTATCAGAACTCCGCCCTTGAAAGCCGGGCACGACCGCCACCTCGCCAGTTGCAAGGCGTTTTAAGACCTCTTCGGTGTCGATGTCTAAAATGCGCGCTTTCCCATGCGCGCCATCGGTTTGAACCGGCAATTGCCAACCCATCCAAGACCGCGCAGAGACGCCTAAATTTTGCAGCGCCAAAGCCAAAAGGCCACTGGTCACTTGTTCGCCAGAAGACACCACCACGTCATATTCGCGGGTATCATACATCGGCGTGATAGAGGTTACGTGATCAACCAGTTGGTTGGTCACGCCTGACATGGCCGAAACGACAACGGCAACTTGGTTGCCGGCATCGACTTCGGTTTTCACACGTTTGGCAACGTTCTGTATGCGCTCAACGTCGCCGACAGAGGTGCCTCCGAATTTCATTACGATCAAAGCCATGGGCTATCGCTTACCCTTATATTCATTAAACCACACCGATTTTTTAAACACACAAAGCCCGATTGGATGGAAAAGCACTGGAAATAACCGCAGATAAAGCTTAAACCAACGTCTGTAATGGCTTTGCGAGCGCGTATACATACTCGGATTACCAGCCCCCTGCAAGCCTCGCTGGGCTTACAGGGTTTGAATTTTTTATGACCATTAATAAGGCAGCGTCACGCATGGAGAACTCCGCCAACAGCCAACAGACCGGAACGGCGAACTTAGAAGATGTCGCTCGCTTCACCGCCATGGCCGAAGCCTGGTGGGACCCAGCGGGTAAATTTCGCCCCCTGCACCAGCTCAACCCGGTGCGCATTCAGTTTATTTTAGACAACGTGTGCGCCCATTTCGGCTTGGACGTCACCGCCGACAAGCCCTTTGCGGGCCTCACGGTGTTAGATGTCGGATGCGGTGGCGGTTTGTTGTCGGAACCCATAGCCAAGCTTGGCGCCACCATGACCAGCATTGATGCCGGGGCCAAAAACATTGAAATTGCCAAACTTCACGCCCAAAAAAGCGGCTTGGACATTGAATACCTTAACGTCCTGCCCGAAGACTTGGCAAAAGACGGGCGTACCTTTGACATTGTTTTAAACATGGAAGTAATTGAACACGTCGCCGATCCCCAATTGTTTATGGCGGCCTGTGCGGCGTTGCTCAAAGATCAGGGGTGTATGGTTTTGTCGACCATGAACCGGAATATAAAGTCATTGTTGCTGGGTAAATTTGCGGCTGAATATGTTTTGCGTTGGCTGCCCAAAGGCACCCATGATTGGAAAAAATTTCTCAAACCCAGTGAACTGGCGCACTTGATCCGCCCCCATGGCCTTGAGTTTTCCGACCTTCAGGGCATTGTTTATGCCCCCTTGCAAGACACATGGGCGCTGTCAAAGACCGACTTTGACGTTAACTATATTGCGTTTGCTCAGAAATCATTCCGTTCTGCGTAACGAACTGGGCAAGCCTTCAATATCGATCAGTTCCTCATCAGCTGAGGTCAGGTCTTGCGCCTTGTCCGTGGTTTTTTGCGTCTTGACGTTATCGATGTTTTCTTCGGCAAAGTCGCGAAGTTTCCCAACGGCCTCAAGAATTTTCTGCGCCACGTCGTGGGCGCGAACCTGACTGTCGTCTTCTTCTATTTCGGCGGGCAAGCTCTCAGCAAGGACCTTCATTTGCGCATTTTGCAACGCCGTAGACGCCTTAATAATTTTTGTCGAACCGCAATATGGACACTCGACAAGACCAACATCAGCCTGCAAATCACAAGCTTGGCTATCTTTAAACCAGGCCTCAAAGGCGTGATCATCGCTGCACTGAAGCTGAAAGTTAATCATCTTGAGAGTTCCGTATTCTATACCAAAATAATGCCGTACACCGTTTTAAATGCTAAAACAGTTAGGCTTTCCAGGTTCAGATCATAGGCGCGAAGAGTTAACAAATGTCCAATATCGACGAAAATTCAACGCGTTGCGAAAAAACATCTCGCCATTTGCAAATTTCCGAGGCCAGCCCGTGGGTTCTGCGCTGGGCGCATTTGGTCAAATCTAACGCAACGGTGTTGGATTTAGCCGCTGGCGGTGGACGCCATGGACGGCTGTTTTTAGACTTAGGCTGTGCGGTCACCTTGGTCGACAAAAGCTCAACTCCGCTCAAGGACCTCGTTCAACATCCCCAGGCCACCGTCATCACAGCTGACTTAGAAGACGGCAGCCCGTGGCCGTTAGAGGGCCAAACCTTTGACGCCGTGATCGTTGTTAATTACCTGCACAGGCCCTTGTTTTCCCACCTCCTCGCCAGCCTCAACCCTGGTGGCGTGCTGATCTATGAAACCTTCGCCGTCGGCAACGAAGCTTACAGCCGTCCCAGAAACCCAGACCATCTCTTAAAACCAAATGAATTGATTGAGCGTACCCAAGGCCGCCTAGAAACCATCGCCTTTGAACAAGGTCTGGTCACAAACGCCGATATCACAGGCGTAAAACAGCGCCTGTGTGCCGCCAAGGCCTCCACGACAGCCCGCAGCCCCTCAACGATTAAATAAGTGTCACCCAAATAGAGACATCTGAAACATTGTCTGTTAAGTTTTATTGCTGTGCCATTTGGGTGGGAGGCGAGGCAGTGTCCATCAGTCGTAAATTATTTCTGATTATCGTGTTTGCGATGCTTTTCGCTTTCGTGTCGATTTTTGGCGTGCATCAAGTCTCTAAGGGCGCTCTGTTTCACCAACTGAATTCACTACACCTCAAATATACCATTGAGCTAAGGGACCATTTGGTCAATTGGCGCGGCAGCCCTGTTGAGCTCAAGGAAATCGAAAGAACGATTAATCTTATCCAATACCAGCCCATAAAATGTCTGAATAATATCAACAAATTAGATGAATTCGTCATGACCCAGATTGGCACGGAAAGTGCCATTCAGAACTGCAAAGACGACATTGAAGTTTCCAGCCAAATTCTAAACTCCATTCAAAAATACAAAGACTCTCAGATATCCCTTGTGGACATCGATATTGAGCTAAAAGAAGCCGCAAAACGTTTTTTGCAGCATTCAAGTGGCTTTGAAAAAAACATCACCAAGACTGTTGATTTTATTAAAACCACATTCAGCTATTTGATCATTTTATTAGCAATTGCGGTTATTGGCGCAATTGGCGCAATGGTGCGCAGTATTTCAATGACCGTGATTAAAAGAGAACAAGCTGAGGAAGCACTGCTTAAAAGTGAAACCCGCTTCCGTTCGATGGTCGAAAATGCTGGTGATGCTATCTATATCCATGATCGATACGGTAAAATACATGACATCAACCAAGTCGCCTGTGATCAGTTGGGATATACGCACGAGGAACTTTTAGAGCTATCCGTGGCGCAATTAGACGTTGCCGTTGATTTTGAAAACCTGCGCGACACTTGGGATATAGGGGAAGCCGATTCCTCAAAATTCCCCCTGACATTGGAAACCGCGCATCGGCGCAAGGATGGCACGACCTTTCCCATTGAGGTTCGCATCAGTTTGTTGCCCAATGACGGCAGCCCTCTTTTGATTGCTATGGTCCGCGATATCACGGACCGCAAACGCACTGAAAACAGTCTTTCTGATAAAATCCGCGAGGTTAATTTTCAGAAATTCGCCCTTGATGAACATGCTATTGTCAGCATTACCGATGTGAAAGGGAACATCACCTACGTGAATGATAAGTTTTGCGAAGTCAGCGGTTATTCCAAGGAAGAGCTCATGGGGAAAAACCACCGCTTCGTGAAATCCGATGAACATTCGTCACCATTTTACGCCGACCTATGGGAAAACATTGCCAACGGAAAAGTGTGGCATGGCATTATCAAAAACCAGAAAAAGAATGGCGATCCTTACTGGGTCGACGCCACCATTGTCCCCTCATTAGACGATCAGGGTCAGCCGTTTCAATACGTTGCCATTCGTACCGACATCACTGAGCGTAAGATCGTAGAAAAAACCCTACAAGAAAGCGAAGAACGGCTGAGCTCTGCCATTGAAAATATCGCCGACGGTTTTGTGCTTTTCGACCAAGACGACCGTTTGGTGGTGTGCAACAAACAATATCGGAAACTGTTTCCCAGCTCTCATGACCTCATCGTTCCGGGGGCCACATTCAAGGACATCATCCAAGGTGGGGCTGAACGCGGCGAATATCCAGATTCTGAAGGCCGTATCAACGAATGGGTTGCCGAAAGAATTGAAAAGCGCAATTCTTCTAAAATACATGAGATGCACCTGATCGGCGATAGATGGGTGCGTGCCTATGACAAGAAACTACCCAACGGCATGAGCGTTGGGGTCCGTGTTGACATTACGGAATTGCGTCAGGCCAAAGAAACAGCGGACAAAGCAAACAGGTCCAAGTCTGATTTTTTATCATCAATGAGCCATGAACTGCGCACCCCAATGAATGCGATTCTTGGCTTCGGACAGATGCTTGAATACATTCCCCATGAGCCTCTGGCGAAGACGCAAAAACAATGCGTCGACAGCATCATGAAAGGTGGCAAGCACCTGCTGGACCTCATCAATGATATTCTTGATCTGGCGCAAATTGAAGCCGGAAAGGTGGAACTTTCGATTGAAGACATATCGCCCAACAGTATTCTTGAGGAATGTTTACCCCTGGTTTCCGCTATGGCTGAGAAAAGCGGTATTAATATTTCCATCCAAAATTTGAGTGAGACAACGCCAAGAGTGCGTGCGGATTACATCCGTTTAAAACAAGTACTGCTCAACTTGATGTCAAATGCCATCAAATACAATCGAGACAACGGCGAGGTCATTGTTTCAAGCCTTGAGGCGGACAATGGCAATTTGCGCATCTCGGTAAGAGATACGGGTGAAGGTATTCCCGAAGACAAACAAAGCGAGTTGTTCAAACCGTTTAGTCGCCTTGGAGCTGAAAACACGGAGATTGAGGGTACGGGCATCGGCCTGGTCGTTTGTAATGATTTGATCAAGATTATGGATGGGACCATCGGCATGGAGAGCACGCTCGGCGAAGGCTCGACGTTCTGGTTTGAATTGCCGATGGCGACATCGACGCGTGACAGTTCCGAAAAGGCTCTCGTAATGGATGCTTCGGCACTGCAAACAAAGGGCGCTCTTCCCAGTTTAAAGGGGACATTGCTTTACGTAGAAGACAACCCGGAAAACCTTAAACTTATGGAGTTGATTGTCTCTTACATTGAGGGATTGACGATGATCTCGGCACGCACAGGTGAGCTTGGCATTGAACTGGCCCGATCAAAAAAACCGGACATCATCATTCTCGACATCAATCTCCCTGGCATGAACGGCATCGAAGTGTTAAAGAAACTTAGCCGTTATAAAAACACCAAGAACATCCCCACGCTTGCGCTCAGCGCAGCGGCGACCAAGAGTGACATAAAGAAAGGCATTGATGCAGGTTTTAAACGTTACCTGACAAAGCCCGTCCAAGTGTCCGAGTTTGTTGATGCCCTTAAAGAGGCGCTAAAGGAAGACAAATGAACGCAGCCTTAGATAAAGCGCTGAGCGCCAACATCTTAATTGTTGATGACAAGCCTGATAACGTCAGCCTTCTTGAAATGATGCTGTCATTTTCAGGATACACCAATGTGCAAAGCACGACCGACCCACGTGAGGTGGAAGGCCTGTATCAAGACAATGACTTTGACATCATTTTACTCGACATTCGTATGCCCCACATGGACGGCTTTCAGGTCATGGAAAGGCTGTCACATATCGTTAAGGGCGACTATCTGCCGATTTTAATTCTGACAGCTCAAAACGATATGGATACGCGTTTAAAGGCTCTTGAGGCTGGCGCCCGAGACTTCGTCACCAAGCCATTTGACAAGATGGAAGTGCTGAATCGTATTCACAATATGCTGGAAGTGCGTTTCCTTTACAAAGAACGCCTTCAGCAAAATGACATTCTGGAATCAAAAGTCAAAAAACGCACCCTTGAGCTTCAAAATCGCAATGAAGAACTGGCAAGAACCCGCCTTGATATCATTCGTCGCTTGGGTCGTGCCGGGGAATACCGCGATAACGAAACGGGCATGCATGACGTCGGCAAGATCGGCATTCCTGACGCAGTCTTACTGAAGCCCGGAAAGCTGGCACCGGATGAGTTCGATATCATAAAAACCCATTCTGAGATCGGCGGCGACATCATCGGCGAACACCAATCCGACTTGATGCAAATGGCCCGTACAATTGCCCTGACCCATCATGAAAAATGGGATGGTTCTGGCTATCCGAACGGCCTAAAGGGCGAAGACATCCCCATTGAGGGGCGCATCGCTGCGGTCTGTGATGTGTTCGACGCGCTAACGTCATCACGTCCATACAAAACGGGCTGGCCCGTGGATAAAGCCATGGCGTTTATCAATGAACAATCTGGTGCGCATTTTGACCCAGAACTGGTGCGTTTATTTAACGCGGTCTTGCCCGACATCTTGGACATCCGCAAAGCCTACGTCGACCCGACCTAATCGGCTCAGCCCTGCCGAAATCGGTAGCGGTACACGCGAATGCGTACTCTTATGAATTTAAATAAGCTCGCGCGTGTGCGACAGCGAGGGGACCTTGGCGCGCACGGCGTCAACTTGGGCCATATCGACGTCGGCAAGAATAATGCCCGGATCAAATCCCGCATCGGCGAGGATTTCGCCCCACGGATCGATAATCAGCGAGCGGCCATAGGTTTGTCGGCCACCAAAGTGCGATCCGGTTTGGGCTGGCGCAAATACGTAACAGCCGTTTTCAATGGCCCGTGCGCGCAACAAAACTTCCCAATGGGCTTGTCCGGTGGGCACCGTAAAGGCCGCCGGAACCGCCAACATATCTGCACCATTTTGGGCTAAGGCGCGATAAAGATAAGGAAAGCGCACGTCGTAACAGGTGCTCAGCCCCAGCCCGCCCCACGGTAAACCGACCAACACCAGTTCATCGCCGGGGCTAAAAGTTTCGCTTTCCTGGTAACGTTCCCCATTACCCAAGTCCACGTCAAACATATGGATTTTGTCGTATGTGCCGACGATGGAGCCATCGGGGGCGAAGATATAGGATCGATTGGCGATTTTTTTGCCAACCTTGATGGCGAGAGTGCCGCCATGCAGCCAGACATCTAACTCTTGGGCCAAGGCCTGAAAAGCTTTGAGCGCGGGGTGGTCAGCTTCTTCATAAGCGTTCGCGCGAATTAAATCGTCACCGAACGTCATCATGGCAACATTTTCGGGGAACAGCACCAATTCCGCTCCCAACATCGCGGCCGTTCTGGCAAAGCTGCAAGCCTCTTCAATGTTCGCGGCCATATCATCGCTGGTGTTCATTTGCACACAAGCCGCTTTGAAGGGGACGATTTCGTCGGTCATTTCAAACCTAACAGGGCATCGAGTTCACCGTCATAATCCAAATCAAACATTTCATCACAACCGCCGATGGCGTTGCCGTCGATAAAAATTTGCGGCACCGTGCGCCCACCCGAACGTTGCGTCATTTCTTGACGCTTGTCAGGGTTTACCATCACGTTAATGTCACTATAAGTCACACCTTTTTGATTTAGCAGCGCTTTCGCACGCAGACAATAAGGGCAGATAGGGGTGCTGTACATTTCAACTTTAGCCAAGGTCGTACTCCGATGGGTCTGCTCAAAAGGTGGTTTTTGGGCCGTCTTAAGTCTTGCTTTTATATAGTTATAAAGGCCCATCAAAAAAGCTTTCTTTAGAGAGTTGAATTTTTTACCACACGAGCCATCGTTAACACATCGACGTCTAAAGCTCCAACTCGGCGCAAAACCTTGGCGGTGGCTTGCACCGTTGCGCCGGTGGTGTAAACGTCATCAACCAACAGTATGCGCTGTCCTTTTAAGCGTAAATTATGCCTAGATGCAACTCGAAAGGCTCCGGTCACATTGCGCGCCCTGGCTTTCGCCCCCAAATGCCCCTGGCTGGGGGTTTTTCGGTGACGAACCAATGCATCCGCCAACACTGGCTTTCCCGACAACGTCCCCAACGCTTGGGCCAACAGAGCCGCTTGATTATAGCGCCGGGCAAACAGGCGTGTCCAATGCAACGGCACCGGAACAATCACATCGCACGCCTGGACCAAATCCGATCCGGCCATCATCATCCATTTGGCGAACAACAGCGCCGTGTCCGTTTTGTCCGCATGTTTGAAACCCAAAATATAATCTTTGGACGCATCATTATACACAAGTGCTGCCCGCCCCCGGCCATATGGAGGATGATCATGGGCACACGCCCCACACAGGCTTTGATCAGGAACTTCATATTCAAACGGATGTCCGCACGCGTCACAACACGGGCGCCCTAAAAACGTCAAGGCTCCCCAACAGTCCGCACACAGAGTTTGGGGCTCGGATAAAACCACGCCACACCCCGCACAGGTGGGAGGCAGAACTTGGTCTAACAGCCATTTTGCCCCTTTAAAGGCTTTAAGCGTGCGCAATTATTCTCACTCCTTCTGATACCAAGACTTTAACAACACTTTGCCCTGTGGCATATAGAAGGAATGTTAACACCTGATCCTCTGAACCTATTTGACCGCAAAGCGGTGCGAAACCACCGTGACCGCGCGGCCCCGTTACTGCAAGACTATAACTTCTTGTTTAGCGAAGTGGCCGAACGCCTGACCGAACGCCTGCTTGACGTTAAGCGGACCTTTCCGCTGGCTTTGGACATTGGCTGTCATAGCGGCGAAGTGGCACGCACCTTGAATGGTCGCGGCGGCATTGAAACCTTGTTGCAATGCGACCTATCACCCGCCATGGCGAAAAAAGCGGGTGGCGTTGCGTTTGCCGCCGATGAAGAATTTTTACCAATAAAAGACAATTCGTTGGATTTGGTCTTGTCTAATTTATCGCTGCATTGGGTCAATGATTTGCCCGGTGCGTTCGTGCAAATTCGTCAAGCGCTCAAACAAGATGGATTTTTTATGGCCACCTTGTTGGGGGAACGAACCCTACATGAACTGCGCGAATCTTTGATGATTGCAGAAACCGAGCTGGAAGGCGGGCTTAGTCCCCGCGTGTCCCCCTACGCCACCGTGCAAGACATTGGCGGCCTGTTACAACGGGCTGGATTTACCATGCCCGTGGTCGATATCGACACCATCACAGTGTCCTATCCAGACATGTTCAAACTGATGCATGACCTGCGTGGCATGGGCGAAACGGGGTCGGTCTCTGAACGGCGCAAAAGCTTTAGCCGTCGCGCAACGCTCATGCGCGCAGCCCAACATTATAACGATACCTTTGTCGGATTGGGCGAAGTCGGCGAAGACCGCGTCCCCGCCACCTTTGACATTATTTTCATCACCGCTTGGTCACCACACCCCGATCAACCCAAAGCCTTAAAACCCGGCACCGCAACGGTCAACTTGGCCGACATTTTGGCGCAAAATGAGACGTAGAAGATGAAATTCAAACACCCCCTCATCCCCGGCAAACTGATCAAGCGTTACAAGCGGTTTCTTACCGATGTTGAGCTTGAAAATGGCGACATCGTCACCGCACACTGTGCCAATTCCGGGTCTATGTTGTCGGTCAATGAACCAGGTGCGCCCGTTTGGCTCAGCCCCGCGAATGATCCCAAGCGCAAACTTAAGTACACCTGGGAACTGATCCAAATTGGCGAGGCCTTGGTTGGCATCAACACCCAACACCCGAACGCGATCGTGGCCGAGGCGATTGAGGCTGGGCTCATTGGTGAACTTACGGGCTATGACATCTTAAAGCGCGAAGTGAAATACGGGCAAAATTCGCGCATCGATATTTTTCTGACATCCGCCGAAAAACCTGACTGCTATGTCGAGGTTAAAAACACCACCATGCGCCGGAATTTAAGTGATGGAGCCCCCGCTGAATTTCCCGATTCCGTTACCGCACGTGGGGCTAAGCATTTGGTAGAGCTCGGCAACATGGTTAAACAAGGGCATCGGGCGGTGATGTTTTATTTGGTCCAGCGCGACGATGCCGTTGCTTTCACCGTCGCCGCCGACATTGACCCGGCGTACGCAAAACATTTAGAGGAAGCGATGAAAATAGGCGTTGAAGTGGTGGCGTACACTTGCCATCTGTCAACAGAAGGCATCATTGTCACCGACCCGGTTGAGGTAAGGCTTTGATTTTTCGCCACCCGTGTCATAATCTTAAAAAACAAAATCGAAATTGGTATTCATGAGCGAACTACGCAGTATTAAAATTCACACCCCCGACGATTTTGAAGGTATGCGCAATGCTGGGCGATTGGCGGCCCAAACCTTGGATATGATCTATGATCACGTTCAGCCCGGCGTGACCACAGACGAACTCAACACACTTTGTCACGATTTCACCGTTGCCCATGGGGCGCAGCCAGCACCGTTAAATTATCGCGGTTTTCCAAAATCCATTTGCACATCCATTAATCACGTTGTGTGCCACGGCATCCCCAGCGACAAGAAACTTCAGAACGGCGACATCATCAACATCGACGTCACGCCCATTTTGGATGGTTGGTACGGTGATACTTCGCGGATGTTTTATGTTGGTGACAAAGTTTCCGTCAAAGCCAAGCGCTTGATTGATGTGACGTTTGAAGCTATGTGGCGCGGCATTAAAGTTGTAAAGCCCGGTGCCACGGTTGGTGACATCGGCCATGCCATTCAAGAGTATGCAGAATCTCAACGCTGTTCAGTGGTCCGTGATTTTTGTGGTCATGGATTGGGCCGGGTCTTTCATGACGCGCCCAACATCATGCACTTTGGCGCGGCTGGCAAAGGGGACGTGCTTAAAGAAGGCATGTTTTTCACCATTGAACCGATGCTCAACCTGGGCCGTTTTGACGTCAAATTGCTCAGCGATGGCTGGACGGCGGTGACCAAGGATCGCTCCCTGTCAGCCCAATTTGAACATTCCTTAGCCGTGACTGCGGATGGCTATGAAGTCTTTACCGCATCGCCTAAGGGCTTGGATCAACCGCCTTACGCTTAATATTTTTGTTCAGAGGGCCTTATGGGCGAGACAAACAACGCGCACGCACACCCTGATAAGCCGCACTACTCTGGCCACCGGAACCGATTACGGGAACGCTTCTTGAAAGCAGGCAGTGATCTTGCAGACTATGAACTGATCGAACTGTTGCTGTTTGCCGCCATGCCTAGGCGTGACGTCAAACCCATTGCCAAAGCCCTGCTGACACGCTTTGGCAGCTTTGCGGGGGTACTGAATGCCGATGCGCAAGCGCTCACCGAAGTTAATGGCATTGGTCAAACCGCCGCCGTCAGTTTGATGGCCGTGCGCGAAGGGGCGGTGCGTTTGTTACAAAGCGAAGTGATGAACCAACCCGTGCTCAGCAATTGGCAGAGCTTGATGGATTATTGTCGCGCTGCCATGGGGCACGGCAAAGTCGAACAGTTTCGCATCCTTTTCCTCAATCGAAAAAACATGCTGATCGCCGATGAATTGCAACAACAAGGCACCGTCGACCACACCCCGGTGTACCCCCGCGAAGTCATCAAGCGGGCTTTGGATTTGGGGGCTAGTGCTCTGATTTTAGTTCATAACCATCCATCAGGCGACCCCAGCCCCAGCCAAGCCGATATTGAAATGACCAAAGAATTACAAGCGGCCGGAGAAAAACTTGGGATTTCTCTACACGACCACATCGTGGTCAGCAAAAGCGGCAACACCTCGTTCAAAACCTTAGGCCTGCTCTAAGACATTGTATGTTAAGACTTCATGCGTATATATTATGGACTTCGTTTGAGGCTCAGGTGCTGTAATTTTTGTGAGGTCAGAAGGTGATAGTGGTTACGCCGAACGTGCCTGTTGAAGACAACAAAAAGGCCCGACTGCCGCTGAAGCGAATGTTGGCGTTTATTGGTATCGTCGGCACCTTGATCATTACCCTATTGGCCTATAGCCTCAATACTGGATTGCGCATATCGGAACGCTACAGCCCGTTGGTTGACGCGACTATGGAACTTAAATTAGAGGCAACCACCGCTCATTTGATGTATGAGGAAATGCTGAGCTTTGACAGGCATGATGATATGGTCATTGTCCGCAAACATCTTGACACAGCCCAATGGTACGCAAACGCGATGCTTGTCGGTGGAAGCAACACCGAAGGTCTCTTCTTCGCTTTGGAGGATCCGAACCTCCATGGCAAGATCGCCCACGTTCAGTCTGAGCTCGTCAGATTTTCAGAACTTATGGATTTGCGTTGGCAAGCCCATCATGAAAACCGTGCGGCCAACACGTATAGCTTAGAATTCAGCCGCGTATTTGACGACCTTATTATGGAAACCGACTCGGTTGAAACAAGCTTACAAAAACAGATTCATATGGCTCAAAACGATTTTAAGTCCACTCAGTGGGGCCTCGCCATTATTGTGATGATGGTGACGGTCGCCACCTCTTATTTCTTTTTCGTGTTTGCACAAAAGCATAATGCAAACTTAGAAAGCCTCTGCGATGAAGTCGATAAGCGTATCCAGGCCGAAGAGATTTTGCTCCGCCAAGCCACCACCGACCCGCTCACAAACTTGTTCAATCGGCGCTATATTACCGACGTCGTACAAGATGAAGTCCTGCGCGCCAGTCGTCACCATAATCCTTTTTGTGTGGTGCTGATGGACATTGATCATTTCAAAGCGGTCAACGATACGCACGGTCACGACACGGGCGATATGGTTCTGAAATCTGTTTCCCGTATCATTGAGGAAAAACTCCGCGAAGTGGACGTGCTGGCGCGGTGGGGCGGTGAAGAATTTCTGATCTTGTTGCGCGACACCGATCTTGGTGGAGCCAATCTGGCGGCTGAGAAAATTCGTGTCGCTTTAGAAACTGGTGAAGATAATACCACCCTTAAAGTCACGGGGAGTTTTGGTATTGCCCAGGCTCAAAAAAACGAAACAGTTCGCGAACTGGTCCACCGCGCGGACAAAGCCCTGTATGCCGCAAAATCCGCTGGCCGCAATCAGGTCCAAAGCGCCTAGGCTTATACGCGCTAAAAACCGACACGACCCTAGCGAAAATCAAGCCATGCACTGACGGAATATCACGTATTCCTAATGTACGTTAGGCGTAACCCACAATCCACGGTAAAAAGTATGCAGACAGAATTAGGAAGGAGCAAGTCACATGGACGCACATACACTTTACCCAATGTTTTACGCCTTGACTGCACTGGTTTCCACTGGCGTTATCGGCTTCGCAATGTACACCCGCTACACCCGTGATGGCATCCCCGTCAATTGGGGCCTGCTCAAAGCCCTGAGCGGCGTCACATTTGTATTGTGGTCAAGCACGGCCTTTGTCGCTGCGCTGTACGCTTAAGGCGAAAGAACCGCACTATCCAGGCCGACCCTGGATGAGGATGAAAAATAGCTCTTCAGTTTCAAAGGACCTCGCCAAAATTAAGCGAGGTCCTTTTTATTTTTGTTGGCGGTCTAGCCCTCCGGCTTGAACAATAAATTTAACGATGGCATCGACGCCATCTCCTTTTTCGACGTTGGCAAAAACAAACGGTCGTTCGCCGCGCATCCGTTTTGAATCTTTATCCATGATGTCTAGATTGGCGCCGACCAATGGAGCCAGTTCGATTTTGTTGATCACCAACAGATCAGAACGGGTAATGCCCGGCCCCCCTTTGCGGGGAATTTTTTCGCCCGCACACACATCAATGACATAGATGGTGATGTCGGCCAGTTCAGGCGAAAACGTGGCGGACAAATTATCGCCACCCGATTCAATGAAGATGATTTCTAAGTTTGGGAATTTGACCGTCATATCGCGCACGGCTGCTAAGTTCATAGAGGCATCTTCACGGATCGCGGTGTGGGGACAGCCGCCCGTTTCCACGCCCGCAATGCGCTCTGCATCCAAGGCCCCTGCGCGGGTCAAAAATTCGGCATCTTCGCGGGTATAGATGTCATTGGTGATGGCGGCGATGTCATAGGCATTTCGCAATCGCAGGCACAACGTTTTCAGGAGCGCCGTTTTTCCGGACCCAACTGGGCCTCCGACACCGATCCGTAGAGGGTTGCTGGTCATGATCTAAATAACCTCGAATATTGGGTTTCATGTTTCATGGACATTAAGTCCACACCAAAAGCTGCCGACCCCATATCGTTAGGGTCACGTTCTAGAGCATCCCTCAACGCCCGCTCAATAACAGGCTCACAGGCGGCAATGATGCGTTGCCCATCCGTTTGTCCCAAGGGTACCAAGCGCACAATGGCGCTGGTAATGTTGGCGACAAAGGCGTGCAGATAGGCGCCAAGGGAAGCTTGTAATCCCACGCCCGCAAATGCCGAGGCTGCGGCGACGGCGGTCGAATAAGAAGGCTGGATATTTTGCTCTGCTAAGGCCAAGGCGAACGTTTTAAGGTTTTGATCCGGCCACACCATTAGAACGGTGTCTAAAAATGCCTGTCCTTGTGCTCTCGATTCTAAGCCTAACTCTGCCGTTCCTTTCAACGCATCCGCCCGGTTTGCAGTTTCAAGAAAGTTGGCCGTGTTGTTTTCGTCCGCCGCCAAATATGCGGCGATAAACAGATCTGCATCCACACGGCCTGTGCCAGACTCCAAGACAAAAGATATCCACGATAAGGCAGATTTCCGGTCTAACAGGTGACCGCTTTCCACCGCAAACTCTGCACCATGAGAATAGGCGTAAGCGCCCACGGGAAAAGATGGTGACAGCCAAGCCATCAACCGCAAAAGGCCACTATCCGTGATGGGAATGGGCGTGGACATGGGGCGCGTCTCCTTGGGGTTGGGCGTCATAGGCACCCGATCCCGGAACGAACTTAGATTGTAAACGCGTTGTCACAGCCCCTAAACCTTCCAACATGTGCGCCAAAACATGGTCATACAAGATACGCAGTTGCCCACCATGCAAGACTTCAATCGGAGTATGACGGTTACCAATATGCCAAGCCAATCGGGCGGTATGTTGTGTGTCCGTTCCGACTATATCAAGAACATCTTCCACTGCCGCCCGCACCATCAACTCGCCGCCACCTTCTAAGACCAAGCCATCACCGTCTTCAAACCGGGTGGCGTGGGGCAAATCCAAAAGGAAGGCCTGTCCCGCATCATCCAGCAGACGCACCCGGCGACGAAACCGATCTTCAAAGCTAAGCGTCACCGTGCCTTTGGCTTGCGTGGGGACCCAGTCGGACTTAGCGATCACACGAATGGCTCGGCGCATGGCTGGCTCCTTAAAACAAAAAGTAACGTTGCGCCATCGGCAGAACGTCGGCGGGTTCACAGGTTAGAAGTTCTCCATCGGCCCGGACCTCATACGTTTCCGGATCGACTTCGATAGACGGCGTATAGCTGTTGTGCACCATGTCGGATTTTTTAACCGTCCGACACCCTGACACCGCCAACATTTCTTTTTGCGTGTCATAACGTTTTGCGATGTCATTTTCGATGGACGCTTGACTGACGAAGGTCACCGAAGTTTGGGTCAAGGCCCGGCCCAAGGCCCCAAACATTTTTCGGTAATGCACGGGTTGTGGAGTGGGGATGGAGCCGTTTGGATCACCCATAGCGGCGGCAACGATCATGCCGCTTTTCACCACCACGTCCGGCTTGACGCCAAAAAACGCGGGTTTCCACAACACCAAATCTGCCAACTTCCCAGGCTCGATTGACCCCACATGTTTGGCAATGCCGTGGGTAAGCGCTGGGTTGATGGTGTATTTGGCGATATAGCGTTTGACGCGGAAGTTATCGTTGTCGCCCGTTTCTTGGGGCAACCGTCCGCGTTGACGCTTCATTTTATCGGCGGTCTGCCAAGTGCGGATCAGCACTTCGCCGACCCGGCCCATGGCTTGACTGTCGGACGCGATCATCGAAAAGGCGCCTAAGTCATGCAAGATGTCTTCAGCCGCAATGGTTTCTTTGCGGATGCGACTTTCGGCAAAGGCGACGTCTTCGGGAATGCGACTGTCCAGATGATGACAAACCATCAACATGTCTAAATGTTCGTCAATGGTGTTGACGGTATAAGGGCGCGTTGGGTTGGTTGAAGACGGCAACACGTTTTGTTCGCCGCACACCTTGATGATGTCAGGAGCGTGCCCACCACCAGCACCTTCGGTATGGAAGGCATGAATGGTGCGGCCTTTAAACGCAGCGATGGTGTTTTCGACAAAACCGGATTCGTTGAGCGTATCGGTATGGATCGCCACGCCGATGTCGGTGAGTTCTGCAACACTCAAACAGGTATCAATGGCGCTGGGCGTGGTGCCCCAATCTTCATGCAGCTTCAAGCCACACGCCCCGGCGCTGACTTGTTCCATCAAGGCATCTGGACGCGATGCATTGCCCTTACCAAAAAAGGCCAAGTTCATGGACAAGCCATCTGCGGCTTGGATCATGCGTTCCATGTGCCACGGACCCGGCGTACAAGTGGTCGCGTTGGTGCCTTCGGCAGGACCCGTGCCACCGCCCATCATGGTGGTGATGCCGGAATATAGGGCGTCTTCGACTTGTTGCGGACAGATCCAATGAATGTGTGCATCGATCCCGCCGGCCGTTACGATGCGGCCTTCGCCAGCGATGACCTCGGTGCCGGGACCGACGATGATGTCGACATCGGGTTGGGTGTCGGGGTTGCCGCCTTTGCCGATGCCAACGATGCGCCCGCCACGAATGCCGATGTCGGCTTTGACAATGCCCCAATGGTCGATGATCAACGCGTTTGTTATGACGGTATCGACGGCCCCTTGAGCACGCGAGCGTTGGGCTTGACCCATGCCGTCACGAATGACCTTACCGCCGCCGAATTTAATTTCTTCCCCGTACGTGGTGCGATCTTCTTCGACTTCGATAAACAATTCTGTATCAGCCAAACGAACTTTGTCACCAACGGTGGGGCCGAACATGGCGGCATAGGATGAACGATCAATTGTGTAAGCCATCTTTAAGCCTCCAACTTGCCATCGACGAGGGCGTTAAAACCAATAGCAATCCGATCGCCGCCATAAGCGACCAAATTGACGTCGCGCGTTTGTCCGGGTTCAAACCTGACCGCCGTGCCCGAAGGAATATCCAGACGAAATCCCCTGGCTTGTTCGCGGTTAAATGTGAGCGCCGCATTCACTTCATAAAAATGATAGTGACTGCCGACTTGCACCGGGCGGTCTCCGGTATTGGCAACGCTTAATGACACCGTATCGCGTCCTGCGTTCAAGACGATATCGCCGCTGGCTAAAATAAATTCTCCGGGGATCATGATTGCCGTTCCTTTTAACGAATGGGTTGGTGGACGGTGACAAGCTTAGTGCCATCGGGGAAAGTCGCTTCGACTTGGATGTCGTGGATCATTTCGGCAATGCCGTCCATGACTTGATCACGGCTGAGAACTCGACCTCCGGCTTGCATCATTTCGGCCACAGATTTTCCGTCACGTGCACCTTCGACCACAAAGTCGGTGATGAGCGCGATGGCTTCGGGGTGGTTGAGCTTAACGCCACGGGCCAAACGCTTGCGCGCCACTTCGGCTGCCATAGCGATCAACAATTTATCTTTTTCCCGAGGGGTCAATTTCATGTTCGTATTCCTTGTTACATATGCCAAAGCCGGGGCATGGCTTGGGGGAGGTCTTTAAGTTCATGGCGCAGCGCCGACCAGTAAGTGGCGAACGCATGGCGCAAAAGTTGGGCATCGAAGGCCAGCCACCGTGTCACCAAAATTCCGTTGGAAATCGTTGCTGCACATTTCACGCCTTGTGGGGCTGCCTCTAAAATGGCGCGAACAAAATCCAAATGACTTTCCGCTTCATCGCATACCAATAAGCTTGTTGCCGCCGCCCTTGCCCCATCAAATCCGGCGGAATGATCGAGTTGAGTTTTCAAGTCGCCGGACATATGCAAGGCATCCATCCAGACAAGTTTGCCTGATTTTCGGACCTCCCAAACATCACGGATCAAACCTGTGTTTACGGTTTCGCCCATCGCTGTGCGGCCAAAAACCAAAAATTCTGCTCCCAAAAAGGTGCCGCCGGGGGCGATCTCGACCGAAGTGCGGCGGCGCAAGCGGGCTTGATCAAACAAAATGGTTTCTTGGGGCAACCATTCCAGCCACGCATCTTTGCCAACCTCTAAACGGGCTTCAAAATGAGTATCCGGTCCCTTTGAACGATATACTTTTTCGGCAGCTTGACCGATGATTTGAACGGCGGCGCTGGTGCCGACATTTACGTCAACGTCTAGGCGGTCCCCGCCCACCAGACCGCCAGAGGTGGTCACCAAAGCCGCTGAGGTCACGTCCCCGGATACCGGGATTGGAAACAGCACACGCAGCGGTGCGGTCTGATATAAATCTTTCAGCCGCGTTTCATCATCCTTGTGGACAAACGACAATTGGGCGCACCCCTGCATGCCATCGCAGGCCGTTTGAGCACGAGCTTGCAGGCCGCTCTTAGACGGTAAGGTGACGACGGACATCATCTTCCACCATTTCAGCCTTGGTCCCCGCAAGCACCACTTCACCCCGATCCATAACGCAAAATGCATCTGCTAAGTCTCGGGCAAATTCAAAATATTGCTCCACCAACAACACCGCCATATCCCCGCGCGATGCCAGCAACCGGATCACCCGTTCAATGTCTTTGATGATCGAAGGCTGGATACCTTCGGTCGGTTCATCCAACACCAAAAGGCGCGGCCGCGTCACCAAAGCCCGCGCAATGGCAAGCTGTTGCTGTTGTCCACCAGAAAGATCACCACCGCGACGATGCAGCATGTTTTTAAGAACCGGGAACAATTCAAATATTTCATCGGGCACATGACGCAATGATCTTGGCAAGGGGGCAAACCCAGTGCGCAAATTTTCTTCGACACTCATCAACGGAAAGATTTCCCGGCCCTGTGGCACGTAGGCAATGCCTCGGCGAGCCCGTTCATGGGGTTTAAGTTTTGTGATGTCGTCGCCTTCCCACAAAACAGTTCCGCCACTGGTTGCCTGTTGACCGACGATGGCGCGCAACAGCGATGTCTTACCAACGCCATTGCGACCCATGACACAGGTGACCTCGCCGATTTCAGCTTTCAAATCGACACCGTGCAACGCTTGAGATGCGCCATAGTGAAGATCGATTCCTTGAACATTCAACATGCCTATCGCCCCAAATACACTTCAATTACCTGTTCGTTCGCCTGAACTTTTTCCAAGCTGCCTTCCGCCAAGACTGATCCTTCGTGCAACACGTTGACCCGACAATCCAACGCCTTGATGAATTCCATATCGTGTTCAACCACGACCACGGACCTGGTCTTTGCAATGTCTTTCAACAGCCGCGCGGTATTTTCCGTTTCTTCATCGGTCATGCCAGCCGCGGGCTCATCAACCAACAACAGGTCGGGTTCTTGCATCAACAACATGCCGATTTCCAACCATTGCTTTTGCCCGTGGGACAAGGCCCCCGCAATCTTGTGACGATGTTCGGCTAACGACGTGGACACCAAGGTTTCATTGATGCGGTCCATCTGATCGCTTTGTAATTTAAAGAACAAACTTTCATGAGGGCGGCGGTTGCCAGCCAAAGCCAATTCCAGATTATCGAACACCGTTTGGTTTTCAAACACGGTCGGTTTTTGAAACTTGCGGCCAATGCCTAAATTCGCGATGGCGGCTTCATCCATCTGGGTTAAATCAATATTGCCATTAAAAAGAACCTGTCCGGTATCGGGTCGGGTCTTGCCTGTGATGACATCCATCATGGTTGTTTTGCCCGCCCCGTTGGGGCCAATGATGGCGCGCAGCTCGCCCTCATTGACGTAAAGGCTTAAGTCGTTCAAAGCCTTGAAACCATCAAAGCTAACCGACACTCCGTCTAAGTAAAGAATGCTGTTATGTGCATGGGATTCGGTCATCGTCCGCTTCCTCCCTCTTCGTAATCGTATGGTCTTAGGAACATGGCCAACCTCAACCGATTGCGTTCGAATGCATCAATAATGCTCTTGGTTCCGACAATGCCTTTGGGCAGAAATAAGGTGGCGACAATGAACAAGCCGCCCAACATGAACAACCAGGCTTCGGGGAAAGCTCCGGTGAAATAGGTTTTGCCATAGTTCACCGCCAACGCCCCGATGATGGGACCGATCAACGTACCGCGTCCGCCCAGGGCCACCCAAATAACAATTTCGATTGAGTTCGCTGGGGCAAATTCAGAGGGATTGATGATCCCCACTTGCGGTACGTACAAGGCTCCAGCGACGCCAGCCAACACAGCCGAAACAGTGAACACGAAGAGTTTGAAATATTCAACGCGGTAACCCAAAAACCGGGCACGGCTTTCGGAATCGCGAATGGCGACGATCACCCGGCCAAGCCTGGAATCGACGATCATACGGCAAATCAAATAGCCGCCCACCAACGCCATGGCTGATAAGAAAAACAAGGTCGCGCGCATTCCATCGGTTTGCAGGCTGAAGCCTAAAATATCTTTAAAGTCCGTCAGGCCATTGTTGCCGCCAAAGCCCATGTCGTTTCTGAAAAAAGCCAACAACAAGGCATAGGTCATGGCTTGGGTGATGATGGATAAATAGACGCCCGTCACCCTTGAATGAAAGGCAAACCAGCCAAACACAAAGGCCAACAAGCCCGGCACCAAAACCGCCATCAGGATCGCAAAACCGAAGTTGTCAAAGCCATACCAATACCAAGGGAGTTCTTGCCAATTGAGGAACACCATAAAATCGGGGAGGTCCGGATTTCCGTAAACACCACGATCGCCAATTTGGCGCATCATGTGCATACCGATGGCGTATCCACCCAAAGCAAAGAAGGCGCCGTGACCAAGGCTTAAAATGCCGCAATAGCCCCACACCAAATCGACACTTAACGCCAACAAAGCGTAGGTCAGATATTTGCCAAACAAAGCCACAACGTAACTTGGCACATGCAGGGGTGAGCTTTCTGGAACCCATAAATTTAAAATCGGAACCAAAAAGGCGGCAATGAGGATCGTGCTGAGCACGTACTTTGCGACCCGGTCATCTAAGATACGCATGATCATTGGTTTTCGCGTAATGGACACCATAGACATAATTTTAATTCTCCACCGAGCGACCCTTAAGGGCGAACAGCCCCCGAGGTCTTTTTTGAATGAAGAGAATAATACCGACCAAGATCAGAATTTTTGCCAACACGGCCCCAACATTGGGTTCCATGAACTTGTTTAAAATTCCCAGCGAGAACGCTCCGACCAAGGTCCCCCATAAATTTCCCACGCCGCCGAACACCACCACCATGAAACTATCAATGATGTAGGCTTGGCCTAAGTTTGGCGACACGTTATCAATTTGACTTAACGCGACGCCCGCCATTCCGGCAACACCAGAGCCAAGACCAAACGTCATGGCATCAACCCAGCCCGATCGAATGCCCATGCTGGACGCCATTGCGCGATTTTGTGTGACCGCACGCATCTGTAAGCCGAACATGGTTTTTTTGGCAATCAACGCCAACATCGCCAACACGCCCAAAGAAAAGACGATGATCCAAATACGGTTATAGGTCAGCACCAACCCGGTCGATGTTTCAATCGCGCCGGACATCCAACTGGGGTTGCCGACTTCTTGGTTGGTCGGGCCAAAAATGGACCGCACCAATTGTTGTAAGACCAAACTAACCCCCCAGGTCGCCAACAGCGTTTCCAAGGGACGGCCATATAAAAAGCGAATGACGCCGCGTTCAATGGCAACACCAACCGCACCTGTGACCAAAAAAGCCGCCGGGACGGCAATGGCCAAGGACCAATCAAAGGCGGCCGGAAAATGGATGCGGATGACGTCTTGAACCATGAAGGTCGTATAAGCCCCTAACATCACCATTTCGCCGTGGGCCATGTTGATGACCCCCATAACGCCAAAGGTAATCGCCAGGCCAACAGCCGCCAGCAGCAGCACCGAACCCAACGATACGCCTTGGAACAAGTTACCCAGAATCGCCCATTTTTTAAGCTGACTTTCGACCGATTTGTGCGCCTCGACAATGGCCTTAAAAACAGCAGCATCCTTTTCAATTGGGTTTTGGGCGCTATCTAAAAAAGCCAGTTTACCCAACAAGGCCGATACATCGGGGTCGGTAAAGGTTTCTAAGGTTTTGACCGCAGCCAAGCGCGCGGTGCTATCTGTGCTGTGTGTCAACACGATGGCCGCATGGGCGCGGGTGAGCCTGGATTTGATGTCTTCATCCTCTTCCCGAGCCAGGGCACGTTCCAATAGAACTTGCATCGCAGGATCGTTGGCGGTGAAAACTTTGTTGGCGGCACTTAGGCGTAATACCGGATCTTTGCTCATGAGGGTCAAGCCGCCCAGCAGACCTTTGAGCTTTCGGCGCAGCGTGTTGTTGATGCGAATTTTTTTGATGTTGGCGGCTGGCGTTTCCCCAACCTCTTTCCCGTTCAGAGGTGAGGTGAGCACATAGACGTCACCTGACTTTTGCCCAATCACCAACGCGCTATCTGATTTTTGAACAAACAGCTTTCCGGCCAAAAATGCGGTGAGGACAGGAACAGCTCGCTCATCTGCTGTGGCGGCCAAGGCATCGACAGCAATGCCTTTCTCCGTATAGCTTTTGGCATTTAGAGCCACAACCGCATCGGCAAATTCGTCGGCGAAGGCCTGTGTTGAGATCATGAGGGCTAAGGCCGTCAGCATCAATATCAAGCGAGTCTTAATTACATTTTGAAACATTACGGCCCCGCCTGGGTTTGAAAAAATTAAAAAGAAAAACCCGGGGCGGAATTTGGGAGAGTAATTCCGCCCCGGGTCGTCGTCTTTGCTGCTTTGAAGAAACTAAGTTTTATTCAGCAACATATTTTGCAACTGCGCAGTTACCGCAAGCCCATGGGAAGGTCCAATCGGATTTCAATTTTGCGCTTTCTGGAATGAAATCAGACCAAGCATCGCCTTTGACCACACCATCGGTTTTCCACACAACGTCAAACTGGCCGTCGTCTTGGATTTCACCGATTACCACAGGTTTAGACAGGTGATGGTTGGTGTTCATAACCGCCATGCCGCCAGTCAAGTTTTTGACCTTTTGTCCGTACATGGCTTGACGCACCGCATCCACATTGGTGGTGCCAGCTTGTTCAACAGCCTGGACCCACATTTTGAAACCAAGATAGGTGGCTTCCATAGGATCGTTGGTGACGCGTTTGTCGTCTTTGATGAACGTTTTCCAAGTTTTGATGAACTTTGTATTTTCAGGTGATTCAACACTCATGAAATAGTTCCAAGCGGCCAAGTGCCCGACCAAAGGAGCTGTGTCTAGGCCAGCGAGTTCTTCTTCACCGACAGAGAAAGCAACAACAGGGATGTCTTCAGCTTTGATGCCTTGGTTAGCGAGTTCTTTATAGAACGGCACGTTGGCATCGCCATTGATGGTGGACACAACGGCTGTTTTCTTGCCCATGGATGCAAATTTCTTCACGTCCGATACAATGGTTTGCCAATCGGAGTGACCGAATGGGGTGTAGTTTTCCATGATATCAGCATCGGAAATGCCTTTGCTGTTCAGATAAGAACGCAGAACTTTGTTTGTTGTGCGGGGGTAAACATAGTCGGTCCCAAGCAATACAATGCGTTCAGCTTTGCCGCCATCGGCACTGAGCAAATAATCAACGGCAGGGATCGCTTGTTGGTTTGGCGCCGCACCAGTGTAAAACACGTTGCGGGAGCTTTCTTCGCCTTCATACTGAACCGGATAGAACAACATGCCGTTCAATTCTTCGATCACCGGCAAAACGGATTTACGAGACACAGACGTCCAGCACCCGAAAATCACGTCGACGTTCTTTTTAGAAATCAGTTCACGCGTTTTTTCTGCAAACAAAGGCCAGTTGGATGCAGGGTCCACGACCACGGCTTCAAGTTGTTTGCCCAGCAAGCCGCCCTTCTTATTTTGCTCGTCAATCATCATCAACACTGTGTCTTTCAGCGTTGTTTCAGAAATCGCCATGGTTCCAGATAAGGAATGCAGGACACCAACTTTGATGGTGTCGGCTGCGTGAGCCATGCCCGATAAGGCGGTGGATGTGGCCAGCACACCTGCGCCGATAAAATTACGAATTGAATACTTCATCTTTTAGAACTCTCCATATTGGGATTGTTGTTGCACCGCCGCTAGAAATGCAAAGGGCGTGCCAAATCCACAACGAGGAGGTTATTTATAAATTTATTCGATAAATCATAATGTTATATGAATTTTTAGGGATGATATAAAGCTCACAGCGGCCTAACGGCATCTTATTTATGACTAATTTTTAAGCACCATGCCTTAATTGATTAATCTTTAGGCATGCATGGCCTTTGGCGCGTTTTCTTGACTTACGACCGAAAGACCGCAAAAACAGTAGGTGGTGGGCTTCGGCTCTCCACCGGGGTTGTTGTTGCACCACATCACAATCCCGGAGCCCCGGGCGCGAGAGATCGTGCTCGGGGTTTTCATTTTCCGACCCAATTCTCGTAAACTTCCAAAAACAACAAAACCCCTAGGTTTCCCTAGGGGTTTTGATGGTGGGCACGACTGGGATTGAACCAGTGACCCCCTCGATGTCAACGAGGTGCTCTCCCGCTGAGCTACGCGCCCGATTTGGGTATCCGTCAGTGTGTGACAGGTGCGGTTTTTTAGTCTGTTCACCTCTGTATTGCAAGCCCTCAATATGGGTTTGTTTCAGTTTATCGTTGCCAGCCTTCTGCGCGCACGCTAACACAAACATATTGTTCCCGCGCGAGGCCTTTTATGAGCACACCGTCTAAATCCGTATTGGCTGCTGTTAAGTGCGAAATTGATGTGCCTTTTGACGTGTGCAAACCCGAGCTACAGACCTCGCCCGTGGTTTTTGCATCGCCCCACAGTGGCTGTAATTACCCACCCTCTTTTGTGTCTGGCAGTCAGCTTGACCCGGTGTATTTGCGCCGATCCGAAGACGCCTTTGTCGATCAGCTTTACGAACAAGCCCCGCATTATGGGGCCCCTTTGCTGCGCGCTCATTTCCCCCGCGCCTATGCCGACCCCAACCGGGAACCGTGGGAATTAGACCCGGCTATGTTTTCTGACGACCTGCCCCGTTGGGTGAATACGTCTAGCCCCAGGGTCCGCGCAGGCCTTGGCACCGTGGCCAAAGTCGTCACCGATGGGGCTGAAATTTACTCAGGTCTCCTGACCTTTGCCGAGGCCGAAGCGCGCATTGAGACCTATTACAAACCCTACCATCAAGCCCTAACGTCTCTTTTAGAGTCCACCCGCGACACATTTGGCACTTATTTGCTGATCGATTGTCATTCCATGCCGTCGATTGGCGGGCCGATGGACTTTGACCCCGGTGACGAACGCGTCGATATGGTGTTGGGCGATGCACATGGTACATCGTGCGCGCCCGAAGTTACGGCGCTGGCCCGTTCTGTTTTACAAGAGCTGGGCTATAACGTGGTGTTAAACACCCCGTATGCCGGGGGCTTCACCACGCGCAACTATGGCAAGCCTGCGGTGGCGGGTCATGCCTTGCAAATTGAAGTCAATCGCGCGCTTTACATGGATGAGCAAATGATCACCCGCAACGGCGGCTTTTCCAAACTGGCGAAAGACTTAAACACCCTGATGGAGGCGTTGTGCGCCATTGATTTAGAAGTCTTGAAAAAACCGCACCCAGATTTCACCATTTTGGTTCGTGACGCCACCCCAGAAGACGCGCCAACCATCCAGCATATCTATGCCCATTTCGTCCAACACAGCTCGGCCAGCTTTGAAGAAAATGCCCCCGATGTCGATCAGATTTTAGAGCGACGCAAGGCCGTTTTGGACTTTGGTGCGCCCTATATTGTCGCCGAATGGGACGGTCAGGTGTGCGGTTTTGCTTATGCGTCTAAGTTCCGCCCGCGTTCGGCCTATCGCCATACGGTCGAGGATTCAATTTATGTCGATCCAACCGTTAAAGGCAAAGGCGTTGGCAAACGTTTGCTGTCGGAATTAATTGTCCGTTGTACCCACGCCGGCTTTCGCCAAATGGTCGCCGTGATCGGTGGCACTGGCAACGAAGTGTCGGTCAACCTGCACCAACGCTTAGGCTTCAAACAACAGGCCGTGTTGAAATCCGTCGGCTTTAAATTTGACGCCTGGGTGGACACGGTCATCATGCAACGCGCCTTGGGCGAAGGCGACAAAAGACTGCCAAAATAGTGTGCCGCCAGATCTCGTGATATTGGCACGCCCATTGCATTATCTAAGGTATGAAAAAGATATCAAACCTCAGCACGTATGTGCGCACCGTCCGCCCAATTCTTGCTGGATTGGGCGTCGGCCTATGCTTCATTTGGGCACAAAGTGCTTTTGCGACATCCTCGCAACGCATTGCAAAAGAAGCAAAAACGTGTGACGTCGCCATTCAATACCAAGAGCGACGCCTCGGCATTCCCAAAGGCCTTTTAAGTGCGATTTCCCTTGCAGAATCTGGGCGCTGGAACGAGGCCAACGGGGCAACAATTGCCTGGCCGTGGACCGTAACCACCGGGGGCAAAGGGTATTTTTTGCCCAATCGTATGGATGCGATCGCTTATGTAAAATCATTGCAAGCGGATGGGGTTGAAAACATTGACGTCGGCTGTCTGCAAATCAATCTGAAATATCACCCCGATGCATTCGTCAGTATCGCGCAAGCATTTGATGCGAATGCGAATGCCACGTATGCCGCCAATTTTTTAGCGGAACGGTTTGCCCTGTCAAAATCTTGGATCAAAGCGGCTGGGGATTATCATTCGACCACGCCTGCGCTTAACAAATCTTACCGCAAAAGAGTCGCCAAACTCTGGAATAACAGACCCCAATCGGCACCTAAAAAACGTGTTGTCGTGACCAAGCGTCCCCTAACGACGCTGCCCAATATGTCGCTGACTAAGCGTTTTAATGCAGCCTTTCGCGCGCGCACAGACGCAAACATGATGGAGCGCCCAGGTCTTGACATCGCCAACAGGGTTAACGCGTTAAAGCCTGGGGCTTCGATAAGGCGATCGAAAGCAGGGAGCCGTGAGTCTACGTTCGCCAAAAAGCGCCAATCGCAACTTTTGGCATGGCGTCAACTGAACAACCCTCAAGCGACCATGCCCGTGGTTCCAACCCCCATATCGGTTCAATAAATGTCTTTCATGGTCGATTAAGCTTTCACGCGCTATACTAACGACCTTGCAATCGATTCGAAGGTTAAGTCTTTCATGGACGACGAAGAAGAACACAAAGCATTACTCGACGTTCCCTTAGAGGTGACGGCGGTTCTTGGCACAGCCGATATGAAGGTTAGCCAATTGCTTAAAATGGGCCGTGGCGCCGTAGTGCAGCTTGACCGCACGGTCGGCGAAGACATCGAAATCCGGGCCAACGGCAATCTCATCGCACGTGGTGAAGTGGTGGTGGTTGAAGACCATTTGGCCGTAACCATGACCCGCATCTATAAATCTGCCATTACGAACGACTGATCCTCGTCCATCCGTTTCTTATCCCTTGACCGTTTTAAGCTCACTCCATTGGGTGGTGTAACGGGGTGAACGGCGATCGCGGCGCAGGTGCCAATTTTTACCCACGCCCATAGTCCCCCCAAAAGCCCCCACCCGCACCACATCGCGGCTGCCAAACTTAGCGCCGTTCAACGCATCCAACGCGCCTTGCAAACGATGTGCTTTTTCCAACATTGGGGCTGGGGCCTGAAACAAGGTCGGCTGCACATGCCCTTCGGGGACTAACCCTAAAAGCATCACGCCCGCTTTTTTATAGGCCACGTCGGGCCGATAGGCCTGGACCAAGCCTGCCAATGCCGCCTGCGTAATATCCGCCGTTAAGTTCGATGGCGAGGCCAAGGCCACGGTGGCCGAACCATTGCAACCCGCTCCCTCTGTTTTAAAACGGTCGGTCAGAATAAAGGCGTTGACCTCCGTTGCGACCAAACCGCCCCGGCGCAAACGTTCTGTGGCACGGGCTGAAAACGTGGCTATGGCATCTTTCAATTCCAACAAATCGGTCACGGGCTTGGCAAAGCTGCGCGACGCCACGCAAGATTGTTTAGGCTTAGGCTGTGTTTCCAAGGCCACACACGATTGACCCAACAGTTCTCGCTGAGTCCGCACCCCCGTCACGCCCATTTTTTTGCGCACCCAAGCTTCAGGCAAACGTGCAAAATCATCAGCGGTGTCGATGCCTATACCGTCAAAGCGTGCCGCCCACCGTCGGCCAATGCCCCACACGTCGCCCACCGGGGTTTGGCTCAACGCGCGACCAATATTTGCGGGCTCCTTCAACACCAAAACCCCATTATGGCGAGGCTCTTTTTTGGCCCGCTCGACCGCCAATTTCGCCAAGGTTTTGGTCGAAGCTACGCCGACCGATACCGGAAGACCGGTCCACTGTTTGACCTGGGTGCGCAGTTCTTGCATGTACGCACTTAGGTCTCGGCCAAAAAATCCGTCTAGGTTTAAAAATGCTTCATCGATGGAATAAATTTCAAGCTCTGGGCTATAGCCGCTCACCACCGTCATCACCCGTGCCGACAAATCGGCGTACAGTTCATAATTAGATGAAAAGACAGCGACCCCATGACGTTGCAACAGGTCGCGAACTTTGAAGTACGGCCCCGCCATCTCAACATCCAAGGCCTTGACCTCATTTGAGCGCGCCACGACACAGCCATCATTGTTCGACAACACCACAATCGGCTTACCCTCTAAATCCGGGCGAAACACCCGCTCGCACGAGGCAAAAAAATTATTGCAGTCGATCAGGGCAAAGAGAGGCATTTTATGCACTTAGCCTTCGGATAGAATGCGCGACGACGCCCCATATGGATGAGGTTTCGCCATCGTCTTCCAACATAATCGTCGGGTAATCTGGATGCTCCGCAACCAGTCTCCAATTTTGGGGGCCGCCTTTCAACCGTTTAACCGTTAACTCGCCCGCAACGGCGGCGATCACCACATGACCGTCGTGGGGGGTGAGCGAGCGATCCACCACCAACAAATCGCCGGGGAAAATACCCGCTCCAATCATGGAGTCGCCTTCGACCCGCACGATAAAAGTGGCCGCCGGATGACGGATTAAGTGTTCATTTAAGTCCAGACTGCCTTCCACATAATCTTCGGCAGGCGAAGGAAACCCAGCCCGCACGGCGCTGGCCAATATCGGCACGGCCACAGGTTTTCGGGCCCGCACCGGGTGCGGCCCAACGGATAAATCCACGCCCATAACAACCTTTGCCTCGCTACATCAATAAGAACAAAAAGAGAACATATCACAGGTTTTGTTTTCCTTCAAGGCACCGCGTTTGCTTAATCCTTGAACTCCCCCCCCCTGCCTCGTATCTTAAATCCTACTGACAAGGGCTTAGGCCCTAAAACCATGAAGGATTTGTTTTGATGCTTGAGAACCTAGACATCCCCCAATTGATCGACACCTACGTTTTGCCATGGGGCGTCAATCTGTTTATGGCCGCCCTGGTCTTTGTCATTGGGCGTTGGATTGCCCGCATGGTTGTCAAAATTATCAAAAAGCTTATGACGCGGGCGAAAATGGATGACATTCTCGTCAACTTCATCGCGTCCATCGTCAGCGCCGTATTGCAATTGGTGGTGATCATCGCTGTCCTTGATCGTTTGGGGGTCGACACCACATCATTGATCGCCGTGTTGGGTGCTGCGGGTTTGGCCGTTGGTTTGGCGTTAAAAGATTCACTGTCAAACTTTGCCGCCGGGGTTATGTTGATCATTTTTCGCCCCATCAAAACCGGAGACTTCGTCGAAGCCGCCGGCATATCCGGCACAGTGGAACACATCAACATTTTCAGTTCGGTGTTTAAAACTGGCGACAACAAAGAAGTCATCGTTCCCAACGGCAACATTTATGGCGGTGTCATCACCAACTATTCCGCCCGCGACACCCGGCGTATCGACATGGTAATCGGCATCGGTTACGGCGACGATTTAAAAAAAGCCAAAGAGATCATCTGTGAAATTCTGGATGCCGACGAGCGCATCTTAAAAGACCCTGCCTATGGTGTAGCCTTAGGTGATTTAGGCGACAACGCCGTCATCATCAACGTCCGACCTTGGTCAGCCAGCAGCGATTACTGGGCGGTCCGTTCCGAAGTCTTAGAAACCATCAAAACCAAATTCGACGCCGCAAACATCAGCTTCCCGTATCCGCAAATGGATGTGCATGTGACGAAGAACTAAGGGGGAAATCCCCCTCAACGATTTTCATCCGTGTTCAACACGATCAGCCCGTATTTTATCCCGCTTACCATAAACAGCCGTCCATAAGCTTGTTTAATGATCCGATTTCTGGGCGATACGATCGGACAGGCCAGTATCGTATTCGATGCCTGCTATCGTCAGCGTAATTGCAAGCGGGAAGCTGGAACGCGCCAGCCCCTTCCGTTTCAGGGTGGCTGGCCAGTTCCTGAAACAACAGCAAGTCCTCGGCATAGGTCGCGTGTTAATTTAGGGCCTGATCAACACATGCGATCAGGTCACGGTAAGAAAACGGTTTTGCCAAAGTGCCATCAGCCCCCAAGGTTTTTGCGTCACCGAGATAGCTCTCTGGAGATATACGCCCACCACCGGAAATCACGATGACTTTCAAGGAGGGGAAAGACTGCTTGATGTCTATTAAAACGCCCATCCCTTCCTTGTTAGGCATAATCAAATCTGTGATGACCAAATCATAGGGATGCTGGTTGACCAATCGCATTCCTTCAATTCCATCCATGGCTGTTGATACGGTATGTTCATCCCCTTCAAGCACAATTCGCACCGCTTCAAGGACCAATTCGTCATCGTCAATTACCAATATTGTTGCCATTTTATGTCCTATTATTATACGTTTTCAACAAGGGTAAATAGACCGTAAAGGTGCTCCCCTGACCTTGTTCCGATTCCACTTGAATTTCACCGCCCGCCTGCTTAATCATCCTATATACGATGGACAGACCAATTCCGACCCCGCATCCAACGGGTTTGGTTGTGAAGAATGGGTCAAAAATGCGATCACGGACGTTCGCATTCATGCCAGACCCGGTGTCGCGGACAGAAATCTTAGCGTATGTCCCAACAGGCAGACGGGACAGGTCCGTCGTTCCATCAAGTTCGATAACACTCCCCTCGAAGGCCACATCCCCCGCCAGCGCGCCCAAAGAATCAAAGGCATTGGAGCACAAGTTGAGGATCACGCCCTGTAAGTCATCTTTAGCTATATTTACGATGCCGATGTGCTTATCTACATCCATGGTTAGGCGTATATTTGCGGCACAGGTCGCCTCTAGAACGTCTTTGGTCGCGCGGCACACCTCTGCAACCTCACAAGCGCCGATCATTTCTCCAGAGATACGCGAAAATTCAAGGATTTTTGACACGGTCTTTTTTGCGTTAGAGGCACTGGCTAAGACGAGTTCCATTTTGCGGTGCTCCGGATTGGATTTTTCCATGCGATCAAGGACCAGTTCGGCCATGGTCATCACCGGAAGGAGCTGATTATTGAGTTCATGGGCCATCCCACTGGCAAGGGTTCCCAGAGATTCTAATTTGTTGGAATGGGAAATTACGCGCTCCAATTCGATGCGCCGCTGCATTTCTTGGTCTTTCTCTTTGACGGCCAGTGCTGCTCTGTGGTGTGCCTTTTCTTCGTTGGACAATACGTTCAGAACGAACAAGGAATAAGTTATGACCACGAGGATAAAAATGCTCCACAACACAATGGTTAAAGTCTCCATATGCTCGGTGACGGAAGTTTCAGCGACGATCAAAGTGTTGTTATCGTCCTGAGCCAAGTCCTGAACCATTTTGATTGCTTTCAACAGGTCTTGTTCGTTGCCTTCAAACGTTTCTTTTATCTCGGCTATGGATAAAGGATCGAAGGGTTGCGTCGCCAAAACCATGATTTTGCTCGCCGTCGCTTGCAAGGCCACATACAACTGTTCTATTTCGGCAATGCTGGCCGCATAAGCATCAATATTGACTGGATTTAACCATTTGTGATTTTCTTTGAAGACGGAGAATGAATCGTTAAATATTTTATTCCCTTGATCGATAAACGCATGCTCGTGTTTCTCCCCAAAAGCTCCTTTTACAGGGGGGCCATTCCGGCTTGCGCTTAAGACAAGGAGCTCATTGATGGACGATACGATGCGCGCGGTGCCAAATTGCATTTTAGATATGGCGTTTACGGCATGAAAAGAATGGTCCGTAATGACGGCATTAAGTACTGCAGCGTTTTGCGCGGCGCGATGGTTGGCAAAAAGAAGCCCCGTGGCAAGCGCCACAACAACAACTGTTGCAAAAATTAGTTTGCTCTTATTCGTCATGCCACAACGGCCCTCTACCAGGCTTTTAACGGCCTACTTGTATAAATAAAAATTGTGCGTGACAGGAATATTTTCAAGTTCTACACGCCTATTTTGAGTCAGAATCGGATCTAAGCGTTCGCTAAAAAAGATCGGCTTAACATCTCAAACCAGATTTAATCGTGAAGCCTCCTATAAATATCAGACGTCGACTTATCGTATTTTCACTTTGCCCCATAAACCCAATAAAACCACTAAAAATGACCCTCCTTTATCTAAAACAGTCCCTCAATCTCTCCGTCTACATTCACGCTAATCCCCTCGGCACTTGGGGTTTTGGGGAGCCCTGGCATGGTCATGATGTCGCCGCAGATGACAACGACGAATTCGGCGCCGGCAGAAAGTCTCACATCTCTAATCGGGACCACGTGGTTGCTAGGTGCGCCGAGCAGGTCTGGGTCGGTGGAAAAGCTGTATTGGGTTTTGGCGATGCACACTGGCAATTCGCCAAAGCCTGCATCTTGATACATTTTGAATTTTGTGCGGATTTTTTTGTCGGCGATCACACCCTGGGCGCCGTACATCATACGCGCCACGGTGCGGGTTTTATCCCATAGACTCATGGTGTCAGGATACAGGGTATGAAAGTCTTTACCCCCGTGTTCGGCCAACCCAACCACGGCATGAGCCAAAGCCTCGGCCCCGGTGCCACCATCGGCGTGATGGGTACAGGAAATAGCCTCGACGTCCAATTCGGCACAGCGCTGGCGCAACAAATCAATTTCTGAGTCTGTGTCCTTGGCAAACCGATTCACCGCCACCACCACGGGCACACCAAAGTGGCGCAAATTTTCGACGTGTCGTGCCAGATTGTCAAAGCCCTTGACCAAAGCGTCTTCGTTGGATTGTTCGTATTCTCCCTTAACCGCGCCGCCTTGCATTTTCAAGGCCCGCAAGGTGGCGACAAGGACCACCGCGTCGGGGCTAAGGCCGCCTTTGCGACATTTGATATCAAAGAATTTTTCGGCGCCCAAATCAGCGCCAAAGCCCGCTTCGGTGACCACATAGTCAGCGCACGAAAGCGCCGTTTTGGTGGCAATCAGGGAATTACAGCCATGGGCTATGTTGGCAAACGGGCCGCCATGAACAAACGCGGGCGTGCCTTCCAAGGTCTGCACCAAGTTAGGCATCAAGGCGTCTTTAAGCAGCGCCGCCATAGCCCCTTGGGCGTTGATTTCATGCGCCCGCACAAAGCGGCGTTGTTCCATGTCTTGACCAATGATGATATTGCCAAGACGACGTTGCAAATCAGCCAGATCGGTGGCGAGGCACAAAATGGCCATAACCTCGCTGGCGGCGGTGATGTCAAAGCCACCTTCACGTGGGGCACCATTGGGAACGCCGCCGAGGCTGGTGACCAATTGGCGAAGCGAGCGATCATTCATATCAATCGCGCGTCGCCAACTGATGCGCCGATTATCCAACCCTAAGTCCTTGCGCCAGTACACCGCATTGTCGATCAAGGCCGCCAACAAATTGTTGGCCGCCGCAATGGCGTGAAAATCACCCGTAAAGTGCAGATTGATGTCTTCCATGGGAATGACTTGCGCGCGCCCACCCCCGGCGGCCCCGCCCTTCATACCAAAGCATGGGCCAAGGCTTGGTTCGCGCAAACAAATTGCTGTTTTTTTGCCAATCCGCGCAAGACCATCCCCAAGCCCCACGGTGGTGGTGGTCTTACCTTCCCCGGCCGGGGTGGGCGTGATCGCCGTGACCAAAATCAGTTTGGTGTCTTTGCATTGAGACTGAGCCAAAGCCCAATCCAATTTGATCTTGGCCTTATCGTCGCCATAGCGCACCAAAGCCTGTTCGGGAATGTTCAGTTTAGACGCGATTTCACCGATGGGTTGGGCCTGAGAAGCGCGCGCAATGTTTAGGTCGGACATCATAAATCATCCCAAAATTCTTTTCCAAAAATCAAAGGATATTATAAACCTGAAAAGGAGACAAAAAAAGGACAGAGAATACATCTGTCTTTTGTTGACGTTTTTTTACGAGGGCGGACAGATTCTTGCGGCTTCGCGCATTAAATCGACAAAGCGTTGACGCACCACATCGTCATTGATTTTATAATAGGTGCGGACCAAGTTCAGGGTTTCGCGCTGACACATAATGTCAGATTCCAAAGTTGGGGCTTGGGCCTGTTTAGCCGTGATCTTACCCCGTTGCGTATAAGCTTTGAGTTCAGGCGCCATTTCGTCATAGAAATAGGCTATGGGGACATCAAGAATGTGGCTGAATTCAAACAACCGTCCAGCACCGATGCGGTTTGCCCCCCGTTCGTATTTTTGAATTTGCTGAAAGGTTAGCCCCACTTTACTGCCCAGCTCGCTCTGGCTTAACCCCAGAACGATGCGCCGGGCGCGAATGCGAAGCCCGACATGGCAATCGATTGGCGATGGCCCATCTTTGGTCTTTCTAGGAGATGCTGTTTTTTTGTTCGCCATGTCTATTGTGCTCACTCAATCCGCCAAATGATTTATAATCTCTATAGTACATATGATTCTTGGAAAGACAACTTTTATGACATGATTCGTATTGTATGCACATCCACGCAAAAAAACCGCCCCCAACTTTGGAGGCGGTTTAAGGTGACGTCTAGAACGTTAAGGCAGCCAGCTTTCTAGGTTTGCGACGGTTTGCTCACCTGTATCCATATTTTTGACTTCGTGCTTGGGCTGTTCTGAATTGGCTGGGAACCAGACGTAGGGAATACCCTTACGCGACGCATATTTCATTTGTGCCTTGAGGGATTTTTCTTCGTGATACATTTCAACTTTGAAATTACGTTCTCGAAGCGATCTGGCAGTGGCTGTGACTTCGCTGCGTGCCGTTCCAGGCAAACACGCGACCATGATATCGGTCGGGCACTTGGCACCTAAGTTCAGGCGGCCTTCTTTAATCAGCTTTGAGAAAATGCGAGAAAAGCCGATGGAAATACCAACGCCGGGCAATTTCTTGCGAGAATAAGACCCCACCAAATTGTCATAACGCCCACCTGCACAAATGGTTGGAAAATCGGGGTAATCTGCCAACTTACCTTCATAAACGGTGCCCGTGTAATAATCGAACCCACGCGCAATGGACATGTCGGCAATCACGGTGCCTTTTTCAAGGTGAGCCAATTCCAACATCACAAACATCAATTCTTCGATGCCGGCTTCCAACATTTCATTATCAATGCCAAACGCCCGGACTTGCGTGGCGAACGTTTCGTCAAGGGTTTTGATAGCGGCCAAGTCGATACATTTTTGGGCCACTTCGGGGCTTAAGTTTAAATCTTCGGTCAAGCCTCTCATCACGCCATCGGCACCGATTTTATCCATTTTATCGGCAATGCGGATAGCCCCAACGATGTCTTCAATGCCGAGGCCTTGGTAAAAGCCCTGCAAAATTTTGCGGTTGTTGATGTGCATGTGCACCGGGCCAACGTCCAAGCGGTGTAGCATTTCCAATGTGATTGCGGGAATTTCCGCATCAAAATGCATGGACACCTCGTCTGAATCAATAACATCGATGTCGCACTGCATAAATTCGCGCAAACGGCCGTCTTGCGGACGTTCGCCCCGCCAACATTTTTGCATTTGATAGCGTTTAAACGGAAACACCAAATCGCCGACATGTTGAGCCACATACCGCGCCAACGGCACCGTCAAGTCATAGTGCAGAGCCAATCGCCCACCGCTTTCTTCACCCGGCTGGGCCGCCAATCGCCGCAAGCCATAGACTTCCTTGTCCACATCACCGCCCTTGGCCGCCAGAACTTCGACTTCTTCGACGCTGGGGGTTTCAATGGAACAAAAGCCATAGCTTTCGAAGGCATCGCGGATTTCATCCAACCACCGCAATTCGACCAGACGCACTTCGGGTAACCATTCCAGAAAGCCTGAAACGGGATGGGGCTTGAAAATTTTGCTTTTGTTTTTATCGGTCATGCGCTCGAATCCCTAGGTCTTTCATTGTGATGGAATCATCAACCCTTATTGTAGCGCGCTTGGCTTGTGCGCGGCAATCTCATCTTGAGTTAAACCCTGAAGTTCATGAGGGAACACCAACCATTTGTCAGTTTCATGGACAAAATAATCGGGTGGCAAATCAACGAGGCGCTTGGTTGGTTTGTAATAGACCGTCGCCACCTTGATGATTTTGGGCACATTCGCACCCGCTAAGTCCTGCAACGCCTGGATGACAGCCGCCACGCTGCGCCCGGTATCGAAGGTATCGTCAACGATCAACAAACGGTCATCGGCCTTGGCATTTTCAACAACGTAATGCAGCCCGTGCACCCGAACCTGATCGTTTTGCTGATCGATGCCTGTGTAAGATGACGTGCGAATAGCGATGTGATCGGTTGCAACGCCTTTATAGGCCAACAATTCTTGCACCGCGATCCCCACGGGCGCCCCCCCGCGCCACACGCCGACAATGTAATCGGGGCGAAAGCCATCGTTAAAAACTTTCTGCGCCAGACGGTAAGAGTCGTCTAAAAGTTCGTTCGCGGAAATGAAAATCTTTTCACTCATGGGATCATTCTACCATGGCCTTTGGAAAGTTGTATTATAACGAACACTGATTTGAAAAATATTTGGGAATTTATGGCATGAATACCGATGACGACGTGGTTGCAGATATTGCATATAAACTAAAGACAATGATCGAAAGAGAAGAGGAAAACCCTGGCCGGGCACCAAAACAATCTGCGGCTGCGTTGAGGGTTTTGCATGAACTAGAGAGTTTTATTGATGAGCTCACAAAAGGTCCCAACAAGGGCTAAGGCGTTGGCCAAAATGGAAACTGTACTCCCAAATATCTATTTTCCGCTCGATTTCTGGCGATATCGTGACTTGAAAAATAGTCATGAGCCCTTTTTTTGTGTCTGATCTTCAAAATGTCCGCTTAGAGCCAATAGCTGACATATCGTGTTTTACAAACTTATGCCTTTGACGCAGTATGAATGCCTATAAATTGTCATAGGAGATAGCCTTTGTCTTCATCCGATAAATCCAAACACCTTTCCTCGAAAACGGGTATAGGGCTGTTTGAGCGGTGGCTATCGATATGGGTGGGCGCTGCGATTGTTTTGGGAATTGGATTGGGTCGGTGGCTGCCAGATTTATTCCAATTACTTGCGACCCTTGAATATGCAAACGTCAACTTTATCGTCGCCGTTCTTATCTGGGTGATGATCTATCCAATGATGGTGAATGTCGATTTTTCCAGCCTCGCACATATAGGTGAGCGCCCTAAAGGACTTGTCATAACATTGGTCGTAAATTGGCTGGTCAAACCCTTCACCATGACAGCATTGGCTGTCTTGTTCTTTGACTTCGTATTCAGAGATTTGATCAATCCTGAGGATGCTAAACAATATATTGCGGGATTGATTTTGCTTGGTGCCGCACCTTGTACTGCAATGGTATTCGTATGGAGCCAACTTACAAAAGGCGATGCAACGTATACCTTGGTTCAAGTATCAGTAAACGACGTTATTATGATATTTGCTTTCGCTCCAATTGTTGCCTTTTTGTTGGGTGTTACTGATATTTCAGTTCCGTGGAGAACGCTTCTGATTTCCGTGTCTATGTATGTCATCGTGCCACTCATCGCGGGTGTTGTGACACGGAAAATTATTATTCAGAGGAGTAGGGTACGTAGCATCGAAGGATACACCGCGAAACTGAAGCCATTTTCTATTCTTGGACTGCTAACAACAGTCGTCCTTCTTTTTGGATTTCAAGGCGGTGTTATTCTTGACAAACCGCTACTTATACTTCTGATTGCCATCCCGCTGATCATTCAAAGTTATGGAATGTTTATCTTGGCCTATTTTGCGGCTTGGGCGTGGAAAGTACCTTATAATGTCGCAGCGCCTTGCGCACTTATTGGAACTTCAAATTTCTTTGAATTGGCCGTTGCCGTCGCCATTAGCCTCTTCGGATTACATTCTGGCGCGGCCCTGGCTACGGTCGTCGGTGTCCTTGTAGAGGTGCCTGTGATGCTGTCTTTAGTTAGGTTTTCCAATCAAACTCAAAGATATTTTAGAACCTAAATCACGTCCGTTTAGCGCCTGAAAACAGACGGGATGTAGTCGCGCTGTAAAAATCCGCGTATAACCTGTGGAGTGAATTGGTATCTGGAGATCTTGAATGCCCCTTAAAGCCGCCGTTATCCCTGTGACCGACCTGCAACAAAATTGCACCTTGTTATGGTGCAGTGAAGCCAACAAAGGGGTGGTTATTGATCCCGGCGGCGATGTTCCGGCTATTTTAGAAGCGGTTAAAGAGATCGACATCACGATTGAAAAAATTCTCCTTACCCATGGTCATTTCGACCACGTTGGCGGGGCTATGGATTTAAGCGAAGCGTTGCAGGTGCCCATTGTCGGCCCCCATCAAGACGATGACTTCATCACCAGCGCCGTGGTGTCCACCGGGAAAATGTATGGCTTGGATGGTGGGCGTGACGTCGAAGGCAATGCGTGGCTCAACGATGGCGACCAGATCACCTTTGGCACCATCACCTTGACCGTTGCCCACACGCCCGGGCACACCCCAGGCCATGTGGTGTTTTATGATCAAGACGCGAAACTGGCGCAAGTTGGCGACGTGATGTTTAAAGGCTCTGTCGGGCGCACCGATTTTCCGCGTGGCGATTTTGACACCTTGGTTGCCTCTATCACGCAAAAACTATGGCCGTTGGGCGATGACATCGCGTTCATTCCTGGACACGGACCCGCTTCAACCTTTGGCGAAGAACGTGCCTCGAACCCCTATGTCGGTGATGCGGCGCTTAAAACTTAGGAGACATATGTCGTTCAGCCGTTCCACCTCGGATCCCAGCACACTGAACCCGGCCCATATGACCGTGGCGACGGCCATCATCTTGGTCGGGGCTTGGTTGCGCCTGCGCGGGGCGTTTGGGGAAATGTGGTTTGACGAGATTTGGTCTTACAACATCGCCATGGGCTTAGAGTCCTGGCACGAAGCGTTTTGGAAGCAACCCAAAGACAACAACCATCCGCTCAATACCCTGTGGCTGTATCTGATGGGGCCGGGTCGTGAAATGTGGGTCTATCACCTCTTTTCCGTCATCACGGGAACGGCCAGCATTTTTGTCGCCGGGTGGATTGCGGCGCGCAAGGGGTCTCGCCGATCGCCGTCCCGCTTGCTTGTGACCATGTTGTTGGTGGCGGTCTTGTACCCTTATATAAACTTTGGTTCCGAAGCCCGTGGCTATGCGCCGATGATGCTGTTTACCGTGTTGGCTTATGGGGCCGTTGAGCCGCCGGATACCAAGGCTTACGTTGCGCGTTGGGGCTATGGCTTGGCCGGACTGTTGGCGGTGCTTTCCCATTTGGCGGCGGTGCCGGTTTTGGTCGCCCTATCGCTTTGCTTTGCGATCCGTCAACGTCTGCAAGGCCATTCCTTCGTTCATGCCCTTCACGCCACGGTGCGTCTGAACGCGCCCTTGGTCGCCGGGTTATTGGTGTTTGTGTCGGGGATTTTATATGGCGCGCACCTCAACGGTAACGTCATCCAATTCGGCGGCAGCACGCTGACCTGCCTCGACAAAAATTGCTTCGTGACCGCCCTAGACGAAATGACGCGGTTTACGGTCGGGGGCTTTGGCGAAAAGGCCAGCGGGCTGTACAGCGGCTTGTATCTTATTATGATCCTGGGCAGCGTGTTGTGGCTGGCCGCCATTGGCAATCGTCGCGCCCTTCCTTTGGGCTTGATCTTGTTGGGCGTACCTTTGTTGTTTTTTGCGGCAAACCAACCCGCTCTCCCCCATGGTCGTTACTTCTTAGCGGTGTTTGCCTTCGTTCCGTTTCTGGTGGCCGAAGTCATGGGCGAGTTGCTCAAACGGGGTTTCGCCGCCCGCATGTTTTGCAGTGTCGCGCTCATCGCCTTGGTTGGCGCGAATGCGGTGGCGGTGAAAAACTTTTTAGCCATTGGTCGCGGCAACACCAATCCAGCCTTCGCCTATATTTTAGAAAACTCCACCATCCAACCGATCACCATCGGCACGGAAATGAAGTACCAATTGAAAACCGTTATGGACTTTGTTCAGCACCGCCAAGCCCCCGACCATTCGACCATAGACATCATCAAATTCAAAAACATCCCCGACAAAAAGCCAGAGTGGTTGGTCAGCGTCACCATCCACACTCAAAACCTTCCCGCCCAGGCATGCACCGGGGGGCTTTTGTATACGTTGGTGCACGGCTATGGCCATTGGGGCATGGCAGGATCAACCTGGGGGCTTTATCGGCTAAGCCCAAGTCCAGCCCCAAAGGATTGCGTGTGGCTCACGGATGGGCGTGAATAAGAAATTGAGGATAGGGTGGTGCATTTATTTCACCCTAAAGCGTACGTAAAGACAGTCCGCATTTGACATTAATGTGAACATCAGCGCAAATCCCTTATGACACATACCCAAACAAACAACCGCGCCGTAATCATTGGCGGCGGACCCGCTGGTCTTATGGCCGCCGAAATTCTCACAAATCAAGGCATTGCCGTCGATCTTTATGACGCCATGCCGTCTTTGGGCCGTAAGTTTTTGATGGCTGGGAAAAGCGGTTTGAACCTCACCCATGCCCAATCCTTTGACGCGTTCCAAGACCGTTTCGGTGCTGCCCGCGAACGTTTGGCTCCGGCCTTGCACGCCTTTACCCCCACCGACATTCAAGCCTGGGCGAAAGACTTAGGCATCGAGACCTTTGTCGGTTCTTCAAAGCGCGTGTTTCCCAAAGACTTAAAAGCCGCCCCTTTGTTAAGAGCTTGGCTCCGGCGATTGCGCGCAAACGGTCTTACCAATCATGTCCGCCACAAATGGTGCGGCTGGACCGAAGACGGTGCTTTGATCTTTGAGTCTCCTAATGGGCAAATCAACATCAAAGCCGAAGTCACAATTTTAGCCCTCGGTGGGGCCAGCTGGCCTAAGCTTGGATCGGATGCGGCCTGGGTGCCTTGGCTCGCCAAAAGCGGCGTTTCCATTTCGCCCTTAAAGCCATCAAACTGTGGTTTTGATGTGGATTGGACCCCCCACTTCATCGAGCGTTTTGAAGGAAGCCCCGTCAAAAATGCCCGCCTCAGTTTTCAAGGCACCGCCGTCCCCGGCGAATTTGTCATCACCAAAACGGGCCTTGAAGGCGGCCCGGTGTATGGCCTGTCGTCCAAAATTCTGGGGGCCATCGAAGCCGAAGGATCAGCCACCGTGACCATCGATTTGCTGGCCGATCGATCCGGGGCCGATGTTCAACGTCGCCTGGGCCGCCCGCGCGGAAAAAATTCCATGGCCACGCACTTGAAGAAATCTTTGAACTTATCGGGCGTCAAAGCCGGGCTGTTATATGAATGCACCGAAAAGCAGGCCTTTGAAGACCCGATCCATTTGGCGGCAACGCTCAAAGCTTTGCCGTTGATCCTGACCCGCCCGCGCCCCATTAAAGAAGCCATCAGCACCGCCGGCGGTGTGGCGTGGCACGCGGTGGATAAAGACCAACAACTCATGGTCTTGCCCGGCGTATTCGTGTCTGGCGAAATGATGGATTGGGACGCCCCAACCGGGGGCTACTTATTAAGTGCCTGCATGGCAACCGGGCGCTGGGCTGCGAAAGCCGCCCTGAAAAAACTTAAGGGTTAGGGCAACCTATCTGGAGCATGTTCTGGCGCAAGACCAGCCTGCAACTCAACCTAAAATTAAGAAGTCGATGCATTGATTTTATGCAGGGTTGTATGCAATGCTGCAAAATTGAGTTTTGGGGACATCCTTTGATTTTATTTAGCGCACTGTCACCGTAATTCCGTAATTTGGGGAGTATCGTATTAATGCCAACCTCATTTGAGGATATGCTCTATCACGTAGAACATGCTCTTTCCTTGTACGCATACAGTTTTGTACTTCTTCCCGCACATCAATTATATGAAACTGATGTGCTATCAGAGCATCAAAAAACTATTGATAACTGCCATATTTATCTTATTGGGTTCACTCCCAAAATAAAGATGGAGGATGTTCGTGAAGAAGATGGAAAGCTAGTAATATCTTGTTCAATATTAGGCACCACATATGATGTTGAAGACCTTCTTCCCAGCGGAATGGTTCTCCGACAAGAAGAAGAATATTTCTTTGTCGAGGATGAGGGGGGCAATAGATATTTCCCAAGTGCGGAGACGATAGCTGTCGCACTCCAACAAAAAACAGGGGTTATCGATTTTAAGGTAATATATATTGGTCAAGCATACGGCTCGGATGGGTCGCGAAATGCTTTTGATCGCTTGAAGAAACATGAAACTCTTCAAAAGATCGCTCTCAAAGGAATACCTGAAGGCTACGAAATTTCGCTTTGCTTGCTAGAAATTCAACCAGCCAACAAAATCGCTACAGTTTTTAATCCCATGGCACAAGACGACGAAGATAGTAACGATAGAATTAAAGCAGGATTGGATAAACTATTTAACACTGATGAGAAAGAAAGAGTCACATTGTACGAAGCTTCATTAATCCGTTACTTTGAGCCTGAATTTAATAAGGAATTTAAAAATAGCTTTCCCTCAACGAACATGAAAGTTCTTAAAGACTTGGCAAGCCCCTAGTACACTAGACACTTTTTAGCGTACCAATTACGCAACAGAAAGGTGTTTAAAAATGAGTGGCAAACGATACACAGACGAATTTAAGATTGA
>Ga0316203_1000347_pt1 | contig 63258 bp, 60 predicted proteins | sample 6monrhotite_MG_FD_204940 | JGI IMG/M metagenome (GOLD analysis project Ga0316203, IMG submission 204940) | Microbial mat bacterial communities from mineral coupon in-situ incubated in ocean water Damariscotta River, Maine, United States -... | ecosystem: Environmental > Aquatic > Marine >... | reverse complement strand
ACGTTGTTAATAATGTCTAACGCTTGAGAAACTTGCATAAAAAAAATCCGATGAAAAATATTCATCGGATTTTGATCTCTTTGGCCAAATTTTCAAGCTATTTTTAGCTTAACTGATCGGCATTACTCACATGCTGCGTTATTCACTTCGACAAGGGAGCAACCATTATCTTCAATCAATGTCTTGTCTATAAGCCTTTTAATTCTCGCTGAGTGTGAAATAACTTAATAGAATTATTATTTAGCTAATTCATTTAAGCAGGCTTTGGCGATAAAACCTGAACGTGTTTTATAGTCAGGCTGTTTACTTACCCGATCATCTATTTGTTTAATCAACAATTCAGGCAAAGTCACATTAATTTTATGGCTTCTTCCTAAGTAGGGGGTAATGTCTAAATCTACAATGGCCCAAATAATACTTCGATCATGTGATTGCCCAATATGATAATCAATATTTTTTGGGGTTGGGATCCTTTCACCGTATTCAGCCAAAATAGTTAAATGTGAAATTATAGCCTCGTTTATTCTTACCATGGCAATGTCTATAGATTCTGCTACTTCCTGACAACCAGGTAAATCGGGGACATAAATAGTAATCTGTTTTTCACCTATTTGTTGCTTTATTGCGACAGGGTACTTCATCAACTTCTTAACTCCAATATTGCATAAATAACTCTAAAACAGTATAACCCCAACAACCCTTCGAGTAAAGCACGGAATAACCCTAACAACTCTTTGTTGCCGCCAAGTGGTAACCCTGATAACCCCGCAAGAGGTAACCTCGACAACCCTGATAACTCTATATTTATAGGTGTGAATACTTACTTAAGGTATAAATGATTATTTATGACTATCAATATGATTTAATTAACTGGTGTAATTTAAATTTAATAGCTTAGTCTTATGAAAAATAGGGATGGATTTTTTATATAACTTTAGAGTTATTGGAGTTTTATAGATGTTAGAGTTAACAGTAAATTTAAATTAAATACGGTTAACTGAGGTCAATTATTAACATTAGAAGCTTCCATTTAATTAGAACTGTAACGGCAAGTAAGGCTTTACATCGGTAAGTGCAGTACTAGTAAACACATTATTATAGCGATTGGTAAATAACGTTTTAACCAAACTGGAAAATTTGGCGCGACATGAAACATCGAAATAACTTATCAACCTGATCAATATACCTATCCAACCATTTAAGTCCTAAGTTGTCTGTGAATCGGTAAAAGCTTCAATATTAGCAATCATGCTTTTAGCCCATCTTTTTTTCTCTTATGTAGCTAATGCTGACAGTTCACTGTAAACCATTACTTAATCAACATTCTGTATATTTTGCGAAGTCATTGGGGATAACATTATTTCTCCTGCTTGTGTAGGCAGTGTTAATTCTTCAGTAAAACAAGCACATACTAGCGATGCTTATTTGTGATGCATTTAACGATAGAGCTCATAATTGGTATAATATTGCCTATATTTTTATTTGATAATAAATTAAAGGCAGAAAGTGTTGAAACTATCGAAGAAAGATTTTGCTCTGAATTAATAATTTGAATAAAAATAGGGGAAAACACAGATATTAGAGGTAGATCAATAAAGTCCTAATAATTAAAGTTAAGTTATTTAAATTATTAGGACTTAGAGTTAGAAGCTAAGCATAGTAGCTAAGTATTTAACTTACGTTTGTGAAAAATCTGCTTTTGCTGTTGATTTACCCATTTGCAATAAACTAGGTAAAAAAATCAACGTAAACACGGTGCTTACACTCATACCACCAACAATTACTGCAGCAATGCCTCGATAAAGTTCTGCACCCGCGCCAGGGATCAGTAACAGTGGTAACATCCCGCATAAACTGGTTAAGGTACTCATTAAAATTGGTCGTAAACGAATACGCACGGCATGTTGTACCGCGTCTGTGCGGTTCAAGCCTTCCGATTCCCCTATGCGTGTTTGATAAACCAGTAATATGGCATTATTTACCACTAAACCAAGTAATATAACGAAACCTATCATGGTTAATAAATCTAAGGGTTGAAAAATAAACAAGTTGGTGATTTGTAATAAACCAATGCCGCCAATAGTTGCAAGGGGGATGGTTAAAACGACCAATAAACTGTCTTTAAATGAGCGAAATAGTGCGGCCATTAATAAAAATAAAATTATAAGTGCTAACACAAAACTTTGGCTCATATTGGTTAACGCTTGAGTTAACGCTTCGGCGCTGCCGCGATATGCAATGCTGCCATTATTTTCTGGGTGTTTGCCTAATTCAGCTAAAATTGCAGGCTGTGCCTGTTCTTTAATAATAGCAATAGACTCTTCCAAACTTAAGTCACTTGGTGGTGTTACTTGTAAAGTGACTGTACGTTTGCGGTCAATTCGTCGAATAGAGCTTGGTCCTGCAGTACGCACCAGATCAACTAAATCGCCAACTTGCTGAATACCAGCACCAGGTGTAAATAAAGGGATAGCGGCTAATTCTTCGGGAGATTTCCAGTCTTCAGTGCGCAAAAATACGTTTAAACGTTTTTGACCATTGAAGAAATCACCAACGTACAACCCTGTACCAAGTGCCCGAGAAATCCCAGCCATTTGTTGGCGGCTCCAACCTGCTTCAGCGATTCTTCTTTCTTTGGGGATCATTCTAAGTTCTGGCTCAGCTAGTGTTAATCCTGGTTGAGGTTGGATTTGTGCGTTAGGTAAAGCCGTAGATACTGCGCCATAGCCAACCCGTGCTGCTTCAAGTAATTCATCAACATTATTGCCTTGAATATCAATATCAATGCGACGACCACCACTTAAATTAGCAAATAGCTGTGATTGAGAAGCAAATGCCATCGTATCTGGAAAGCCTGGTAATATTTCACGGTTAAGAATTTCTACAATACGACCAATGTCATTAGCATCTTCAGCTCGTCCGCCCATAAAACCAAATGAACCAAAAAAGCCGAGCCAAGAATGTTTAATTTGAGGTTGTTTTTCTCCGGCTAAATAAGGCTTTAAACGGCGATTTATTTCATCACTCATTTCAAAACGCGCCGCAGGGTAACTTAAACCTGGTGGTGGTAAAATAAAAGCACGAAACTGATTCTGATTCCCTTTAGGTAAATAATCTATTTTGGGGAACAATAACCAACTGCCTACGGCAGAAGTAAATATTAAACCAAATACCCAAGCATAACGCTTAGTGGGTGAGTTGGTAATGGTCATTATAGTGTGCGTAATACCTTGCCACCAATGTTCATGCGGATCTTTATCGCTAACTTTTGCTAATAATTTACGCGCAGCAGTTGGTAGTACGGTTACGGCAATAATCAATGAAGCAACAATGGCTACAGCAATGGTAATAGCTAAATCAGCAAACAATTGCCCTGACACATCTTCTAAAAACGCAATCGGTAAGAAAATAGCTACCGTAGTAACCGTTGATGCGACCAGCGCTCCCCATACTTGCGTAGCGCCTAATAATGATGCCTTATGAGGGGTTTCGCCTTTTTCACGTAACCTGACAATATTTTCAAGCACAACAATGGCAGCATCGAGCACCATCCCGACCGCAAAGGCTAAACCTGCCATAGAGATTATATTTAAAGTTCGGCCAGCGACATACATGACAATTAACGTAATAATAATTGATATAGGGATAGCTACTGCAACAATTAAAGTGGCTCTAAATTTACGTAAAAACCACCATAAAACGCTTACTGCTAAAATAATACCTAACAATAAATTATTTTTAACCAGTGCCATAGAACGACCTATGTAGACTGTTTCGTCATACATTTGGATAAGCTGTAATCCTTCGCGTTTTAGTGCACCTTCATTTAATTCTTTTACCGCCGTTTTTAATTCTTTCATTACGTTAATAACATTAACGCCTTGTTCAACTTGGGTATTCATGGCAATAGCAGGATCGCCATCTAGCGTTAAAATGCCGGTTCTGTCTTGGAACGTTAATTCAACATTGGCTACATCTTTAAGTAAAATAGGCTGACCATCGCGCCATTCAATAATCATATCTTGCAGTTTTTCAGGTGAATATTTCCCTGAATAACGCAAAGTATATTTTCTTCTACCTATTTCATTAAAACCACCAGAGGAATCGGTATTATTTGACAATGTTGAAGAAATCTTCGGTAAATCAAGACCTAATGCGGCAGCCTTGTAAGGATTAAAGGTAACGCGTAACTCAGATCTTAGCCCACCAAAAGCATTTACTTTAGAAACACCAGAAACTCGCTCTAATCTTGTTTGGATTACTTCTTCAACAAAGTCTTGATATGTTGTGATATCACGTTTGTTGTTTGGTAACGGTTTTAGAGCTAACCACGCGATAGCGGTAAAGGTATTGTTACCTCCTACAGATATTACTGGTTCGGTAGCATCGGGGGGATAACTAGGCACTTGATTTAGTGCGCTCATTAAATCAATGAGTGCACGTTCTAAATTAACCCCAGTTTGATAACGTAAGACGATATTACCACTACTTTGACTTGAAGTTGTTTCAAGAGAAAGTAAGCCTTGTAAGCCTTTTAAGGCATCTTCTTGGCGTTCAATAATTTCGGCTTCTATTTCTTCCGGTGCAGCAGAGCGCCATGAAGTAGAAATCGTGATCATAGGTTGACTAATATCTGGCGTTAATTGTATCGGTAATTTAAAGAAGCTGATCAAACCGAATAAAAGTGCCAGCAAAATGGCAACAATAACGGCGGTTGGATTTTTCAGGGCAGCAGAGGTTAATATCATAAAAGTTACTTTTAATTAAGGATTTAATAAAACTAATTACTTTGACTAGAAACAAGCGATTGATTATTTGATTTAATTTGAACTGCCTGACCTGGTTGAAGGCGTTCGCTACCCCGAACCACAATATTATCGCCAGGATTAACTTTACCAATAATTTCAACCCATTCGCCCGCACCAATACCAACATTAACAGCTATTTTCTGCGCTTTGTTGTCTTTACCAACTTTAAAAATACTAATACCATCACGACGCAAAATTAACGCATCTCGAGGAACGGCTAATACGTTTTTAGTGCTGCCATTCGCTATAGCGACCTTAATGTTTAAGCCAATAGGCCAATCAAGTTTAGATAAATCTAAACGGGCTTCCATTAAATGAGAACGATTATTAGCAACTGGTACCAAAGATTTTATTTTTACATTAGCATTGCCTAACGCTGATTTTATGGCGATAGGGGTTCGAGCATCATAGGTTGATTTTACAAATTGATAAGAGGTAATTGGTATAAATACAGAGGCTTCAAGTTCACTGGTTTCAACTAAGCGAATAATGGCGGTACCATTATTAACATATTCACCTAGATTACTTAAACGCTCTACTACTAAACCATCAAAAGGGGATTTTAATTGACTATAATCTAGTTGCTGCTGAGTTTGGGCAAGTTTAGATTTTACAACGGTTAAATCGCCTTGCGCAATATCGCGTTCTGATCGTGTTTTATCTAATTCAGTGATCGCGGAAAGATTTTGTTTTGCTAATGATTGTTTGCGTTTTAATTCTGACTGTAAATAAGTAAGGGTAGCTTGCGCTTTAATAACGCTGGCTTGGTCTTCTTTTAGTTGAATTTGTAGTGTTTTATCATCAATTTTTGCGAGAACATCACCACGCCGAACTTTTTTGCCAATTTCGACTAAATCGACTAAGCGACCAGAAATTACGGCGGCTAATTTAGAATCATTTTTGCTTACTATTGTGCCCGAAACCCAAGAAATAGGGGCAAGTGCTGTTGTTTTTGCTTGCACTACATTAACACTAGGCGCGGGGAAGTTTTGACTCAAAACCGAGAGTGAAAAAGTTGCGGTGGTAAATAGTAAAATGAGTGAATATGAAAAATTGAGTCGAAGCATTTTTTCCCTTATATCTTCTTTTATTTAAGTAAAGTTAAATGATGATAATTATCATTTAGTTCATAAGGCTTTAATTATAATGTAAATACAATAAAAAACTAAATTTAAATGTAATAAATTATCGTGTTATTAAACTGTTAACAGCAGTATTGGTTAGTAGTTTATGTTTAGGTAGATTAAAAGATATAGTAAAATTAGTGTAGATTTGAATAAAAAGTATTTTAATTATGGCTAGATCCCTATGCGGTTGCTGTAACAGGCCAACAAAAACTTGTATTTGCCAATTTATGACCAACATAAAAAATCAAATGAACGTTATTGTATTACAGCATTTTAATGAAGTATCACAAACTAAAGGGTCTTTAACATTATTGGCAAACTCACTTGAGCACTGCACCGTTATTATAGGGGAAAATTTTTCAGATAATAAAGAACTAAACCAATTATTAATACGCTACAAAAATAACGCCTATTTACTTTACCCTCATCAACATTCTCAAACATTAAACGACGATAAAAATAATGTAATTGATTTTAAAAATTCTTGTCTCATTATACTTGATGGTACATGGAGAAAAGCTTATCGCATGTTTATGCTTTCTAAAAATTTACATCCACTACAAAAAGTGGAACTGCCAAATGGGTATAAAAGTTTTTATGATGTCCGTAAAACAACCGTTACCAATGGTCTTTCAACCTTAGAAGCATGTTGTTATGCGCTTGAGATAATAGAACGAGATAATAAAAAATATCAAAAGTTAATCACAAACTTTAAGCTTTTTAATGATTTTTTACTTTCATATACCCTAAAAGATAAAATCAGCTAAAAAGGGTCTTTCAAAATCTTATCAATATACCAACGCCCATCGCGTTGTATGAGAGATAAGCGTTTAATATCCTTAACCCTATTTTCTAAAAAAGTTCCGTCAAAATAAATAGTAATAACGGCTTTATTTTTAAACATTTGCCTTACTTTAACGCCTGAATCTTCGGTTTTAATATCCACTTTATCATAAGACATATTAAATAGATGACGGCCAACGGCCTTCGCAGAACGATAATGTAAAATAACGCGTGCTAAATTGGGCTCACAGACGGCTGCTGCTTTTTGAATATCTTTATCATTATATAAAGCTGAAAAGAACGAAATTGATATTTCTTCTGGATTTTCATCCGTGTCAATTTCTTTTTCACTGTCTGAGCAAGCACTCAAGAGAATAAGAATTGGAAAAAAAATAATTTTAAAATATTTTAACATGGCTCTATATTAATAATTAACAGTAAATTGACTATAACGTAACTCTAGTTGGGTATGCAAATTATCAAGCTAACAAAAAATAAAGGCGCATAAAGCGCCTTTATCAATTTTTATTACTGAGATTTCTTATTGAACTAATTCATCATCAGTAAATTTGCCACTAAATAATGGGCTTGATAAATAACGTTCAGCTGAGCTAGGTAATATAACTACAATATTTTTATCTGCATTCTCAGGTAATTCTGCAAGACGTTTAGCTGCAACAACAGCAGCTCCTGAAGAAATACCAGCAAGAATACCTTCTTCTTTCATTAATCGGTGAGCCATTGCCATAGCATCATCGTTAGAAACCAGTTCAACTTGATCGATCATCTCTAAATCTAAGTTACCCGGAATAAAGCCAGCACCAATACCTTGTATTTTATGAGGACCAGGTTTGATTTCTTCGCCGGCACGAACTTGCGTTATAACAGGAGAATCAACAGGCTCTACAGCGACTGTTGTTACCGCTTTACCTTGTGTTAATTTTAGGTAACGGCTAACACCGGTAATTGTTCCACCGGTACCGACGCCAGCAACAAAAATATCTATATTTCCATCGATATCATTCCAAATTTCAGGGCCTGTGGTCTCTTCATGAATTTTAGGATTAGCAGGATTGTCAAATTGACCTAATAAAACATACCTTTCTGGATTCGATGCTTTTATTTCGTTTGCTTTATCGATTGCGCCTTTCATACCTTTTGCGCCTTCGGTTAGTTCAATATTTGCTCCTAACGCTTTTAATAATTTTCTACGCTCTAAACTCATTGTACTTGGCATCGTCAAGGTTAATTTATAACCACGAGAAGCGGCAACAAAAGCAAGCGCTATACCCGTATTGCCACTGGTTGGTTCAACAATTTCACGATCTAAATCAGCTCCTAAAAGCCCATTTTTTTCAGCATCCCAAATCATACTTGCACCAATACGACATTTTACGCTGAAGCTAGGATTACGAGACTCGATTTTTGCATAAACATTTCCACCCGTAACTCGGTTTAATTTCACCAAAGGTGTATTGCCGATAGATGTTGAATTATCTTCATAAAGTTTTGACATGTTGTTTCCTTTGACAATTGTTTATTGATTAAATTTTATAAACCAAATTTAAACAATTGTTTTAAAATTTTTAAATTACTCGTTAAGATTAGCCCTTTAAAATAGAAAAAGAAGTGATATTTTGTTATAACTTATAGCTATATATACATTTAAGTTATAGAAGCTATTTATTCAACACTCATTTAGGATTTTTCATGAATTCATTCTCAAGTACCCCAAACTATATCGCCTCAAAAGACCTACAGTTAGCGGTAAACGCAGCCATTACATTAGAAAAACCCTTATTGATTAAAGGCGAACCCGGCACTGGAAAAACAATGTTAGCAGAAGAACTTGCCGCAAGTTTAAATACTCAATTGATCTCATGGCATATTAAATCGACCACGAAAGCACAGCAGGGCTTATATGAATATGATGCTGTTTCTCGACTTCGTGATAGTCAGCTAGGAGACGACAGAGTGCACGATATTAGTAACTATATAGTTAAGGGAAAGCTTTGGCATGCTTTTACTGCGGATAAGCGTCCTGTTTTATTAATTGATGAAATTGACAAAGCTGATATTGAATTTCCGAATGATTTATTGCTTGAGCTCGATCAAATGGAATTTTTTGTTTATGAGACGCAAGAAAAAGTAATAGCAAAACAAAGACCGATCATCATTATTACGTCCAACAATGAAAAAGAACTGCCTGATGCCTTTTTACGCCGTTGTTTTTTTCATTATATTAATTTTCCAGATAGTAGTGAAATGCAAGCAATTGTCGATGTCCATTTTCCTAAAATCCAACATAAACTATTAGAACAAGCATTATTATTATTTTTTGATCTTCGTGAAGTACAAGGATTAAAGAAAAAACCTTCAACCTCTGAATTAATTGATTGGCTAAAGCTTTTATTAGCGGATGATATTTCAAGTAAAGTTTTGCAAGAAGCGCGTCATGCTAAAACTATTCCTCCTTTGCATGGTGCTTTATTAAAGAATGAACAAGATGTGCATTTGTTTGAAAAATTGGCGTTTCTGCATAGATCACAACGGTAGGGTATTTAGGTAAATAAAATATGCTAATTAATTTTTTCATCAAAGTGAGAGAATACAAAGTGCCTTGTACTTTGCGCGAATTACTTGATTTAATTCAGGCTTTAGAACGTCAAGTGGTGTTTGCTAACATAGATGATTTTTACCTACTTAGTCGAGTAATATTAGTTAAAGATGAATGTTACTTTGATAAGTTTGATCGTGCATTTGCAGACTATTTTAAAGGAATTTCGAGCCAAGAATTGGATTTATCAAAAATTCCTGATGATTGGTTAACCAAACAATTTAAAAAACAATTAACCGCGGAAGAAAAAGATAAAATAACCGCTCTCGGTGGTTTCGACAAAATAATGGAAACCTTAGCTGAGCGTTTAAAAGAACAACAAAAACGCCATCAAGGTGGTAATAAATGGATTGGTACTGGCGGTACATCACCTTTTGGTGCTTATGGTTATAATCCCGAAGGTGTACGTATTGGCCAACACGAATCACGTCATCGTAAAGCGGTTAAGGTTTGGGATAAACGTCAATTTAAAAATTTAGATAATCAGGTTGAAATTGGTACACGTAATATTAAAATCGCATTACGTAAACTAAGACAGTTTGCACGTACTGGCGCAAGTGAGCAGCTTGATCTCGACAACACCATTCAAGCTACAGCCAATAATGCAGGCTATCTTGATATAAAAATGCAACCAGAGCGTCATAATGCTGTAAAAGTGCTTATGCTTTTTGATGTTGGTGGTTCAATGGATGATCACATAAAGTTGTGTGAGCAATTGTTTTCAGCCGTACATACTGAATTTAAACATTTAGAGTTTTTCTATTTTCATAATTGCGTGTATGAAACTCTGTGGAAAGATAATGACAGGCGTCAACAACAAGCGATTGATTTACTACAAGTACTCCACACATACAGTCGCGATTATAAAGTGATTTTTGTTGGTGACGCAACAATGGGGCCTTATGAGATTACTTACTCTGGAGGAAGTGTCGAACATTGGAACCAAGAAACGGGTAGTGTTTGGATGAGTAGGGTGCTAGATCATTTTGATAAGTGTATTTGGCTAAATCCTCAAGATGAAGCACATTGGCAATATTATCCATCTATCGATATTATTAAGCAATTAATTGAAAATAAAATGTTTCCATTAACTGTACAAGGGTTAACGAGCGGTATTAAAACGTTACTTTAATTTGAATATTTATTTAATTAGCTATGCTCACCTTAGTTGTTGCTAAATATATCATTGGTTGATTATATATACACTTTGTAGGTCGCTGCTTCCGTTACAAGGGTGTAATTTATTAGACAATGAAGACGTTACAAGGATGTAATTTATTAGCGCATGCAGGATGCATATTCTCCTGATAATATTGTCTTGCCGCGACAAGTTCAGCTTATTATGCTTTGTTGTGCCTCGTTTCACTCGTAACAACCTACAATAAATATTATTTAGCAACACTTGTGTACAACATAGCCATTTGATTTAGAGATGATCAAGTAATACTAATGGAGATTATTGTGACCAATACATCAACCACAGCATCTATGCCACCAAGTAAACAGGTATTAACCGACGAAGAAACCCGTGCTATTTTAACTCCTTTTGCTTTTAAAATTGATGAAAGTTTATTTGGGGTATCATTAGCTAAACCATGGAAAAGGGCTGCAGCGCTGTTAATTGACTTAGCCATTATTGCTTTATTAAGTGATGCGCCAGGTGAATTATTAGCTATTGTGGTCGCAATAACATTATATCGGTTAGGTAATAAAAAAGAGTCACAAAAAACAAGCAAAAGTAAAGGTCGTAAACGTCGAGCTATATTACGAGGCATCGGTATATTTATGATCTTTCTGATTTTATTAAATACGCTACCTGAGTTGTTTAATACGTTAACGGATAAAACTCAGCAAAAACAGAGCAAACACAACGCAAACGATATTGATGAATTTAATTTAGATGCCGTGTTTGCCAATAATCCACAAGCAGTTCTGTTGTTTTCTAAAGTTTTAATTAATGTAGGGATGAGTGATTGTGAATCGTTAAGTTGTTGGGAAAAGACGTTAAAAAACGTACCTGATTTACTGTTAAGCTTACCCGAAAAAACATTAAGCAATGCAAAACTTAATAATATCGTTAATAAAATAGTCGATAAAACGGCTTTAACTAAAATTGAGCGCCAACAATTATCTCAGCATCTAATACAGCAATACAATGAAAAACGTTCTTCACAAATAGTGGACAAAAAAATAAAATCTTCGCAAGATCAACCTACTAAGAATAACGCTAATATTGATACCTTATTAACAAAAAATAATAAAACAGTATTAAAATCGCAACAAAAAGTAAATCCTGTAGAAACTTCAAAACCCGTTTATTCTATTGTTGAATTATTCAAAGGCATTATTGACGATTTAGGGTTAGGCTTTGGTTGGGCTGCCTTTTATTTTACCATACTGACTGCATTGTGGCATGGCCAAACTTTAGGTAAGAAAGCCTTACGCATTAAAGTATTACAACTAGATGGCACACCATTAACTCTATTCGATAGCTTCGAACGTTATGGTGGCTATGGCGCTGGTATCGCTACAGGAATGTTAGGTTTTATTCAAATATTTTGGGATCCTAATCGACAAGCGATCCATGACAAAATATCATCTACTGTGGTAATAGATATAGCCAAACCACCTGAAGGTGCAGGATTCAGCTGAAACTAGCATCTTCAAGTGGCTTGGGTATATTGTAAGTAATACCAATCTTACAAACTAAGTGATCATTTCTACTGGTTAAAACCACCAATAACCGCGTTATTTATTTTATAATTAACGCTGCATGGATGCAGCTTATTAGACAATGCAGACGTTACATGGATGTGATTTATTAGAGAATGCAGGATGCATATTCTCCTGAGCATATTGTCCTGAACAACTAGTTATTAAAATAAATGCCTTGTTTTTGATGGTTTTTCCTGCGTATAAAGTAGATCATTTAATTAATAAAATTGGTATAAACCAGAAACAAAGGAAGTTTTTAAATAAGATTAATAAAAGGCTAGTTTTAAAACTTTAGCCTAACTTAATTAACTTTTTAAATGCTTATGGCATCCACGCATAACTTATTTTAGTAAAAAAAGTACGCTGTTCGCGTTTCAAGTTTGAGAGGTCATCGTCTTGAAAACTACTGTCAGAATACCCTACAAAAAATACTGTTTGTGGATTTAACTTATACGAATATATCAACTGCGTTGATAAGCTACGTTCTTTATTACTCACATAAGTAAAGGGATTGTTATTAATATTTCGATCTACATTACTGTAAACAATATTTAGTTTTAAATAGCTACGCACATCAAATTGATAAGAAATACGAATATCAGCTAAATCAGCATTATAAACATAAGCACCGTTCGCGTTGAGTTTTTGCTTTTGAAAGTAAACATCAAATAGTAAGTGATCGGTTGCATAGATAGTGCTATACATAGAAAATTCTTGATATTTACCTAAGCGATTGTTTGCATAATCAATTTTATCGCCAAAAATTGTACCTGCAAATAACGACACTCGTGATGTTAAATTTAATTGTCCGTTTATTTCTATTAAACGTTCGTTGAAACGTTCAGTGTTATTATCAAGTTTAATATTTTGTTCGTTTTGACGTAAACCTATTTTTGTTGAGTCACTATAAATAACATTAACCTCTGATAGCATAGGGCCAAAAAAAGAGGCATCGGCTGTTAAGGTTTTACCTATAAATTCATTATTTTCGTTGTGTTCGGTGTTCCAGCTAGCACTAGCGCGTATTTCACTGAAAATATCATCGGGTTCACCGTAAATAAAACGCGTTGCTTTTGCTGAATCTTTCTTATAATCAGCTTTTGGCATGAAACCAAGATCCGCACGAAAATTACTCGATAACGCTTGATGACTTGCGTTAACGAGCCAGTATTCAGAATCATGTTTAAAGTCAACTTTATAGGCTTGTCCACTAAAATCATCATCAAAACGTGTACGATGAACCTGTTCAGTGAAATCACAATCAGCAAAAATACAATCTTGAGTTTGTGGTTTACTACAATCATCGCCAAAGCAAAAATTTTGAAATAACTCATCAGGATATTGCGTGTTGCTATATAATGCTTGCGCTAAAAATGAATTACTGTCATCTAGGCGATATTTACCATCAACACCAGCGACAATATTGTGGTAGTTATCGCTACTTCTTAACGTAGATATTACGCCAAATGAAAAATCATCATTTACATTGTAGCGATAATTAGCGGCAGCGGCGGTGCTTTTTTGATTGAGTGTGGCTAAGCTTGATCCTGTATTTCCCGGTACAATAAAATTAGTTTGCTGATCATTAGTAACAAAAATACCATAGCTATAATTTTTTTCACGGCTTGTGAGTTTAACACCGTAGTCTGGTTGAGCTATGTTACGCGTATAAACCAAATTATAATTACTACTAAAATAGTCAGAGTTTTCTAAAAAGAAGGTGCGTTTTTCATCATAGAATAATGAAAAAGTGGTGTTAACGCTTAATTGTCCTGCATCAGATTCAACCGTAGAAAAATCAGGGTTAACCGTTGCATTTAATAACGTACTCGGTGTTATTCCCCAACGCAAATCCATTGAAACATCAACATTATTGTTACCATGAAGGTGATCATTTGGATCATAAATATCTCTACTTTCATTTCTCGTGGCTACAACGGCAGGTGTTAACGTGATGTTTTTCCCCATTTTAGCTGCTTTAAAACCTTTCACTTCAGGCATTTGACATACCCAACAACCATTGTCTCTGTCTATTGGCATATGCGATATACGTAAACGTTCGTCACGAGGGTACATACGAAATAGTTCCATCGCCCAGGTTTTTTCATTATCACTTTGTTCAAAGTTTAAAGTGCGAAAAGGGATCGCCATTTCAACCTGATAACCATCTGCTGTTATTTTTCCATATGACTGCCAAATACCGTCCCACAAAAGGTTATTATCACCAGTTATCTCATTTTGAATTGAATCGTTTTGAACTCCAAAAGGGTTAACAAAAAAAGCATAATTTAAACGGCGGCTATTAAAGGTATCAAGTTTGATACCTACAATATCATCAGTTAACGTGGAATCTCGATCAGCTAAAAAGCCAATGATATTTTCAGGGTGAGGATCTTGTGCTAAAAAGGAGATATAAATATATTCGCCATTTTCAATGATTTTTGCGTCAGTTTTAACTGGGCTAGGTTGATTATTCCAAGGATCATTGACAATATTTAAGGAGATCGACAAAGCGTGTTGCCATGTTTCATCCGTTAATTCACCATCAATTTTAATGGTGGATGAGGTATGAGGAATAAAATAACTATTTATTTTATTGGTGATTGCATTTTTTTGTGAATTTTCATCTGAGTAACTAGTGTTACTCAATGTTAAACAGATTACAGCTATTAAAACGGTGACCACGTTAACATTGCTCTTTCCTAGCCAATGCATAATTTCTCCCAAAACGGATGTTTAGTATATTTTTATTTTTATTACGCAATTATTTGAGTTTATTTGTTTTTTATTGCGATTTAACGGTATATTGACAAATATAAGTCATTAATTCAACAAATGAAGCAAAAATAACGCCAATATCAAGTATATTTATACTCGAACCAATAGCTGAACTATTGCATAATAATATAAGTGTTCATTTATTCGTGTTTAACAATTTATGCCTTTTTCATTCTTAGACTTATTTGCTCTTACACTCTTTATTAGTTGTTGGATCGGTTACACCTATTTTGCGCGTAAAAAAGCAAAAACCACAAACTGCATAGCTCGATGTCTACATCAACACCGGATATATTGGATGAATGAGTTACTCAAAAGAGACATTAGAGTAGGGGATAGCTCATTATTGGCAAATTTAGAACGAAATATTGCTTTTTTTGCATCGACAACCCTATTGATCTTAGCGGGTGTATTAGCCTTATTTGGTCAAGTCATCAAATTAGAAAGTATTATTAGTTCACTACCCTTTGCGCTATCGGTTAATCACTATGCAATTCAATTAAAATTAAGTTTATTAGCGATTATTTTTATATTAGCATTTTTTAATTTTACATGGTCAATGCGTCAATATGGGTTTTTAAACGTGATGATCGGCGCATCCCCTATTATCGAAAATGATAAGGATGAAAATTTACTACAGTACGCTATGCAAATGGCTATTGTGCAAGACCAAGCTGCACATTCTTACAATTATGGTTTACGATCTTTTTATTTTTCTCTAGCCGTTTTAACGTGGTTTTTTCATCCTGTTATTTTTATTTTTTCTAGCTTACTCGTTGTTTATACCTTATTTGTTCGTGAGTTTAATTCTAAAGCGGTAAAAGCAATAACCATTGCACAAGAATGTTTAAAGCAACACCAGAAAGGGTCTTAATATGAGGAATCGTTTTGCTAACTATAGTGTTAATGATTTTGATAAATTTGATTGTTTGAAGTTATCAAAAGGGATTTATTTAACGTTATTATACGTGCTTAGGGCGTACATAGTTTGGATTATCTCTGTAACTAATATGCGTGACAAGGTAGGCATTATTCAATGGCTATACCCTCAACCTGACTTGTTTTATTTAAGTTTGTTTTCAGGTGCTGTTGGTTTGTATTTACTTTTAATTGTAAGTTTACGTAGACCAGATGCGAGTAATTGGGTTAAAACAAGTTGGAGAAATTATCGTAAAATAGTAATGTTTGCTTTATTTTTTGATCTTGTAGTCAGTGCTGTTGGTTTATTATTGTGGCAATTAATATCGCTTAAATTATTAATTATCCATTCTGCTATCGCTGTTATGATTATTTATTTTTCATATACCAGCGATAGAATAGCTTTAAACATTGAAGAGTTCCCTGAAAAGCTTCCAGAAAAATAGCGTAATGCGATTAAATTAGTTTTTGTAGCCTTTGTCGGGTAATAAATCATTTCCTTCGGCCGCTTGGCGGGCTAAATCATCACAGCGTTCATTTTCTATATGTCCTGAATGGCCTTTTACCCAGTTCCATTGAACATTATGACGATGATTTTCTTCGTTAAGTAACTTCCATAAATCAACATTTTTAACATCTTGTTTGCTGGCTGTTTTCCAATTGTTTTTTTGCCATTTAGTGATCCATTGTGTGATACCTTGACGAACATATTGGCTATCAGTTGTTAATGTTACCTTGCAGGCTTCTTTTAATGATTGCAAAGCAACAATAGTTGCAAGCATTTCCATACGGTTATTGGTTGTTAACTGGAAACCTTGAGATAACTCTTTAGTATTATTTTTATATTTTAATACCGCACCATAACCACCAGGGCCAGGATTACCAAGACATGAACCGTCAGTAAAAATTTCAACTTGTTTTTGCATGTTAATAATTTTGTTAATCTAAAATTATTATTCTACCTAAGCAATGCATGACTATCGATAAATATTTAAAAGGATTTCACAACTTTAGCGAAATATTCATATAATGAGAGGTATAATTCATTTCTAATTTATAAAGGGTCAAAAAAGTGGCGGTTACAGATTCATCAGAACAGCGATTAATAATTCTTGATACTGAAACTACCGGTATTAATCCTAAAGAAGGGCATCGCATTGTCGAAATTGGCTGTGTTGAAATGATAAACAGACAATTAACTGGTCGTAGCTATCATGTGTATATCAACCCATTATTTGAAATGGAGCAAGAAGTTATAAACATTCATGGTATCAGTAATGAATTTTTGCGGGATAAACCATTATTTTCCGATGTAGTTACTGAATTTATAGCGTTTATTCGTGGTGCTGAATTAGTTATTCATAATGCTAAATTTGATATTGGCTTTATCGATCATGAATTTAAATTACTCAATAAAGGTTTAGCTAATACTGAAGAATTTTGCACAGTTACCGATACATTAAAAATATCTAAAGATGAATTTGGTTCACCCAAAACCCTAAATTTTTTAGCTAAGCATTATCGCGTTGATAAATTAGTTGACCGAACTTATCACGGTGCACTAATCGATGCACAATTACTTGCTTTTGTTTATGTAGAAATGACACGCCGCCAAGAAGCTTTGAATTTAGTTTCAGGTGATTCACAAGAAGGTAACGCAAATGATATTAGACGTTTATCAGAACAACGAAAAAGCACACCAATTATTTATGCGACGAATGAAGAAATAAACGCGCACAAAGAGCGATTAAACATAATAAAAAACGAAGGTGGAGAACCTCTATGGCAGCACTAAACGAAAAAAAATCAAACCTACATAAACTAGTGCTCGCTTCAATTATTTATTCAATTTCTTTTTTGTTATTTTCACAGCAAACATTAAAAGAAAATAAAATTGAATATGTTTATAACGATAGTAAAACCAATCAAATACCTTATTTTGATAATCGTTTTCGTTTAGACGCCCAATTAGATCAAATTACCATGCTATTTTATCACAAGGCTGGGGCGACACCTGTTATCTTAATAAGGCCAGATGGTAGTAAACTTCGTGTGAATGATTTTGATAAAACAAAAGTAGAATGGTTTGATGATGTTACTTTTGACATGATCAAGATTAAAAGACCGATGCCTGGTCCTTGGCAAGTTATCGGAGAAGTACTTAAAGAGAGCCAAATACTGGTTGTCTCTGATGTTAAAATTGAAGTTAATCCACTACCTGATGTTATTTTAGCAGGGGAAACCTTGAAAGTTGTTGGAAAATTGATTAACGGAAATTTAGCGATAAACAATCCGAAATTTAGAGATGTAGTGCAGTTAGATGTTGAGTTTATCAGTACTAATAATGCCGCATATGAAAATTTTGGCGCAGAAACCGTTGAACTAACGACGTTTAGAGATGATGGTCAGGAATTGGATGAATATGCATCTGACGGTATTTTTACTGGAGAATTTCAATTAACCATTCCAGCGGGCGAGTGGATACCTTTATATAGAGTTAAATTGCCAATGGTGACCCGAGAACTTAGGCAACAACCTATTATACTGCACAAAACGCCAATTACTTTTAAAGTGGATTTAGCAAAAAATGAAGGTGAATTTCATCGTGTACATTTTATAATTGATCCTAAATTTGTTGACCCTGATAGTTTCATCTTTCAAGGGACAATAACTTATCCAGATAAACAGGATGAACCTTTTTCACTCATGGAAGAAAAAGGCAACGATCGAATTAAAGAGTTTAAATATACGGAACCTGGAGTTCACCGTATTAATGTGAGTGCTTTTGGTAAAACCATTAATGGTAGAGAGTTCAGACTAGTTGTTCCTGAATATACATTTAACGTTAATGTTAATGAACAAGAAATGCTTGCTCAAGTGAGTGAAATGAATAAAGACGTTGCTGCCGTCACAGATGAATCAGCAGTGACTGAAAAAATTCTCAGTGAAGAAGAGTTAGCACAACAGCAATTAGCCAAACATAAAATAGCTTTAGAAAAAGCAGCAAAAGATGAACAAACTCGTTGGTTAATTATTGGCGCAGGTAATTTAATTATTATTGTTATTGGTTTGGGCGTGTTTTTTATTCTTAAAAAGAAAAGAAAAAGTAAAAAAATATAATTTCTTAAGCTGTAATTATCATTATTTTACAAAAAATGCTGTGAAATTCACCTGATTGTTCAGCAAATATGCAAACAGTAAAATAGTAATAAAAAGTGGTTGACTCATTCTCATCATAACCGTATTATTCACGCCGCTTTCAACGAGATGTTGTAAGCGACTTTAGATTTGTAGCGGAGTGGTAGTTCAGTTGGTTAGAATACCGGCCTGTCACGCCGGGGGTCGCGGGTTCGAGTCCCGTCCACTCCGCCAATTAATTTAAAGGTTTTATTTTATTTAACCAATATAAATTATAAAGTCTGGTGACAAGACGTTATAGTTTAGTTAAATAAAATAATGAAAGCATTACAGCGGAGTGGTAGTTCAGTTGGTTAGAATACCGGCCTGTCACGCCGGGGGTCGCGGGTTCGAGTCCCGTCCACTCCGCCAACATTGTTTTCAAAAAGGTTAGAATTCCTTCTTCAAAATTCGCCAAAGTAATACAGCACAGTGGGTGTCAGTTGGTTAGGCTAATATTAGATCTATCGGCCTGTCACGCCGAAAGTTGCGGATTAAATCCTCAACATTAACCCTGTATACTTTAAAGGTTAGAATTCCTTCTTCAAAATTCGACAAAGTAATACAGCGGAGTGGTAGTTCAGTTGGTTAGAATACCGGCCTGTCACGCCGGGGGTCGCGGGTTCGAGTCCCGTCCACTCCGCCAACATTACAAATTCTAGTTTTATCTCATCTTTAAATTAATTCTTTGCTTACCTTAATTCATAAGTACTAAAATATAGTAAATAATTTGATACTAATAGTATTAAATCTTTACAAGGCTTGGTTACTGTGGATAATCGCCACCTATTATATATTTGTCGTAATTAATTATGTTTGAATTAAAATACCATACACCACCAGAATGGGCGCAAGTTGTACTGTCTGATTTTAACGCCTTTTTGATAGACCATGCCGCCGCAGAAAAAAAAGCTTCTGGTATGGCTATGAATTTAATATCACATTACCCAAATCGTAAAACGATGGTTCGTGCCATGGCTGATTTAGCAATAGAAGAATTAATTCACTTTAAACAAGTGGTTAAAATTATTCAAGCGCGTGAAATTGAACTTGGTCCTGATTCTAAAGATGCCTATATAAACCAAATAAGGGCCGTGTTTAGAAAGGGCAGTGATGTTTTTTTTATGGACAGGCTTATTGTTGCAGGCGTTATAGAAGCACGTGGATACGAACGTTTTTCTTTAGTAGCTGAAGCCTTACCCGAAGGTAAAGAAAAAACATTTTATGACACCATCGCAAAATCTGAAGAAAAGCACAAAAATTTATTTATTGAATTAGCGTATGAATATTTTGATAAAGTAGATGTTGATCAACGCTTAGAAGAAATATTACTAATTGAAGCCGATATCTGTAGCAAACTGCCTTTTAGAGCAGCACTACATTAATATATGACTCTTATAAATAAAAACGTCATTAAATATCTAACTAATTATGCTGAAACTGAAACACGGTTACTAAACACTTTTCCTATTGATAAGATTTGTGCACACGTTGTTATTATTCCTGCATATAAAGAATCAATTACTTTTATTGAGCGTTTTTTTACGTCTGCTTTAGCATTGCAAAACGTGTTAGTTATTGCGGTCATTAATCAGCCAGATAACGATAAAAATCATACTCCCCAAGAAGACCTTTATCAGCAATCACTGGCCTTAGGTAGTGTTTGCTGGCAAAACCACAATCTGACTTTACTTTGCATTGATGAGACTAACTCGTTGTTATTATTGGTTGACAGATATACTGTCGCAATTCCAGAAAATCAAGGTGTTGGTTTAGCGCGAAAAATAGGGGCTGATATTGCTTTAAAGTTAATGTCGTTAAACTTAATCACATCAAGATGGTTATATTCTAGCGATGCTGATGCACATTTACCGAATAATTATTTTTCATCATTGCAACACGTCGATCATAACTGCGTTGTTAGTTGTTTTAATTTTGATCATAAAAGTGACAATTTAGCTGTCCATCAAGCTAACCAATTATACCAAACGGCATTACAGTATTATGTTGCCGGCCTTTATTATGCAGGATCTAGTTATACATTTTATACCATTGGTAGTGTGTTAGCTTTTGATGGTAGCGCCTACGCTATGGCACGTGGTTTTCCTAAGCGGAGTGCAGGTGAAGACTTTTACCTTATTAATAAATTAGCAAAACTTGGTGAAGTTCAATTTATTGTTGATTGTAAAATTTTAATTGAGGCAAGAACCTCTGATCGTGTCCCTTTTGGGACAGGGCCTGCCGTAAGTAAAATTTTGGCATTACAAAATCAAGGCAAGCCATATTGTTATTATAATCCACACCTTTTTGAGCTGTTAAAACAAACCTTATCTCAATTTTCTACACTCTGGCAGTATCGACAGAATTTTGAAAAGTGGTTAGAAATTGTACCTAAAGAAGTGAGCGCTAGTTTAATAAAAATAGGATTAAGCAATTTTGTAGCGAAGCAAGCTAATGAAAAGAAATCACAATTTGATAAGCAATTGAACGTTTGGTTTGATGCATTTAAAACTTTAAAATTTATACACGTACTGCGTGAGCAGGGATACCGTGATATGCCTTTGAGTGATGCGATAGCGCAAGCAAAATTTAATTTGATTAATTAACAAATATTTAGTTAACGTTGTTCTAATGGTTTGTAACCGGGTATATTAGTTCACCACAGCAGCTAGCGAGGAAAGCGCTTGCACTAACTATTCGGTTTTGGGGGTAATATAGAAATTTTACCTTTATTAACTTTGGTATTGAGCAGCTGTAAAACACCATTTAATTAATCTTAATGATCTTTCATAGGGAGGGTTTAACAAAGATTATTTAATTTCAACAATATCAAGTGTATTGTTTGGTTTTATTTTTTTAACTTGAGTAAAATCATGAAATTTTTCTTGATCAAAAGCGATATCACCACCATGTTTTTGTTGAGAAGATGAAATGATGTTTTTAAAATCAAATAACTCACCATCACCTAAATGAGAAAGGGCGATATTTTGTGTGGCGGTAAACATAGATTCAATACGGCCAGGAAATTTTATTTGCCATTCTTGTAACATCGCTTTTATATTCTGACGTTGTAAATTAGGTTGTGAACCACATAAATTACAAGGAATAATAGGGAAGGCTTTTAACTGTGCGTAGTTAATCAGATCTTGTTCTTTACAAAATGCTAAAGGGCGAATAACAATGTGTTCACCATTATCAGAACCTAATTTTGCTGGCATAGCTTTTAATTTACCACCATAAAACATATTGAGCATTAACGTTTCAAGAATATCATCTCGGTGATGGCCTAGCGCAATTTTAGTCGCGTTTAATTCTTTAGCTGTTTTATATAAAACAGCTCGTCTCAAACGAGAGCATAAACTGCAAGTTGTTTTACCCTCTGGAATTTTATCTTTAACAATCGAATAGGTATCTTCAGTAATTATTTTATACTCAACACCAATTGATTCAAGATAATTAGGCAAAATTTCAGCAGGAAATCCTGGCTGTTTTTGATCTAAGTTCACGGCAATAATATCAAAGTTAATTGGTGCGGAACGCTTTAAAATCATGAGAATAGATAGTAACGCGTAACTGTCCTTGCCGCCTGATAAGCACACCATAACCTTGTCGCCATTTTCAATCATATTATATTGGGCAATGGCTTTACCTACTTGATGGCGTAAACGTTTTTCAAGCTTGGTTAATTGTGAGATTTGAACAGCAGATAACATCAAAAATTCCTATAATTCAGAGTGTAAAAACGCGCGCATTATAACTGAATTAATGGCATTAAGGGAATGCTAAAAGAAAGCCTTATTTTTAAAAATAAGGCTTGGCAGTGATAAACTTAAACGAGTTTAATGGGGGGCTAAAGGAGAGATATAACCAACGGGTTTAAGGGCAAGAACATCGCATTTTAATTGATCAATAACATGTTCAGCAGTATTACCAATTATCGCTGCAGAAAATCCAGTTCGACCAATAGTACCTAAAATAACTAATTCCGCATCAATTTCTGTAGCAACTTCATCGATAATATCTTCAGCTAAACCTTCTCTAACATAGGTTCTTTCTTCATTTATATTGAATAATTTTGCATGTTTTGCCATGGCTTGTTTATGCGTTTTTAGCATAGTTTCATTATATTCTTGAGCATCAAACTCTGGGATTTCTATTGCTATATTTACGGGCGTGCCTGGAAAAGAATTAACTAAATGCACATTAGCACCAATTAAACTGGCTAAATTATTGGCTTCTTCGGTAATTATTTTGTTTAATGAAAGGTGTTCCTCTTCATCACTACCAATATTAACAGCGGCTAAAATATTCCCTTTTTCTGGCCAAGTATGACTTTTAACTAACAATACAGGGCAAGGGCATTTACGTAATACATGCCAATCTGTTGGTGTAAAAATGACCGCTTTAAATTTGTCATGTTGATGAGTTCCCTTTATCACCATATCAAATTTATTATCAATAACTTGGTTGATAATGGCTTCAAATGGACGATTGTGCCACTCAACAACACATTGTATTGGTAACTTTTCTGCGTTATGTTCTGCAACTATTTCATTGACCCATGCTAGACGATCATCAATCACACTTTGTCTCATGATTTCTCGTTCACCACTGGAAAGAATTGTCGTCATTTCATACGAAAAATCGAAAATACTTAAAAAAGCCGTTAATTTTGACTGGTTTTTTTTTGCTAATTCAATAGCGCGTTTTAGCGCAATTTGATCATTTGTTGTTGGGTCAATTACAACCAAAATATTTTTATAATTTTCCATAATTTCCTCAAAGATAACGGGTGGGCTGACTCATATATTAGTTTAGTTTGAGTTATTAAAAAGGGATAGATTTTTTTTGATCTAGCTCAAAGGATTGTACAATATGAGCTAGTTTATTAAAATATAGCTAAAGTAATAAACAATAATTTAAATATATAAAAAGGGTTTAAGCTTCTGCCACATCACTTAAATTATCAATGTTTAGAATTGTAATGAGTTTGCCGCTGACACTAATTAACTCGTTTTTTTGAAAACGATTTAAAAGTCGACTAATAGTTTCAACGGTTAAACCAATATAATTGCCTATTTCACTACGAGTCATCGTTAAACGAAATTCTGTCGCTGAAAGACCTCTGTTATGATAACGATAACTTAATGCTAATAAAAAACTGGCGAGACGTTGCTCAGCATTTTTATGATTAAGTAACATCAACATTTCTTGATCAGTTTTAATTTCAGTACTCATCATGCGGAATATTTGCTTACGCAATTTTGGCATAGTTTCAGAAAGTTTATCAAGGTGATCAAACGGAATTTCACATACCATCGACGTTTCCATCGCTTGTGCAAAACTAGGGTGTGAATTTTCTGCAATCGCATCAAAGCCAAGTAAGTCGCCAGGTAAATGAAAGCCGGTAATTTGTTCTTCACCGTCTTCATCGATTGTGTAGGTTTTAAATGTGCCTGAACGAATTGCAAATAAAGAATTTAATTTTTCACCACTCTGGTAGACATTATCACCTTTATGAATAGGGCGCTTGCGATTGATAATATTATCTAATGTATCAAGCTCTTGATTATTAAGAGAATAAGGGATACATAATTCACTTAAATTACAATTTTTACATTGAATTTGGTTACGACCAGGACATGGAGAGTTTTTCATAAATTAAAAAATATCATGTGTGCTTTGATTTAGGTCAATAATATAGAAACAATAGCTGGGTTGCAATAATTAAGCTGTAAACACCATAAGTAATAACTACAATTGCTAAAAATTTTCTAAAAACTTGATTAATGAATATTTTTTTTATTGAAAGCGCACCTAACGAAACACTAACTAAAGCGGGTAACGTACCTAAACCAAAAAATATCATGATTAAAAAACCTGACAACCAACTGTTACTGGCTAAACTCCATGTCAACGTTGAATAAACTAAACCACAAGGTAACCAGCCCCATAATGCGCCTAAATAGAATGCTTTTTTGGGGGAATTTACAGGAATAAATTTTTTACTCAAGGGAGATAGGTACTGCCAAACTTTTTTACCTAAACTTTCTAATTTTGATAATAATAAAACCCATTGTCCTAAATACAGTCCTAATAATATTAAAAAAATAGCAGCAACAACTCTTAAACCCGCTAATGGTAGACCAATATTTTTAGCCGCAATAGAACCACTAAAACCAACAATACCACCTATAATGCCATAGGAGCTAATTCTACCAAAATGATAAAGAAATACTAATTTGTAACGTGGTTGATGAGTGTTTGGGGTAAGTAAATTTACTTCTGGATTAATCGCTGTTGACTGAGGGAGTGCAGAAGTTAACATTGTCGTAATGCCACCACACATTCCTATGCAATGTCCAGAGCCTAATAAACCGATGATAAACGCAGAAAGTAAGTCGATGGTCATTATTTATCTTTAGATGAAGAGTTGACAGTGTCTTTTTCTTTTTGAGTGACAGGTTTGTTTAAATCATCATCGTCAAATAAAATGCTTAATCCCTGTTTTTCAAGATCTTCAAATTGATCACTCTTAACTGCCCAAAAAAACAAATAAATACCTAACGCGGTAAACAAAACAGCAATAGGGATCAAAATATAGATAATACTCATATGGTACTCAATTATTTTAGTTTAATACGATTAATCGTTAAGTAAACGCAGAGAGTTGCTTATAACAAGTAATGAACTGATCGACATACCAATTACTGCCATGTATGGCGTAATAAAGCCAGTGGCAGCTAAAGGTAGCATTATTATGTTATAACCAAAAGCCCACAGATAATTTTGAAATATAATTTTTTTAGTTTTATGTGCAATGTTTGTCAGTAAGGTAATACTGCTTAACTTATTATTTAATAAAATAACATCTGCGCCATTTTTAGCTATATCACTTCCACTGCCCATTGCTAAGGATACATGAGCTGCGCCAAATACAGGAGAATCATTGATACCGTCACCAACAACAGCAACTGTATGTGTATGCTGCTGTTTTTTTATTATTGCTAATTTTTCATTAGCACTTAAACCAGCATGAAATTGATCAACTTTTAAGGTTTTTGCTATGTTTTGACATAACACTTTATTATCACCTGATATAATTATCGTTTTTTGATGTTTCGCGTTTAACGAGGCAATAACTGTTTTTGCATCTTCTCGAATATTGTCAACAAAATAAAAGGTCGCAACAAGAATATTATTAGCAATTAAAACACATTGCGCATCAATGTTTTTTAAGAGTTCATCACCGGTAAGTAACCAACTGGGTTTTCCTATTTTAAAGTTTATATTGGTACATTGGTTTTCCAAATGAGAGGAAAGCTTATAATCCCCTTTAATACCAGAACCCGCAAATACTTTTATATTAGTAATAACGAGCGAATAATCGCGAAACTCAATAAAAGCTTTAGCAATAGGATGTTCTGAATGAGCCTCTAAGCCAGCAGCAATAGCTAATATTTGCGTCCGATCATCCAAAATAATATTTTTATTGATCACAAGTTTGTCTAATTTAAAATTTCCTGTTGTTAAGGTTCCTGTTTTATCAAAGGCAAAGCAATCTACTTTCGGAAAAGTTTCCATAACATGAGCCGATTTGATCATTATGCCACAGCGATTTAAATACGTTGTGGCACACGTTAGCGCCGTTGGTGTAGCTAACGATAAAGCACAAGGGCATGTTGCTACGAGTACAGATAACGCAATCCAAAAGGCTTGTTCAGGTAAATAAAAATACCAATAAGTTCCAGTTCCTATAGAAGTAAGTAAAATTATGGCTACAAAATATTGCGCAATTTTGTCAGACAATTTAGCCAATTTGGGTTTATGTGTTTGTGAATATTCGCTTAAACGAATGAGTTGACTTAAAAATGTATGCGTATTTGCTTGTGTTACTTCTACCGTTAAATTTCCATCCGCATTAATGGTGCCTGAAAACACTTTATCAGCAATATTTTTAGTAATAGGGCGCTGTTCACCCGAAAGCATTGCTTCATTAACTTGACTTGAACCTGTAATAATAATGCCATCGGCGGGAATTGTTTCACCAGGTTTAATTAACACGATATCTTTGGGCTGTAGTTTTTTTGCTGCAATTAATAGTTCTTTACCGTTAAAAATTTTTGTTGCTGTCATTGGCATCAATTTCAATAAGTTTGATGACACTTCTGCGGCTTTTGAGCGCGCTCTAAATTCGAGATATTTACCAATCAATAGAAGGAAAGTGAACATTGCTACTGATTCATAATACACTTCTCCTTTTACTGAAAAAGTTGCCCAGCTACTAGCACTAAACGCTAATATAATGGCTATAGCAATAGGAACATCCATGGATAAGTGTTTTATTTTTAATGCATTATATGCACCTACATAAAATGGTAGGGCGCTGTAAAAAACAATAGGGATACAAAGGAAAAAACTGGTCCAACGTAGATAAACTAAATTGTCAGAAGACATTCCACTAAAAGCACCAAAATATAAACCGATAGCTATCATCATTATTTGCATCATTAAAATGCCGGCAATACCTAACCGTTTGATAAAATTTTTGTTTTGTTCTTGATTTTTTTCTTCAACGTCACTGGCTTTAAAGGGGGTTGCTTGATACCCAAGTTTATCTATAGAATCAAGAATTTCACTTAGTTTAAGTAATTTGTCTTTCCACCGTATTGTGGCACGTTGCGTGGTGGCATTTACATTTATTTGAATAATACCAAGTAATTGAGATAGCTGTTGTTCAATTAACCAAGCGCAAGCGGCACAGCTAATACCATCAACGGAAAGTATCGTTTCTTTGTAATCTGCAGTTTGATGTGTAAATTCACTTTGTAAGGAATCATCGTCGAGTAATCGGTGTTTTTGTAGCTCTTCAGGTACCAGTGGGATTGACTTTTGTGCTGTTTCTGTTCGGTAACGATAATAGTCAGTTAAATTATTTTCAACAATGGTTATAGCAACTGCTTCACAGCCAAGACAACACATTGGCTGAGCTTTATTATTTATCGTTACAAAACTAGAAAATCCTATTGGTATGATTTCACCACAATGGAAGCAGTGATGCCTACTATCAGCCATTAGTTCGCTTCATTTAATATTGGTTTTATTTCAATAAACTCGGTTTGTGGTAAAGTTATTATATTTTCAATTTTCCAATCATTTTTAAATGAAGATATAGATATGTGCCATTTTCCTTGTACAGCTTGATCAAACTGATGACGAAAATAACCATTACCATCGGCAGTTAAGGTTAAATTAAAATCATTTTTCGCTAAAGTGGGGTGGTAAAAATTCACATTAAGTAATGGGAATTTCTTTTCTATACCACTAGGTTTAATGATTAATTTATTGTCTTTTAGTTGTAAATCGAATTTAATCCCTAATTTTTGCGCTAGTTTTACTTTAGATAATTCAATATTAATCGCTTTACCTTTTTTATAATAATCACCAATAACCAAACTATCAGGTTCATGATTTGCGATAAAATAAGTAGTGATACTTGCGATTACAGCTATAGCGGGTAAAACAAAAACCAGCCAAGCCCAGGGTTCTTTATACCAAGATGTTTTCATGATTAGACTTTATAATTGAGTGAATTTCCAAGAAGATATTTTACTGTATTTAAACTATTCATGCTAAGTTTATTAATAAAAAAGCCTCGCTAGTGTGCAAGGCTTTCAAATAATATTAAGTGTGTTTATTGTTGAGAAAGACTATAAACATAAGCACTGATTATATGTACTTTTTCTTCACCTAATATTTTATTCCAAGCAGGCATTACACCAGCACGGCCATTACGAATACTTTCTTCAACAGTACGAATTGAGCCACCGTATAACCAAGTATTATCAGTTAAATTAGGTGCGCCTAATGGTACGCCCATTGCTAAACTGCCTTTACCTTCAGGACCATGACAACCTTGGCACATAGCAAAGCGAGCTTTACCTGCTTTTGCTAAAGTGGGGTCAACTTCTCGACCACTTAAGCTAATCACAAAGGCTGCTACTTCTTTAACTCCTTGTTCACCACCTAAAGCGGTAGACCAAGCCATCATACCTTTAGAGTTACGACCGTGTAATATTGTTTCTTTAATGGTTGCTGGAGAACCGCCATATAACCAATCATTATCAGTTAAGTTAGGAAATCCAGTAGTTCCTCTAGCATCAGAACCATGACATTGTGAACAGTTTTGCAAAAATAGTCGTTGACCAACTTTTAATGCTTTTTTATCGCTTGCCAAATCTTCAATACTACGTGCTGCATAGGCTGTAAAAATAGGACCATATTTAGCGTTTGCTGCGGCAACTTCACGATCATATTGATTTAAAACACCAGAATTGTCTTTTAAATTATTGGTCGTACGTGTGGCAGATTCCTCTATGGTTAATATACCTTGGTTAGAACTTTGCCAACCAAATAAGCCTTTCCAGTTACCTAGACCTGGATAAACAAGTAAGTAACCAAATCCCCAAATAATTGTTAATAAAAAAAATGTACTCCACCATTTAGGTAATGGGTTATTTAATTCTTCAATGCCATCAAAAGAGTGCCCCATAGACTCTCCTTCCTTAACACCAGTGAAGTTCTTTAAACACCATCGCAGGAGAATATAACAACCTACTAAAGTGCCAAGGGTAAGAACTGAAATCCATATACTCCAGAAGCTAGACATTATTAGTCTCCTGTTTGCTTTGTTTATTATGTTGAGCCGGTTTTAAATCATCATCTAAAATAGAATTAGCTATTTTATCAAATTCCACTTTGCGTTTTTTACTATAAGACCAGATCACTATAATGATAAAAATCGCGAAAATTAAGAGGGTAAATATCCCTCTGATCATGCTGTAGTCCATCTTTGATCCTTAGTTATTTTAACGCTAGACCAAGTGATTGAAGGTAAGCGATTAATGCTTGCATTTCTGTTTTACCTTTAACCGCTTCTTTAGCACCAGCTATTTCTTCAGCGCTATATAAAGGTATTCTATTACCTTTATCATCTAAACGCTGATGACTACTGGTTAAGAAATTAAAGGTTGATAATTTCTTAGCGGTTAATTCACCATCAAGCTTGTTTTCATCTAACCATTTATAAGAGGGCATTATAGATTCAGGTACAACTGAGCGAGGATCGATTAAGTGGGCCCGATGCCATGCGTCACTATAACGTCCGCCAACACGTGCTAAATCAGGTCCTGTACGTTTTGAACCCCATAAAAAAGGATGTTCCCATACGCCTTCACCAGCTACGCTGTAATGACCATAACGTTCAGTTTCAGCTCTAAATGGACGGATCATCTGGCTATGACAAACGTTACAACCTTCACGTATATAAATATCGCGACCTTCCATTTGTAAAGCTGTATAAGGTTTTAAATTAGCCACTGGTGTTGTTGTGGCTTTTTGAAAAAACAAGGGAGTAATTTCTACTAAAGCACCAACACTAATAGCGAGGACTGCAAAAATAAAAAATAAGCCAACATTAGTTTCTACTTTTTCATGTTTGTTAGTTTGATTAGTCATCATTAAACTCCTTAAACTGCTTCAATAGGCTTTAGACTACCGTCTTCAGCCTTGATTGTTTTAATCATGTTATAAAGCATGATGACAAATCCTAATACAACTAACACACCACCTAAAAATCGCATTATATAAAATGGATGAGAGGCAGTAACACTTTCAATAAAACTATACGTTAACGTTCCATCTGTATTAACTGCACGCCACATTAAACCTTGCATTACACCAGATATCCACATGGCAACAATGTATAAAATAATCCCTGCTGTATGTATCCAAAAATGCGTATTAATTAATTTAATACTGTACATACGGCCTTGATTGAAAAGAATAGGAATTAAATGATACATAGCACCAATTGATACCATTGCAACCCAACCTAAAGCACCAGAATGCACATGTCCAATTGTCCAATCGGTATAATGAGATAAAGCGTTTACAGATTTAATCGCCATCATTGGACCTTCGAAAGTCGACATACCATAAAAAGATAATGAAACAATTAAGAAACGTAAAATAGGATCATTACGTAATTTATGCCATGCGCCAGAAAGTGTCATAATACCGTTAATCATGCCTCCCCAAGAAGGTAAGAAAAGTACAACTGACATTACCATACCAACTGATTGAGTCCAATCAGGTAATGCAGTGTAGTGAAGATGATGTGGACCAGCCCAAATATATAATGAGATTAATGCCCAAAAATGCACAATTGATAATCGATACGAATAAACAGGGCGTTCAGCTTGTTTAGGGACGAAATAATACATCATACCTAAAAAACCAGCTGTTAATAAGAAACCAACGGCATTATGACCATACCACCATTGCATCATCGCATCGATAGCACCGGCATATATGGAGTAAGACTTCATCATAGAAACAGGTATTGCCATACTATTACCAATATGTAATACCGCAACTGTGATTATAAATGCACCAAAAAACCAGTTAGCTACATAAATATGGGAGGTTTTACGTTTAACCAATGTTCCAAAAAAAACAATGGCATAACAAACCCAAACAACAGCAATAGCGATATCAATAGGCCATTCTAATTCTGCATATTCTTTACTTGATGTATAACCTAAAGGTAACGAAATAACCGCGGATAAAATAATAGCTTGCCAACCCCAAAAGGTAAACGAAGCTAATTTTCCGCCGAATAAGGTGGTTTTACAGGTGCGTTGAACAACATAATAAGAGGTTGCAAATAAAGCACTGGTACCAAATGCAAAAATTACCGCATTGGTATGCAGAGGACGAAGGCGAGAATAGGTTAACCAAGGGGTTTCAAAGTTTAATGCAGGCCAAATTAACTGTGCTGCAATAATAACGCCCACAAGCGTACCTACCAATCCCCAAATTACTGTCATTACAGTAAACTGACGTACAACATCAAAGTTGTAGTCAACTGCCGACATGTTTGTTTGACTCATGTTATGGTTTCCGAAAGTTATAATTATTAACGATAAATTTTTTCTTATTAATCACAAATTTAAGATCACCTTAAATTTGTGACATAGATCACGCAATAGCGTTTTAATACGCTTTGCATTGCAGAATTCTACTCCTTGCCTGTGTTATAAATCAACATAACTAAGCTTTAAGTTGTACATAAACTTAAAATAAAATGATTTTTTTTGATTTAGAACAATAAAACAACTGTTTTTTACTTTGTATTACATATCAAGCTGTTTTTCAAAAATATCACCTGCATAGAATAAGGTAGTCTATTTTCATAAAATCAGCTAATTGAGGGAAAGAGATACTTGTGTTTTAATTAATGGGACTCATAAGAATATTTATTCAGCAAGTAAGGCTAATTTATCAATATTGTTTATTTTTATACTTTTACCACTGATGGTGATTAATTCATTTTTTTGTAATTTTGATAAAATGCGACTGAGCGTTTCTCTTCTTAAACCAAGAAAGTTAGCTAAATTATCACGACTCATAGCCAATGAAATAACATTGGTTTGTTTAGTATTTTGACGATTACGTTCCATAATATTAAGTAAAAATGAGGCAACTAAACTTTCAGCCGATCTTTTAGCAACCAAACAATTAAATTCTTGCTGGTTAACATGGCTTTGCTGACTAAGTAACTCAATTAATTGTGATTGTAATTGCGGCACTATAGTTGAGCAGTTCAATAGCTCATCAACTGATACTTTGCATATAGCACTATCTTCTAATGCAATAACGCGATAATTATATTTTTTGTGAAAAATTGCATCTTCGCCTAATAATTCACCTGAAAAACGAAACCCTAAGATGTTGTTGTCACTATTATCATTCGTTTTACAACGTTTAAAAGATCCCGAACAGACCGCATAAATAGAAGAGAGCGTTTCATCTTTATCAAAGAGTTTTTCACCTGTTTTTATCGCGATTCTTTTATTTAAATAATGATCCATTAAAGAAATAGATTTATGTTGAGATAAAACAGGTTGGCATACAGGGTTCATTGCACAATTTTCACAGCTCACATATTTGTCATTATCAGTAGGAGAGGGAGCGTGTTCGGATATGTTATTCATAGTTTGGGTGTCGTTTTGTAGCTTTTATGTAGTAATTAAAAGCAGAATGCGTATAAAATAGTTTATCAAATATAATAAGTGATTACTTATGCTAAAGACTTTTTTTGTTTTTTTTGTCGTCGTTTTTTTTATCACCTCCTGTAAACCCTCAGTTCAAAAAGTGCAATTATTAGCTAAACCTCAGTGCTTAAAAAGCCAAAGTAGATGCAATATAAAAACATCAATAGGTACGTTTACGCTAAATTTTAATGTGAGTAAAGTTAAAGTGGAAACACCTTTTACTATGCAAGTGTCTTATGTGGGTAAACAAGAAATAATAAATATCAGTGGTTATATGGAAGGAAAGAATATGTTTATGGGTAAAATCCCTCTTTTATTTAAAAGTGAATCAATAAAAAATACCTTTTCAGCCGAAACCATGTTGGTGGCTTGTACAGAACCCAAAATGGAGTGGCGGGTATGGATTAACGCAGAGGTTAAATTACAAAATCAACTCAAAACCATGAATCAAGGTTTTTTTGTTGATTTTGCGAGTAGTTATTAAAAACTGTTTGTAAATTAGGCCGCAGTATTGGCTTGTAGTTTAGGTTTTGCATGCTCAACTAATTTGAACGTAGCTTCTTTATCACCTTTTATATAAACCGAACAACGTTGCCATTTTTCTGGAATAGTCCATGTTGAATTTTCGCCGATACTAAATACGTGTCGTTTATTGGCACAACGTACATCAACTTCTTGTAATGCTCCTTTATTTGCTAAAAGAGAAAAACTATTACGTAATAATTTATGGTGCCAAGTATATGGTTCTAATAATTGACCATTAACAACAATATCAGTGCCTTTAGCGATAAAATCATCAAGCTTTTTCTTGTGATCTTGAAATATCGACATATTACTTTTAGCTTCATCCATTGCCATGATTTTATTTAACGTATCATAAGCCGACACAATATTATTTAGCTTTATATTTAATAAATATTGTTGTTGTAAAATGCTAAAATACATTTCTTTAGGTAAAGAAGTAAATGAAGTGGATTTTTGTAAATATTCCAACTCTTTTTTTGCATTACCTAATGCTTTCGCATACTCAGCTTTAATTAAATAGGTATAGACAGCATTTGCTCTTTTCCAAACTTTGATCTTTTCAATTTTTTCAATTTTTTCTTCAACTAAAGGAAAATCTTTCGCTTTTAGAGCGTCTAACGCATTGTTGTAAAGACGTAGAAAATCTCTAGAGACTGCTAAAGAATTTTTTTTACCATAATCCATAGCAAAATCCATTTGTACTGAATTTTGACATTGTTGAACGGCTTTGCCGTTTTCAAACGCTGGCTTAAATTTCCATTGCTCCATTGCCTTAACTGAAGCTTTGCCAAAACCTTTATAACCACTAACATCTTCAACTAAAATATTAGATACACTACCATCTTTTTCAATTACATAGCTAAGTTTCGCCCAACCTTCACGCCTCATACGGGCAGCATTAATGGGATATTTCGGTGCAATTCTTTCTACTGGTTTCGCATCAACAATCGTGGTTAATTGTTTAGTTTCGCTAGCGTTCGCTTGAATATTCAATAAAGTTGTTAATGCTAAGGATGTGCTGATTAGTGTTTTACAAGAAAAGAATGATTTCATGTTAATTCCATTTAATGGTGTGATTAGGGTCTGTTGATCTTTCATTTTAGTCTCTGCTATAGGCTATTTTTTAAGATAACAAGGCAAAAATTGTGCAATGTAGCCATTCTACTTTAACCATTTTTAACGATGTTAGGTTGAAAAATAGTCATAGCCCCTTGGGTTGCTTTGAAAAAGTGTCACTCTTTGTTGCTTAATGTGCATTTGGAACAACCAAACATTACATTAAGCGCCTCGATTGCCATCTTTTTCAAGTGCAACAGAGCTATAAACTGAAAGATCAACAGACCCTAGTATATTTATTTGAATATTATCAATAATTGTAATTAATTTGTAAACAGATATTACAATTAAATGATTTACGCCGCATAAAATTTGGCTTGTATTATACTTATTAGCTAACACCGAATCTGTTTTGGAGTTATTTATGTTAATAACCACATATAATGTATGTGCTAATAATTGGCACAAGACTAGAATTATTATACTTTTATTATTAATTTTTAGTGTGTTTGCTTGTCAGTCACCTAACGCTAATCACAATATTTATTCTCACCCTTTATCAAAGCAAAATTTATTCATTGATCATGCCTTTCCAAACTATCAACGGGTGCAAGTTGAAACTAAAAAAGAAATTTTTGAATTAGATCAAGATATCCAAACGTTAGTCGAACAAGAACTTTTAACAATACCTAACGAAAAAAAGCGTGCAACAAAATTATTGCGTTTGATTTTTAAAAACAAAGAACAGGGCATAAATTACTTAAGCTCCGCAAATATAGGCGCGAGTGAAGCATTTCATAATAATACCGCAAATTGTTTATCGTTAACTATTATGGCTTATGCATTAGCAACTAAAGCTGATTTAGAAATGCGTTTTCAAGAAGTTTCCATTCCCGAGTTTTGGGTAAGAAATGAGCAATACAGCATGCTTACAGGCCATGTGAATTTATTAATTTTAGCGCCTAAAAACCCACAACTAGAAATATTTTATGGCAGTAAAGATCTTCAAATTGATTTTGACCCTTATATCGCCAAAAAACAGTTCCCTCGCCATATTATTAATAAGAATAAAGTTATTTCTATGTTTTATAACAATAAAGCAGCTCAAGCAATTGTCGATAATAAATACGATGTCGCTTATGCTTACTTAAAATCTGCGATTACACTTTTACCAGGCTATAGTAATTCTTGGGGTAATTTAGGATTATTGTATAGATTAACCAATCATTTAGATATTGCAGAGAAAACCTATCAACATGCGTTATCTTTAAATAAAAATAATTTAACGACACTGTCAAATTATTCAATTTTATTAAAAATGAATGGGGAAGTTCAAACATATAAAGCTATACAAGATAAAATTGAAAAAAAACGTCAAAATAACCCTTATTATTACGCCATGTTAGGAGATGAAGCCGCCTATGAAAATGATTTATTAAAGGCATTACAATATTATAAAAAAGCGATTCATTTAAAAAGAAATATACATGAGTTTTATTATGGACTTGCAAAAGTATATTATCGTTTAAATGAAGTAGCCAATGCTAAACAAGCATTAAATAAGGCAATAAAATTAAACGAATTATCAGATATTGATGACCAGTATATTGCCAAACTTAACTTAATTAAATTGAAGGGTTAGGCACATTAATCATTTTTATATTTTTATTTTTTGTATATTCATTAGCGCTTGCACTAGCAAACAAAATGTAAATACTAAAACAAATTATACCGCTAGTAACACAAATCAAAGCTATTTACTTGAGGTATTTAAAGATCTTTCATCGGATAATTTTGAAGGAAGAAAAATTGGCACAAAAGGAAACATTAAAGCCCAAGAATATATTAAAAATGCGTTAGTAAAGTCCCACGTTACAGCGTTTAATAATAGTTATTTACATCCCTTTGTTAAGATTAACACCTTCAACAAAATTAAAGGCACCAATGTCATAGGTATGGTACAAGGCACTACCTATAAATCAGAATATATTATCTTGTCAGCACATTTTGATCATTTAGGTATAAAAGGAAAGAGTATATACAACGGTGCCGATGATAATGCTTCAGGTACAGCAGCTTTACTAGCTTTAGCTAAAAAAATTCAACAAAAACCTTTTCAACATAGTATTATTTTTTTATTTACCGATGGTGAAGAGTCGGGATTGTATGGAAGTAAAGCGTTTATCAATCAAGAAAAAGATTTATTAACACACATTAAAGTTAATATTAATTTAGATATGATTGCAGGAGCTGATCAAACTAGCTCATTACATTACATTGAAAAAAGAATAAAAAACATAATATCCACAGAAGCTTATGAAAAATTTAGCCGTCCAGATAAAACAATTAACCTGAAAATAAAGCGTGGCTTTCATCAATTTAATAAGAGTAACTTAGTCGGTACTCGTAACATTAATTATATTAGCGCTAGTGATCATAGTTCTTTCTATCGAGCTAAAGTACCCTTTGTTTATTATGGTGTTGGTACACATATTAATTACCATACAAAAAATGATGATTTTGCTCATGCTAATATAAAATTATATTTGAATGCTTTTAGCTTCATTGAAAATCAAATTATTTTCTTAGATCGTAATATTCTTTAATAATTTTTTACAAAAGGTAAATTAATTATTATCTAAAGGCCGACTTCTCGTTATAATAAGTTAAATATAGACATTATTGTAGATTACCCTACCTGCATTTTAGGAAAGTTAATGACCAAACATTTTATTACTGCCCAAGCGCTTCTTGAGGATTCATTTCGTGTCGCAGCAAAAGTATACAACGACGGATTTAGACCCGATTTTATCATTGGAATATGGCGAGGAGGCGCTCCAATTGGGATAGCGGTACAAGAATATTTTGACTTTAAAAAGGTAGAAACTGATCATATTGCCGTAAGAACCTCTTCTTATTATGGTATTAACCAGCAAAGTAAAGAAATTACCGTTCATGGGCTACATTATATTATTGAAAATGCCAACGCTGATGATAAATTACTCATTGTTGACGATGTTTTTGATTCAGGGCGCAGTATTGAAGCGCTTATCAATCAAATTAAAAAGCAAACACGTTTAAATATGCCAACCGATGTGCGTATTGCTTGTCCTTGGTATAAACCTAAAAATACAAAAGTTGATATAGTGCCTGATTATTTTGTTCATGAATCAGACGAATGGCTAGTATTTCCTCATGAACTGTCTGGATTAACGTCTGAAGAAATTAAATCAGGTAAAAGTGATTTAACTAACATTCACGATATTTTAATTTAAATTAATTAAGGGTATTTTAACCTATGCAACAAATCTTAAATAAAAAAATACCCCAAATTTCTTTTATTGTCATGGTGGTGATATATCTACTTGCTGGGCAAAAATCTTTTGCCAACCCAACTGTAGTTTTACTTTCAATAGATGGGTTCGCTCAACAATATATTGAAAAATATCAACCTCAAAATTTATTAAAATTAATGAAGCAGGGCACATATGCAAAAGCCTTATTGCCCGTTTATCCGAGTAAAACTTTTCCAAATCACCTTTCAATAGTAACCGGAAGCTATACCGCAAAACACGGTATTATCCATAATACGTTTTATCGTCGAGATAAAAATCAACAGTATACAAAGGGAGCTGGTACAAAAGATGGGTCTTGGTTAAAGGCAATACCTATTTGGTCTTTAGCTGAAAAAAACGGATTAACTTCAGCCGTTTATTTTTGGCCTGAATCAGAGGTAGATTATCAAGGACTGCTACCAACTTATAATTTTAGTTATAACCGAGTTACTTCAAATGAAACACGTTTTAAGCAAGTAATTTCATGGTTACAACTACCAGAGAACAAAAGACCTAAATTTATCGCTAGTTATTTTTCATTGGTTGATCATGCAGGACATTTATTTGGACCTGACTCAAATGTCACAAAAAAAGCTGTTTTAAAAGCTGATCGTCTAATAGGAGAATTTATAACTACACTTCATGAAAAAGTAAAACAACCCATAAATTTAATTATTGTTTCAGATCATGGAATGCAATCCATTGATAAAAAAAGCCTTATTGATTGGAAGCCATGGCTAAATAACAATCAAAAAATGAAGATTATTAATGGTGAAACACAACTATTAATTTATTCTAATGACAAAAAGCAATTAAAATCTGTTTATACAAAAATAACTGAAAACGCAGATGTTAGATTCAATATTTATCGTCAACAAGATTTTCCTCAACATTGGCATTGGAGTACTAACTTTAATGTTTTACCAGATTTAGTTTTAAACGCTAAACCGCCATTTGTTTTTGACCAATATCATACAAACCAAAGTAAAGGTACACATGGTTATGATCCTTTAAACAATAAAAATATGGAGGCGATTTTCATTGCCACAGGACCAAGCTTCAAAAAAAATGTAGAAGTGCCAGCGTTTGAAAATATCCATATATTTCCTTTATTAAAAAATTTATTAGGTATCACTGAAAACACAAATAATATTGATGGTAATATTAATGTTTTGAAACCTTACTTAGTTATTACTGATAAAAACAACCATATAAAACAACAATAATTAAATCAAATTTGGTATTCACCGTCATTTGTATAACAAGCTTACCGTGCATACCCTATATAATAACCCACTAAGTCCAGTACTAAAAGGTACTGGACTTAGTGAAGTGTTTAAGTTAATCTCCTTTAATCAGCTTTTAAAGAATTAATTCGAATGTCTAAACAACCTCATCCACTTTATCCAACTTATCATGAGTTAAAAGAGTTAACGTTAACTGATTACCCAACGTTAACTAACTTTTTAAATACTAATAATAAATCTTGGTGGTTAACCCATTGGACTTGGGGAAAATCATTTTTAGAGTACACTGGCCGAAATAAATCAATTCATACATATGATCGTTTTAGAAATGAGCTTGAAAAATTCTTACTGTGGTCGTTTTTAATAAAAGAACAACCTATCGATGACTTGCGTAAAACAGATATTTTAGAATACGCAGATTTTTGCTGGCAACCACCAATAAACTGGATTGGTACTAGTAATCAAGAACGTTTTAAATTAGAAAATAGCTATTTTAACGTAAACGATTTATGGCAACCTTTTAAATTACAAGCGCCAAAAAGCCAACAAAATAAAAATATTGATAAAAAAAAATATCGCCCCTCACAACAAACACTAACTTCTACATTTACCGCGATAATTGTTTTTTATAATTATTTAATGGGTGAAGAATATTGCTATGGAAACCCTGCTCAAATAGCAAAAAAAGATTGTCGTCACTTTATCAGTGATACTCAGGTTAAAGATGTTAAACGATTAACGGCTGCACAATGGCAATTTGTGCTAGATACATCAGTCAACATGGCAAATGAAGATCCCATCTACGAGCGAAGTTTGTTTGTAATAGCGACGTTAAAAACATTGTTTTTAAGAATATCAGAATTATCTGAGCGTGAAAATTGGTCACCTACTATGGGACATTTTTGGCAAGATGATGATGAAAATTGGTGGTTGAAAATTTTTGGTAAAGGCAGAAAATTACGTGATACTACAGTACCTCCTGACTTTATACCTTTTTTACAACGTTATCGGCTCTCACGAGGACTTTCTAGCCTACCATCAAGTGGTGAGAATAACGTAATTGTTGAAAAAATCCGTGGTCAAGGAGGAATGGGGAGCAGACATTTAAGACGTTTAGTTCAAGAAGTTTTTGATTTGGCATACATTAAAATGAAAGCTGTTGCTGGCGAAAACAAAGCAATAAAGTTAAAAGAAGCGACTACTCATTGGCTTCGCCACACTGGCGCAAGTATGGAAATTGAACGTGGCCGAGCACTAAAAGATATTTCTGAAGATCTAGGTCATGCAAGCATGGCAACAACTGATACTATCTATGTTCAATCTGAAAACAAAATGAGAGCGGAAAGTGGAAAAACAAGAAAAGTCGATTAACGTTACTTAACGATAAGATAAATAAGGTGATTCTCTATAAATTCTACTCTGTAGCTTATGCTTAATTCAAAATAGGTAAATCTAGGCTTCTTTAACTACGCCATTCAAATGTTACAGGCTCAAAAAGTCTAAAAATAGCTATTCCAAAAATCAGTCAATTCAGTGGTCATACTGATTAATTTATAATCGTAGTCAATTAAAACTATGTGCTAGATAATTCTGTGCTACCCACATGATAATGTCGATAATTACGGCAAAAAGTAGAGCGATAAACATCGGTGGTAATACTAATAAAGCTGCGGCTATTAAAGATAGCATTTTGAAAGGTCAGGTTTGATAGCTGCTCTTGTTCGCGCTTTAATTTTTCAGCCTCTGATTTACTTGATGCCAAATTTAGCGTGGTGAATTCAGACATAACATCTTCTTAAGTGAGTGTTATTTAAACACTGTAAGCGAATCTATGATGAACTATTTTCATCATTTAGACCATTATTTATGTTGGCGAAAAAGAAGTTTTCTCGCGGGACACAAAGGTTGTTTGAATATATTGTTAGCCGCACAATATTTTGAGTAAGTAGAAAATTTAGAGAAAATAAGCATGTTTGTGAGCTGATAACAAACTCAGCAAGCCAAGCCGTCTTATCCCATCAATCATAGTCTATTTTTTCCTCACCACCTAAACATCAATTTATATAATTTAAAATACACAACTACCAAAAGGAATATTTGCCCTTTTTATTCTTTAGCCACTTGCTTCAGTTGCTGTGTAATCGCAATTATTCATTTTCAAGCTTATGAATGACTTCTGGATAGTTAGATAACACTGGAACTTGAGAATGCAGACCATCAACTATCAACAGCTGTCGAGCTGCATTGTCATCATTTATAAAATTAAATGGGGGTGCCAAATAATTAAAGGTGAGTGAACCCGTATCTCTTAAAGCAGAAGGGTCAAGTAAAGGTAAAACAATATAAGTCCCGTAGCCAACACCGTACGCTACCAGAGTATTACTAAAAGTGGTTTTATTTCTTTTTTATTGCTATTAAGTTATTGGTAGGATCAAATAAATCAGCTATTCCGCGGGTTGTATTAATTAACACCCGCAGCAAGCTTTCACCACTTTCCTGCCAATTTCCCTGCAATAAGTGATTAATGGCATATGATATTGCAAACCTCCGGATCTATTTAGGCATTGCTAATGTCTTTTGGTAAGCATTTACAGATGCAAAATAGCATTCACAGGATAATTTTTCGAGGCCAAGTCTGGACAAGATAGTAATCTGTCCGCGGTTATAGCTTATAATCCCCTGTTGTTGTAAATAACCTGCCGCAATCGTGACAGCGCTACGGCGTACACCCAACATTTTCGCTAAAAACTGATGTGTTAACTGAAGGTGATCTGAATGAGTACGATCCTGTGTCATTAATAGCCACCTGGCAAGTCGTTGTTTGACTTCATGAAAATTATTGCATGCGCCAGTTTGAGCAAGTTGTTGCATCAAGACATAGAGATAATTGTGTACCAATTTTCTTACTACTAAATTACTTTTTACTCTGTGGTTAAACCTTGTGGCATCCATTCGCAACGCACTCCCTGAGCCTTGAACAATCGACTTCATTGGTGCTTTTGGGTTGTCAAGAACAAGCGTGGCACCCAGCATGCCCTCATTACCTATTAATCCCATCTCTAAGGACTGTTTTTCACCAACCTCTACAAGTAATGAGATAAAGCCCGTTAGTGGAAAATATACATAGTTTATAGCTTCTTCAGCAATATTGAGTGTTTCGCCAAACACAAGTTCTATTGGCGTGCAATCTTCAAGAAACCTATTGCGATCGAGCTTAGGTAAATAGTTTAATAAATGATTGGTCACCGGTGAGGTGCAAGTTGTAGTCACTAAAATCTCCAATGAATAAATCCATGAATCAAGGAATGAGATGGTTATTGATAACTTGCAGTAATCATTATATTTTGTCTGTGCGCTACACCGCTATGGTTGTATATCGTTGGTTGTATATCGTTAGTGAGATAATATTTATTGAATATTATCTCATTAAAAAGTTGTTAACTTTACATACTAGCGATGATTATTTGTAATAAAATCATGGTGAATTTTTTTTAAGATAACCTTAATTGTCTGAGTGAGAAACAAACGAGGTGTTATAAGTGGCGAAAAAAAAGAAAGTTGATTAATCGGCGACTAAACTCCATTTTTCGATGATTTTATCTAATGTACCCTCTTTTTTTAAGGCGGTAATTGCTGTATTTATTTTTGTTAACACTTCAGTGTTTAAAGATTTTCGACTAAGCATCATATGAACATCTGTTTGATATATATCTAGCGGGAACTGTTCTAACTCACCTGTAATTTTATATTTTTCACAAAAGGCGTTTATCGTGTTTGGATCGGCTAATAAACCATTTATACGACCTTTTAATAACATAGAAATGTTTTGCTCGATATCGAGTACTTCATTAGTATGTTCTTTAAATTTTGAGGATTGCATCAGTTTTTCAAATTTATCACCATAATAATATCCTGTTTCTATACCTAATAAAAAATCTCTATTTATAATATCAGTCAAACTATTCAACTGAACTTTTGAGCCTTTTAGAACAAATAATTTAACCGTTTCTAATCGATAAGGAATACTAAAATACGCATATTTTTCTCTTTCTTTGGTGTACGAAGCACCAAAAGCAATATCAATTTCACCTGACTCTATATACCGTAAATGGCGTTTCCAAGGTAATTCAACATAATCTGCCTGTAAACCGGCTCTTTTTATTACCGTTTTAAATATTTCAATATCTAAGCCTACTAACTCCTGTGCTTTATTGCGATATTGGAATGGGAACCATAATTCCCAGCCTACATTTAAATTACGAGCTAATCCGTTAAAGCTAGTTAGACTAACTAAAATGATAAAACTGAATGTGATGACTTTATTCATTATTAACAAAAAATAACCCGCAATAATATGACTACTTAAGAATTTTAACCTTATTTTTCATGGTTAAAGGTTTAACGTTAAGGGCTAATGCTGGATCTAACCGTACTTTAAACCAATTTATACGCCAATCTAAATGAGGCCCTGTTGCTCGACCACTACTACCTACTTCAGCAATTTTTTGACCTTGCTTAACTTTATCACCTTTTTTAACATAAGATTTACTTAAATGTAAAAAGCTTGAACTAATGCCATGACCATGATCAAGTAACAATGTACCGCCAGAATAAAACATACTAGGTTCAAATAAAGTAACGACACCGTCTGCCGGAGCAACAACAGCATCACCTGTATTTGCAGCGAAGTCTAATCCAAAATGCGGACGTTTTTTCACACCATTAAACACACGCTGGCTACCATATACACCAGTTATTTTACCTGGATTAGGGGCAATAAAACCTTGTGCGAAGCCATATATCGTGCTTTTTGTACTTCGTGCCTCAGCAATTTTTTGGTTATCATTTTTTATATGGGCAATCGCTTTAGGATCGGGTTGCATTATTTTTTTAGGAATACCATTTATGCGTTGAATTTTATATTGGCGTTTTTGGGGTTTTAAGTTGCGAATACTTGTTTCACCCAATGAATTTTTAATTTCCAGTTGATGTGTTGATATATCATCACGAGAAAAGCCAAAAACAAAATCACCATTAGGTGTTAATGGTAAGATTTTATTATCAAAAAAAACACGATTGTTAACCGATGTTTTCCCTAAAATTAAAGCGCCTTGTTCAATTTCACCCGATAACTTAAATGTCGGTTTTTGCGCCATAGCGAGGCAAGCAAAGACACTTAAGGTTAAGGTTGACGCTTTTACAAATATTGTAATATTTTTAAACACTCGCAATGGCTCCTTTTGCAACACCTTCATAAGCAATAACTTTAAAAACATTATGTGGTAATTCTATTTTTAATTGTCGTGCAATGTAATCAGCCAGCAATTCAACCGTAGAGTCACAGTCTACTAATTCTAAAACATTATGTGGAACAGCAATATCAAACCGCCCTTGTGGTGCAATATATGAAAAATATTGATGATCGGGAGTAACATTGTTTTTTGCTTGTTGTGATAATTGCGCCGCGTCGAATACAATTTCATCTTCAATCGAAGCAATATAAATATCTTGCCAACGTTTACACCATTGTTTTTCAAGCGCATTTGAACGTTGATCATTTTGATATATTTTTATTTTTGAGCGATGACCATGGGCAATGCGTTGACAATTACCCTGATGTTTTCGCAAGCCATGCGAATAATGGTAATAATCACTAGGAATAACTTCTGAACGTAATGTTAGTGTTAATCCTTGAACATTAGCAGGTAACGCTTTAATGATTATTTCATGTAAATGTTGAGTGACTGAATTTATATTCACTGTTTCAGCGAAAATTTTAGCAAATGCACAACGGGGCGATTGTAAAAAATAGGCTCCTCGCTTTGAATTGAAATCAACATACTCGTGCCCTACATTATCTGTTGAATCACTTACCGTTAATGCGCTATCTTTCATCGGTAATAATAATTTATGATCAACACTCTCGTCTATAATCGCCTTAATTTGCTTTTTTACAATACCAAAATCAAGCACCATATTTTCATCATTAAGTGTACCGTCAAGTAATACATCAACGATCCAACTTTCACCCACAATGCCGCGCTCAACACATAAATAGGAAAAGTCGATCACGGTTAAGTCGTTTACAAATAATTGCATTGTTTTCTCTTTTAATCTTTTATTAGTTCGTTTTAAGTTATTGGCTTATTTGCCAATTAATTATTTCGCCGGCTTTAACCGGCACTAATTGGTTTTCTCCAAAGGTTAAATTTTCGGGTACTTGCCAAGCTTTTTTAGTTAATGTAATGGTATCGTTATTACGTGGTAATTGATAAAAATCGGCCCCATTAAAACTGGCAAAGGCTTCCAGTTTATCAAGAGAATTGGCTTGTTCAAATACTTCAGCATATAACTCTAGGGCAGCATGAGCAGTATAAGAACCAGCACAACCACAAGCGCTTTCTTTGACTTGTTTACTGTGAGGAGCAGAATCAGTACCTAAAAAGAATTTTTTATTACCACTGGTTGCAGCATTAATTAATGCTTGTTGATGAATATTTCGTTTCAAAATAGGTAAACAAAAATAATGTGGTTTAATGCCGCCAACAAGCATGTGATTGCGGTTATACATTAAATGATGTGCGGTAATCGTGGCGCCGACATTGTCATTAGCATTACTGACAAATTCAACCGCTTGTTTGGTGGTAATATGCTCTAATACTATTTTTAATTGGGAAAATTTAGCCGCCAAAGGTGCTAATATTGTGTTAATAAATACTTCTTCACGATCAAAAATATCAATGTCATCTGCGGTTACTTCACCATGAACCAATAATGGCATACCAACCGCCTGCATTTGTTCTAATACGGGGTAAATATTAGCAACGTCTGTAACTCCTGAAGACGAATTAGTCGTTGCACCGGCGGGATACAATTTGGCGGCAAACACCAAACCACTATTTTTAGCCTCAATAATATCTTGTGCGCAGGTTTTATCTGTTAAATACAACACCATTAAAGGCTTAAAATTACTCTTTTGGGGTAATTGTTGGCAAATGCGTTGGTGATAGCTTTTCGCCAAATTCGCATTGGTTACTGGCGGCACTAGGTTCGGCATTATAATCGCACGGCCAAAATATCGGCTAATATCACTAACGGTTCTGTTGAGTACTTCACCGTCACGTAAATGTACATGCCAATCATCAGGGCGAGTAATTGTTAACTGCTGTAAAGGTTTTGTCATGCTTGTTCTCGCTTTCTCTGTATATTTTTACAAAATCAATTCGATGTCTGCGTTAATCGTCAGCAGTATTGTCTGATTGTAATAACGTCATTAATTGATCTTTTAAATTTGGTGGTATTTTATAAATCGTTAAACTGTCATTGGCTTGATTATAAACAACTTCTTGCCCTAAATGACTGCGTTCAAAACTAACACTTATACCACTACCATAACCTGAATATTTAGTGGCTTTATTGATCACCGCTTGTTCATGTGGAAAACGTTCTTCCAGCGGGTAACTTTGTTCTTGGCAAAAGCTATAGAAATCACCTTCACTTTCACTATCTGTACTAGCAAAGGTATTAGAAAGTTCTTTAATTGAAATATCTTGCCCACTGGCTTTTTGTTCTTTGCAGTAACCAAGCATTTCTTTTCGTGTTTGTTGTTTTTCAGTAGCATCAAGTTGATTAACGCTAACAAAATCTTCAACTGCTTGAACTAAAGTTTGACTTTGAGCTTTTGCATCCAACCCTTCTTCACAGCCTAAAAAATCTAAGAAAAAGTCTGAAACTTTGCGCCCTGCTCGTCCTTTTATAAATGAAATATAGCGATTGCCTTCTGGATTTTTTTGATAGTCAAATAAGTCAATACGTGCGGCAAGTTGTAATCTTGAAGTATCTAAATGTTGATCAGCCGAAATGTTAAGTTGTTGATCAACACTGTAATGTTCAATTACAGGAATAATGGCAACTAATAAGTACTTGCCGCCCATTAGTTCGTAATTACACATTAATAAATAGCCCGTTTCGGCGAGATCATATTTTTCTAATTCGAGCTTTAATAAATTGCCTGCTTGCGTTGAAAAATCAAAAAACACTTGTGTTTGGTCGAAATAACCATTCATTAAATCGACAAACTTTGCATCATCACTCGGCGTTGGCAAACTCGTGAATCTACCATAAGCTTTGGTTCCTTTTGCATTGTAAATTTGATGCAAAGACAAAATAAACTGTTCTATTTTAGGGGTTATTTCGATGTTTTGAGGACCATAGCGAAAGTTAACCGTCGCCGTTTCTTCTTGTTTTGATAAGAAATGCAATGCAATATTAGAAATTATTAAACTCATATTCAGCCAGTTGTTTGTTTAAGTTAAGTATTTTTGTGTTAAATTTTAAATGCTTTTGATAAACTAACCGTCTTTATTTTATCTGGAAAGTTGTCAAAAGATGCCTATTGTATCTAAGTATTCTAACGAACGTGTAGAAAAAATTATCGAAGATTTGCTAAATGTATTAATTTCTGAAAAATCTTCAGCTGATTTAGCCTTAATGTGCTTAGGAAATACCGTAAGCCATGTAATCAACACACAAATTCCTTCGGCTCAACGCGAAAAATTTTGTCAAAACTTCGCGAATGCACTACAACAATCTATTAAATAATATATTTATTAGCCCATTAACTAAAAAAGTATAATAACAAATTTATGGTCGCTTTTGATTCTAAAACCTACAGTAAAAGACTACTGCATCTGATCAGCTGGAGTCATTGGTTTACCTTTATAAATATTGGTATCGCAATAGCCCTATCCTCTGTGTATATTATAGGTGAGCCGCTACCAGAAACGCTTGCTGGTTTTGCTTATTTATTAAGCACTTGGTCTAGCCATATGGCCTTTTTAACCTTTTTTACCTTTGTGCTGATTTTATTTCCTTTAATATTATTAATACCAAAAACCTACTTTATTCGTACCAGTGCTTCGATAATATTTACATTTGGTTTATTGTTGTTAGTACTTGATGCTTTTATTTATAATCGATTGGGATATCATTTAAATGTTTCCTCCCAAACACAGATTATTTCATTAATTTCTAGCCAAATAAAATATAATAGCACGAGCTTTTACTTGATCAGTGTATTGTTGTGTTTAGTTATTTTAGCATTTGAATTAGTGGTGAGTAATTACACGTGGAAACACTTAAATGAACTTCAAAAAACAACGTTTGCTCGTAAAATTATTATTGTACTGGTAGGTGCATTCTTTTTCAGTCATATCACCCATATTTGGGCAGATGCTAAACTTAATTATGATGTGTTACAACAAGATACTATTCTACCTTTATCTTACCCATTAACCGCTAAAACGTTATTAACCAAGTATGATTTATTTGATCGCCAAGATTATTTAGCACGCCGTAATAGTTCATTAATATTTACCAAAAAAGTACCTGATTATCCTGAATTAAATGGCCAATGTTCGGTTGAAAAGTTAAATCAAATAACACAATCAACGTTTATGGTGTTAACCGATGAAATGATCACCACAAGACAAATTGATAATTTTGTGCAACGCAGTAATGCCAAGGTGATACGTTTATTGCATCATGTTGATAATGCTGTTGGTGACAATGCTTGGTTTAACTTATTGTATAGTTTACCAAGTATTTACCAAAAAGATATTTTACAACAAGCAAAGCCACCCTTGTTATTTCAAGCGTTAAATCAACAAAATTTAGCGACAACGTTTACACGTATTGGCGACAAAAAAAATACTGAAGAAAATGCAAAAAATAGTGAGTTGTTAACTAACTTATTTACTAATATAAAACAGTTAAACAACAGTTCGAGTTTACTCTTAGCCAAAAAATTAAATAACTACCCTGCTGGCCTACATATATTTTATTTTGAAGGTAAAAATTCTTTTCAATTTGAATTATTTATGGATGCCTTGTTACTTGCACAACGCCAAAAAGATAATAATGATATTATTTGGTTAAGCTCAATAGGAAACACCAATCAAAACACGCGTTTAATAGTTAAACCGGCATTGTTATTATTACCTAAATACATAGGCAATAAAAACCAAGGTGCACGTAAGAACAGTTCAAAAAATATTAATGTATTAACCAGCCAAATGGATGTTTTCCCAACTTTATTAAATCAGTGGTTAGTCTGTAATTTAGACAACGTAAATTATGGTCTTGGCAATGATTTATTAACACTTAAAAAAGCACGTGTATTTGCAAATACCGTGGCAAATGGCTTAATGGTTTTTAACAAAGACAAATCTTTATTTATTGATCAAAACGGAAATTTTCAAAGCTATTCTTTACAATTGCAAGCACCAATAATTGAAAACCCTGATTTTCCTCTAATGATAGACGGTGTACGTTTTATTAAGCAATTTACAAATATTGAACTAAATAGTGAAAATAAAGCACATTAAATAGGCAAACAGTTGAGTATCCAAGTATTTTACTTGGCATTGGTTAAATTACTGATTATCATAACGTTCGTAACTATCGCGTATTTAAACCTTACCTAAGTTTTAATAAACGATAATTACTGATTGAAAATATAATAAATCGGAATGTAGCGCAGCTTGGTAGCGCGTGCGCCTGGGGGGCGTGAGGTCGCAGGTTCGAATCCTGTCATTCCGACCAAATCTTTATCCCCAAAACCCTATTTACACTGATAACATTGCCCCTAATGGCTGTCCACCTAATAAGTGCATATGTATATGGTAAACCTCTTGACCACCATGTTCATTACAATTAAAAATCAAACGATAACCATTTTCACTTATACCTTCTTGTTTCGCTAATTTTCTAGCAACTGTGATCATTCGCCCTAGTGTTAATTCATCTTCGTCTTCAACATCATTTATGGTTGGTATCAATTTGTTAGGTATAATTAAAATATGAGTACTTACCCTAGGATTAATATCACGAAAGGCAGAAACCAAATCATCTTGATATAGCAAAGGGGTAGGAATTTCTTGACGGATAATTTTTGAAAAAATAGTTTCTACGCTCATAATTTACCTTACCTATTGAATTTAAGAAAATAATCGTTTTAATTATAACGTTAACTTAACAAAAGTATACGCTAGCATCTATTCTGTCTGGCTTTTTGTGGTTTATAACCTACACTTTAAAATGGTTATCACATAATAAGGAGGCTTGAATGAGCACTATTTGGAATAGACATGCTATTAATTTAGCTAAACACCTCGATTGTAATAATGAATTGCAGGCTCATTTATACCTTGAACAATTGTTGTTATTTCCTGTAGATATTCAAGATAAAATTATCGAAGAAATTAGCAACTTGGGACAATGTAATGAAGAAGCAATTACAACTATTATTAATAATTACACGATAAATAAGCGAAATTTATTAAATTAATGGCTAAGCTGTATATCTCTTAACTTTGAAATTTCATCACGTAACGCTGCAGCTTGTTCGAACTCAAGATTTTGAGCATAGTCAAACATTTTAGCTTCAAGCTGCTTCACTTTTAAATCAATTTGTTTAACACTTAATGTGTTGTAATCACCCGCTTGCTCTGCAATTTTTTGTGCGTTTTTCTCTCCAAATGATGTGCCTATATCCATTACATCGGTAATTTTTTTATTAACTCCTTTTGGTGTAATTCCATGTTCAACGTTGTATTGATGTTGTTTTTCTCGGCGGCGTTCTGTTTCATCAATCGCTTTTTTCATCGATTTAGTAATATGCCCGGCATATAAAATTGCTCTACCGTTAAGATTACGCGCGGCACGACCTATAGTTTGGATAAGTGAACGCTCTGAACGTAAAAAACCCTCTTTATCTGCATCTAAAATAGCAACAAGCGATACCTCTGGCATATCTAACCCTTCACGCAAAAGATTAATACCGACTAAAACATCAAACTTACCAAGACGTAAATCACGGATAATTTCAACACGTTCAACCGTATCTACATCAGAATGTAAGTAACGGGTTTTAACACCATGCTCATCTAAATAATCGGTTAAATCTTCAGCCATACGTTTAGTTAACGTTGTCGCTAAAACACGCTCACCTAAGGTTACGCGTTTCCTTATTTCTGAAAGTAAATCATCAACTTGGGTATCAACAGGACGAACTTCAATAATGGGGTCTAATAAACCTGTTGGTCGTACAACTTGCTCAGCAATTTCACCTGATGACTTTTCTATTTCATAATTACTTGGTGTTGCGGAAACATAAATAGTTTGTGGTGCTTGCGCTTCAAACTCATCAAAACGCATTGGCCGATTATCAAGAGCCGATGGCAAACGAAATCCATAAAGCACTAAATTTTCTTTACGTGACCGATCACCTTTGTACATAGCACCAATTTGTGGAACTGTTACATGAGACTCATCAATGATCAACAAGCCATCATCAGGTAAGTAATCAAATAAGGTTGGTGGTGGTTGTCCTGGTGCTCTACCCGATAAATAACGAGAGTAATTTTCAATGCCCGAGCAATAACCCAGTTCTGTCATCATTTCAATATCAAATCGGGTGCGTTGAGTTAATCTTTGTTCTTCAACTAATTGGTTATTCTCTTTTAAATGCGCAGCTCTGTCTTTTAATTCAATTTTTATTTGATCAACCGCCGCTAATATTTTTTCTCTTGGCGTGGCATAATGTGTTTTAGGATAAACCGTTACTCGCGCTAACACACGTTCAATCTGCCCTGTTAAAGGATCAAATTCACTAATACGCTCAATTTCTTCATCAAACAATTCTACACGCAGTGCAAAACGATCAGATTCAGCAGGAAATATATCAATAACATCACCTCTAACGCGATACGTAGCACGTGCAAAAGCAACATCGTTACGTGTGTATTGTAATTCAGCCAAACGTCTTAAAATATCTCGCTGATTAATAATATCGCCTTGACGTAAATGGAGCATCATTTTTAAATAGGAATCAGGATCACCCAAGCCATATATAGCTGAAACAGAAGCAACAATAATTACATCACGCCGTTCTAATAAGCCTTTAGTGGCCGATAAACGCATTTGTTCAATATGATCGTTTACCGATGCATCTTTTTCGATAAAAGTGTCTGTTGTGGGTACGTAAGCTTCTGGTTGGTAATAATCATAATAAGAAACAAAATATTCCACTGCGTTGTAAGGAAAAAACTCCTTCATTTCCCCATAAAGTTGTGCGGCTAAGGTTTTGTTGGGGGCGAGTAACATGGTAGGTCGATTGAGATCAGCAATCACATTAGCAATGGTAAATGTTTTTCCTGATCCTGTTACCCCTAGCAATGTTTGGTGCGCCAAACCCGCTTCTAAACCCTCTTTTAGCTTAGCAATTGCGGTTGGCTGATCGCCAGCGGGTTTATAATCAGAAACTAATTGTATTTTTTTTACATGATCTGTATTGAGATTAAATTGATTCACAATATCACTGCCTTAACACTGCCATCTTCTTCTGTGAATTGTTTACTAAAAAAATGAAAAGAGATCCCTGCCATTACTAAGTTTCCGAATAATGCACCAACAAATAGTCCTTCCAAATCAAAAAATAGACTACCTAAATAAGCGAACGGTACATAACAAACAAAAAGTCTTACAATACTTAGTATTAAAGCAATCATAGGTTTATGAAGTGCATTGAATGACGAATTAGTTAAAATAATTACACCTTGCAAGCCGTAGCCCAATGGTAAAATCCAAATAAATAATTTTATAATATCAGCCACTTGCTGCTCTTTAGCAAAAGCATCTGCGATGTAAGGTGCTAATAACACCATCAAAAAATAAATTAAAATTTGCCACAGTAAAACAAATTTTATTGAGGACCTATAGCTACCTTCAACACGCTCCATTTTGTTCGCACCAAAATTTTGGCTTATAAAAGGTGGTAATGTCATCGACATGGCTAAAACGACTAAACAAGCAATTGATTCTAACCGAGAACCCACACCAAAAGCGGCAACCGCAGATTCACCATAACGGGAAACAATGGCGGTCATCACCGCTGCAGCAAGCGGTGTCAACATATTAGCACCAGCGGCAGGAAAGCCAATTTTTGCAATTTGTTTTACTAATTGAATAACCTCGGTGAATGCAGGAAGTTTTATCGCAATTAACTTTTTCTTGAATAATAGGATGTAAATAACTAAACAAAAACCAAATGCCCATGATATTAACGTTGCTATTGCTGCGCCCTGCATACCTAAAGAAGGAAAAGGCCCATAACCAAAAATTAGTAACGGATCTAAACAAGCATTAATCAAGCCTGCACTTCCCATAACGATACTCGGCGTTTTTGTATCACCCGAAGCACGTAAAATTGCATTGCCAATCATTGGGCCAATTAAAAAAATACTACCTAAATACCACACATCAATATATTGATGAATAAAAACTAATGATGATGGTGATGCACCAAGTAAAGTAAATATTTCGTCGGTATAAATATAACCAACAAATGATAAGGCTACAACGACGACAGCACCGAGATATAAAGCAACACTCGCGGTGCTTTTAGCAAGATGATGATCGCCTTTACCGAGTAATTTAGCAATAACAGCTGAGGCACCAATGCCTAAACCAATCATCAAACTGATCACAGAAAACGTTACTGGAAAAGTAAAACTAATGGCGGCAAGCGGTTGTGTACCGAGTAAACCAACAAAAAAGGTATCAACTAAATTAAACGTCATTAACAAAATCATTCCGAAGATCACCGGAATAGTCATTTTTTTCAGAGTACTAACAACAGGATCGTTGAGAAAGTCGATATGATTAGCTTTTGACATGCAATATTAACGCTTCTTTAAATTAGGATCTAAAATGTATTGGAAGGTTATTGTAAAAGATAGTTGTTAACGTCGCTATGACTATTTACATTTAACTTGACTGGTTAACAGGTATTTTTGTAAGTAAAGATATTTATCACTTAGTCACTCAAAATTATGCTTGTTTATTATTTATTCATAAAGCAGTTATAATAAACAGATAAATTGTATCTAATTGAATCTATTCGATTAATTTAATATTTCACTTTATTTACTTTGCTCTGCACCCCTTTAAAAATATAAACACATAATCTTTTACATTTTAATTAACAATGTTATCCACAGGTTTTGTGGGTAAGTCACTGCAAATTTTTCATGGCTGAATATCATTCGATCATTGTTTATAAAAACACAAAATTGCATGTAAAATAATCAAACAAACAAATATTTAAATATTTTATAAATTTACTGTTGACAGTATCACGAGACCCCTTTAATATTCCGCCCCGTTGAGAGGTTGCTTAGAAAATTTCAACAAGTTGTAATATTTCTTTAATGATAGTTAACAGTAATTAAAGAAATAAATTTATTCCCCAATAGCTCAGTTGGTAGAGCGATGGACTGTTAATCCATGTGTCACTGGTTCGAGCCCAGTTTGGGGAGCCACATTCTTGTTCAGATGGCAGAACGATGGACTGTACTCTTGTTAAAATAACATGTGTACTGTTCAAAACCCAGTTTGGGAGCCACATTCTTGTTCAGATGGCAGAACGATGGACTGTACCCTTGTTAAAATAACATGTGTACTGTTCAAAACCCAGTTTGGGGAGCCACATTCTTGTTCAGATGGCAGAACGATGGACTGTACCCTTGTTAAAATAACATGTGTACTATTCAAAACCCAGTTTGGGGAGCCACATTCTTGTTCAGATGGCAGAACGATGACTGTACTCTTGTTAAAATAACATGTGTACTGTTCAAAACCCAGTTTGGGGAGCCACATTCTTGTTCAGATGGCAGAACGATGGACTGTACCCTTGTTAAAATAACATGTGTACTATTCAAAACCCAGTTTGGGGAGCCACATTTAGATAACGGCAAAAGCGGTTATATAGATATTTAACAGATATCATTAAAAGGTTCATTTCCAATACCTTAATTAATATAGGTTTTAGGAAAAATACTGTTAATTCATTTAATTACAGTAAAGAACAAAAGATTATTCCCCAATAGCTCAGTTGGTAGAGCGATGGACTGTTAATCCATGTGTCACTGGTTCGAGCCCAGTTTGGGGAGCCACATTAAAGGCTACAGAGAAATCTGTAGCCTTTTTTCTTGTTTAAAATTTATGTTGTACCTGTTTTTCGTCAGTAGAGCGATGGACTGTACTTATATAAAATCAGCATGTATCACTGGTTCGAGCCCAGTTTGGGGAGCCACATTAGCGTAATATCATCGGCTACAGTTTACCAGCCAACGAAATATGGCAAATTGTGAAGGTAAATAAAACAGATATTCAGGATGCCATTGCAGGCCTATAATGTTATTTTCTGTTGATTCTACAGCTTGGGTAATGTCGTCCAGATCTTTTCCTACAACCTTTAGACTTACCCCGGTATCTTTGATTGCCTGATGATGAAGGCTGTTTACCCGCAAATGAAACTTTTTACAAACTTTTGCTAATAAGGAATTTTGTGATAGTCGAACTTGTTTGGTCGGCAGCAATCCTGGGCGGTTATAGGTGAGTCGGCGCAATGACCTGATATCTTGATGCAGGGTGCCACCCAAGATAACATTAATCAGTTGTGCGCCTCGGCAAATTCCTATTATCGGGATGTTTTTTTTCAGTGCTTTGTTGATCCAGCTTATTTCTAATTGGTCACGTTCAATATCAATCCTGACTTTATTGTCAATCTTACCATCGTAGTGCTCTGGGCTAATATCATCGCCACCGCTAACGATTAATGCATCGATGTGTTCGATATTCTGAGGGTGACGCACGCTGATGCGCTTTGGTGTGGCACCGGCTAATATTAGTGCCAGTGCAGTAAACCACCAACTTGGAGACCAGCGTTTTGCGTTGCCACTTACACCAATTTGTGGTCTTTTAACCATTGATCCAGATAGTTTACCCATGTTTTGCGGATTACTCCTATAATCGGTTGCTCAGTATCAAGAAATGCCGCGCTGAGTTCTTTTAAATAATCTGGGCGACTAGCCAGTTCATCAATTATCCACCAGGTATTCCATGAATGAGCCAGCGACCAGTTTTTATGTTCAATACTGCAATTAGGCAGTCGATAATGAAAAGCCGGTCGAGCCTTTATTTTGGGGTCATCTACCTTATCGAACACCCGATTTTCATCAATCTCGGCAAGCAGTGGGAGCAAGTCTAATGCGCGATTGCGGCTTGCATTAAATTTTAAATAATCGCTAAATATATTATCCATATCAGGTGGCGACTGAGACAATAACAACTTAACGTAGTTCTCTGGGTACAGATCAATATAAGGGCTAATCTTGCGAGCGGTATTAACCTGATGTGCCTCAACCAACCACCATTGTAACAGTGCAAAAGAACGCAAATAAGCAAACAATGTTTCAGCATCTAGCTTGGGGATATCGGCATTAATATGTACGCCATAAGCCGCAATGAGTGATTCTTCTGTTCCCATTGCACCAGCTTCACGCAGTGCCGATACCATTTGATCCAAAGCGTCAAGGTGGGTAATTGATATAGGTGGACTAACGACTTCAACGGGAACCAGCATACTTGCAGCTTTACTTAGTTGTTCAAGCCATTGTGAATCTTCTCCATGATTTTCATTTTCCTCGGCTGTACGTTTAAGAAAGTCCCAGTCTATTTCAATATTAAAATCACCCAACGATTTAACGTGAATAATCTGTTCGGCCGCTGTTTTGTTGCCTAGGTTTCCATCAAGAGACGATTGAACGATTTCAACAGTCTGTGCTAGTGACAGCCCAGAAAATTCGAGTTCAAATCCTACCAGACGTTCTGTGCCATCACCTTTAACTGTGACAGATGGTATCTTAAAATCACCTTGTTTATTCATGTAAAAAAACTCCTGTAAGGCTTATAGTGAAACACATTTGTAGTGCTATATCATCCCTTTTTACTAACAATTGCTTTTAATTCACTTAGGTGTTTAATTTGGTAATTTGGCGTTATATTTTCAGGTTTTTCACTGTTATTTGAATTAAGCCAGCAGGTATTTATGCCAGCATTAATGCCACCTTGAATGTCAGAATGAATATTATCACCCACCATTAATATTTGAGATTTATCTACTTGTTGCATTTGTTCAAATGCATAATTAAAAATATGATTATCGGGTTTCGCAACGCCAACTTCTTCAGAGATCACCAATAATGAAAAATGGTGATTTACCTTTAACTTTTCTAATCGTATTTTTTGTAGCTCAGTAAAACCATTAGTAATAATACCTAATTGCACCCTACTCGATAAATATTCAAGTAAATTTAAAGCACCAGGGAGTAAAGCAGAAATATCTGCCATAGCAATTTAAAAAGCGCTATTGAGTTGTTGTGTAGATACCGCTATTTTTTCAGCCCAAAATTCGAATCTTTTGTTTTGTAATTGTTTTGCGGTAATTTTTCCATTTTGGTAATCAACCCATAAGGGTTTGTTTACTTGTTGATATATTTCATAATCAGCTTCGGCAAACGTCATACCAAAGCGAGAAAACATTAAAACAAGTCCCTTAAATGCATCGAAATGAAATAACGTATCGTCAGCATCAAAAAGTATCCATTTATATTTCATATTTTTTATTTTAATTATTGGTTAAAGAGGGAGCTATTCATAAATGGGGCTAAAGCGAGTATTAACGCTTGAGTATAAACATCTTCTCTACTTACATGATTGTTAGTTAGTAATGCCATAGCCCCACCTTTTTGTTTGATATTATCAGTATTAAACAATTCATCCATAACATCGCCTAATTCTTCACCTTGTAGTAAAGATTGATAAACAACGTTTGGCAAAGGTAAATTTGCACTACGACCAATTGACTGATTGTTTTTATGTGCAATAACCACATAAGCAAACGTTGCTGTGCCATATTCAAAACAGTCGACACCACCTTCAATAGCGATATAAAAATCAGCTTGTTTTTGTGATTGCTTTTGCATTTGCTTTTTACAATATTCAACGCGATTAATTGCACCAATGCGCGTTTCCTGTTCAGTCATCGGCTGATCGGCAACTAATGATGGCGCATGTATGCCTTGACAAGTAATTTCTGAATTAGGAAAGACCGTAGCAATAGCAGATTTAGCGGCATTTATTTTAACGGGATTTTGAGAACCAACAACGATAGTTAAAGAATTATTTTTCATGAATATACACTTAAAAATAATGGGAAAATTAAAGTTAAATATCATACCTTATTAATATATACAGCAACTAATAAATGTTAAATTCAGTTGTAAATAAATATTAAAAGGCATGTTGAGTACATAATCATTAAACCATATTTCAGCTCACATCAATCACATCTTGTTAGCAAAGTGCGTGGGGATATGCCAATTGTCGATGCTGAAATGACAAAATATCAGGTTTTACAATAACGCCCTCATCTATATTAATGGCGCGGCGAATAGTTTCATTTTTAAGCCAACTATCACGACCACCAGCAATTGTTGGTAAATGTACAATCAACGCAGCTGAAATAGAGCGCGAAGCACTTTCCCACAAATAGCTTGGTGTATGATCAACCGCATAATAGTCAACATTTTCAACCCTAAACATGGGATCTTTAAAAGTGGTTGGTTTAGCAAAATAAAAACCCATACCTTCGTCACAGCTCACATCAATAATTAAACTTCCCGGCTTAAGACAACTTTTCTCTACTTCGGTAACAAAATCAATTGGATGATTAGTATCTTGAAATATACCGTTGACGATAATACCAGACTCGCTGATCAATTCAGACAATGATCGTTCGGTACCATCATGCTCTACTAACAACATGCGAGGTTCGCCCTCTTCACCAACTTTAAGCGTTACATAATGACAATCGAGTACCTCTTCTCTAACTTCATGATCAGGACGTTGAATACAAATAGTAATATCTCGAAATCCATGAGCTTTTAAGGCATATATAGCACCTCGACTAACGGCGCCAAAGCTAAAAATAAGGACTTTACGTTGATCACCATAATGCCCATCAATACCTTTTAATTGTAATGCGTGAAATACCCCACAATAACCAGCCAGTTCATTATTTTTGTAAAAAGTATGTCTACCAACCTGCCCTTGTGGACCCCATACAAACATATCTTCAAAGGCGATCAGGGTTTGTTTACGATTAATTGCTGTTTGGGTAACATCTGTTTGTTGAACACAATGCGGATAACCCCACAACACACCACCTTGTTTAAGTTGTTCAAAATCAGCAAGCACAGGTTTGCAAATAATAGCGATATCGGTAGTTTCAAGTAATTCATCTCTTGAGGCCAACCCTCCCACTTGTTTCGACAGTTCGGTGTCTGAAACACCAAATTTTTCACCATAACCCGTTTCAAAAATTAATTGTCGGCGCACACTTTCTGGCAACCTCGGCAAATGTTCAGGATGGATCGGAAAACGTCGTTCATCCATTTTTTTTGAACTGCCGATAACGCCTAGCTTTAATGTGTTCATTGTATTTCCTTTGCTTGCGTGAGGCTACCAACAGTGGTCGGTAAAATATTTTACAAGCATGATAGATTTTCTTAAGTTTTAGAGATTAAAAAAATCAAGGTGGTCGCAAATGCGAGAAGTGAATATGGGATCATTTTCTGTTGCAGCTACGTAACTGCAAGCGATGCGGTAGTATAACACAAATAGAAAGTATTAACTGGGTTGCCCTGGTAGATTTCGTTTTAAAGTAGCAATCAACTAAATCACAACCGATTAACAATCAAAAGTCGTTAAAAAATTGGCTGTGTTGTACACAACTGTTGCTATATAAAATTTATTGTAGGTTGTCACGAGTGAAACAAGGCACAACTAAGGGGAACATAGCTAAAGAATTAAATTACTAATCTAAGCGCGTTTATCGGTTAAATAATTTTCACAAAGAAAATCTATATACGCTTGCTCATCTATTAATTTCATTCCTCGTTTTTCAAAACGCACTAAATCGCTTACCGTAGGAAAAGTAAAATACGAATCGCTTGTAGGCTGTGGGGTAGTTAATATTTTTTCATTTCTAGAGTAACTTAAAATGGCATCAAGAATATCCAAAGTACCTTGGCGATAGAGCTCTAAGGTATTCATTAGATATGATTCTTCTTTTTCAACAGCACGCGTTGATATTTTAATTATTTCACCGGTATCAATAGTACCGTCATTAATAGTATGCAGCGTTGTGCCAATGGTTGTGTCACCATTTAACATCGCCCAAAAAGTTGCCATTACCCCTCGATACTTGGGCAGTATTCCCGAATGCAAATTTATAACACCCTGTTTAGGTATTTTTATACATTGCTCTTTTAAAATGCCACCATAACGAATTGAAACAATTAAGTCAGGACAAAGCCGTTGTATGCGCGCAATACTTTCAGAAGAATTAATACTGTTTTCTTCTATTATTGGTGAATGTAAATAATTTTCAAACCCCTCAAAGCCTTTGAATTTAGCAGCCTTACTGCTATTTAATAACGGGTTTAATACTTGGTTAAGCAAGTTTTGCTCAAAAAACTTAAGTTGCGATAATGGCGCGGGTAAATTGGTGTTGTTACCAACTTTTGCTGATAACCACAAATGCAATTGGTGCTCGCCTTTCAGCTTTGGCAGTAATAAATTTAAAGCAAAATTACTGGCGATATCTTTATTTGAAAGAATAAGTATTTTCATCGGCTGTTAGTCATTTAAACCTAGTATAACTGGGAAAGATTTCCGTTTTTCGGATTAAGAATACATTAAGCTTTTCATTGTGTTAGGTCAACTGTGTAAACTACATTGTTAATATGTGTAAAAATAACGCTAGAAATATGATAGTTCAGTTAATACACCTTTATTTTTGTTAAGAGTTCAGTAAAATAGTGAGTCTTTAACGGCTCTGTAAAGGTTAGTGATGAAACGCGTTGTTTTATATATTTCAGATAAATGCCCCCATTGTCGTAAAGCTCAAAAATACTTGGATGATAAAGGCATTAAATACAGATTAACAAATGTGAAAATGCAGCGCGGTAGAAAAGAGCTTGACGCTATAGGAGTTCGCTCTGTACCAGTGCTTAAAATTGGAGATGAAATAATGATTGGCTGGAATCTAAAAAATTTCGAGAAACTCTATGCCGCAGGTTAAGAAGCATTATTAAATATCCTTAATATAAGTTTTACTCAATAGATGTTATAATTTGACACTATTATTATTTAAAATCATTAGGCGTATATCATGTCTGAACACCCAATTTTCGACATTTGTGTTGAACCTATAGAACTTTATAAATTACTCAAAATTGCCAGTATGGTTGGCGGTGGCGGCGAAGCTAAAACCATGATCAGTGAAGGTAATGTTTTAGTAAATAATAAAGTTGAAGTTCAAAAGCGCAAAAAGATCCGCCACGGTGATATTATCGAATGTAACGCTAAAATTATTAAGGTCGCTTATAATCCCACCAAAAAATCAGCAGAGTTTATTAATACCGTAGTTTCAGCGAGTAAAAATTCAAAAAAGAAAAAAAGAGCTAAAAGTAAAACGCGGGGTATTTCATCAGAAACTGTTACCTAACCATCACACCAATACTAAACAACCAAAATTGTAGAGCCTAATACCCTCTAGTGAGTTCCGTAAAGAATATCCTCATTTATGTGACTACGCATAATGTTTGAGACAACCAATCACTAAATGATATTGGCTTCTAATGATCACTTTTGCCACAAACGGACATTAGCATTTACTGGCTAGAATTGAATTCAGATTAGTTTTTGTATCGATAACGCCCTGTTAATGGGAAGAATATTGTTGGCTAAAATTGTTGAGGTACGAAACACAGCCAACTGTATTTTATCCTTGTTTAACAGCTTGTTATAAGTGATTATTACTGAACTTTACTTTCTTTTTTCTTGAATATTTCTAATAGAACACTTTGTACAAAATAAATAGTGAGCATAAGTACTATTTGTATCCCGCCCATTAGAAATAATGTAAATATATCAATTTTGAATCTAGCATTAAAATTAATTGAAAAATATAATGTAATAGCAATAGAAAATAAAAAATATCCACCCAATAATAAGTGGATTTTCGAGTGATACTTTTTGAATATAGATTTGAGCTCATTTTCAGACATTTACACACCTCTGCACTTACTTATAGACATAATGTTTGTTGGCTAAAATTGGAGCACAGCGACATAGCCAACGGTTATTTGTCCCTATTTATTTACTTGTTCGAATAAGATGTCGGCTGCGCGACACCTATTCTTATTTGTTATACGCCCTTTACAATGCGCACTTTAATGCGCATAATAAAACAACTTACTATGAGGTTATGACCATGCAAGAATTATATGATTTTAGCGCACCAAAAAAAGCAACAAATCTTAGTCTAAATAGCGACTTATTAAAAAAAACTAAAGAACTTAACATTAATTTATCTGCAACATTAGAGCAAGCACTAAAAGATAAGTTAAAAACAATTGAAGCTAAAAAATGGCTAAAACAAAATAAAAATGCAATACAAGCGTACAATAACTTTGTTGAAGAAAATGGTTGTTTTAGCGATGAATATAGAGAATTTTGATGTCACAATTTGATGTATACGAAAACCCTAATAAAAAAAACAAAACAATTTACCCTTATATTATTGATATACAAAATGAATTAATTAGTAGCCTATCAACGAGGATTGTAATACCGCTAGGTAAATTTAGTTATTTCAATAACGAACAAATAAGCGGATTAACTCCAGTTATCGACTATCAGAATGAAAAATACATTTTATTAACACCACAAATTTCATCCATGCCTACAAATCTATTAAATAATCCTGTTGGAACTTTGATATCAATGAGAGATGACATAATTGGCGCTTTAGACTTTGCTATCACGGGCATATAACGAGCCTGTAGAATTACTCGTTTTTTGTTATTTTTGATAATACCTGAAACATTAACTGACTTTGAACAGTGATTCAAATAAATCCTTTGTTTGTATAAATAATTATTTTGATCGCAATTTTTTAGGGTGTTTGGTCTTTTTGGGGAGGTATTAGTGCGTTTTTATCCATTATGAAAGGAGTTTCCATTAGCTTGTTACTAATGAAGCGTGTTTCTTAACTTTTCTATGTTATGTACTAAACAGTACATCT
>Ga0316203_1000343_pt1 | contig 64395 bp, 61 predicted proteins | sample 6monrhotite_MG_FD_204940 | JGI IMG/M metagenome (GOLD analysis project Ga0316203, IMG submission 204940) | Microbial mat bacterial communities from mineral coupon in-situ incubated in ocean water Damariscotta River, Maine, United States -... | ecosystem: Environmental > Aquatic > Marine >... | reverse complement strand
ATATACCCGATCACTGCGACCCTCAGCGATAATCGCACCAGCCAGGCCACCTACAATCGCACCAATCACAGCACCTTCGGCAACCCGGTCACTCTGCGCACCGATGACAGCACCGGCTGTACCACCAATGACAGCGCCCTGGGTAGCAGTGCGTTGCTGATGAGTTGCTGCAACGCAACCGGAAAACATCGCCAGAGATAATATTAAAGCAAACAGTTTCATACAGGACTCCTCTCTTCAGACCACATTATGGTCACAAAACAACATCTCACAATGGGAAAAATACACACCATAGTGTAAGTCTAATGAAACATGTTCTTCATACGTGTGGAAATACTGGACTCCAGACCCAGTTGCTTTGGAGAGACTTCATAGAGGGTACTGACACCAACACCCTTGAGCGTCATATTTTTCGGAGAACCGATCAGAATATCACCCGAATAGTCGCGAATTTTGGTATGAATCAGACCAAAAACAATTTCATCAATAAGAATCTGGTTACGCAGGGCATTGGATTGAATACGCGCCCCTTTATCCATGGCATGGCCGATATAATCCTGAGTCTCACCCGGAATCTCTTTCACATAACCACAGGTGATACCGATACGGTAGTTCATGCCACCAACCAGCTTTTTCAATTTCTTACGTTCATCTGCAATGCTGCTTTTAATCAGTAGTGAGGCGAGCACAGCATCAATCGCATGCTCAAATACTGCCATCACACCATCACCCAGGCGTTTCACCACATGACCTTTGTAACGTTTAACGGCCTGATCACAGATATCGCAGAACAGACGGTTACGCATATAACCTTTGGTATGTCCCATGGCTCGCTTGTATTCAGTCGAGCTTTCAAGATCGGTGAACATGATGCATTTGTAGTGATCTTGCGTAGTAGCAATCACACGCGCCACCTTCTCAATAATAACATCAATATCCAGAGGTTGAGTATCGACACGACTGGCTGGACGCGCTGCGGCCAATTGAGGTAACAGAGCTACTTCAGCGGGGGAAGCCATCAAATCAGCAGCTGCATCTTCATCGGTTTTATTGGAACGTGATGCAACATGGGGAATGGGCACTACATTCACATCACCAAGCTCTTGATCCTTTTGCCTGATTGTCGCCATATCCGCCTCCAGCTCTGATCGAAACAAGCCAGAGTCAAACACAGGCTGAAAGAATTATAGATAAATGTCTGTGACACAGATCGCAACATGGATCACAGGGGTCGCTATGAACAGCTCCTAAGGAGATGCTGATTTATTGGCTCCTGCCAAACTGATATCGCAAAAGCAAAAGCGTCGTTTTTCTTTTGCTTTTACAAACCAACCACTTACGTGGCCGGTTTGGCAGCCCATCCATGGACTGCTCGGAAACACTGAATAAATCAGCGCTTCCCTAATAAGGGCGATGGGCGGAAAAATCAGCCAGACTAGCCAGCAAGGCCTTGATTTCAGCATCGCTGTTTTCAGGCAATAACGCCTTGGCACGCTCAGCATAATCACGGGCTCTGGCCATCGCAAAACCACAACCATCCTGTGCCGCCACACGCTGACGTACCCATTCACGATCACCGGCTTCATAACCGTCACGCTCAGCAATCTCTTCAACACGCTGAGACAGCTCCGGATCTTTGTGCATAGCATGAATCAACGGCAAGGTAATCTTGCCCTCTTCCAGATCGTGACCTACCGGCTTGCCAGCCTGCTCAGCCTCAACCAGATAATCCAGAGCATCATCCATCAACTGGAAGGCTACTCCCAGACACATGCCGTATTCGGCTATCGCTGCAACAATATCTGCTGATTGTTCTGCCGCGTGCGCCCCCACCTCAGCTGCCGCCTTAAATAGTACGGCGGTTTTCCTTTCAATGACTTCCAGACATTCAGCCTCTGTCATTTCAAGATGGAAGGTGCGTGAAAGCTGCAGCACCTCACCCTCTGCCAGCGCATTGGTGACATCAGACATCAATTTGAGCATCGCCATATCACCATCGGCAACCATCATCTGGAAAGAACGGGAAAACAGGTAATCACCGACCAGTACACTGGCCTGGTTACCCCAGACACCATTGGCTGATGGTGCACCCCGGCGTTGATCGGAGGAATCAACCACATCGTCATGCAGCAGTGATGCGGTATGAATAAACTCCACTACGACTGAAAGTGGAATATGGCGTTCGCCCTGATAGCCAAACAACCGTGCCGTTAACAGACAGAGTAAAGGGCGCAGACGCTTGCCACCACTGTTCACAATATAGTGACCAATCGCAGGAATCATCATGATATCAGATTGCAGATTGTCGTGAATGCAGGCATCCACCAGATCCATGTCGGATCTGCACAACTCTACAGCCTGCTCCAGTGGGGAAATCATCGAATCATTCACAGCGCTGAGCATCGTAAACTCGCGATTGCTGCCGTCAAGCTGTGCGGTAAAAAGCAGGAAGCAATTCCCCGTCGATTCAGTAGTCTCGGCTCATGGAAATTATTCTCGCCTCACGCTCCCCCCGCCGCCTTATGCTACTGCAAAGTGCAGGCCTTGCTGTTGAAGTTCGGCCCAGCCACATTGACGAAACACCCATTCCAGGAGAGTCGGTCGCCGATATCGTTCAACGGCTGAGCATAGAGAAATCCATGGCATGTCAAAGTAGCCCCTCCACCCCTGTCATTGCAGCCGATACCCTGGTTGCCATACACGGGAAACCGTTGGGGCAACCAGCCGATCTGGCGGAGGCTAAAGAGATGCTATTACAGCTCTCGGGGCAGACTCACTACGTCTATACCGGCGTATCTGTACGTCTGGACGACAAGCTTCTTACTGATTTAGTGCAAACTGAAGTACGTTTCAGAGTTGTGAGCGCGGCAGAGATCGACATCTATCTGTCACACAATGAGGTGCTCGATAAAGCCGGTTCCTATGCGATCCAGGGGGGCGCTGCCAGCTTCATTGAATCGATTAACGGACCACTGGATAATGTTATTGGTTTGCCGGTTCGCACTACGATGCATATGCTTGCAGAAATAACTTTTTCGGGAAGCACAACATGAGCATAGAGCTACTGGTCAACGTTGCACCGTTTGAAACACGTATCGCCAGAGTCGAGAACAATCTGGCCGAAGAGATCTATATCGAGCGCGAGCGCGAACGCGGCCTTAAAGGCAATATATACAAAGGCCGCGTTCAACGCGTTTTGCCGGGTATTCAGGCCGCTTTTGTTGATATCGGCATGGAGAAAGCAGGTTTTCTTTATGCAGGTGATATTGCTACGGCCAAAGAGAGCAATGATGATATTTCCGATGACATTGAAAATGACGATGACAACGAAAACGGCAATGATAGCAAGGATTCACCTCCAAGCCGTCGCAATGCCCCGCCGATTGCCAATCTGATCAAGGATGGGCAGGAGTTGATGGTTCAGGTTTCACGCGAACCTATCGCATCAAAAGGACCACGCCTAACCACACAAATCGGACTTGCTGGCCGTTATCTGGTTTATCTTCCACATCTGGATCATATTGGCATAGCCAGAAGGCTTGAAGACCAACAGGAACGTGATCGTCTGCTAGCCATTGGTAAAACCATCAGCCCCAAGCAGGGCGGCATCATTATCCGTACTGTTGCAGAAGGCAGGCTGGAAGCAGAAATGCAGCAGGATCTGGATTTCCTTTTGCGCCTCTGGGCTGATATTGAGAAACGCTCAAAAAGTGCATCCCTGGGAAGCATGATTCACAAAGAGCTGAATCTTTATCTGCGCGTCATGCGTGACTATGTCGATACTGAAGTCGAAAAGATCCATATCGATTCGCGCGAAGCCTATGACAGCATGAAAAAGTTTGCCCGTCGCTTCATGCCCGAGGTTGCCAAGAAACTCTATTATTATCCGGGTGATCGACCGATTTTCGATGTTTACGGTGTCGAGGATGCCATCAACCGTGCCTTGCAACGCCAGGTTCCACTCAAGTCAGGCGGTCATATAGTGATCGACCAGACCGAAGCACTGATTGCAATTGATGTGAACTCAGGGTCGTTTGTCGGCTCTCGCAACATGGAAGAGACCGGCTTCAAAACCAATCTGGAAGCTGTGCATGAGATCGTTCATCAACTTCGCCTGCGCAATCTGGGTGGCATCATTGTTGTCGATTTCATTGATATGCAGGAAGATGAAAACAAACAGCGTTTGATGGAGGTGCTGGATGAGGCACTCAAACGCGACAAGGCTAAAACCCATATCGTGCAACTCTCCGAACTTGGACTGGTCGAGATGACCCGCAAACGTACCCGTGAATCCCTGGGGCGCATCCTGCTTAATGAATGTGAGCACTGCCATGGTGTTGGTAATTCAAAAAGTCTGACCACGATCTGCTATCAGCTATTCCGCGTCGTCGTTGCCGAGGCCCGCGCCTATCCATGTGAAAAACTGATGGTCATTGCACACCCTGATATCATCGATCTGCTGCTGGGAGAGGAAAGCAAGGGTATTGAACAGCTTGAACAGTTTCTCTGCAAAGAGATCACCCTGAAAAGCGATGAAGATTTCGCACCGGATCATTACGAAGTCGTACTTCAGTAAGTAGCAGAAAGGTAATCCGCCATGTCATCTCCGCTTATGCTCTATGTGCATATCCCCTACTGCGTACATAAATGCCATTACTGTGACTTTAATTCACATGAACGGGCAGAGCCCGACTGGGATGCATATCAGCAGGCTCTCATCCATGAACTGGAACACAGGGCCAACTCTCCGGTGTTTGCAGGCAGAGCACTGACCAGCATATTTATTGGTGGTGGCACACCATCGCTTGCCCCCCCTGAACTCATCAAGGCTGTCCTTCAAAGTGCAGAGCAGCATTGTGGTTTTTCCAAAAACATAGAAATCACACTTGAGGCTAATCCCGGCACCGTAGATGCCGGTAATTTCAGGGCTTACCGGGAAGCTGGCATCAATCGACTATCCATGGGGGTACAGAGCCTGGATAACAGTGAGCTTAAGTGGCTGGAACGTATTCATGGTGCAGAAGAGGTATTCAGTGCCTTCCATGTCGCAAGAGAAGCTGGATTCAACAATATCAATCTCGACCTGATTTACGGCCTGCCAGAGCAATCCATGGATTCATGGCTAAACTCCCTGAACAGAGCGATAGAACTGCAACCAGAACATCTATCTTGCTACCAGTTAACGGTTGAACCACACACTAAACTTGCAGCCCGACACAATCGCAAACCTTATGCACTGCCTGACGATGATCTGGCGCTGAAGATGTTTTTCACAAACAGAGAGCGATTATTGAAGGCTGACTACCATGCCTATGAGATATCAAACTTTGCCAAAAAGGGCTTCCATTGCCGACACAATGATGGCTACTGGTCCTATTATGACTATATCGGCATAGGTGCCGGAGCTTCCGGCAAGTGGGATGATACAGACAGTTCAGGCATCACCCGCTATAGTAATATTCGTAACCCTGAGCGTTATATTGATCTGGCTCAGCATACAGGAACGGCAATGAACTCCAGCGAATCGCTGGACAGAGAACAGTCTGCTGCAGAAGCTGTCTGGCTGGGGCTGCGGCGCGCCGAAGGCATAGACCGATCCGGCTTTATCTGCCGATTTGGTTTTGATGTCTGGGATCACTTCTCAGATCAACTGAGCCCGTGGCTGAAACAGGGGATGATTGCCATGTCGGCAACAAACATCCATCTCACGCAAGAAGGTCTGGCGCTGACAGACGAAATCGCTGCCAGCGTCCTCTAATCAACCCACTGCCTCCGAGTTGAATAGGTCCTTAAACTTTTGCCAGTTTAGTTATTATACGATTGTGTCTCTGTATCTACTACAGTTGGTGTAATAAAAATCAGTAACTCGCTACGATTCTTCGTTTTCAATCTGCGCTTGAACAGATTACCGATCAGCGGAATATCCATCAGCCCGGGTACTCCGGAGATCTGTTCGAGCTCTGTCTGGGTATAGATACCACCGAGAACAACCGTTTCGCCATTTTTCACCAACAGCCGGGTTTCAACTGTCTTGGTGTTCACTGCAGTTGCAGTACCGGCCACATTGGTAACCGGTGTATCCTTGTTCACCTTTAGCTCCATGATAATGCGCTGATCCGCAGTAATTTGTGGTGTTACCCTTAATGTCAGCTTGGCACTTTTGAAGATAGGTGTAATCGTCGTTGCGCCACCGGTTGTGGTTACCTGTTCAAATGGAATCTGTTCATCCTGTTCGATCAATGCTTCCTGTAGATTACTGGTAAATACACGCGGACTGGAGACGACTTTCACATCACCCGCCGTTTCTGCAGCGGAGAGCTCCAGGTTCAGATTCAGCGCATTGCTTAAGGTGCCAAGTGAATAACCGATTGCACCACCTGCACCTGCACCCACAGCAGCACCCAGATCAACTATATTGGCATTACCCGGAGCTGTACCCACAGTATGCTGAAATGTAGGTCCACCCTGATCACTGTACGTTCCACCCCACTTCACACCCAGATCTCGTGAGAAGGTGTCACTTGCTTCCACAATACGCGCTTCAATCAGCACCTGCTGCATCGGTTTATCAATCACAGCAATCAATCGCTTGATATTGTTCAGACGCTCACGTGTATCGGTAATGATCATCGTATTACTACGTTCATCAAGCAGAATACTTCCTCGTTCCGAGAGCAGTTTCATGCCACCCTCAGCAGCGATGCTACCGGCACCCGGAGTTACAGTCGTAGTACTACTAGTCGTTGAAGCCTGGCCCTTAAGTGAGCCCCCCTTCAAAATAGAACTCACATCATTGACCGAGGCATAACCCAGTTGAATGAACTCCGTATCCAGCTGCGCAACCTCTTCTGCACTCTGCTGCGCCTGCTTTCTGGCATCGGCATCGTCCTTGAGTTCATCCAGAGGTGCAATACGCACCACATTACCGTTCTGCTCTTTGCCCAGACCATTGGCAGAAAGAATCACATCCAGAGCCTGATCCCACGGCACATCAACCAGACGCATAGTCAGTGATCCCGTAACTTTATCACTAAGGATGATATTAAAATCACTCATCTCAGCGATCAACTGCAGCGCATTACGAATATCGATATCCTTGTACTTAAAGGTCACTTTCTGACCTGAGTACATCTTCTCAGCCTTGATATCCTCTTCACCGGCTTTCGCAGCGGTAACCAGATCTTCCGGTTTCACCGTTATAGTTAACAGGTTGCCTGTCTGATACGATGAAACAACGGCCTTGCTGCGCAGGCGGGCAACAATACGCACATCCTTATTCACAGCATAACTGTCGATCTGACTCACAGGCCCTGAAAAAGCCCGCACATCCTGAGAACGTTCCTGGCCCTGAATCAGAGTCGCATTCTTGATATCAACTGTAACCCTGCCCTCTTCTTCCTGCAGGTTGATAATCGGGTTGGCTTCATCGGTACGGATCACCAGATGAGCAATCCTGTCATCCGGCTGAAAATCAACCGCTTCAACTATCAAACCAGCTGCTGCCGGCTTGGCTTCAATCTTGCCAAAGCGAACAATCATCCTGTTACTGTCGGCATCAATCTGATGCTTGGCAGCAGCGCCTGAGCGCAATGACAAGACCAGTCGCAAACGACCCTCGGCAGCACCAACGGTCACATCGTTTAATCTACGTGCTGTATAGGTGTAATGCTCTTTTGGCAGCTTTGAAACACCACCCCAGAAATCGAGCACCATCGTTTTACCTTCATTGGTCACCAGTGCATTATGGTTAGCATCCATATTTCTGCCACGAAGTACCAGTTCCGTTACACCACCGGCATCTCTAACTGTGATATCCTGAATCTCGGCACCCTTACTTTGATCAGTCTCTTTTGCGGCAGAAACAAATGAAAGCAACAGATCATTACCTTTTTCCGCAATTTCGTAGGTTGTATCCCGAGCCAAACCAATCTCTATGCGAACACCGCTACTATCCTGCAGTGGGAAAACTGTTTCGACACCGCCATCACCCTTCACTTCAACCACGCCATCTGCCATCGTTGCATTGGGAAAACTCAACACCAGTCGGGATGGGCCTTCAAGATTAAACACCTGATATTCACCAGCCTCATCCATCACGATGCTCAAATTCTGACCTGAACCATCAGACAACAGCTGCAAGCTTTTGATGGTTGCTGCTTCAAGCTGAGCTGCGAATGAAACCAGCGATAAAACTACAGCTGCAAGCATAGAGAACATGATTGGCGCATGGCCTGCTTTATGTTTACTCATCCTAAACCCCATCACACTCTCCCGGGTACTCTGATAACATCATTTCCTCCGCCCTTTACGCTGCTTCTTCGTCTCAGGTTGTTCTTCCACAAACCTGTAGGTCACCGCCTGACCGCGGACAGATAGCGTGTTGCCACCTTTACTGCGCAGTAAGGTCAGGTTCTTCACATCCACAATACGTGGCATCTCACCCACACGCTTTAGAAATGTCAGCAGTTGACGAAAACTGCCGGAAATATTTAAATCAACCGGAACCTCAGCATAAATCTGTTTGGTCACTTCTGTCCCCGGCTTAAAGTCTTTAAACTCAAGACCAGAGTCTTTACCCGCCCACGATACATTCTCGAGCAGGTCCGGGATTTGTGATTTTTTGGGCAGCATATTCAGCGCAACCTTCAACTGCTTTTCAAGCCGGGCATACTCTTTCTGCTTATGTGGCAGATCATGGGCCAATTTCTGGTTCTTCTTCAAAAGGATCTGCTCAAGGTTAACCTGAGACTGCTGCCTGCTGATCTCGTCCTGCAATGGCAGCCAGCCCAGATAGGCATACAACGCACCAATTACTGTGCACATCGTGACCAATGCCAGAAGTTTCTGCCACAGTGGCAGCGGCAACATCGGACGCAAGGAATCGAAAAGAGAGTCTTTTATCGAATCAAACATCAGGATTTCCTGCCCTTGTTTGACTTCGCAGCCTCTTTCTCTTTAGCCGCCTCATCCACACGATTCAGCTTCAAGTTAAAACTGCGTACCGGCAAACCCTCCACAACCACGCGGCTAATCACCATCAGTTGTACATTGTTAAACAGAGCCGATTTATCCAGTTTGCGCATAAACGATGCAACGGCCTTATTACTCTCGGCAAGACCAGTCAGTGTGACGTCTGCGTCATTATTACTCACACTATTGATCCAGACATTTTCAGGAATCACACGGGCAATTTCATGCAAGGTTTTCAAAGAGTGGAAACGACCTTCCTGCAAGCGATCAACAATTTGCAGCTTACGTTCCACATCAGAACGCAGGGAACCCAGATTATGCAGTTTGCCTATCTTCTGCTTAAGAGCGGCATTCTGTTTTTGCAGACTGAGTGTCTGCTCCTTCAGCTCGGAAAGTTCCATGGAAGATAATGTATGGGCAGCCAGCGCAAGCAGCACGGCAAGAATTACAACTGCGAAGAAAACTGATACGTGCTGCGTAATCTGCTGTTGGCGTCTGGCAACACGATAGGGAATGAGGTTAATGCGAATCATGCGTCAAAGTTCCTCAAAGCCAGACCAACAGGAACCATCAACATCGGCCCCATACGTTTGAGATGCTCTGCATCAAACTTCTTTTTCGGAATTTTTATCTGTTCAAACGGATTGAGTATCATTGTATCGATACCAAGTCGCTGTTCCAGTTCAGTGGCAATATTCGGAATCAGCGCACAACCACCACTGAGCATCAGTTTTCTCACGGGAAATTCTGCCTTACTTGCTGAATAAAAATCCAGAGAACGCACAAGCTCGGATGTCAGACCTACATAAAACCGTTCCAGAGCATCCGGATGCACCTCAGAAAAGTTCTCCAGTTTCAACTGCTCCGCAGCCAGATAACTGAGACCATGTTCCTTCTGGATTTCCTCAGTCAAATTGTGACCACCATAAAACTGATCACGTACAAATGACATCCGACCATTAATAAGGACATTGATATTCATCATATTCGCGCCGATATTAATCAAGGCATGCACATCTGCGTTCTCATCCGGCAACAGATACTCGGACTCATCGGCTACATGATGCTGATCGGTAACTTCAGCAGCATTTTCCAAAGCAAAAACTGCACAATCCACGCAACGGGCATTAAGCCCTGCTTCGCTTAAAACCAGTTGATAATCTTCAACTACTTCGCGTTTACAGGCTACCAGTACCACATCCATCTCTTCAGGGTCGTCTGCGCTAACACCCTGGATTTGGAAGTCGAGAAACACATCGTCAATATCATAGGGCACATGCTGATCTGCCTCAAAATCAATCTGGGTTTCGAGATCAAATTCATTCGTAGCTGGCACAGTAATTGTTTTGATAATCACAGCATTGCCCGAAACAGAGAGGGCCACATTACGGGTAGAAGGCTTGGCCGTTTTTACAGCCTCAATCAGCGCCTCGGTAACAGCAGTGGAATCAATAATAGTGTTTTCCACAATTGCATCGCGTGGCAATGGAACCGTAGCCATCGCACTCAATTCATAACCTGAACGGCTACCGGAAAGTTCTATCAACTTAATGCCGGTTGAACTGATATCGATGCCCATCATGCCTTCCGACTTATTCGAGAAAAAAGACACTTACCCTCCAAAGCTTAAGCTTTACTAGCACATACACATGCAAGTTACCTTATTATAAGAAATAATGTCAAGATAAGCCTTTGCATTATTGCATAAAAACAAGCTCAATCCAGATAAAGCAAGGATCAAGCCATTTCAGCATTGTATAGATACATCAGTACTAGCAAGCCTTGTGTCAGGTATCTAGCAGAAGCTGATTCATTTCTCCACAGACTCGGCAGGAGCAAAACGCAGAGTAAATGCAGTCGGCAGAACGTGGTTGATCTGGGCGACAAACACAACAAGAAACAGACTAATACCGAGCATCTCAAGAAACTCTTCCAGAGACCTGGCAAAATGGTCAACCGTATAATCTTCAAGCATATAGGCCTGTTTAAGCCAGCTGTACACATTCAAAGGGTGTTCGGCATCCATTCCTTCGATAAAATCGAGTATGACGGCTATCGCCAGACACGAAAATGCGATCAACACCATGAACAATGGTCGGCCGAGTCCCAATACCCTGTAGAGAAAATAGAGCACAAACATCCCCATCGCTATAAAAAATGGCAACAGGAACTGCCACTCATAACTGGGGAACATATCCAGCCACTGAGCCATGCTTCCGGAAGCCGCCCCCCCTCCGGATTGATCAATCATATCTTCAAACATGGTGCCGACACGCTCATGAATCAGCGCCCCGTCATCTGCTGACATATACGTAAAGAATAGCGCCAACACCAACCAGCCCCTGCGATAAAAAGCAGTGACATCCTCCCGTTTACGACTCAACCAGTAGAGCGACCACAGCACCAGTGCCGCCACCATGGTTTGAGAGGTCATAAACCATGCAGCGAGACCATCTTCACGAGCAATATTACACAGCCTCTGAATCGAGTTGTACTCAATAACTTCGGCATAATTCACCACGATATCGAGCAGAACAAAGAACAACTCAAACCCAACCAGAAGTAGCAGCAGAGAGCCGCTCAAACCAGCAACATCAACATCCAAATGACGCTTATCTTCACCCATCACCACCTCCATCATTTACGTTGAACATCATGCCATAAAATTCTCATATGACAAAAAAATGGCGCCTTTTACAAAGACGCCATTTGAATACTACAGATGATCTCATGAGAGAGTAAACGCCCTTTTCTATAAGTTGATCACTGTCCGGGAATTTCACGCCGGGAAGCTGGCGACTGCGATGAAACAGGCCCTGTTGCTCCGGCAGTCCCATCAGGACAGAAACAAGCACTTACACCGGGAGGGCAAACACATGAGAAATGGCACTCTCCCAATGCATCACCATGCGCCAGATGTGCAGAAACAGCAGACTCGGCGACAGCAATCGTATGTTTAGCTGCAGCATTGCCAGGAGGCACATGACACAGATTCACCTTTTTACCCTCTGATGATTGATCATCCTTTGGTGACTTCTCTCCCGACTTATCATCTTTAGAACGACTATCGTTCGATTTATCATCCTTGGCATATGCAGACGGGGCTTCAAAGCTGACCATTCCCGACTCCGCACTGAAGGCAATAGTCATAAAGGCTGCCAGTAATACAATCCAAGCACTGCTTTTCATAATCACTCCTATAAAAAAACGGCGCCTGATCCTGACAGGACAGACGCCGTTTTTACCCATCTATTCTAAAATCGGCATTACTGCCCCATAACCTCACGGTGTGATGAAGATGAAGCAGGCACAGAAGATGATGTTGGATTAGATGAGCCAGCATCAGCTGCGCCCGGACTGCCGTCTGCACAGGTACAGGCACACACACCCGGAGGGCAAACACAAGATGGAGAAGCACATGCGCCCATCGTATCGCCATGAGCAAGATGTGCAGGCCATGCATGCGAATCCACAGTGATTGTCACGTATGGAGAATCTCCGCAGGCTGAGCCACCATCATTTTTCCCGCCTTTCCTTTCGCGCTCTTGCTCTCTTTCACGCTCTTGCTCTTTAGATTTGCTGTCAGACTTGGATTTACTGTCAGACTTGGATTTACTGTCAGACTTGGATTTACTGTCAGACTTGGATTTACTGTCAGACTTGGATTTGCTGTCAGACTTGGATTTGCTGTCAGACTTGGATTTGCTGTCAGACTTGGATTTGCTGTCAGACTTGGACTTGCTGTCAGACTTGGACTTGCTGTCTGACTTGGACTTGCTGTCTGACTTGGACTTGCTGTCTGACTTGGACTTGCTGTCTGACTTGGACTTGCTGTCTGACTTGGATGTGCGATGACAGATGGTTACTTTATCACTACCATGAGCCCTCTCCTGCTCTTGTTCTTGCTCACGCTTTTGCTCGGTCTTATTACTATCTTTTGAATTACTATCAGCTTTTGCTACAGCAGAAGGCACATCCACTGTCCAACCGCCTTTTTCTGCACTGAAAGCAAACGTCACCAGTGCTGCCAAAAACACTACTAATAAACCACTTCTCATATAATTCTCCTTACATGCGACGCGCTGGCCGCATGCATAAATATTTTTTTGAAATAGCTCAATGTGCACCATGAACAACGATTTCCAGTCTATACTTCGGTAACCGCACGGGTGTAATCTCACTACTGCCAGAGTACCTATCGGCAAAAAACATTGCAACTTTAGAGAAATCAGCATAAAAAAAAAGCGCCCCTTTCAGGACGCCATAAAGAGTTCAAAATGATCAGATATTCAGAAAGATCGAAACTGTGTTGGTCCGGCCGCAGTAGGTGCTCCTGATCTGATACCTTCAGATCCATCGGCACATGTACATTCAACCCCTGGAGGGCATTCACAGGAATAGGATTCTTCTGATTCAGCAACATCATCATCATGGGCAGCACTGTCATCATCCGTACATTCACCCATGACATCACCGTGAGCCAAATGTTCAGATACAGCAGCCTCACCTACAGACAGTGTGTGTGTCCTGTCAGAATAACCAGGAGCAGCATGACAGATAGTCACAGTATCTTCCTCGTGCTTCTCATGCTTCTCATGCTTCTCATGCTTCTCATGCTTCTCATGCTTCTCATGCTTCTCATGCTTCTCATGCTTCTCATGCTTCTCATGCTTCTCATGCTTCTCATTGCTCTCAGAACCAGTAGCAAATGCAGGACTCTGGATACCAAATCCGGCAACCAGCATGGCGGCAAACAACGTTCTAAATACAAAAAACTTTTTCATTGATAAATACCTCGAATGCGGTCGATTATGGGAAAATAATTCAAAGGGTCAAATATGATGCCGGATTCAGCAACAGAAGTGAGTCAAACTACTACACCTGAATATACCCAGAAAATAACCATGTAATGTATACTCCCGTAGTCTAAAGGCCCTTAACGAATCACTGCCCGAAGCAGATGTTTTGGTTCTCCGTTCACATAACCAATCGTATAAGCAACGATATTGTATGATGCAAGCCACTCACCCACACCTGCTTCTGCATAAGCACCATTCAGCAGCGAAGCATTCGCATGAGCATCACAAGCATACCAGCTTCCGGCTATAGCTGCTCCATCACAGGGACAGCTTGGCATCGTGTTAGCAGTACTGCATGACGTAGCTGGATCAACACTAACTGTGCGATTCACATTCGGATCAACACGAGATATTTCAATATCCCGATCAGCATTACCAGGCACAGTACCTACCCTGAGATCTTCAACAGCCCCTGTAATCCAGATTATCGCCCCATTCATCGGGACATCGACTCCCACGACGGGCGTGGCTGGATGTGGTAGAGGTGGAATTGATGGCGTAACCACGCCAGCTTCTGAAATCTGAAGCATAATATAGCGTGGCAAGTCAGCGCTGATATTGTCCATTACAGGTTCATTTCTGCTTCCCGGAGCCACCGTCAAATCAATACATTTATCAAAGATCGTTTCATCTTCAAAACAGATTTTTCGATCTTTCATCGGCGTATTATCAAAGTACTTCACCTGGCCATACAGACCCGCACCACTACCACCAATGGCGGTAGGCCCCGGGTCAGACGGATAGCCAACCTGCGTTGCACCGTCCCAGCCCATGAGTTCCATATAGTCTCCAAATGTGGCCTCACTATTGCCATCTGCATCCAATGCCTCAGCAAACAGTGCAGTGGAACCATTATATTGGAAACTGTCGATTTCGGCATCGTTATGAAAAGCCCACGAGATATAATTAATCGCCGTTTCAGCGTAGTAATAAGCTTCAGTTGAAGCCTGCGCTGCACCACTAACCTTGGTGGCTGATTTGGATGAGAAATACATCCCCAAAGACATCATCGTTAACAAACTAAGTAATATCAGCGAAGTAATCAGCACAAAGCCTGATTCACTGGAATGATTTTTCTGCATGAAAGATAGGTGATCCATCATCAGTTCCTCGGCCTTGTTTTAAACGTGATATCCAGATCTTTACTCACTTTGCTTTCATTGATGTAGGTCGAGCTTAATTTAACCGTCATTACACCACTGGGAGCTGTTACATCCAGACCAGTAGTTGTATTCATATCGCGGATCAACTCAGCGAATTTAAAAACTGTGGAATCCGGACGCAACCAGTATATCCTGTCATTACTGATCCTCTGGTATTGGAAAATACCCACATTTCCATCCAGATCCTGATATGTAATAGTATTACTTGTCGCGTCCCAATAGGGCAGTGAAGCAAACGTACTTTCAGTTGAAGGGTAGGAATAACCTGCCATCGAAACCCCTCTGGCGGTTAAACCTGCGAGAATCCCATCGGTTGCATCCAGGGTAGTCAATGCCAGCGGAGTACTCAGCGACTGACGCAGCTCAGATTGCATCACCTGCGATGCCAAATAAAGATCCCCCATACGCTCTGTTCGCGATGTCACGGCTCTGGATGTGTCATTTAAAGAAACAAACATCATGGTCAACCCTGCAAGAATGGCCAATCCCATAACCATACCGATCAACATCTCTATCAAAGTGAAACCAGCCTCATTCTCAGAGTCACTGACTGCATCAAAAAAGTAATAATTCATCATTCAACCCGCGACAGATGAGTCAGATAAACTGACCTTGCCACACCTTTTTGTGTCCAGTTAACAGTCACCACTTTTGTCCTTGGGTTAGTCACGTTACTAATAGTCGAACCCATGACTGACGCTGTGTTATAAAACCCAAAAGCCGCCCCACCGGCTGCCTGTGGGCCGCATACCCGGCTCTCACTGGTTGTTATCGAATAGGTGATCTTCTCCCCGGACAGTGGGGTACAATTAGCGGTCGAGGTGGTCACTGTATCTGTTGTTGGGCATGGTGCGACAGTGTTTGCAGTCGATGCCACCCAGGCGCTGGCCGTCTGGCAATAGTTTGTATCCAATACAGGCAATATGTCCGTCGACTGCCACTCCTCGATAACCTGTTCGGCCAAATGTACCGCGGTCAGCCTGTCCCTTGATACCTGACCGCTACTCATGGAAGAGATTCCGAAACTTCCGAGTGCAAGCACACCAACCGAGACGATAACCAGTGCCACCATGATTTCGATCAATGTAAAACCGGAAGATGAATGTTCAACTGACTTGATCATTGTAAACGTGCCCTTCCAATAATATTGACTGTAACGCCTTGACTACTACTGCCTGAAGAAAATGTGACTGTCCCATTTCCTGCAGTTCCCCGGCTAAAAAAAGTAATTGGATCCTTGTTGCTAGATAAGGAAAGGTTGCCTGAGAACTGACTCAATAAAATCATATTTTCTGTGCATGACAAGGTGGTACATGCATTACAAGTTACATCTGGCGATGTAGAATCCAAAACCCACCCATCCCGAACAGTCCCATCACAAAAATCAATACTAACACTCCTATTCTCAGCCAACGCCAGCACACGTGCCTGCTTCATTTGCGATAATAGCGCCTGAGATGCACTGCGCACAGCCTGCTTTTGTCGCCAGTCAGAAAATGCAGGTACAGCAATACCCGTCATTATCCCGATAATTACAATCACAATCATCATTTCAATCAGTGAAAAACCGTACTCTGCATGCGACGGATTTTCTGCCGGACAAACTCCGGCTTGCCTGTCTGGATTGCTTCCGCTTGAATTGGGATTAATGCGCATACTTTCTCTTATCGCTAAAATCATCATCTCCTTAAGTCTTTTTGCAGCAATGGGCATTACGATAGGCTATCTGGTATTCTCCAGCAACCTACCGGAACTCAGTGCACTTTCCGATTATCAACCACCATTGGTGAGTAGGGTTTACAACACCGAAGGCGAGCTCATTGCCGAATACGCCGATGAGCACCGCATTCTCACCCCATACAGTCAGATTCCCGAACAGCTGAAAAAAGCATTTCTGGCTGCCGAAGACCAGCAGTTCTATGAGCACCCGGGCATCAATCCTGCGCGCATACTCTCTGCTGCCCTTGCCAACCTGCGTGCAGGTCATACTGTACAGGGTGGTTCAACGATTACCCAGCAGGTAGCCAAAAACTTCCTGCTCACTTCCGAGCGCTCCTACACCCGGAAAATTCGTGAGGCGATGCTGGCCTACCGCATTGAAAAGGCCTTCAGCAAAGATGACATCCTCTATCTTTACCTGAATCAGATCTATCTGGGACGCGGTTCTTACGGCGTAGCTTCAGCGGCCTGGCGCTATTTCCATAAAAACCTGGATGAGTTGACGCTCGGCGAGTGTGCCACATTGGCAGGCCTGCCAAAAGCTCCCGGAAAATATGCGCCGCATATCAATCATGCCAAGGCACTGCAGCGCAGGAACCTTATTCTGAAACTCATGCAATCCAGTGGTTTTGCCAAAGCATCAGATGTTGAAATTGCTATGCGTGAGCCACTCACAGTGGCCGAATTGGATGCACCGAAACTCACCGATGCTTATGCCGATCTCGTCCACAAGCAGCTGGTTGAACGTTTTGGTCTGAAAACTCTACGCAGACAAGGGCTGACCATCACAGTCCCTTATGATATTGCTGCAGAGGAAGCAGCCATCCGCTCTGTTCGCCACGGTGTATTGGAGGTTGAACAACGCCAGTATTATCGTTATCCACTCAACCATCCTCGCTCTGAATGGGCTACTCTGCTTGAGCAGTGGCTTAAGGCCGCTGATGGCAACGTTACTGTATCCAGCGACACCCTGACCCCTGCGCTGGTAGAAAAGGTTTATCGCAACGGTGATTTACTGGTTAATGATGGCAGTAAACAGTGGCACCTGAGCAAACCGAAATGGACCTGGAAACCGCTTAAAGCGTATAAGAAAGAGGGTGCTGATGAAGAGCTGCTTGCGACTCTGAAAAAGAGACGCCCCACCTGGATGAAGGGTGATGAAGTACGTCTGCAAGGCACTGGTAAAACCGGCGCACGCCTTTCTCAAGAGCCATCGATTGAATCTGCTCTCTATGCCATTGATCTGGAACGCGGCACTGTGCTTGCACGCATTGGCGGCTTTAATCATCAGTTTGGCGGTTACGACCGTGTTGAAAAAGCCATGCGTCAACCGGGATCTGCTTTCAAACCCTTCCTCTATGCCACTGCTCTCGAAGAGGGTTCAACACCGGCAACCATAGTGATGGATACACCGGTAGTCTTTGAAGGGTCGCGGAGTGATGACTTCTGGCGGCCGGAAAACTACAAGAATCAGTTTGCAGGGCCCGTCCCGCTGCGCGACGCACTGGAGCATTCACGCAACCTTGCTTCCATCAAGGTACTGCAGAATATCGGTATTAAACGCTTTTTGAATGCGCTGGAAAACTACCCGCTGGGACACAAGTTTCCGCCTCAACTTGCACTGGCCCTGGGTGCTACGGAAGTGACTCCTGAAGCACTTACAGAATCATATATTATTCTTGCCAGTGGCGGTCAAAAATGGAAACCGGTATCCCTTCAACAAGTTCAGGACCGCACAGGTAAAACATTGCACCGCTCCGTATCTGGTAACCGCTGTCAGGTCTGTCATGTTAATCCGGTCATGAGCATTAATGAAGCCATGCGCCCTGCAGAACAGGTCCTCGACCCGGTCAATGCATTTCTGATTACCAATATGATGAAAGGTGTTGTCGAGCGTGGTACCGGCCGCCGAGCGCGCGCACTGAATCGCCCTGCAGCTGGAAAAACCGGAACGACCAACAAACAGGTGGATGCATGGTTTATGGGCTACACACCTCAGGTACTGACCGGCGTATGGACAGGACGCGACACACCTACACCAATGGGTCGCCGGGAAACAGGTTCACTCGCTGCCCTGCCCACATGGCTGGAAGCGATGCAGGCCTTCCAGAAAGACCGTGAGAAAACTGATTTTGTGCCACCGGTTGGTATTGAATGGGTTGCTATTGATCCGAAAAGCGGATTGTTGCCGGGGGAAAATTCCGAGGAGGTGATTCTCGAAGCATTCCGCACCGGCACAGCACCTACTGAAGAAACGCCTGCCCTGAACGGGGTGGATGATACAATTGGTGAGGCACCAGCAGCTTCGGATTCAGGATTTTTCGGGCTGGGGATGTAGCAAGCAGCGGTACTCACGCTGCGCGACAGAACCTTACTAAAGGCGATTCACCAGCAAGCAATAGCACTCCTATTGCGCGATAGAGTACTACTAAAGCTGATTTACTTTCCACCCCAGGGTGCCCTCTCTCGCCTAAAGGCGATTCACCTTGGCTGCCATAATGAAATCATTTTCATGCAAACCACCGATCTTGTGCGTATAAAAGCTTACCGTGCAATAAGCCCAGCCGTAAGAAATATCCGGATGGTGCCCCTCGCTTTCAGAGAGTTGACCTGCTTGGGTGGCAAAATCCTGAGCCGCCATAAAATCCCTGAAGATAAATGAGCGTCGAATCAGCCTTGCATCTTCACTCAGCGTCCAACCCGGTATCTGTTCCATCATGGCGGTAGCCTGTTCAGCCCTCATCGGTGTAATACCACCCTTGCACGGCACGCATACTTTCTGGTGAAGTTCATCTGTTAATGACATGGCAGTTAGTCGAATGAAGTTCCGGATAGTTTCAGGCGCATCAGCTGTTCTCGCTGACAGGTGCCTCAACGCCATCCATCACCAGTTTATATTCAATAGCATCATTAAGCGCCCGGTAAGCAGCCTCCAGCACATCAGTAGAGACACCAACAGTACTCCATTTGCTTTTACCATCCGATGATTCAATCAATACACGTACCGCTGCCTCTGTTGCTTCGCGGGTTGTGAGAACACGCACCTTAAAATCGGTCAGAAACATGGACTCAAGGCCCGGGTATGCATCCACCAGAGCTGCCCTGAGCGCTTTATCCATGGCATTCACAGGCCCGTTACCGAGTGCGGCAGCATGTTTCAGTACACCACCCACACGCACCTGCACCGTGGCTTCTGACTCAGGGGCCTCATGATGACCTCGCTTTTCATCGTAAACACGAAATTGCACCAGCTCAAAATGGCGCTGAAAATGGCCCATGGCCCGTTTCAACAACAGGCGGAAAGAAGCATCAGCACCTTCAAAGGCATAACCAGTTGCCTCCAGTTCCTTGATGCGCCGCACCGCCTCGAACACAACAGGATCATCGTCAGCAAGCCCCGCTTCCGGATCCAGTTTTTGTAACTTACTCAGGATATTACTACGCCCGGCCTGATCGGAAACAAGTACCCGCTGCTCGTTACCCACCTGCTCCGGGTCAATATGTTCGTAAAGATTGCTCTGCTTACGAATCGCAGAAACATGAATACCGCCTTTATGGGCAAAAGCATTCTGGCCGACAAAGGGTTGATGCAACCAGGGCAGCCGGTTTGCCATCTCATTAACAAATTGTGACAAGGAAGAGAGCTCCCGTAGTCGTTCCGGTGAAACACCACAATCGACCCGAACCTTCAATTGCAGAGTCGGAATAATAGAGATCAGATTCGCATTACCACAACGCTCGCCAATACCATTGATTGTGCCCTGCACATGTTCAGCACCAGCACGCACGGCTGCCACCGAATTTGCCACACTCATTTCACAATCATTATGGGCATGGATACCCAGCTTCTGGCCGGGAAGATGTTTTTTTACACGCGCCACTACATCAAAAACAGGGAACGGAATTGCCCCGCCATTGGTATCACATAACACCAACGCATCCGCCCCACCTTCAGCTGCCGCTTCCAGCACCTGCAGGGCATAGACCTCGTTAGCGGCAAAACCATCGAAAAAATGTTCAGCATCAAAGAAAACGCTGGAAAAATGATGTTTCAAATATGCTACAGACTCTCGAACCAGAACCAGGTTTTCTTCCAGCGAAATACTAAGAGCCTTGGTAACATGCAGATCCCAGCTCTTGCCAAAGATGCAGGCGGCATCCGCCCCACTGGCTATCAGATTATTCAGGCCGCGATCCTTCTCCACGGCATGACCGGGTCTTGCTGTGGAACCAAAAGCTACCAGCTTGCTATGACTCCAGTTACGTTTTCGCATCTGCTCGAAAAAGATATCATCTTTAGGACTGGCACCGGGCCATCCACCTTCAATCCAGTCGATTCCAAACTCGGCAAGACGATTGGCGATGCGGACTTTATCTTCAACAGAAAAGCTGATACCTGCAGTCTGGGCACCATCACGCAGGGTGGTATCAAACAACTCCACCCTGCCGGGTAGTCGCATCAGTGCATCGGAATCGTATTTAAAAACATGGGCCATATATGGAACGATATTTTACTCTCGCAACAGAAAAATGATACCGGTTTCATTCAAGGACAAACTGTGCTGAAATCCGTCATTCACAGATCATAGAGAGTAGGAGAAACAGATGCGCGCAGTCCTGATGAGTAAACCCGGAGCACCGGAAGTCCTGGAACTTGCCGAGGTGGATAAACCTGTATGTACTGATGGCGAAGTCTTGATCCAGGTAATGGCTGCCGGTATCAATCCAATTGACACCAAGCTGCGTAGAGGCGGACTCTTTATTGCCAGTGCAACTCCGGCCATTCTCGGCTGTGATGGAGCAGGCGTAGTAGAACAGGTAGGTGCTGATGTCACCGGCTTCGAAGCCGGTGATCCGGTTTACTACTGTTACGGCGGTCTGGGGCAGGAAGCTGGCAACTATGCCGAATATATAAGTGTACCGGAGGCCTATGTAGCCATGAAACCGGACTGCATCGATTTTGTTGATGCAGCTGCCGCACCATTGGTACTGATTACGGCGTGGGAAGCCCTGTTTGACCGTGCTCGCATCTCATCCGGTCAGAAAGTGTTCATTCATGCCGGTGCAGGTGGTGTCGGCCATGTCGCTATCCAATTGGCTAAACTGGCCGGTTGTGAAGTCGCAACTACAGTCAGCTCGGTAGAAAAATCCGATTTGGTTAAAGCACTCGGCGCGGACCTTGTGATTAACTATAAAGAACAGGATGTCACTTCAGCTCTACTGGAGTGGAGTGATGGCAAAGGTGTAGATGTAGCATTTGATACGGTTGGCGGTGAGGCATTCAATCAGCTGGTGCCTGCCACACGTGTGTACGGAGATATCGTCACCATATTACAACTACCTGATGATGCAGACCTGAAAACCCTGCGTATGCGTAATATCCGTATTTCACAGGAATTGATGCTCACCCCCATGATTCTGGGCATTGAAGAGGCCGCTGAACATCATAGCGATATCCTTGAACAGTGCGCCCAGTTCTTTGATCAGCAACAGCTCTCCATTTTTGTATCCGACACATTACCTCTGGAACAGGCTGCACAAGCACACCATCTTATCGAGGCCGGCAGCATGAGTGGTAAGCTGGTTCTGGAGGTGCAACAGCTTGAGGATGACAATAGTGAATGATGAAAGCGTGCAGATCATAAACCCACAAGACAATGAAGCTGGCAAACGAGCAGCCACTCTGGTCTATGCACTTCAAGCCGCATCATTTCTGCTGGCAATCACCTTTATCGCCGCAGTCATTATCAATTATGTCAAAAAGGATGATGTGGCCGGCACATGGCTGGAATCGCATTTCCGCTGGCAGATCAGAACCTTCTGGTTCGCTGCACTATGGACATGTTTTGGATTTATCACCCTGATCATGGGTGTCGGTTATGTTATCCTGATCGCTGTTGCCATCTGGATTATCTATCGCATTGCCAAAGGGTGGTTAGCTCTGGCTGATGGCAAACCGATGTATCTGGATGGATAACGGCCTTAATCAAGCAGCCCCTTGTGAAACCACTGCTCAAAAGAGGTGGCGTCCAGTGGTCTGCTATAAAAATAACCCTGCACCTTATCGCACCCCAGATCTCTCAGCCTGAGTGCCACATCCTCAGTCTCCACCCCTTCAGCAACAGTTGAGATTCCCATATCACGTGCCAGATCAATCACCGCACGAACCAGACGCTCATCACTCGGGTCTTCACAGATATTCACCACAAAACTACGATCCAGTTTCAACTCGTGAGCAGGAATATGCTTAAGGTAAGAGAGTGACGAGTAGCCCGTACCGAAGTCATCAAGAGAAATCCTGAAGCCTATATTGCGCAGCATTGTTAAACGCTCAATCGCCAGTTCCGGATGCGACATGACTGCACTCTCTGTCACCTCCACAGTGATTCTTGATGGATCAAGCTGGTTCTCTCCGCAGATTGTTTCAAACATCTCAACAAATTGAGCATCATAAAGATTTCTGGTTGATACATTTATCGCGATATTGATCCTGATGCCACCGCCATCCCAAACCTTACACTGGCGCACAGCCTCTTTGGCTACCCAGGCGGTAATTTCAGAGATGAGCCCTGTCTGCTCAGCAATCGGAATAAATTCATCGGGGGGGCAGCCATGCTCGCCAGTCCAGCGTATTAAAGCCTCGGCACCACTCACCATGTTCGTCTTCAGATCAATCTTCGGCTGATAGAAAAGCTCAAACTGATTGTTATTAATAGCTTGTCTCAGGCGTGAAAAGGTTTCAATTCGGCGGGAGGCGGCAGTGCTTTTTGCTTTTTCATAAATAGCAGATGAGATTCTCTCATGCTTGGCATGACCAAGCGCTGCATTCGCACATCTGATCAGGTCCTCAGCACTATCTGCGTGGTCTGGGCAGACTGACACCCCTGTAGTACTAACGACATCAATAATAATCCCGTCTACATCAAAGGACTTGTCCACAGCATGGCGAATCTTTGCTTCGATCATGTTTGCACGTGCCGCATTTGCATGAGGAACGAGCACTGCAAACAGGTCTCCCTTGATGCGAGCAACAATATCTGAATCCCTGCATGCCTCCTGTATAGCTGTGGCAACATGTACCAGCACCTTATCGCCAACCTGGAAGCCCATCTCCTGATTAATAGCACTCATACCGCCCGGATCAACAAGAATCAGACTGACATGATCCATCTCACGAGCCGCTTCATGAACCTCATGCTCCACAACCTCTTCAAACAATACCGACTGAGGCAGGCCTGTCAGTTCATCATGCAGCAGATGCCGGTCTTCCTGCTCGAGTACCACCTCTCGCTTCACAGGAAGGATCAAAAAATAGTAGAAGACCGGTACAACCAGAAGACCAAGCAAAAGGCCATCGGCTATCGCATATCCAAATTCATTCAACTCAGGCAGAGGCAGGTGAGGGAACAGCAGCATGATCAGCACTTCTGCAATCACGGTGATTGCCAGCATCTTGATCACCATAGCCCAAAGATTTCTCTTTTTAAGTCTCACTATTTATCTGCCTTATTCATCTCACTTACCCCTCTGACCAATCAACTATATATCGGCACAACTAATCACCACTTAAATCAGGCTAGCGGCTTATAAGCTCACGCTCATCAAACATCCTGTTTCTTGTCCCGTTCCAGATCGTTGATATTTTCCTCAAGGATTTTCCGGGCATCTGACTCATCCATTTTCTGATGAATAATCTGCTCAGCCACATCAACAATCAGATCAGCTGACTGGGAGCGAACATCTCGAATGGCCATCTGGCGCGCCACTTCCGCCTCCTCATGGAAATCACGTTTTTTACGCTCCATCTCCTCTTTCCACTCACCCATCATTTGATTGCGTTTCTCTACCATGCGTTTCTCCGAGGCATCAAACATCTTTTTTGCCTCCTCATTAATATTGGAGATTTTTTCTGCGTAATCGAGTTTGAGTTCGCTCAGCTCTTCCCGCTGGCGGCGTGCCTCGGCAATCTCCTCCTCAATCAGCCGTGTGCGCTTCTGAAGTATTGCTGCAATGCGAGGTAGCACCCAGCGGCCAAGTACGAAATAAAGGATTATAAAAGAGAGAATCGTCCAGAAGATCTGTGACGAAAAAAATGTCGTATCAAATTGAGGCATAACAGATCCCTTTTAATCCCCTTGTCCCATGATAATGAATGCAATCACCAGCGCATAAAGTGCAATAGTCTCAACCAGAGCAAAACCGATCCAGGCATACTTGGCCAGTGTCGGTTCAGCCTCCGGCTGCCTTGCAACCGCCTCGATCATTTTACTGAAAATCATCCCGATGCCAATCGCTGCACCCGCCATACCAAGTGCAGCCAGACCCATTCCAATCGGAACCATTGCTGTTGCATCCATATAACCTCCCTCAAGCCATCCTCTGCCTTTGACCCCTTACTAGCTACACAGACTGATGTATTTTCCTCAATCAGTGATCAACCAAAGCATCATCTATATAAACACATGATAACACTACAAAAATATAGGCCTGTATAAAGGCGATAATCATCTCCAGTGCCATCTGCACCACCGTAAACCCAAGTGGCAACCACTGCATAAACCATGGTGCAGCCATACCCAATACGGCAAGCACTCCGAGCGCCATATGTCCCGCTGTCATATTGGCAAACAGACGCAGAGCCAACGTAACAGGACGCGCCAGAAACGAGATCAGTTCAATAGGCACCATCAGTGGCAGTAGTAACTTTGGCACCCCCCGGGGAACAAACGCATGAAAAAAGCGCCAGCCATGCCTGTAAAAACGAAGACCGGCCGCATAAACAAAGATACCGACAGCCAGTGTACCTGTAACAGCCAGCTGTGATGTCGGGGTAAATGCACCCGGAATCAAACCAACCAGATTACAGGCAAGAATAAAGGTGAACAGGGTAAACATCAGCGGCACATAACGTTCACCCTCGTTATGGATATTCAGCTTTGTCTGGCGAGCGACAAACGTATAAAGCATCTCTGCCAGTAATTGACCAAGCCCGGGAATCAACTGCGGCCGTTTCATCATCAGACTGAGCGACAGCACGATCACTGCAACTGCTATCCACATGTAAACAGATGTATTGGAGATGGATATATCAAGCGGGCCAAGATGAAGCTCATGATAGATAACTACCCTGAAATGCTCGAGTGGACCGCTCATATCCATATTAATCAGACTTCTTCTTCTGCAGGTCTACGACCATCAGCTGATACAGGGTGATAAAACCTGCAGCAAGGCCAAAGGCAGCAAACACAATCAAAAATATCGGCCGGGTATCCAGCCAGTGATCGAGAAAATAACCAATGCCAAGACCTATCATCGTTGAGGCTACAATGTCAGTCCCGACCCTTAGCCCCCACTGGTGACCATGGTGATGTTCTTCATGTTTCAATTTGGGCATAACAACTGCCTCTCCTGGTTTACAGAACCCTTATGCTATTGCGTGAAGTCACGACACAACCGGCCCATACCAGTATCCAAGATACACTGTTTTTTCATCTCCTGCCATCGATTGATACAACGCTGATACTTTCAGAGCAGAGATCTGACTATGGTTCTGCATATTTATCGTGGATTTGTACTACCTGAGGCAGAATAGTGATAAACAGATCAACAAGATGTGGATCAAAATGCTGCCCACTCTCCTGCCTCACAAGATCCACTGCCTTCCCAATCGGCCATGCTTTTTTATATGGTCGTCTGGATGTTAATGCATCGAAAACATCTGCAATGGCAACAATGCGGCCTAGCAGTGGAATGTTTTCACCGATCAAGCCCTGCGGGTAACCTGAGCCATCCCACTTTTCGTGATGTGTATATGCAATAATTTTTGCACTTTGCAGCAATTCTGAACTATGGTCGCCAATAATTTCCATACCGATGGCAGGATGCAGTTTCATCTGATCCCACTCTTCCTTATCCAGCCCCGCAGGTTTTTTCAGAATACAATCAGGTGTTCCTATTTTACCGATATCATGCATCGGAGAAGCATCAAATAATAATTCAGCCTCTGCTTCATCCATGCCCGCAGCCAAGCCAATCAAGCGGCTGTAATGACTCATGCGGATAATATGCATACCGGTTTCATTGTCCTTATACTCGGCAGCCCGTCCCAAACGGCGAATAATCTCCATGCGGGTATCAATCAGCTCTCTGGTACGCTCATGCACCATCTTTTCCAAGGTTCTGGTCTGATTACTCAGAGCAAGGTGGGTTTTAACCCGAGCCTGGAGAATCGGAATGCTGATCGGCTTAAGAATATAATCTACAGCTCCAAGCTCAAAGCCCTTCGCCTCATTCTCTTTCGAGCCTATCGTTGTAACAAATATTACAGGAATATTGCGGGTGAGCGGATTACTTTTCAGCCTGCTACAAACTTCATAGCCATCCATATCAGGCATCATGAGGTCAAGCAGTACCAGATCAGGACTAGATCGAACAGCAAGTTTCAAGGCCTTTTCACCGTCCGCGGCTGTTAACACATCGTAGTCAACATCCAGTACAGCCTCTAGAAAACTGATATTATACGGCTCATCATCCACGACCAGTATCACCGCTCTGTCAGACTCTTTGATCATCCCAAACCTCCAGGACTGTTGCAAGCAAGCATCCGGATCATCTGAGCACCAGTATCCCATGCATGCAGAAGAACTGTTCTACCATAGCAGCAAAAAGCCTCGGTAGCTGAACGACCACTGGCTTTGCCAAGCACGATACGCCTCTACCCCTGAGCACATAACTGTTTATCAGCCTCATCTACCTTCAAAATCTTGTGAGTCATGAGGCGCGGTCACAACCAGATTACGCCCCCCCTTTTTGGCAACATAGAGTGCCTTATCTGCTTCATCATTCAGGACTGCACCAGTGTCAAAATCAGGGTATGCCGCTACACCGCAACTAAACTTGCAACAAAATGGGACACCATCACTAAAGTGGGATATTTCACTGAACATCACCCTCAGTTTATCCATAATCACTTTTGCCATCCTCACATCGGTGTTGGGAAGTATCACAACAAACTCTTCGCCGCCATATCGACCAATTGTGTCATAGGGTCGCAAATGCTGTTTGAACATATTCGCAAGGCTTTTCAGCACCCGATCCCCGGCAGGATGTCCATAACTGTCATTCACATGTTTAAAATGATCAATATCGAGCATAGCAAAGGAGAGTGCTCTGTTTTCACGTTTGGCACGGGCTAGTTCCGCCTCAAGCCTCTCCTTGCTCTTGGTGTGAGTGAGCAAGCCGGTCAAGCCATCGGTTTCTGCCAGCCTGCGTATCATACGTCCACGCTGCACCCGGCTGGTGACAGCAGAAACCAGATACCACGGCTCAACAGGCTTGGTCAGAAAGTCGTCCCCCCCCAGGTTCATTGCGCCCTGCTGTTTTTTCAGATCATTTTCAGCTGATAAAAATACGATAGGAATGCTTACATAGGCCTCCATCTGGCGAACCACCCTACTCAGCTCCAGGCCATTACAGCCCGGCATATAAATATCCATAAGAATAAGGTCCGGAGGAAACTCAGCCAACACATTTAGCAGCTGCAGTGGATCATTTGCTTCTCTTGTTTCCATGCCTGCCTGCTGAAGGCTGAGGGCTGCAAAAGCGGACTGTTCGACTGAATCATCAACGATGACTATCCTGAAGGCTTCTTCTCTGCATTTGTGCGTGATCCGGTCAAGCTCATCAATCAGATGCTCCACCAACACAGGCTTGGGGAAATATGCCAGACCATTGGCCCGTACAGCATCAAGGCGAGTCAGCACATCCTGACTACCTGTAACAAACACGGTCTTCAGTGGATATTTACGCCCGGCATTGATATGGGTTACATGCTCGATACCAGCCCGGGGGCTGTCTCCGAACATCACATCCATAATCACCACCTCTGGAATCTCCTGCTCCAAAGCCCGATCAAACTGGGCAAGCTCGGAAAAAGCATGTACATCATAGCCAAAGCTTTGAATCTGCATTTCCATCGTATTGAGGAAATCCACATCATCATCGACCAGGTATATCAACCGATGTGTAATTTCACCGCTCTCGCTCGGCATTTCCTCCGGCTCAGGCTCAGCATGGGAGACAGGTTTTTCAATCCTCTTCTCCCCCTCCTTAAGATTATCAATCAGGCGTTGAAGGTCATGAACTGATTTCTCTGTCCACACATCATGATCTGCAGTAAAAACACTCTGTAGCATGCTTTCTATCTCTTTAGACAGCTGACCTATCTCTTCAAAACCATAGGTTGCCGCAGTACCAGCCAGGGTATGCGCCTGCCGGTGCAGGTTATCAAAAATTTCTTTATCTTCGGGTGCGGATTGCAGTCTCTCCCAGCCCAGATCAATCTCCTCAATCTTGGCCGGTATTTTCTTTGCAAAGCCCTCTTTCAGCGCTGCAAGTGCTGCCTGAATATCCGGTTTTTCACTCATATCAGCTCTGGGTTCCTTCCCATATCGTCTGTATCTGGCTAGCCAGCGTCATCGGGTCAAACGGCTTGGCAATCACATCGATTGCTCCCATAGCCAGATAGCGCTGAACTTCTTCCGGTTGTACTTTAGCTGTCATAAATATTGCAGGCGTAGCCTTAAAAGCATCCAGATCGCGTATTATTGCCAGTGCTCCCGGCCCATCCAGATCAGGCATCATCACATCAAATAGCAGCAGTTGCGGCTCGAAACTTTCGATCTCTGCCAGCGCCTCTACTCCTGAGTTACAGGTTTTCAACGTAAATCCACCTACAACCTCGAGCGCCAGCGATGCTATCTGCTGAATATCGGCTTCATCTTCTGCATAAAGAATACGTTCCAGTGCCTGCATCTATCGCTCCCATTCCGCCATTATCTATTTTTTGTTTATCGCAGATTTGATCTGCTGCATAAGTTTCTCATTACCTGTTTGCGATTTAACCAGTGCACCCTGCACCTGAGCTGCAATGTCGGGACTGACATCCTGAGCCGAAAAAATAATCACTGGAGTTGCCTGTTCCGCAGCATTAAGCATAGGCAGTAAATCAAGCCCCGACCCATCAGGCAGACCAATATCAAGTAGCACCAGATCAAAAGAGTGATCAGCCATAAGCTGGCGTGCCTGCCCCAGGTTATAAGCATGTGTCACCTGCATATCTTCGCCCAGCAGGGAATCAACGATCATCGCAATATCCGGATCATCCTCAACATGCAGGATATGATCACCGTTGGTCACTACGTGGGAGAGACCTGTGCGAATAGACTCCAGTAACCTGGCCTCATTGATCGGTTTTTCGATCCAGTCCACCATACTGATAGCCTCGCCAGCCACTCTGCTATGCTCCTCATTGGCTAACGCTGAGACAACAATAACCGGCAACTCCCTGGTCTCATCATCATCTCTAAGCTCACGCAGAAGAGTCAAACCACCCCCCCCCGGAATCATCAGATCCAGGGTGACAGCGTCATAATGGTTACTCTGTATCTGTGCCTTTGCCTCTTGATAGGTAAATGCCTTATGTAAACGATACCCCTCTTTCTCCAGCATGATACCAAGCAGATGGGAAACATCGCGATCATCTTCAACAACCAGCAGCAGAGGCTTATCTGAAACAGTCGTGTCACTGACGATCACAGCAGGTTTCTCTTCATGCCAGAGTGGAAGATCAACAAAGAACGTCGTCCCCTGATCCGCACCGCTGTCAAAGCCTACGCTTCCCCCATGCTCTTCAACGATGGATTTGGTGATATTCAGGCCAAGGCCGGTACCACCCTTCTCACGGGTATCCGAACTGTCAGCCTGTGCAAACTTGCTGAATATTCTGGACTTAAATTCTTCCGGTATACCTTTACCGTGATCGTGTACAGAGACACGTACGCTATTCTCTGACACCTCTACTCTGATCTCCACATTCTCATTCCTGGGAGAGTATTTGGCAGCATTAGAAAGCAGGTTGGACATCACCTGAGCCATGCGTTTTTCATCGACTCGAACCATTACCGCATGTTCGGAGTCTGCTTCAAGCTCAAAGCAAATGCCAAACTGATCGCCATAACCCTTGTTCGATTCAACAGCCTGCTGAACAACAGGAACCAGGTTCGTCACTACATAATCGAAGTGCATCTTCCCGGCGGCAATCTTCTCAATATCGAGAATATCGTTAATCAGATGAATCAGTCGTTCACTATTGTTATTGGCAATACTTAGCAGGGCCTGCGCCTTTTCAGGAAGCTCTCCGGTCACACCACCGAGAATGAGCCCCAGAGAACCACGAATAGAGGTGAGTGGCGTACGCAACTCATGACTGACCGTGGAGATAAACTCCTTCTGCATCTGCTCAACACGTTTACGCTCGGTAATATCCCTGACGATACCCACGAAATGACGTGTATTATCTATGATCACTTCGCTGACGGCCAACTCCATCGGGAACGTTGATCCATCCTTGCGCCGGCCAGTAACTTCACGGCCTATGCCAATGATTTTCTTCTTGCCTGTATTACGATAGTTACTCAGGTAACCATCATGCTCGCTGTGATATGGGTCAGGCATCAACATCTTCACATTCTGGCCCATCACTTCATCGTCAACATAACCGAAGATCGATCTTGCAGCCGGATTAAATGATTCAATCAAACCGCGTTCAGAGATAGAGATAATCCCATCAACAACATGATCAATGACAGCAGAGAGTCGTTTCTTTTCATCAACGACCTGTTGCTCGAAAAGCTTGCGCTCGGAGATGTCACGAGTAATGCCGACAAAATTGCGGACCTTATCGATGATGACCTCACTCACCGCAAGTTCCATAGGAAAGGTTGAACCATCCTTACGCCGCCCCGTGACCTCACGGCCTATACCGATAATTTTCTTCTTACCCGTATTTCGGAAATTACTCAGATAACCGTCATGCTCGCCATGATAAGGCTCCGGCATCAACACCTTCACATTTTCACCATAAATTTCGCCGATCTTGTAACCAAAGATTGTCTCGGCAGCCGGATTGAAACTTGAAATCAACCCCCGCTCGTTAATCGTTATGATACCATCAACCACATTATCAATAATAGCCTTCAGGCGCGACTCTTCATTGAGGATACGCTGCTCAAAAATCTTGCGCTCGGTAACATCAAGCACGGTACCGATCATCCGGACTGCAGCGCCATCATCTAAAACCATTTCTGCATGCAGATGAATATATCCCTGGGTGTCATCAGGCCTGACTATACGGCAATCCAAAACAAAATCATCGCCACTTTCAACGGAACTCCTGAATGATCGTGCAACCCGTTTCCTGTCTTCTGATTGCACCTGTTTGAGCAATTGCCTGTATGAAGGCTGCACATCATCCGGCTTGTGTCCAAAGATGCGGAACACTTCATCCGACCAGCTCCACTGGCTGGTTTTCAGATCCAAAGCCCAGTTTCCCAAATGGGCAATGCGCTGTGCTTCAGAAAGGATCTCACTTTTTTGCCTCACGGCCTCTTCAAATGCAGTCCTTTCAGTAATATCACGGGTAATTCCAACAAAGTGACACGAGCCATCAATAATGATTTTGCTCACCGCCAGCTCGATCGGAAAAGTTAAACCACCCTTTCGCATGCCGGTAATCTCGCGCACCTGGCCGACCACCTGCTCTTTGCCGGTCGATTTATACTGCTCAAGGTAGTTATGGTACTCACTGGCATAGGGTTCGGGCATCAACACGCCCATGTCTTGTCCAATGATCTCCTCATTATTATACCCGAAGATGCGCGTGGCAGCCGGATTAAATGATTCAATCTTTCCACGGTCATTAATTGTAATAATACCATCAACAACATTCTCGATCACAGCAGAGAGACGGATTTTTTCATTCAAAATATGCTGTTCCCGCTCCAGCAGCTCTTCAGTTCGTTCCCGAACCGCAGTCTCCAATCTCTTTTTCTCTCTCCCCAGCCTGACAACAAAGAAAAACAGCATACATATTGAAAAAACCGTTAACATGGCAATAAGAACAATATCTTTTTTTACCCTGTAACTGGAGATATCAGCCCAACCCTGAATAGGGAAATTAACTTCTAATACGCCTCGCACATCTCCGACCTGCCAATCGCGTTTGGGGGATGCGGGGTGAGAGTTGTGACAGGAAACACAACTTTGCAACATCACGTCTGCAGTAGCATGTCGAAACATTTTCATGCCATTGATAGTCTCTATACGATCAAAAGGAGCATCCGGGTCTGCCTTCAGGGCTTGAAGCGCATCGGCCTCAAAAGCATCTTTTACACCGCCACTCTCTGCTCTCCAGGGAAAAGGGTGTTCACTGTAAAGGCGTGCAGATTCGCCATGACCAAACTCACCGACCTTATCAGCCAACAGGCCTGTTAACGTCGCAGGCAGAGGAATCGCTCCCTCCCTGCTCAGATAGTCATGAGTCACCTCTATACCGTGAGGGCGAACACGATCAACTACCTCCGATGTATAAAGTCTGCGGAACTCCCTTAACACCAGCGACAGCTCTTCCGCATTCTGCCCTGCATTCACTTCAGCGATCTGCTCGGCATCAGAGATCAGGAACCAGCTGGTAACACCAACCGATCCTAGCATTAACAAAACAAGAAAAAATACGACTCGTGACTTTGAAAAATCAACACTCATACTGTCAACCAGGACTTGCTCAATACAACAACAGCCACTGGAAAAAGTGGCCTTTCATTGTGTAATACAAACTTCAACCCGGTATCCATATATGAACCCCTCTACAGACTCACCTATTCTTCTATATGACTATAAACCCTAAATCATAAAGCAACCACAATGCCATTAAAAATTAGTATAGCAGAGAAGTATCCCGGCTATCATGACATATATTCCTGTTTCAATGAATAAGATTACCACTATTTATTTTCTGCCTTTTCCCTCTAGGGTGGCCGCATACAGGATGTTTTCACACTGGCAGAGGGTATTATGAACAGACAAACCACATCCACCATATTTCTGGTTGAAGACGATGAAGACCTGCGCAGCATGATTGCACTACATGTGAAATCTGCTGGCCATCAGATTGAGGAATTTGGCACTGCTGAAGAGTTCCTGAGTAACTTTGACGCTTCCCGGCCCGGCTGTCTGCTGCTGGATATTTATATGCCGGGCATGAGCGGCCTGGAGCTGCAACAGGAGCTAACAGACCGGAATATTGAAATCCCGATCATCATCATGACTTCTCAAGGGGATGTACCAACGGCTGTGCAGGCCATGAAAGCCGGTGCTATAGATTTTATCGAAAAGCCGCTGGATACCGAGCAGATGCTGGAGCGCATTCACGAATGTCTGGTGATTGATGCAAGCCGCCGTGATAAAGACGCTCGTCACACAAAATACAGTGATTATCTCTCTCTGCTCACCGAGCGTGAATATGAAGTCATGGAAGAGATGGTAAAAGGTAAAATGAGCAAGGTCATTGCCGCAGATCTCGGCATCAGCCAGCGCACCGTTGAAGATCACCGGGCAAAAGTCATGAGCAAACTGAATGCAAAATCCCTTGCCGATGTCGTACGTGTCTACCTGCTCAGTCAGTATTAACTAAACCACCAACTACGCGATCCCTTTGTCTATTAAAACTATCGGGTGTGCTGAACTGGCAAGTTGATTTTTATGATGCTGTTCACCATTCCCACGGGCCCCCAAAATGATGGTCAGGCATGCAGCGAGTAATATCATTGAAACAGCAAACACCCCCCTGAATTTCTGGGAAGGTATGGCGGGACTTTCGATAAGGACTGTTTTATTCCCCTTCTCATCGGCAAACAAATCAGACACAGGCAAGTCATAAAAACTCTGACTAAGTATCTGTTCACATGAAGGCATGCCGACACAGGACTCTCTATTTACAGCCAGCACATTCATCTGTTTTTGATATGCCATCCTGTTCGTAGCTATCTTTTTCTTTATGTTATCCAATACATTCATGCCCGACTCCTGTCTCCCGTATTATCTTATCCCTCTCTTAGTGGCCGCACTATCATTCCAGGTCGGGGGACTTCAAATCCGTAGTAATACGGAGATTTGTAGAAGCCAGCACCAGGATGCTATGTTCAACATCAGTTAATTCCCTAACCCTCATCTGGAGAAAGCTGTTATCCGTGTTATTACGGATTTTTTCCGATGTCACAACACCCTAGAATTGGCCGTGCTCAGAACAACACTGAGCTCAAGGAGGTTCATCATGAAAAATTCAATGAGGCTTTGGGTTTCCGGTATATTATTAACAATACAGGCAGCCAGCATCTATCTGCTCACCCAGTCCTGAGACAACATGAGCGGGACACGTACAATCAAGGCTCATTTTATGCACAGCCAGCCATGAAAATAGAGATGTTCAACAAGCATCGGAACAGTGACGGGGCAGATATTGATCACAAGATTGATGTGGTTTCAAACCTGATCGACTCTCTGGAAGAGTGCAGATCCCGCTATGAAGAGATCCAGCGCATTGCCAAATTGGGGCATTGGACGCTCAACCTTGAGAGCCGTGAGCTACAATGGTCGGATGAACTCTTCCGCATGCTTGCCGTTGACCCTGAATCATTCTCGACCTCTTATAAATTTTTCTTAGGCCTTGTTCACCCTGAGGATCGTTCCGTTGTACGTCACGCATACGCAGATTCACTCAACAACAAAAGAAGTCATCAATTTGAACACCGATTGCAGTTACCTGACGGGAGCACCAAATGGGTGCGTCAATGCTGCGAAACCGAGTTCGCTGTAGATGGAAAAGCTCTTCGCTCTATCGGTACTGTCCAGGATATCAGCGAAACAAAATCACGTCATATATCATGACTGGTTACGACCATCTGACAGACTCTCCAAAGCACCTCGTCTTTTTTGAACAAGTGAACCATGACCTGGATCAGGCTGTACGAGATCAAAATAGACTGGCAATCCTGCACCTTCATATTGTTGGAGCTACACAGCCAAGTCATACAGCCGGAAACGAAGCAGCTGGTATTCTTCTACAGATCGTGGCAGACCGCTTGCGAAACTGCCTGGGAGACATGGCTAGGGTCATCCATTTAGGTGATGATAAGTTCGGTATCATTCTAACAGGCATCCGCATGTACTCTGATGTAAAAGCCGAGGCTGAGAAGATCATTCATAGCCTGAACCGGCCTTTCTCCATCTCCGGCCAGTCATTGAACATCGGAGTAAGCATTGGAGCCGCCCTGTACCCAAAACATGGCGATAACAGCAAGGCCCTGATTAAACGCGCATCAGAGGCTATGAGTCAATAGCGGCAACAATGGATATACGTGCCATACAACTCCGATAGCAGGCATATATAAGCCCTTAAACATGGCCCGAAACTCTATCCAGCCTTAGCGGAGAATATCCGTATTTCTCCGGATTTCAGAAAAATTCCCCCTGTAAGATAATTAGCCCCTGTTTAGATAAAAGCTATATAGGAGAGCACATCATGGCAATTTCATATTCAATTGATCAACAGCGTGGCCTGGTGCTCTCAGAGTTCTCCGACACCATCCACGTAAAAGATTTTTTTGCATACATCCGGGATTTACGACATGACCAGACATTTCAGCCTGATTTTGTTGGCCTGTATGACTGGCAGCAGATGGATAATTTAAGCATTGATTACAATGACATGGTATCCATCACATCTGAATGCCCCTGGGGAGAAAAATCATACCGGGCAATTGTAGTCTCAAGACCATTCATGTTCGGCATGTCACGCATGTTTCAGAGCATGTCAGATGAAGTAAGTGGAACAATTCAGATCTTTCATGAGATTCTCGATGCTGAAGCCTGGCTGGATGCTGTTCGTAAACATTAGAGGCAGAAGCTACAACACCCATCCTCACATGAAGTAGCCCCGTAGTATTACGGATACTGACATGGTGTGTGCCACATATTATTGAGCTATCAGCAAGACAACTTCAGTCTAAGGCAAGGCAACAGGATTTACAAAAATGAATAAATCAGGCCATAAATTAATACATGGAAACAATGAAACCATCCTGCTTGTGGACGATGATCAGAGTATCGTCGAAATAACCAGCGAGATTCTCAAGAGCCTTAATTATACCGTCCTGACTGCCTCAAATGGCAGGGAAGCCATCGAGGTGTGCAAGCAACAGAACAATATTGACCTCTACCTCCTTGATGTGGTTATGCCTGTCATGGGAGGTGTGGAGTTTGCCGAGCATTTATTGAGTCAAAACTCTCAGGCAAAGATTATTTTCCACTCAGGCTCGGACCGGGAGAATCAACTGAACCTGTTCATGCTCCACTTTGAGGTTCCCTTGCTTAACAAGCCTTGTTCAATTGCACTACTCAGCCAAACCATCCGGGACACTCTCGATCACTAACCACCCCTGCGGCTTTCACCGAACCCCGTATTATTACGGCCGTACTCCTCCGGATTCCGGAATTATTTCCTACATATAAAATAGCTCGGGATCGCACAACAGCAACAAGGGGATACATTATGCCAATCACATACTCCATCGATACAAACCAACGCCTGTTGCGTTCAAGCTTTTCTGACACCATCCAGGCTGATGATTTTTACGGGCACATCAAAAACTTACGTAATGACAAATCCTTCCAGCCCAATTTCGCTGGCCTGTATGACTGGCAAGAGGTGAACAATATCGCCATTGATTATACTACGATGCAATCCATTGCATCCAGCTGCCCCTGGGGGAAAGGTTCATACAGGGCAATCGTGGTCTCCAAACCACTTATATTCGGCTTATCGCGCATGTACCAAGGGGTCTCTGATAAGATAAATGGAACCATTCAGGTTTTCCAGGATATGGCTGATGCCGAATTCTGGCTGGATTCTGTTCGCAAGCATTAGAAGGGCAAAGCTATCGAAGTAGAAACCTCAGCCACTCCTCTGTTTTCCGCCTCCCAGAGCAGCTGCTCTTGCTCTGCAGGCACTTCCTTTGGTCGCACAGACCTTCTGGTTTAGCTTCCAGAGCTTAATACTTACAACCCTGCAGCAGTTGCCATAGGCGCTCACCAACTGGCCCCATAGGTTCATTTGCTCGCCGGAAAAGATAGATATCGATCTGTAAGGGATCGAGGCCTTTGCCAGAGAGCGCAAGCAATCGACCATCATCCAGCTCTTCTGCAACACGGTGATATGGCATGCGCCCCCAACCCGCGCCGGATAGAATCATACGTTTTTTCATATCAAAATCATTGACCAGCCACTGGTTTGCACCCTCCAGTATACCTGCTGATCGTTTGGCTTGATGACGACTGGTATCGCGCACCACAACCTGTACATACTGCTCCAGACTGGATTCGTTAATCGCCGGATAACGGGCAGCAAGCGGGAAACCCGGAGAGATCACACTGATCATCTCGGTCGATGTCAGACGCACCTCTTCGGTATGCGGCACCGGCATGAAACGCTCGGCAATGGCGAAATCAACATCTTTTTCCAACAGCCGTTCCAGCGTGCCTCCCATATTCTCAATCTGCAAACTCATGCGTGTAGCAGGCGCAGTTTCAGAAATCTGCTTGATCACTTCAAGCACCTGCTCGACCGGCGCTATCGCTCCAAGAGCAATGGAGAGCTCCGTCTCCTCACCTTCTGCAAAGTGTTTGGCGATACTGGATAGCTCTTCTGAACGGGAAAGTATGCTCTTGGCCTTGCCATAGAGAACCTGCCCTTCCGGAGTTAAGACCGGGCGGTAGGCCTTGCGATCAAACAGGGAAAGTCCGAGTTCCTGCTCAAGGTTTTTGATAGCGATACTGATAGCAGACTGGCTGCGAAACAGAGATTCGGAGGCGGCATGAAAACCTCCCTTCTCCACGACCGCACATAAAGTGCGCAACTGTTCCAGTGTCATAAACAGATAATGATTTCTTTTATCAATCAAGTCCATCGTTTATTTATACTTTTTATAAATCATTCAACGACTGATCATTCCACCATCAGAAACACCGACTGAGAAAGGAGGAAGATGACCGTGTTACGCAATACTTCACAATCATACGGACTCGTTGCTATTACCATGCACTGGCTGATGGCTTTCATCATTTTTGCCATGTTCGGGCTCGGATTGTGGATGGTGGAATTAAACTACTACGATAGCTGGTATCATGATGCACCCTACATCCATAAAGCTGTGGGCATGCTGCTGCTCTTTCTGCTCATCTTTCGTTTCAGCTGGAGATTAAGCAACACCCGTCCGAAGCTGATGGGTGAAACATGGGAGAAGTTCATCGCCCTGCTCGTTCACCGATCACACTACCTGCTGCTATTCGGCATCACGATCACCGGTTATTTGATCCCTACCGCTGAAGGTGTCGGCATTGATATTTTCGGCCTGTTTACCATACCCGCAACTTTTTCGTTCAGCAAAGATGAAGCAGACCTCATCGGCTTGATCCATCTCTATATTGCCTGGGCAGTCATCGCTCTCACCTTCGCACATGCAGGGGCCGCACTGAAACACCATTTCATCGATAAAGACATCACACTACTGCGCATGTTAGGAAAAAACTAAAAACAACCATCAAAACCAAAGGAGAAACACCATGAAACTAAAACATCTACTGCTATCAATGATACTGACACTCGGCTTTACCACATCGGCACAAGCGGCTGAAAACTACGCATTCGACATCAAGGGCCAGCATGCGTTTATCCAGTTCAAGGTCAAACATCTGGGTTACAGCTGGCTGATCGGCAACTTCAACACCTTCAACGGCTCTTACACCTATGATGAAAAGAACCCTGCCAACAGCAATGTTACCACAGAAATTGATGTAGCCAGCGTAGATTCCAATCATGCCGAGCGCGACAAACATCTGCGCAGTGCTGATTTCTTTGATGCCGCCCAATTCCCCAAAGCAACATTTACCAGCACCAGCTTTGAAAACAAAGGTAACGGTCAAGCGGTATTAAAAGGTAAGTTCACCCTGCGCGGCATCACCAAAGAGATCGTATTTGATGTCACGCAAGTCGGGGCTGGCAAAGACCCGTGGGGCGGGTTCCGTCGCGGTTTTGAAGGTACGACCACACTCAAACTCTCCGACTACAATATGAAAAAAGCAGCCATGCTTGGTCCTCTGGCAGAAAACGTAGAACTCTTCTTTTCCATTGAAGGTGTTCGCAAGTAAGCAGGTAGACAGGCAGGGGGATTACCTTCTTATCCCCCTGCCTTCTTCAACAGCATCAGGAGAACACAATGAGCCAGTCACAGTCCAACCCGGAGGCACATATTCACCCCATCATATCCGGTCGCTGGAGCCCACGAGCATTTGATAGCAATCAGCCAGTTGAAGCAGAGAAACTCGAGGCCTGCCTGGAAGCTGCACGTTGGTCCTCCTCCTGTTTCGGCGATGAACCGTGGCGCTTTATCGTGGCAGAGCGATCACACAACCCTGATGGCTGGCAGCAGATGCTGGCCATACTGGCGGAAAAGAATCAGCTATGGGCCCAACATGCTCCGGTACTGATTCTCGCCTGTGCGTCACAACAGTTTTCACACAATGGCAATCCTAACCGTTGGGCTCAATATGATACAGGTCAGGCAATGATGTCACTCTGCCTGCAAGCTACAGCGGAAGGGTTAATGACCCACTCTATGGGTGGTTTTGATCCGGTCCTTGCAGCTGCAACATTCAACATTCCCGATGACTTCACAATCATGAGTGCAACGGCCCTGGGCTATCAGGGTGAGTCGGAATCACTGGATGAAGGATTCAGGACTATCGAAGTAGCAGAACGCAGTCGTAAACCAATCAGCGATATTGCTTTCATCTCATGGGAGCAGGCATGGCAAAAAGAGGAGCAACAATGAGTAACAACTTATTTTCAAACATTCAACTGACCGGGCAGGAGCTGAGTAATCGCATGGTCATGGCGCCATTAACGCGAAACAGGGCCCCTGAGGGTATCGCGAATGCCTTGATGGCCGAATATTACGGGCAGCGTGCCAGCGCTGGCCTGATTATCACCGAAGGCACTCAGATCTCACAACAGGCCGTTGGTTATCCAGCGACAGCGGGCATTTATAACCAGGAACAGATTGAAGGCTGGAAACTGACCACCAATGCCGTGCATGAAAAAGGTGGCTCTATCTTTGCGCAGCTCTGGCACTGTGGTCGTGTCTCCCATCCGGATTTTCATGGTGGAGAGCTTCCGGTTGCCCCTTCTGCGATCCAACCGGCTGGTGATGCGTTTACCTATGAAGGGTTAAAGCCGTTTGTGAAACCACGCGCTCTGGATACATCCGAGATTCCCGCCATCATCGAGCAGTATCGCCATGCAGCAGTCTGTGCAGTCGAGGCAGGATTTGACGGGGTAGAAATTCATGCCGCCAACGGCTACCTGATCGACCAATTCATCCGTGATGGCAGTAACCAGCGCACTGATGCATATGGTGGTTCACTGGAAAACCGTAGCCGACTGTTAATGGAAATTGTCACTGCTGTCGGCAATGAAATCGGTTTTGATAAAACCGGTGTTCGTCTCTCTCCGATCAATACTTTCAATGATATATCGGACTCCGATCCACAGAGCACATTTAATTTTGTAACCACAAATCTTGCCAGCCTGGGGCTGGCTTATCTGCATATCGTGGAAGTCGATATGACCGGGGCATCAAGCAGCAATGTTGATATGCAGCAGATCCGAGATCGTTTTGACGGGCTGTATATTGGCAATGGCGGTTATGACAAGCCCCGCGGCAACAGTAGCATCGCAGAAAACCGGGCAGATCTGGTTGCCTTCGGCATTCCATTCCTGGCTAATCCCGATCTTCCAGCACGTTTTCAGGCCGATGCTCCACTCAATGAGGCTGATCAATCCACCTTTTATGGTGGTGATGAACACGGCTACACGGATTACCCTTTTCTCGAAATAGCATAAAAAGAATAAACCACAGAGGGCACAGGGGGTGCTGCATTAAAACGTTTCACGCTGCATCCCCTATGTCTTTACTCTGCGCATTTCACAGATAAACAGGAGTTTGAGATGGGCTTGATGATTGACGGGCAATGGGAGAGTGATGACGGTAAGTGGTCGGCTAAAGATGGCGCATTCCATCGTGCCGAATCGCAATACCACAATCACAATGGAAACTTTTCCGCTGAAGCCGGTCGTTATCATCTCTATGTTTCGCTGGCATGCCCATGGGCACATCGCACACTGATCTTACGAAAACTCAAAGGGCTGGAGTCCATAATTCCAGTCACAACCGTCCAGCCGCACATGTTGGACCACGGCTGGCAGTTTGCTGAACCTGAACCGCTCTACGGTTTCACCCACACCCATCAGCTGTACAACAAAGCTGACCCACACTACAGCGGACGGGTGACCGTACCTATTCTGTGGGACAAACAGCAAGCAACCATTATCTGCAATGAGTCATCCGAGATTATCCGTATCTTTAACTCAGCTTTTAACGGTTTGAGCGGAAACTCATCCGATTATTATCCGGCCGATCTGCGGCATGAGATTGATACCATCAATGCCTTTGTTTATGACAACATCAATAACGGTGTCTATCGCTGCGGGTTTGCCACAGACCAGACAGCCTACGAAGATGCATTTGATAACCTCTTTGGGGCACTTGATACACTGGAATCGCGCCTGTCCGAACAACGCTATCTGGTTGGAAACAGCATCACGGAAGCCGACTGGCGCTTGTTTACTACTCTCATCCGGTTCGATGCAGTGTATGTCGGCCATTTCAAATGCAACCGCAACCGCATAAGCGACATGCCAAACCTATCCAACTATCTACGTGAGCTGTACCAGCAGCCGGGCATCGCTGAAACGGTGAATTTCGATCATATCAAACAACATTACTACTACAGCCATGAAAGTATTAATCCGACCCGCATCGTACCCAAAGGACCTGAGCTTGATTTCAATGCACCGCATAACCGGCCTATGATCGCATAAAAGAGGAGCGCATATGGATAAACCCATTGTAGCCGACAACAAACCCGTACAGGTCAATCTGAAAAAAGGTCAGGAATACCATTTTTGTACCTGCGGAAGATCAAAGAGCCAACCCTTCTGTGACGGCTCGCATGTTGGCACATCATTCACACCGCGAGTGATTGTTTCAGATGAAGATCAGCAGGCATGGTTATGTGCCTGCAAACACACGGGAAGCACTCCATTCTGCGATGGTTCACACAAGCAGTTTTCCGATGCAGAGGTGGGCAAAGAAGGTCCGGGGATAAAAGCTAATCAGAGTGACCTCCCCGGCGCTGTACCCACACCGGAAGAACCAACCGTTGCGCTGATTCACCAACTGGCTAATGAAGGCTTGTCCAAGCTCGGTCACCACGGCCCCATGACCTCAATGGGGGTACCGCGCCATCTGTTGCCACATTGGGATGACATTCAAATTCTGGCCGCTCAGATGGCCACAAAACCGCTCATGGAAGATATCCCGGTTGGCACAGATCTGATCATTGGCCCCGAAACAAAAAAACCGCTGCAACTGAATATCCCGCTCTTTGTATCCGACATGAGCTTTGGCTCACTCTCGGAAGAAGCAAAGGTTGCCATGGCCAAAGGTGCCCAATTGGCTGGCACAGGCATCTGCTCAGGTGAAGGTGGTATGCTGCCCGAAGAACAGGCACAGAATTCCCGCTATTTTTATGAACTGGCGAGTGCCAAGTTCGGCTTCAAAGAGGAGCTGCTTTCACAGATTCAGGCATTTCACTTCAAAGGTGGACAGGGAGCAAAAACAGGTACCGGAGGGCATCTTCCGGGCAACAAGAACAGAGGCAAAATTTCACAGGTGCGCGGCATCAATGAAGGGGAACCGGCTGTATCACCACCGACATTCAAAGAGCTGGTCACAGCCAATGATTTCAAACGCTTTGCAGACCGGGTCAGGGAAATCAGCGGCGGCATCCCTATCGGCTTCAAATTAAGCGCCAACCATATTGAAAAAGATATTCAGTTCGCACTCGATGCCAGTGCTGATTATATCATTCTGGATGGTCGCGGCGGTGGTACAGGCGCTGCACCGACGCTGTTCCGTGATCATATTAGTGTGCCGACCATTCCGGCACTGGCCAGAGCCAGAAGATACCTCAACGAGCAGGGAGCCAGCGGCCGGGTTACCCTGATTGTCACAGGCGGATTACGACTGGCACCGGATTTCATCAAGGCCATAGCATTGGGTGCAGACGGCATCGCCGTTGCCAATTCTGCCATGCAGGCTATTGGTTGTGTGGCAGCCAGAATGTGCAACACCAACAACTGCCCTGCTGGCATCGCCACGCAAAATGAACAACTACGACAACGTCTGGATGTCGAACATGCAGCCCTGCGCCTGCAGCGCTACTTTGCTTCATCTACAGAGCTCATGCAGGTCATGGCGCGCGCCTGCGGTCACCAGCATCTCAATCAGTTCAACATTAATGATCTGAGCAGTTGGAAAAAAGAGATGAGTGAGCTTTCCGGCATCTCTTACGCTGGTATAGGAAGTTAAGCATGGCTATCACCATTCACTCGACTATCACAGTGCCTGAAGGTGACGGAGTTACAGTCAAACGGCTGATGCCTGTCGGTGGCCTGCGCAACTTCGACCCTTTTATGCTCTGGGATCACTTTGATATATCAGGAGGCGGCTTCCCTGATCATCCACATAGAGGTTTTGAGGCCATCACCTATCTGTTTGAGGGTGGCATGAAACATACGGACAATCTCGGTAATAGCGGCACCATCCATGCCGGTGGCGCACAACGTTTCACAGCCGGGCGCGGCATCCTACATTCGGAATTCCCGGATGGGCATGCACACGGCATCCAGTTATGGATCAACCTTCCCGGACGACTAAAATCACTGGAACCAGAATATCAGCAAGTACAAGCTGATAAGATCATGGTCTCTGATTGTGAAGGCGTTACAGTCCGTTCCATTGTTGGAAAATCAGGAATTATTTCACTGCACACCGATGTCGAATATCTGGAAATCCGCATGCATGCAGGTACGGTCTTTCAGCATAAGCCTGATAACAGATTCCGTGGCTTTATTTATGCTGTTGAGGGAACTTCCGAGATCAATGGTGAGTCACTGAAAAAATCGCAAGCAGCTTTTATTGAACATACTGAAGCTGTCGAAATACGCAGCCTTGATGGGGCCAAACTGATGTGGTGTTTCGGCAAGCCACATCATGAGCCTATCCACCAACACGGCCCATTTGTGGATTAGGATAAAAGCCGATTGAAAATCAAAGACCTTAAAGCTCAGCTATTCGGATAGATGCAGCTGTACCTTATCCACCACCGCTTTTAAGGCTTGGAATGTATATGGTTTATTGAGAAAATCGTCAGGCTGATTCTCACCCGACAGCGTCAGCGTACTTTCAGCATCATAACCGGAAGAGAATACCACATAGAGTTCAGGATTGATGGCACGCAACCTCTCAAGGCATTCCGTTCCATCCATTTCAGGCATCGTCACATCCAGTAATATCCAGTCAAACGATGGGTCTCTGCTGTAGAGATCCACAGCTTCTTTGCCTCTGTTCGTCGCAACCACTGACAAACCAAGCCGCTCAAGCATGCGCTTGGCAACATTGAGTACCGCCTGTTCATCATCCACCAGCAGAACCCTGCCAGCTACAACTTCCGGTTCCGTATGAGCGACTGCAGCATCCTCCATCATTCCACTCTGATGCGGGAGCCACACAGACATCGTTGTTCCTTCTCCGGGTTTACTTACCACCTCAAGTCCCGCCTCATGCGCACGCAAAATACCCAAAATAGCACTCATGCCCAGACCACGGCCGGTAAATTTTGTCGTAAAAAACGGATCAAACATATGCTCAACAATCTCGGGAACCATGCCACAACCGTTATCTTCAACAGCCATCACATTATAGAGCCCCGGTTTTAACGCAGCACCGAAAACCCTGACAGACTCATTAGCCCGCACTTCTTTCTGATCAACAGTGATCGTAATTTGTCCCTGCTTGTCCTCACCTATTGCTTCGGATGCATTGATCGCCAGATTTAACAGTACCTGATTAATTTGGCCACGGTCACCATGAATATGACAACCATAAGGCTGCCTCTGAAAATGCAACGAAACATGTTTGCCGATAGAGATTTCAAGCAGCCCGCGCATATCCTCCACAAGATCGCAAATTTGAAAATATTCTGCCTTAAACAGACCTTTACCCGAATAAGCAAGCATTTGCCGGCACAAATCAGTTGCTGCCTTTGATGCCGTATCAATACAGTCCAGTGATTCCAACATATTCTGACTCAGATTTTTTTCCAGTCTAGCCAGCTCAATACTGCCCTGAATCGCCGTCAGCAGATTGTTAAAGTCATGAGCAATGCCTCCTGCCATCACACCAAGTGATTCAAGCCGCTGCGAATGCTGGATTTGACGCTCTAGCGCCTGCTGCTCTATTTCAGTATGTAGTTTCTCTGTAATATCTATTGCAAAACCAACCAAGCCCTGCGCTTCTCCATCAGCAGTGCTGAGCTTCACCTTAATCATATCAAAGGTTCGCTTCTGACCATCAGCACAGGGGAAACTCTCCCTGAGATAATGAACAGTCTCACCTTGCAAACAAGCCTGATCCGAAAGCAGGGCCTCTTGCGCCAACGACTCGGGCAGTAATGTGCTGTAATTATCCGTCTGTCGGGCAAGCTCCTCTGATATTCCACTCCAGTTCACCACCGCTTTATTCAGAAACTGGATATGGGACTCAGTATCCACCATCCAGATGCCAATCGGTGAATGATCAAGAATAACCTGCATGCGCAGCTGCTGGTCTTCCAGGTTCCTGTAGGAGTCATTCAACAGCTGCTGACGAGATTCAAGCTGGGATTTGAAGATATCAGCCAATACCCAGTAGAAAAATATAACTGCAACCAGACAGAGTATTTGTGTGGCTGAATACGAAGTATCAAAAACATGCATAACTTCCAGCAGTGCAATCACAATGAGTTCAACAACAAAAAAGCTTACCCAATAGCGTGCGCGAATGGCCTTGAGTACAAAGTATGCAACAAACGGCATGCCTGCAGCCCAGATGATCCCCGTATGTTCAATACTTTCAAAAATCACCAGTGACGAAAACAGTATGACTGCAGATGTCATCAGTGTTTTCTCAACCAGAGCCAAAGAGGCTCCCTTGCGAATACGCCAATAGCTAAACAGCATAACCAAAACAAGCAGCCCTTCCATAAAGGACAGCTCGTAACAACAATCCTCAATAGTATGAATCGCGATAAAAACGGTCAAAGCGATACCGGCTGCCAGATGCACCCAGGCCAGAATTTGACGACGGTTCTCATAAACTGAATCGGCTGTAATCTCGGGTTCTGAATTCATCAGCTGTTTATAGACCGGATTTCCTGTGCGGGCAAGTAGAGGAGGGAGTCAAAACCTTTTCACCGCAGAGGAACGCAGAAAGAGTCAAAGGCAATATTTAAAGGTTAGACTCTACAGTCGTCCTGGTTAGTCCTCATTTTGATGAAGTGCTCACTGCTAGCCATCCAATAGCAAATTTTCTCTCGGTGTTCTCTGTGGTGAACGGTTCTACTCCTTAAAAGCTTTCACCACCGAGAGCACGAAGAACACAGAGAGAGGCAAAATCAATAAGATTATAGGTCAGGCTCTGCTACTTCGTAGTTCACATATTTTGTGGTAAAGGGCTCATTACCGAGTTTGCTCAATGATATATTTACCGGATATTCTTTTCTCTGTGTTCTGTGGTGAAAGATTCCAACTATTTTAATGCGCTTGCTCTGGAAAGCAGGATGATCATGTTTCATCAAAACAGTCCCGAATATAGTGTTGCAGACAGAGGAGCATGTATGCCCATTTACGAATTCCTCTGCAAACAGTGTCGCCAACAATTTGAAACACTGGTTCGAAACGGTAGAGTGTAAGCAGTGCGGCAGCAGAGAACTACAAAAACTGATATCAGCCCACGCCATCACCTCTGGCAGCCCCGATACCGCCTGTCATGCGGGCCCCCTGCACATCCGCCCCCTCCTGTAGTTCCGGCGGCTGCCCTGCATTCAAATAAACCATGACAGGGCAACAGCACTCATCATCAGTGAGCAAAGCAGCACACGGTCATGAGACACTAAAACTGGTACTGAACTTGCTGCACCCATGATATGCTGCACACCTTACATTCTGATATTTTGATTCAATTCCCTGATTGGACCACGGATTTTCTGGCTGACAACAACAAGTCATTTCCAACAGTCGAGTCACGCATGCAACTGGTCATTGAGTTATCCCGCTTCAATGTGGAACACCGTACAGGCGGCCCTTTCGGTGCCGCCATCTTCAATATCAGAACCCATGAACTGCTTTCAGTAGGTATCAACCTGGTCGTAGCCTCAAATTGTTCGATTGCCCATGCAGAGATGGTTGCAATTTGCAGTGCACAGCAACAACTCGCCACATTTGACCTTGGTGCCTCCAAGACAGCCCAATATGAACTTGTTACCAGCTGTGAGCCCTGTGCCATGTGTTTTGGCGCCATCCCCTGGTCCGGTATCCGGCATCTGGTTTGCGGTGCCCGTGATGAAGATGCGCGCAACATTGGCTTTGATGAGGGACCAAAGATGACCGAATGGAAAGAGGCGCTGGAAAGCCGTGGCATCACGGTTGAAACCGATATTTGCAGAGCCGAAGCAGCAGGTGTGTTGCAACAGTACGCAAGAGGAAATGGTGACATCTACAATGGCAGACAGGGCTAAACACTTACACCCCTATACCTTTAAATTGCTTGCTATCGCTGGCTTATGCATGCTTTTTTCAACGTCGACCCATGCCTTTTCCACCACCAACCTGCAACTGCTTTACGGTAGTCAGTTCAATGACAACTACTACGGTAATAACACATCAAACGGCAACATGACCACACTTACCCTGGAGCATTTCAGCACCTGGTCTCATGGTGACCACTATTTCTTTATCGATTACCTCTCCGGGGATTTCCTCGATTTTGCAGGCTCCCCTTCCGGCAGCCAGTCACGTGTTTATTACGAGTGGGTACCGCGCTTGAGTCTTTCTGCACTATCAGAACACAATCTCTCTGCAGGCATCGTTAAAGACATCTTTCTTGCGGGCCAGCTCAATCGGGATGACGAAGGTTTTCACGCGGAAATGATAGGTCTGGGTACAGACCTCTCTATCCCGGGCTTTCGCTTATTCAGCATCAATGCCTATTTGCGTAAAGATAATCTCAATACACAAACATGGCAGAGCACAACCGTTTGGAACATCCCTCTGGGTGAATGGCTCTCATTTGAAGGTTTTATCGATCTGTACGGATCCGATCATAATGGCATCGAAACGCACACTCAGCCACAGCTACTATTGAACCCGGCCAGACTGATGGGTCACAACTTCGAAACTTTGCTGATCGGTATCGAATGGTATTATCACCATCATCGCAACCTGGACAGCAGTGTCATACAGACTATGGTCAAATGGATATGGTAGTATAAATCATGGCCCTTAATAAAAACCCACTGTTTGGCGCAATACTGCTTTCACTTCTACTACTTCAGCCACTCCATGCGGCGGCTGACGAAACAATCAGTCTGCAACTGAAATGGAAACACGGTTTTCAGTTCGCCGGTTTTTATATCGCCAAAGAAAAGGGGTATTACAAAGCGGCAGGGCTTGATGTTACGTTGATTGAGGGCGGGGCGGGTAAAAACCCGGTTGAACATACGCTTTCCGGTACAGGGCACTACGGCATTACAGATACCGGTATCATTCTATCCAGGACAGCAGGTAAAAACGTTCAGGCACTGGCAGCCATCTTTCAACATTCACCTCTGGCATTGGCAGTAAAAGCCGATTCTGGCATCAAAACATTCAAGGATCTGCGCGGCAAACAGGCCATGATGCAGTCAGGCCACATGGATGCCGTGATTCTTGCTGCCATGAACAAAGCAGGATTAACTTCAAATGATTTCATCAGAGAGGATACCAGTTTCGATATATCAGATCTTGTAAAGGGCAACACAGACGCATTCAGCATCTACACCACGGATCAGCCTCATCAGTTAAAGGAGGTCGGCTTCCCTTACCATATTCTACATCCTCTCGATTATGGCATCGATTTCTATGGTGACATCATTATCGTTTCTGAAACAGAAGTCAGAGGGCACCCGGAGCGAGCTGCAGCCTTTGTCAAAGCAAGTCTGAAGGGCTGGGCCTATGCGCTTGAGCATATCGATGAATCCATTGAGCTGGTTCAGAAAAAATATAACACACGTAAGCTCTCAAGCAGCCAACTCTATTTCGAGGCTAAAGAAACCAGTGAAATGGTTTTAAAGGATGTCGTGCAAATCGGTTATATGAGCCAGATGCGCTGGCAAAAGATCATTGATACCTATGCCGAACTGGGGCTGATTTCAGCAAGCTTTCCTGCTGCTGAAATCATCTATAACAGACAACCGACATTGGCAGACTTTTTCAAACAGTATCAATGGCATTTGGTTGTCACTATTCTCATCGGCCTGTTATTTATCTTTGGCCTCTACTCCACCCTGCTGGGGAAAATGGTACAGAGCAGGACCAGAGAGCTTTCAGAGAGCGAAACACGATTCAGAACACTGGTAGCCAACCTGCCCGGAGCCAGCTATCGCTGCCGTAATGATGAATCATGGACGATGGATTTTATCAGCAATGCCATAGAAACCATATCAGGCTACCCGGCTGAAGAGTTCCTGAGCAACAAGGTCCGCTCATTTGACAGTATTACCCATCCCGATGACCGAAATCATGTCCGAAAAACCATTATGGCCGCCACTCGGGACAAACCGGGATTCATCATCGAATATCGCATTATTCACAAAGATGGGCAGGTATGCTGGCTGCATGAACAGGGACAGGTAATTTTTGACCAACAGGGACAAATCGAATATCTGGATGGGAACCTGTTCGACATTACTGAGCGTAAACAAGCTGAAGAACTGAAAAAGGCAACTACAAGCATTTTGGAGATGATTGCCGGCAACAAAAATCTCAAACAAATTTTCACTCACATCATTGAACTCTATGAAAGCCGTCATCCCAGCATGCGCGCGTCAATTCTCTTACTGAAAAACGGACAACTGTTTAAAGGGGCAGCCCCAAATCTTCCTCAAGCTTACAATGAAGCCATTGAGGGACTGCAAATAGGCGAATCTGTCGGCTCATGCGGTACAGCCGCCTTTCTCAAAAAACGCGTCATTGTCGAAGATATCGAACATGACCCGCTCTGGTCTCCCTACACAGGCCTGGCACTGCCGCACAAGCTGCTCGCCTGCTGGTCTGAACCGATATTCAGCTCCAGCGGTGAAGTGCTCGGCACATTCGCCATGTATCACGATCACCCCTGCACTCCGGGGGCAAATCAACTTGCAGATATTGCTAGTGCAGCACAACTCTCTGCTATCGCCATAGAACGCGACCACTACCTCAAAAGTCTGCAGAAATTCTCTCAAGCAATTGAACAGACCGCCGAAGTCATCACCATCACCGATCAACATGGCATCATCGAATATGTCAATCCGGCCTTTAGCAAGATTACCGGTTATAGTGCTGACGAGGCCATCGGAGCCACACCCCAACTATTCAGAGACGAATCCTACCAGCATCTAAGCGAAGAGATTCGCCATGCCATCACTCAGGGTAAAACATGGCAGGGCAAGGTCTCTGAAATGAAAAAAGATGGTTCCACTTATCCTGCCATGTTAACCATCTCCCCTATTCGTGATGAGACCGGAACAATCACCCACCATGTCAGTGTGCATGAGGATTTAACCAGGATTCAGCAACTGGAAGAGCAATTTTATCAGGCGCAGAAGATGGAAGCCGTTGGCACTCTGGTCGGCGGCATCGCACACGATTTCAATAATATGTTGGCTGGCATCACAGGAAACCTCCATCTGGCCAGAAAAGCTGCAGATGGCCAACCGAAAATCATTGAAAAACTCAGCCGTATCGACAATTTAAGCAAACGAGCCGCCGATATGATTAAGCAGCTGCTCACTTTTGCCAACAAGGACATGGTACAAAAATCTCACGTAGCACTCACACCATTCCTGAAAGAGACACTGAAACTGCATCAGGTTTCGGTACCGGAAAATGTATCTCTCAATCTGGAGATCTGTGATGACATGCAGGTCTCAGGGGATATCACCCAGCTGCAACAGGTGCTGCTAAACCTGATTACCAATGCACGCGATGCGGTTGCAAATGTGCAGATCCCCCGCATTGACATTAAACTGGAGCACTACCACGCATCCCCTGCATTTCAGAGGAAACATGAATCCTACACACAGGCAGAGTATGCACACCTGAGCATCAGCGATAACGGCCAAGGTATACCGGAAAACAACCAGGCTCATATATTTGAACCATTTTACTCCACCAAAGAGGTTGGCAAAGGGACAGGGTTGGGGCTCTCCATGGTCTTTGGCTCGCTCAAATCACATGATGGCCTTATCGAAGTCGATAGCAGCGAAGATCGTGGCACCATTTTTCATATCTACTTGCCACTGCTCAAAGGTGAGCACCGGGATGAACCGCTCCACGATGAAAGTGTAAGCCCTGGCGAGGGAGAAACCATACTTCTGGTCGATGATGAAAACGATGTGCTTGAAACCATCGGGGAAGTCCTCCACAGCCTGGGTTATCAGTTACTCAAGGCGAAAGATGGGGAAATAGCACTCAAACTGTTTAGAGAACATAGTGATGCCATTGATCTGATTCTGACCGATGTGGTCATGCCTAAAACAGGAGGCTTCGAGCTTATAGAGCAGGCTCGTAACATAAAACCTTCCATTCCGGTGATCTTTGCCAGCGGTTACGACAAGAAACTGGACTCCGGCTTCGACTCAGAACTGGAGAACTCAATCATGCTCACCAAACCCTGTCCTATTGATCAATTAGCCCAAAGTATCAGAAAAATGCTCGATCAATAGTGGCTGCCGAATAATACTAGCGACATGAAATATAATCTTTTGGGAAAAACCGAACTTCAAGTTAGTGAAATCTGTCTGGGAAGCATGACTTGGGGTGAGCAGAACAGTGCGGCAGATGCATTTGTCCAGATGAACTATGCGCTGGAGAACGGTATCAATTTTTTCGATACTGCTGAGCTCTATGCCATCCCGCCAAAAGCTGAGACTTATGGCGCGACGGAATCCATCATTGGCCAGTGGCTCAAGGAAACAGGCAATCGTGAACAGGTCATCCTCGCATCCAAGGTTTGTGGCCCGACCGAGTGGTGTCCGCATATCCGTGATGGCAAAGCACGCTTGAACCGCAAACATCTTATCGAGGCCTGTGAAGGTTCATTACGCAGACTGAATACCGATTATATCGACCTTTACCAGACCCACTGGCCGGATCGAAACTGCAACTATTTTGGTAAACTGGATTACCGTCACAAGCGGGAGGAGTCTGCCACTGCTATTGATGAGACACTGGAGGCGCTTAAATCGCTGGTAGATTCCGGCAAAGTGCGCCACATCGGTGTCTCCAATGAAACACCATGGGGGATTATGCAGCACCTTCAATGTGCTGAAAGTCTGGGGCTACCACGCATCGCATCAATACAGAACCCATATAATCTGCTCAACCGTTCATATGAAATTGGCCTTGCTGAAATATCCTGCCGCGAGAAGGTAGGTCTACTGGCCTATTCTCCACTGGCGTTCGGCACCCTCTCCGGCAAATACCTGAATGGAAACAGACCATCCGGCTCAAGGTTATCCCTGTTTGAGCATTATGCCCGCTACTCCAATGATCGGGGCAAGCAGGCCACTCAGGACTATGTGGAATTAGCCGTAAAACAGGGACTGGACCCCGCACAAATGGCTCTGGCTTTTATCCGGCAACAACCTTTTGTCGCATCAACCATTATTGGTGCAACGACTCAGCAACAACTGGCTGACAATATTGCCAGCCATCGTATCACCTTGTCTGATGCATGTATTTCGGAGATCCAGTCCATTCACAATTCCAACCCGAATCCATGCCCGTAATCAAAGGAGGAAGAATGGGATATTCGTGCATTTCTCAATGGAAGGGGCATAATTCACTACTATGAATCGAAGCCTACTGACCACCATGCTGGCGCTACTTCTTGCCGTAATGCTTTCAGCCTGTGCCACCACTGAGAATAATCACGACCCTGTCGAACCGGTAAACCGTGTGACCGACAAGGTGAATGACACCATTGACAGAGTCACGCTCAAACCGATGGCTCAGGGTTATACTGCAGCCGTACCCAAACCCGTACGCACGGCTGTAACCAACTTCTATGAAAATGCCACCTATCTGAACACCGTGCTAAATGGTTTTCTACAGGGTAAAGGGGGACAGGGGGTACAGGATCTGGTGCGCTTTCTGATCAATACCACACTCGGCGTGGGTGGCCTTGTTGATGTTGCCTCTTCTATGGGGCTGGAGCGTCATGAAGAGGACTTTGGCCAGACTCTGGCAACATGGGGTGTAGATCAGGGTGCCTATATTGTATATCCACTTCTGGGACCAAATTCAGTACGAAACACCCCTGATTTCATTACCGAAACGGCCACAGACCCGCTATTCTGGGCTGCATTTGCACTGGCTCCTTACGTCACTATACCTGTAACTGCCCTGAAATATATTGATAAACGAGCACAACTTCTGGATGCATCAGATATGCGTGATGAGTTAGCTCTGGATCCATATATCTTTACGCGTGAGGCGTGGCGACAAAACCGGGAATATAAAATCCACGACGGTAACCCACCCAAAAAAGAGTCTGAGGATGACGGCTGGGAAGAAGATGAGTGGGCTGAAAATGATCTTGATGAAGAGGCCGCCCCTGCACCAAAAACAAAGATTCACATGCAAGGCATGGCTGATGGAAGCACACCCCCTGATGGACCTGACGTTGCAGAAACTGCGATCATCCTCCCTTCCGCAGTAGAAGCAAACACCCCGAAACCAGCTGATAACAGCAGTTCACAGGGCAGGGGAGCTGAAACAGCAACAAGTCAGGTTGATATAACCACAGCAACATCTAAACGCTATCTGATCAACCTCTCATCCCATTACTCGGAAGTTGAAGCTGCTGCTGCACAGGGAAGATTGAAGCGTGTAGGTATTCAGACCAAAATCAGGCCTGTTCATATACAGAACAAGACCTGGTACCGGGTAAGCAGTAAAGAGCCCCTCGCATCAGAGCCAGCCAAAGAGAAACTTGAAGAGCTAAAAACCCTGACAGGTTTAGACGGGGCATGGCTGGAACCAATTCAGTAAGAGGTCATTAGTAAGGGGTTAGGAGTAAGAAGTTAGGTGTAAAGGGGAAGTAAACAAACCTGACCCTTCTCTCCTTACCCCTAAGTTTCTTTACTCAAACTTTACTGCAACGATGACGCAGAAGATGGTCAGCAAGCACAAGTGCCAGCATCGCTTCCGCAATAGGCACAGCTCGAATACCAACACAGGGATCATGCCTGCCCTTGGTGACGATATCTGTTTCATTACCATGTATATCGATGGTATGACGCGACTTCAAAATCGAAGAGGTCGGCTTCAGCGCCATACGTGCACGAATCGTGTCACCATTTGAGATGCCACCAAGAATGCCGCCGCTATGATTGCTCTGAAATCCATCCATTCGAATAGCATCGCCGAACTCGGAACCCCGAGCCTGAATACAATCAAAGCCATCACCAATCGACACAGCTTTCACAGCAGGAATATTCATCAAGGCTTTGGCAATATCGGCATCAAGCCTGTCAAATACAGGTTCACCAAGGCCCGGAATCATACCGCGTGCTTCCACACTGACACCTGCACCGATGGAGTCCCCCTCCTTACGCAGTCCGTCCATAAACAGGGCCATCTTTTCTGCAGCCTCTGCATCGGGACAGAAAAACGGGTTACGCCTGATTTCATCGGCGTTAAATGCGGCAGGATCAACAATGACAGAGCCAATCTGGTCTACCCATCCGAGTACTGAAATACCTGATTCAGCAAGTAATTTTTTTGCTACCGCCCCTGCAGCCACACGCACAGCCGTTTCCCGGGCAGATGAACGTCCACCACCACGGTAGTCGCGCAGCCCGTACTTCTCATAATAGGTAAAATCGGCATGGCCCGGACGGAATTTATCTTTAATCTCGGAATAGTCCTTGCTGCGCTGATCGGTGTTGCGGATCAATAGTGCAATCGGACAACCCGTAGTTTTGCCTTCAAATACTCCGGAGAGGATCTCTACCTCATCAGCCTCACGCCGCTGGGTCGTGTATTTGGACTGACCGGGTTTACGACGATCCAGATCGGGCTGAATATCAGCCTCAGAAAGAGTGATACCTGCAGGGCAACCCTCTACAATGGTTATAAGCGCAGCACCGTGAGATTCACCTGCAGTGCTAACACGAAAGATATGGCCGGTAGAAGAACCAGACACGTTTATTCGATTCCCGAGTCGCCTGCTCCAATATGGAAGCCGGCATCGACATAGTGTAACTCACCGGTCACGCCCGATGCCAGATCAGAAAGCAGGTATACAGTGGTATTGCCCACCTCATCTTGCGACACATTACGGCCCAGCATGGAACCACGTGCGCTCTTCTCCATCAATTTTCGAAAATCACCTACAGCCGATGCTGCCAATGTACGAATGGGGCCAGCAGATACGGAATTCACCCGAATACCATCCTGTCCCAGATCCTGTGCAAGGTAACGTGTTGAGGCTTCAAGTGCTGCCTTGGCAACCCCCATCACACCATAACCCGGAACCGCTCGTTCAGCACCCAGATACGACATAGTAACCATGCTGCCACCCTCTTTCATCAATGGTGCCGCACGTTGAGCACAGGCAACGAATGAATATGCAGAAACATCCAGAGCAAGATGAAAGTCCTCACGTGAGGTTTCTGAAAAACCGTTCTGAAGGGCATCTTTATTGGCAAAAGCAATCGAATGCACAATAAAGTCCAGCTCGCCCCACTGCTCTTTTACCTGTGCAAAAAAAGCATCAAGACTCTCTTCCTCAGACACGTTCATCGGTGCGATAATCTCGGCATCAAGACTCTCTGCCAGAGGGCGTACCCGCTTCTCCATCATTTCACCAAGATAATTAAACCCCAGTGTCGCACCTTCGCGTTTGGCTGCCTGAGCAACACCCCATGCAATGGACTTATTGTTCGCCACACCTAGAATCAGGCCTTTTTTACCTTCAAGAATACCCACGCAAAACTCCTGTGTTTTTACTCTGAAGCGAAATAATATCAGCAGCGCCATCAAAGCGCACGTTTACCATACATTCACCTTCAGCTTCTCAACTTCGCACGATGCCTCAATAGCCCCCTACCCTGCCCGGTAGAGAAAAGCCGCCTCATTCATCATATTCGAACCCCTGCTCTATCTTATCCATTTCCGCATCAGAAAAACCAAAATAATGTCCAATCTCATGCACCAACACATTGCGGATAGATGCAGACAAATCCGCTTCCCGCTCAGCCTGCATCGCAAGGATAGGCAAACGATACAGATGGATCATATCCGGCAATGTGCCTGAAGCGACAGCATCGCGTTGCGTAATGGGAACCCCTTCATACAGGCCCAGCAATTCAAAGGACGATGCAATCTGCATCGCTGCAAGGACTTCATCATCGGCAAAGTCATCAATGATAATGATGACGTTCTGCATGAGTTCACGAAATTCAACCGGAAGTTGATTAAACTCCTGCTCAGCAACATATCGAAAACCTTCTGCATCCATGCAGAGAGTTTAATGAGATAGGACTCAATTGCATCCTGCTCTTAAGCAGGATGTTTTTAGCCTAAATCAGCACAGTGTGTACTAAAGGGAACAAAAAAGGGAGGCATCAACCTCCCCTTTTTAAAACGGGCAACTCTTTCATCGCCCTCTAATCACCAGGATTCGCCAGCAACATCACGACCTTCAGCCTGCCATGCAGCAAAGCCTCCACTCATCGACTTCACATTACTAAAACCCATCTCCATCATCGTTGAGGAAGCAAGCAGGCTACGCATACCACTGGCACAATAAACGACAATCGCCTGATCTCGATCGGAAAGCCTGGGCTCCCTGTGAGGGAAGTTCAGGTCAGCCTTGGCCTCCAGTAGACCACGCGGCACACTCAATGCACCGGGCAGATGCCCTTCGCGCACTTCACCAGGCTCCCTGACATCCAGAAGCAGAACAGGACCCCCGAGAATAGATGACACCTCATCAGTGCTTATCTCTTCAACCTCTGCTCGGGCTTCAGCCGCAAAATCCATCAATCCTTTTGCCATGATATTCTCCTTTATCGATTGTTATCCTATCAACGTATGAACAGCATTTCTAAACGAAGGATAGTTCAGTTCCGTCAATAATTCATCATGCAGCAGGCGATTGGAAATACGTTTACTGTCCCGAAAGAAATCCAGCGCCAGAGCTGAAAGCTCCTTTTCCCCCTGCTGCGCATTGAGAATCAGCGGTTCCGGCGCGCCAACCATGCGGGCAAGCTGAGTTACATAATCTACATGCGGTAAAGGTTCATCATCGGCCAGATTCACAATACGCCCGGCCCGAGGAGACTTCATCGCAGCCAATAGAGCATCCACGATGTCATCCACATGAATACGATTCGACCAGTGAGCTGGCTGCCATGCGACGGCCTTGTACCCTCCAGCCTTTAATCGAGCCAGAATATTGCGTTCAGGCCCGTAAATACCAGCCAGCCTGAATACTTCTGCCGGCAATACTGATTCCAGCCATGCTGATTCCGCAATCAATCGTTCAAGGCCACGCGCGCTTTCCGGCCTGCATGCATAAGATTCATCCACCCAGGCTCCTTGCGCATCACCATACACACCCGTTGTGGAGAGATACCCCACCCACTTCACATGCCCCAATTTCGCAGCTACCACCGGCAGCCACAGAGGTTGCGATGCATACATGCGGGCCTCATCCCGGGTTAAGGGAATCGAATCCAACACAGCATCCACCCCCTCCAGCAAGGACGCTGACAAATCAGCGGGTGATTCAAGCAAAATAGGAGCTATACCCAACGGCTCCAGCTCTGCAGCACGCTTTTCACAGCGCGTCGTAGCACTCACATGTAAACCGTTTTGCAAGCAGGCTAGTGCAAACTTTTCACCAACATAACCACAACCAAGAATCAGCAGATGTCTGATATCACACTCCCTGAACCGACACGTATGAGGTCAATACAACCCTACTTCGGAATAATACCATCAACGACGTTAAACAGGCTTTGAATCTTAATTGGTTTCGTCAGATAGTCATCAAAACCCGCTGCAAGACCTTTGGCATCATCACCCAACATGGCATTGGCAGAGAGGGCTACAACTTTAATTTGTTCTGTATCAGGATCGCTCTTAAGTACTTCCAACGCCTGATAACCATCCATTCCCGGCAGGTTAATATCCATCAGAATCAGGTCGGGGGACTCACTCCTGGCCAGTTCAATCCCGACCTCCGCAGTTTCAGCCTCCAAAAGTGTCACCTCAAAGTGAGCAGCAAACAATTTTTGTATGACCAGGCGGTTAACCTCATTATCCTCAACTAGCAACACAACCAAAGCCTCGCCCTGCCGGGTTACTGTTGGTGTCTCTCTTGCAGAGTCAGGGGTATTCACTGACAATTCAGCGCCCTCGGCAATCGGAAATTCCACCCAGAAGGTACTCCCCTTACCCTCAACGCTGGAAAAACCAATATCCCCCCCCATGGCTTCAACAATACGGCGGGTAATAACCAATCCAATGCCTGTACCCTCCATCTTACCACGCTCGGCACCAAGTCGATCAAATGCATTAAATATTCGATTCTGACTCGCAGCCGGAATACCTAATCCTGTATCAGTAATATTAATGCGAATTCGTCCATCATCCACATGGCTGGAGAGCCTCACCGAACCTGCATCCCGGTTATATTTGACAGCATTAGACAGCAGGTTGAGCAGCGTCTGATTCAGGCGAACGTTATCTGCATGTACTATTACATTTGTCGATTCACTGCATTCATCAATGACCCTGATATGATGCTTTCTCGCTATGGGTACTATCAGGGAGAGACTCTCACTCACGACAGCTCTAACCGATACCGGCTCCAAATTAAGCTCCAGCTTACCTGCTTCGATACGAGCCAGATCAATCACATCATCTATGAGAGCAAGCAGATGCTGACCAGCCCGTTCTATTTCCCGGGAGCACTCCCTGGTCTCGTCAGGGAGCTGTGTATCCATCTCAAATAGCTGTGAAAAACCGAGAATCGCATTCAGTGGCGTTCGCAATTCATGACTCATGCTGGCCAGGAACTCGCTCTTGGCCCGGCTCGCACCTTCAGCAGCATCACGTGCCTGGACAAGCTCACGCTGAGACTCAGCCAATTCGGTAATATCACGCGTAACAATCACCACATGTGACACATCACCCGGCATTTGCTCGAACGGGTAGCAGGTAATAATACACTCACGAGTTCCTGCATTCGGTAGCTCAAGGGTGGTCTGAACCGACACCTCGACACCTTCAGCAAAACAACGATCCATTTCAGCATCCACATGCAGAGGCGAACCCCAAACATCTTCTGTGGCCTGGCCAACGACCTCCTTGCGCGAGCGTCCAACCTTGCTGCACCAACTATCATTTACAGCCTCGTAGCAGCGCGACCGGTTGACCACACTCATCATATCAGAGACGGTATTAACGATAAATTCATAGCGCTTAAGCATGTTGGCGCGCTTCCCCATCTCATGCCGAAGCCGAATATTACCCTGTTCTGCAGCCGAAAAACGGCTGGCGCTGACAAACATAAACGCTGCAAAAGCACCCATGGCTACAAATGTAGCCCAAGACAGGCCGCTATTAAGAAGAAACAACTCCACATTCATCGGCAGCAACATCGGCACGGCATAACCAACCAGTGAAATCCGGTCCACTGCAAGTGATGACATAGCTCCCGCCATCAGTGCTGTAAGGACAAAGGCTAAAAACAACTGACTCTCCACATCATTTTCAGGAAACAGCAGAATACTACACGCCCCCCAGGCCAATCCCGTAGCCACTGCTCCGAGGCGAAAACGGAAAAGCCAGGCATCGTGGTTAACCGTATTCAGTGTCAATTTTCGCCACCCAATAGCAGTTGCGTGGCGAAAAAACAGTACCAACGAAAGCATGGCCAACCAGAGTAAAGCAGCCCCGCTCTTGCCAGAAGTCCATAAAATCGGAGTTATTGCAGCTGCAACCAGAGCATTAGAAATAATTGCCAGTGGCAGACCGGAGTAAAGTAAGCGAAGCATATCAAGTTTAATAGCCACACCAATAGAGTCAGACTGAAGTGTTCCTACGGGTTCATTCATCATCCCTCCACTGGTATTAACGACACGACTCTTTCTTCATACTGAATCTATCACACATCATGTTCATTGCGACTGAAGGCTATATTTACATTATCAGCCTGTTCCTGTTGTTTTTATTGAGCAAGATTCATTCCATTACCGCTCAAACAAAATTGTTCTCCACATCACAGAAATGACATATCCGTTCACTCAGCCTTCAATCCAGGCCCTGATGTTTCTGAATTCAGAAGGGCTACAAGGAGTAAACATGAAAATAATTTTGCGAAAGTTACTGGTATCAATACTGGCCTTTGTCATAACCAGCATGAGTCTGCAGATGCCTCTCGCTCATGCAGCGATGGTGGGTACAGATGAGATTATTAAGCAACAGGAGACCAACCATGAACGTGAAAAGGTGATCGCTTTCCTCAATCGAGCCGAAGTGCAGCAGGAGCTGCAACAACAGGGCGTTTCAACTGAAGATGCCAAGGCACGTGTTGCACATCTCAGCGATGAAGAGCTCACCATGTTATCAGGACAAATAGATACGCTACCAGCCGGTGGTTTTGTCGGCGAAATCATCGGTGCAGCCGTATTTATTTTCGTGGTGTTACTGATCACCGATATTCTCGGCCTTACCAACATTTACCCGTTCGTAAACTGATATGATCAATACAAGCAGTCAGCGCTCCCACCTAATGGTGGGAGCATGCCTTGCTGGCCTGCTGTTCAGTGGATGCATGCCAAAACAGAGTGCATCCCTGGTACAAGACAAGCAGGACACATTTAGCTCTTCAACACAGATAATCGGTGTACCATTTTTTCCTCAACAGGATTATCAATGTGGCCCGGCAGCGCTTGCCATGACTATGGTTCATGCCGGGGTCGAGGTATCTCCCAAACAACTGAGGCCTGAACTTTATATACCGAAAAAACGTGGAAGCCTGCAGATTGAAATGATGGCCACTCCACGGCGTTACGGCTTGCTCGCATATCCATTGAAACCGCAACTGGTTGATATCCTCAAGGAGATCGAGGCCGGACATCCGGTCATCATCTTCCAGAATCTCGGCCTGAGTTTTGCCCCGCAGTGGCATTATGCGGTAGCTACAGGCTTCAACCTTGCAGAGGGAGAGATCACCCTCCACTCAGGCAACACTGCAGACTACAGTGAAGCGCTCACCACATTTGAGCGCACATGGGTCAGGGCTGACTCCTGGGCCATGGTTGTATTAGCAGCAGGTCAGCTGCCATCCACCGCGACAATGAAGGATTATCTGAAAGCCACGGTCGGGCTTGAACAGGCTGGATTCCAAGAAGCAGCTCTTAAATCATACGAAGCTGCACTAAGCCGCTGGCCGGAAAATCTCACTGCATGGATGGGTGCTGGCAATACCCATTATGCACTGGGTAATATTGAAGAAGCAGCCAATGCCTTCTCACAAGCATCCCTGCATCACCCTAAAGCAACAGGGCCGCTAAACAATCTGGCTCAGATCAGACTGGAACAGGGACGCAACCAGGATGCCAGAGCCGCGATCCAGCGAGCTATTGAACTGGATCATACATCAGAGCTTTTACAGCGTACGCGTAGCGAAATCGAAAACAGAACCGATGACAATGTTGTAACGAAACAGTAACCATTGAAGCGCATCAAAACCGACTTATTGACTCTCGACATTCGATTTCCCTCTACAGATAATGCTCTGATTCATCTTTTCAGGGAGAGATACATGAACATACCGGATCTGCCTGCCATGACACATATTTCCCGACTAACAACAGACAGGTCGGTATAAGCTTGTGACAGAAAACATGCAAAAGCTAAAACATTCAGGCCTGATGCTGTTGATCAGCGCGCTTTTTTTTACAGCCTCTTTCATTAGCATCCCTGTCACGGACAAGCTGGCTGACGATTATTTTTCCGAATCCATCAAAGCAGCCACAATTGCCTACGCCACCACCCGCGGCGTCAATGCCGTAGTCTCAGTGGTCAAAGAATCACATCTGGAGCTGGCACCGGCAGGCGTGGGCATCTCGATTGCGGCAGGTCAGGTACTTGATCCGATTGACGACATGACCGAACGCCTGTCATCGGTACTTGTTGCCGCCATCGCTTCTCTGGGCATTCAGAAAATCGGTTTCGAGATTAGCGAAGCTGTTTCGTTCAAAGCTATTGCTGCCCTGCTGCTCATGACAGTGCCGCTACTCTGGTTCAACGGCTCGACAGCGACAGCAGTCTTCAAGCCATTGATTAAATTATCTTTGCTCTTGCTACTGTTACGTTTCATGCTACCCACCTCTGCTCTGATCAGTCATACCCTGTATAGCGGGTGGCTGGAGCCGGGTATTGTACATGCGATGGAAAAGCTCTCGATCGTTTCAGACAGCTACAATGAACTCAGCAGCATGGCACCTGAACAGGATCAAGGATTTTTTTCCTCCATGGCGGCAGGAACTGCCGACAAAATAGAGAAAACGCGGCAAGCATTCTCCACGATGGTTGAAAATGTAGAAACCATCATCAGCTCTCTGCTGAATCTGATAACGGCCTATCTGGCTATATTCGTTGTACAGGTTCTACTGCTGCCGCTGTTCATGTTCTGGGCTCTTGTCTGCCTGTTTAAAAGCAGGGCACTGGATGAATTTACAACAAAACTTAGTGATAGAGTAACAACTCTCCGGGACTAAAGAAGAATGATTTAGAACAAACAGAAATACGCTCTTCCAACCACTTAATTTAATGCCGATACATTGTTCTGGTGACTTTATAAGCAACTCACTGCAAGATTTACCCATAACTGAATAACATATGCACCATTTCATCTCAGCCATAGAGGGTAAAGAATCGCATGCAACAGTCCCAATCATCATTTTTCTCAAGTTTCCTCAAGCTTGAATCTGCCGGTGGCATCATACTTATGATTGCAGCTGCAGCTGCAATCATCATCGCCAACTCACCCCTGCAATCCTGGTATGCTCTGCTACTGGATACGCCGGTTGAGGTTCGCATTGGTGCACTACATATAGCAAAACCACTGCTGCTCTGGATCAATGACGGACTGATGGCCATCTTCTTTTTCCTGGTCGGCCTGGAGTTAAAACGTGAATTGATTGAAGGGGAGCTTTCAGACAAACGTAATATCATTTTGCCAGGTGTCGGTGCGATTGGCGGCATGGCTATACCTGCCCTGATTTACATCTTTTTCAATGCTGGCGACCCCGTAGCCATGCAGGGTTGGGCTATCCCTGCTGCAACTGATATTGCATTTGCTCTCGGCGTACTGGCTCTACTTGGTTCGCGTGTACCAACCTCGATCAAAATATTTCTCACCTCCCTGGCCATTTTTGATGATATCGGTGCCATTATCATCATTGCC